>JGI20214J51650_10003230_pt1 | contig 10222 bp, 10 predicted proteins | sample WetSurMetagenome_FD_51650 | JGI IMG/M metagenome (IMG submission 51650)
TGAGGGCGACTTCCACCCGGAAGGTGTGGCCGTGGACGTTCTCGCAGCGGCCCTGGTAGCCGCGCAGGAAGTGGGCGGCCTGGAACGTGTCTCGGACGCGAAGAATCCAGCTCATCGGCGGCCTCCTTGGCTCAGGCGCACGAGCAGCGGGTCGGGCGTGCCGGCCTCGGCGAAGGCGCGGGCCCGCAGCAGGCAGGCCGAGCACGCCCCGCAGGGCCTCTCCGCGCCCGCGTAGCACGTGATCGCGCGGGAATAATCGGCCCCGAGCCGAAGCCCGAGGCGGATGATCTCGGATTTCCGCATCCGGACGAACGGGGCCGCGATCCGGACGGCCGGCCCGCCGAAGGCCGCCGCCGTGCCGGCTGCGATCGCCTTCTCCATCGCCCGGACGAACGCGGGGCGCGTGTCCGGGTATTCGGGCGAGTCGATGACGTTGAAGCCGCAGACGATCTCGCCGAAGCCGCGCGCCTCGGCCCAGGCCGCGGCGACCGCGATCAGGATCCCGTTGCGGAACGGGACGTAGGTCGCGGGGGGTCCGGACTTGAGGGGCGGGACTTTCTTGTAGCGGGGCAGGGCGATCGCCGGGTCGGTGAGGGCCGAGCCTCCGACCGCGGTCAGATCGAGCTTGAGGACCGTGTGCGGCGCGCCCAGTCGCCGCGCCGCGAGGCGGGCCATCCGGACTTCGATCGCGTGGCGCTGGCCGTAGTCGAACGTCAGGGCGTGGACCTCGGCGGCGCGCGCGAGGGCCCAGGAGAGGGCCGTGGTCGAATCGATCCCGCCCGAGAAGAGGACGACGCTACGTTGGGCGGTCGCCGTCATCTCCCCCTCCGTCCTCCGCCGCGCTTCAGGCGCAGGGGATGTCCTTGGCCTTGCGGTTGGCCTTGCAGAAATTCATCATGGCCGTGATCGCCTTCTGGCCGGCCTCGGCCGCCCCGTCCTGTCCGGCGAAGGCCTCGACGAAGGCCAGAAGGTCCCGGGCCGGAGGCCGCTTGCCGAAGTCGTGCAGGACGTTGACGATGCCCGCGTCCAGCCCGTATTCCATCGCCTTGGCCAGGTAGGCCCGGCAGACGCCCGTCCGGCGGCCGGGCAGATCGCGGACGGCGTTGGTGATCCCGAGCGAGAAGTGGACGCCCTTCAGGGCCGGATCCGCCTTGAGCCTGCGGATCGTTTCGAAGGTGCGGTAGGTGTAGCCCGGCGTGTCGGGCATCATCGGCAGATCGATGGCCAGAGGAAAGACCGTGGAGTCGAAGAAGATGTCGGCCGGCGCGAAGCCGTAGCGGCCCGTGGCCGCTTCGAAGATCCGGCGGGCCATGGCCGCCAGCTCATCGATGCCGTAGTAGGAGCCTTCCGAGCCCGTCGAGTGGATGTCGACCAGGAGGCCGATGACTTTGAACGGGTGCTCGCGGCGCAGGGGCAGGACTTCGTCCATGGTGTATGTCTTGACCGAGTTGAGGAGCGGGACGGCGATCCCGGCCGGTGCGCCCTCGTACCAGGCTTCGAGGCCGGCCCGCAGGACCTCGGGCACGCCGCTGTCGACGCACACCGGCACGCCGTCGCCGAAGCGGCGGACGAGGCGGACGTAGTCGCGGATCATGCGCGGGGTGAGCGCCGGATCGCCCTCGCCGAAGGCGTCGACGTTGACCTCGATGTAGTCGGCCCCGTGGCGGACCTGCGACGTGACGAGCGAGATGATGTAGTCGAGGGCCGCGCTCGGTCTGGCGAAGGCGTCCGGCCCGGCCGCCAGCAGCTCTTTCATCGCCGCCGCGGGCCGGGGGATGCTGGCGTGGATGTTCTCGCCGATCTGGATGAGGGGATACGTCCGGGCGTGATCCTTTTCGAGGAGGTAGTTGAGGATCGACGACGTGCCGGCCAGGGCCGCGTCGCGCGGCGGGTTGATCCGCCGGGCGAGAGCGGCGAGGCCGCGCGGGCCCTCGGACGCGGCGGCCGCGTGGATGAGCTCGCCGACGCAGGTGCGGGCGCGGTCGTGGCCGCATCGGCCGTCGGGATCGGCGTCGCCGCAGGGCGGGTTGGGCAGGCCCTTGGCGCACGTGCCGATCGTGCACAGCCCGAAATTCTCGGGCAGGAAGCAGTCGCCGCACTCTTCGCAGTCGTAGAGCAGCGTCTTGGCCGCCTTCTCCGCGCCGAAGACGCCCCGGTAGAGCGTGCCCTCGCCCTCGCGAAGGCGGCGGCTCGCTCCGAAGGCGCGGCGGGCCATGGGATGGAGGCCGCGGCCCGGCGTGAGGAGCCTGCGGTGCATGGCGTCGAACAGGCGCTTGCCCTTTGGAGAGGCGGGGACGGACGGGGCGCGCCGCGCGCCGCCTTCGTCGTAGAGGTAATAGCCCGGCCGGCCGTCGGGGAGCTTGGCCAGGCCGAAGTCCAGGTTATCCGCGGCGCGGCGCCAGGCGGGCCCGATCTCGGCGGCCCGATTCAGGATCCGGGTCAGGGTGTCGAAGTCGGGCAGCCCGCCGACGTCCACGCCCGCCGCGCCGAGGTCGCGGTACATGGCCACCTGCTGGGCCGCGCGCTCGACGTGCCCGGCGAACGTTTCCCGGGCCAGCGCCTCGAACAGGGCGTCCGTGACCACGCAGCCGAAGAGCTTGCCCTCGTGCATCAGCCGGGCCGCAGGCGTCGCCGTGGTGAGCAGGTAGACGTTGCCCAGGACCGGGACGTCGAGGCCGCCGTCGCGGAGGACCTGGAACAGCTCTTCGCTCTTGCGCCAGTCCCAGCCGACCTGGGTGATGAGCGCGCCGGCTCCGGCCCGGACCTTCTTGGCCATTTTGAGATACTGCTGCCGCGCCGCGCCTTCGGTGTACTTGAAAGGCGAAACCGCGGCCAGGGCGAAGAGCTGCGGGGCGAGGCCGTAGGCGCCGGGAGGCACGCGGAGGAAGGCCTCGGCGTTGAGCTCCCGGATGAGCTCGAGAAGCCCGAGCGAGTCCACGTCGAACACGCCCGTGCCCGCGGCCGGCTTGTCGCCGGTGAGGGCCAGCACGGATTCCAGGCCGAGCTTGGCCAGGCCCAGGAGGACGGTCTTGAGGCCCTCGAGGCTATGGTCCTTCGCCGTGACGTGGGGGATGACGTCGAGGTCGTCCCACGCGCCGCGGGCGGCGAGGATCCCGTAGATGTCGCCGGGCGCGAGGGAGGCGACGCCGCTCGGGCTCTGGGGGATGGCGACGCCGGCCAAGGCGAATCCCTCGGGGATCGCGGCCCGCTTGTCCCGGTATCCGGCCAGGAAGCGCTCGAAGGGCTTGAGGTCGTGGCCGGGGCCGGGCACGACCTCGGCCAGGACGGCGAAGGGGCGCCGGCCGGGTGCGGCGCTATCGGTCAGGAGCTGGCGGAGTCTCATTATTTCCTATTCTTTCGATGTAGTTACTACGTTATAGCGGTTTTTCGGCGGGTTTTCAAGGGCGCGCCCCATGTCATTGCGAGCCCGAAGGGCGAGGCAATCGCCTGCGCGGATTGTCATTCCGAGCGGAGCGAGGAATCTCCTCTTCTTCTTTTTCTTTAGCAAACGCCTTTTGGCTCCTTAAGAGGAGGTCCCTCGCAAAGCCTCGGGACGACCGGCGGCGGGGCCGCCGGTCGCTTGACTTGCGTCGGCCCCGGCGCTACTATTTGTCGGACTTCGCGCCCGGTTTCGCCGGGACGCGAAGCGCAGCGGAATTTCATGGACGCACCGAGCGACGTCGATCCGGCGAGTCCCGCCGCGGCGGGAGGCGCCGGCGTCCGCCCGGATTCCGCTTCTCCGGCCGCCGCCTACGGCCTCGCCGATCAGGTGATCCGCGACTGGCCTGCCGTCCCGACGGACCTTGTCATTCGGGACGACAGGGCCCCGTTTCCGGTCCTCCGCGACATGGCCAAGGCCCGTCGCGGGACGGCCGCTCCCCTGAAGGTCATCGACACCGGCGCCCTTCCCGTGCCCGAGCTCGAGTGGCTGGGCAGGGCGGGCGCGGAAATTTATTCCTCCGACGTCGCGAAGCGCTCCGCCCGCGAGCTGGTCCTCGTGGCCGGCGCGGCCGGGCGGGGAGGCGCGCGCGTCGCCCATTTCCACCACGGTCCGTTCGCCGACGGCGAAGACGCGGCGCCCTTTCCTTTCGACGACCTGCTCGAGCTCGGCCGGAGCGGCGTCGATCTCTACGTCTCGGACGCGAAAGGCCCGCGCGATTTCGCGGCGCTCGACGCGCTGGCCTACGCCTGCGAGAAGGGCGGCGCGACGTTCGCCTATTACCACAACGGGCCGCTCGCGCCCGGGCTCGAGGATCTCGCCCGCCGCGGGGCGTGGATCCATATCTCCGGCCGCCGCCTTGGCGGTGAGGAGGACACGCGCCTCGTCGCCGATTGCGCGCACGCCGCGCGCGCGACCGGCGCGGGCCTGATGCTCCACGTGGACACGGCCCTCGATCCGCAGCTCGCCGCCGACCTCATGGAGGCCGGCGTCCACATCGTCTTCCTGACGCCGCCCAGCGACTACCGCTCGCCCCTGCGGCCGCTGGAGGAGCGTGCCCGCCGGCTCCCGCCCGCGCCGCGCGCGTCCTATCTTTTCTCCGCGTTCATGCTCTGAGGGGTCTTGACATGTCCAGGAGCTAGACAGCTCAAGTCCTAGGGGGTCGCGGGGGGGTTCAACCGAACAAATTGTGTTTTTGTTTGTAAAAAGTATTGACATTTTGAGAATCGGGTATATAAATAACAACTAGGATTGAATTTTTACAGCGAAGTTATCATGTTGACGCCCTTGGGAACCTACGAATTTCTCAGGCGAAGCCGAGAAAGCCTGCGATGAAGATCGCTCTCGTCTACAGCTCCAAAGCAGGCATGGCGTCTTCAGTGACCGGACGTCTTCCCGTCGAACAGAGAGACGAGGAAGACGAACCCCCACCCGACTTTTTCGCCGAGTGCGATTCCGACGAAACCATCGAAGCGGTGAGGTCCGCCCTCGCCGCGAAGCATGACGTCGTCCCCATCGAATCCGACGATCGCGCGTTCGACAGCCTGCGCGCGGCCGCGCCCGATCTCGTCTTCAACATCTCCGAGCGGCTGTTCGGCCCCAACCGCGAGTCGCACGTCCCCACGCTCTGCGAGATCCTCGACCTGCCCTACACCGGCTCCGATCCGCTGACCCTCGGCCTCTGCCTCGACAAGTCGCGGGCCAAAGAGATCCTGTCCTACCACCGGATCGCCAATCCCGCGTTCTGGATCGTCGAGCCGGGCGAGGCCGTGCCCGCGGACGTCGTCCTGCCGGCGATCGTCAAGCCCCTCTACGAAGGCTCGAGCAAGGGCATCAAGGACAACTCGGTCGTCGACACGCGCGCCGACCTCGAGGCCCGCGTGGGCGAGGTGACGGCGCTCTACCGCCAGCCGGTCATCGTCGAGCGCTTCCTCACGGGCCGCGAGTTCACGATCGGCGTCCTGGGCAACGCGCCCGGCTACGAGATCCTGCCGATCGTCGAGATCGACCATGGCCTGCTGCCGCCCGGGGCGCGCCCGATCTACTCCTACGAAGCCAAGTGGATCTGGGACACGCCCGACAACCCGCTCGAGATCTTCAAGTGCCCGGCGCCGATCCCGGCCGCGCTGGCCGCGAAGATCGCGGCCCTCGTGCGCGCGACGTGCCGCATCCTCCGGGTCAAGGACTGGGCCCGGATCGACGTCCGCCTCGACGAGCGCGGCGAGCCGAACATCATCGAGGTCAATCCCCTGCCCGGCATCCTGCCCAAGCCCGAGGACAACTCCTGCCTGCCCAAGGCCGCCCGGACGGCGGGCTATTCCTACGGCGACCTCATCCTCCGCGTCGCGGACGAAGCCGCGGCCCGTTGGGGAATCGCCCGGGGAGGCCGCGCATGAGCCCGGTCAAGGAGAAGAACATCCTCGTCGGCATCGCCTACAACGCCTACGACCCGCTGACCGAGCGCAAGCAGGAGCGGCCCTCGGAGGAGTCGGTCGAGCAGATGGCCAAGGAAGTGCTGACGACCGTCACCGAGCTCGGCTACATGGCCTTCATCCTGCCCCTGCACAAGAGCTTCATCAACTTCCTCAACCGGCTCAAGGACTTGAACGCCGACGTCATCATCAACCTCTGCGAAGCTTTCGCCGGCCATCCCCAGCTCGAGGCCAACGTGGCCGCCGCCTTCGAGCTGCTGGGCGAGGCCTTCACCGGCAACGACTCCCGGACGCTGTCCCTGTGCCTCAACAAGTTCAAGACCAAGGCCGTGCTCAAGTCGTGCGGCCTGCCGACCGCGCCGGCGCGCCTCGTCGACGCCCCGGACGCGAAGCTCGACTTCCCCTTCCCGGTGATCGTCAAGCCGAACACCGAGGACGCGAGCCTCGGCGTCAGCGGCGAGTCCGTCGTCACGGACGCCGAGGGCTTGGCCAAGCAGGTCCAGCGGATCCTCGACATCTACGAGCAGCCGGCCCTCGTCGAGGCCTACATCGAGGGCCGCGAGTTCAACGTGGCCGTGTTCGAGGACGCCAAGCCCGAGGCGCTGCCCGTCTCCGAGATCGACTTCTCCAAGATGCCCGAGGGCCAGACGCACATCCTCAGCTACGAGGCCAAGTGGCTGCCCGACGACATCCTCTACACGACGACGCCGCCCATCTGCCCCGCGCCGATCGACGACGCCCTCAAGGCCAAGCTCCAGGACGCGGCGGTCAAGGCCTTCCAGGCCGTCGGCTGCCGCGACTACGCCCGGGTCGACTTCCGGATGGACAAGAAGGGGCGGATCTACATCCTCGAGGTCAATCCCAACCCCGACATCAGCCTCAACGCGGGCTATGCCCGGGGCCTGGCCGCGGCCGGGATCGAATACAAGGCCTTCTGGAAGAAGCTGATCGTCAAGACCCTGGCCCGCAAGGTGAAGAAATGATCCGCCCCCTGGCCCGGTCCGACAAGAAGGGGGTGATGGAGCTCATCGCCGCCACCGATTTCTTCCGTCCGGAGGAAGTCCAGGTGGCCGAGGAGCTGATCGACGTCTACCTCACCCGGCCGGACCAGAAGGACTACGACGTCGTGGTCATCGAGAGCGACGAGCGCGAGATCGCCGGCTACCTGACCTGGGGCGGGACGCCGATGGCCGTCGGGACTTACGACCTCTACTGGATGGCCGTCTCGCCCCGCCACCAGGGCCACGGCTACGGCAAGCAGCTCGTCGCCTGGCTCGAGGGCCGCGTCCGCGGGCTCGGCGGCCGGCTGATCATCATCGAAACCTCCTCGACGCCCAAGTACGAGCCGACCCGTCGGTTCTACCTGGGCCTCGGTTACAAAGAGATCGCCCGCATCCCCGACTACTACCAGGACGGGGACGACCGGGTCATTTACGTCAAACGGATGGATTGAAGGAGTCAGGACGATGGACGAATGGCCGCAGATATTGAGGGGCAGCCTGAGGACGCCGGAGGAGATCGCCGCGCGATTCGGCCTTGATGTCGACGAGGTCCGCAAGGTTGCCCGCCTGTTCAAGACGCAGATCACGCCCTACTACGCCAGCCTGATCAAGCACAAGGGCGATCCCATCTACCGCCAGATCGTGCCCGACAAGGCCGAGCTCAAGGGAAACTCGGGCGTGGCCGATCCGCTCCTGGAGGACCAGGATTCGCCGGTGCCCAGCATCGTGCACCGCTATCCCGACCGGCTGCTCTTCCTCGTCTCGCACAGCTGCGCCGCGTACTGCCGGTTCTGCACNCGCAAGCGGAAGGTCGGCGACCCGAGCAAGATCAACCCCCGCTACATCGAGGACGGGNTGGACTACATCCGGGCCCATACGGAGATCCGGGACGTCATCGTCTCGGGCGGCGACCCGCTCATGCTGAGCGACGACCGGCTCGAGTACATCCTGTCCTCGCTCCGGGCGATCCCCCATCTCGAGATCCTGCGCGTCGGCACCCGCGTGCCGTGCTTCCTGCCGCAGCGCGTCACCCCGAAGCTCGCGGCCATGCTCAAGAAATTCCACCCGCTCTACGTCAACGTCCACTTCAACCACCCGGACGAGCTGACGCCCGAGGCCAACGCCGCCCTGGGCCTGCTGGCCGACGCCGGCATCCCCCTCGGCTGCCAGACGGTGCTCCTCAAGGGCGTCAACGACGACCCGCTGGTCATGAAGCGGCTCATGCAGAAGCTTCTCATGGCCCGCGTCCGGCCGTACTACATCTACCAAACGGACTTCGTCCAGGGCACGGACCACCTCCGGACCTCGGTCGAGAAGGGCGTCGAGATCATGGACGCCCTGCGCGGCTGGACGTCGGGCATGGCCGTGCCGTACTTCGTCATCGACGCGCCGGGCGGCGGCGGGAAGATCCCGGTCCTGCCCAAGTACGTCCAGACGATGAACGACGACCAGGTCGTCATGCGGAATTTCCAGAACGAGATGTACGCCTATCCCCAGGTCCAGACGCCGGCTCCGGCGGCAGGCAATGGGAAGAAGCGCTCCCGCAAGGAGAAGCCGCCCTTCGTCGACCCCTGCTTCGGCGTGACGAACGTCCCGCCCATCGGCTGAGCGCGACCTGTCGTTGCGAGCCCCTGTGCCGCAGCGGCACGTGGGGCGAAGCAATCGCGCGGATCCGAATGCGATCCCTTCTATGCACCCCCCGGCTTTGCCGCGTCGTGCGCTTCGCTCGGGATGACGATCACCCCCGTTTCGCTTTCTTCCTCTCTTTCCGGAATTCTGTTAAAATCATGCCGGTTGGAGCAAGGGAATGACGCTCGATGTGACGGTTTTGGAAAAGGCGCTCGGCCAGCTCGAACAGAGCTTGTCCTACCTCCGCTCCGATCTGGCGGCGCGCGATTCCGGCCTCCGCGCCCAGTTCCGCGCGGCCGCCATCCAAGCCTTCGAATTCACGTACGAGCTCTCCATCAAAATGATCCGCCGGCAGCTGGCCCAGATCTCGGCGGTTCCGGCCGAGCTGGCGGAGATGGCCTACCGCGATCTCATCCGGGAAGCCGCCGACGCGGGCCTGGTCGTCGACCCCGAAAGCTTCTTCCTCTATAGGGAAATCAGGAATATTACCGCCCACACATATGACGAGGCCAAGGCCGAGCGCGTCCTGAGCGTCCTCGAGGGATTCCGCAAGGACGCCCTCGTCCTCCTAAAGGAACTGAAGCGGCGGAACCATGCCGGCGATTGACCTTCTTCCCAGGGATCTCGAAATCGATCTCGAAACCGCCCGCTCCATCCTCGCCCGGTTCGTGCCCGGGCGCGAAGTCCGCATGTTCGGATCGCGCACGAGCGCGAAAGCGCGCCGCCACTCCGATCTCGATCTCGTCGTGATGACCGATCGCCAGCTCGAGCTGGACGTCTACGCCGGCGTGAAAAGGGCGTTTTCAGAGTCGTCGCTGCCGTTCAAAGTCGACGTCCTCGATGCGGCGGTCCTGGCCGAGGACTTCCGGCGCCGGATTCTCGAGGGCTCGGTCGTTCTCCAGGAGGCCGCGGCTATTTCCCGGCCGCCTTCGAAGCGTCATATCTCTTGATCACTTCCGCGGTGAGGTCGAGAGCGGGATTCCAATACACCGCGCCGCTCTTGCCCAAATCGAAAACGAAATCAAATCCCTTATCTTTTCCGATCTGCTCCACGACAACGATGAGCTCATCCTGGAGCTTCTTGAAGAGCCTGTCGCGAAGCTCATTCATGTTGGCGTAGGCATCCTCCGCTTTCCTCTTGCGATCGGTGTTCTTGCGGTCCANCTCCGCCGAAAGCTGAATGACCGATTCCTCCGAAAGCGTGATGCGTTGGGTGGAGAGCTTCGTTTGGAGCGTTCGGATCTCCTCGTCGAGCTTGGCGATCGCCGTTTGATTCTGCCGATCGGCTTCCTGGAGCCGGGCGAGGATCTTCTTGCCTTCGGCGGATTTCTCCAGGACATCCTCCGAGTTGATATACGCCAGCTTGGCTTGGGCGAAGCCGGCGGCGGCGGTGACCAGAGCGAGAAGAACGGCGATGAAGGCGCGACGACAAGTTTTTTTCATAATGCCCCCTCCTTGAAAACATATTTGACTTGGCCAATGGGCTTGCCAAAGCTTTCCCTGCGCGGTTGATGGATCACCTTATATAGACATGTTCGATCGGTGGATTTCCCCACTTTTGGCGCGCGAGAAAAGATATTTATTTTCTTTGAAATTAAGGCCTTCGAGCCGTTGACAAGGCGGCGGGCATCGATGACAATTCATAACATCGTGGGCGATCGAACCGACGATTCCGGGGCGCTTGTCGAGAAATGCGAGGGGCTGATTCTGTCCTTCATCGG
>JGI20214J51650_10003231_pt1 | contig 10221 bp, 6 predicted proteins | sample WetSurMetagenome_FD_51650 | JGI IMG/M metagenome (IMG submission 51650)
AATAGAGAAAGAAAGTAGACGAAAGCACCTTACTTGGGAATCACAGTAGCAGTTGCATAGTTTTCTGTTTTGAAGTAGCGTTCTGCGGTGGCTTGAATTTGCTTAGGTGACAGTGCAGTTAACTTTTCAATGTAGACCGCTAATCCTTGTGCGTCGCCGTATACTATTTCGGTGTCAGTCATTAAGCGGGGCAGTTCATGCGGGTTATCCATGGCTCGTAAAATGTCGCCGACGATGACGTTTTTGCTTTTTTCAAGCTCCGATTCATCCACCGGTGTCGAAGCGAGTTTTTCAAGTTCACCCATAATTATCTTTTCGGTTAGCTGCAGGGATTTGGCTTGCACTGCGCAGGCAACAGCGAAGAAGCCGTGGTCTAAGCCTGAGATGTTCATGGAGTTATAATCGTAAGTTAAAGCTCTCTTCTCGCGAAGCTCAACAAACAACCGTGAACTTTCGCCCAGCCCCAATACACCGTTTAAGAGGTCAAGCGCTACTGCGTCTGGGTTTTTAGCCTGCGGCGTCCGCAAGCCAAAGCATAGGTAAGCTTGCCCGAGCCCCGAACGTTTGATTGTGGAGCGCTTTGTTGGTGTGCCTTTTTCGTCTTCGTGATTTACTTTTTGAACGGGGTTTTGGTTTGGTCTGTTTTGGAAGTCAGCCAGTACATCCTCCACGTCTTGCTCGCTAAATTTGCCAGTTAAAAGTGCAACCATATTTGAGGGTGTATACTGGCGCCTGTGCGCCTCCTTCAACTCCGTTAACCCCAGCGCTTTAACCGTCGCTTTAGTACCTAAAACGGGGTTTCTTATCGGGTGCTTCTTGTAGAGGCACTTAATCAATGTCTCCGCAACTTTATCATGCGGATTGTCAGCTGCTTCTGCGATCTCGTTTAAGATGACTTTGCGCTCCAACTCTAGTTTGTCGGCTTCGAAGTCNCTGTCAAAGAGCAGTCCCGAGAGGATTTTAGATGCTTCAACGATTTTATCCGGCGAAACATCCATCGNGGTAAACGTACATTCCGCTGAGGTTTCAAAGCTTGAGCAGCCGCCTAAGCGTTCCACNTCATGGTGCAGTTTGATGCGNTTCTGAGAACCGCCAGCCAAAATGTGTTCAACNAAGTGCGCTTTTCCCGCTGCTTCGTCTGCGTCGTCGTTGGAGCCGTATTTTATGGCGACGCCAAACTGTGAAGTCAACGCTGAAGGCTTCGAATAGAGGAGCACTGTTAAACCGTTGGGTAAGACCTGTCGGGTCCAAGTTAAACCGTTATGCATGCCAACGAATTGACTGAGCTGCCTAAAAAGCTTGATACATGAACAAAACCCTTCCGCGGGCAAATACACTTTATTAACACGATTACACCGTTTGTTGGGAAGTGAAGTTTTATGACTGAAACTCTTCAGCAAAAAGTGCAAAAAGCACTCGACCAAGTCCGGCCCCAAATCCAGATGGATGGCGGAGACGTAGAGTTCGTGGCGCTTGAAGGCAACGTCGTGAAAGTCCGCTTAGTCGGTCACTGCGCAGGCTGCCCAATGGCGACAATGACGCTTAAACAAGGCATCGAAGCCCACGTCAAACGTACCGTGCCAGAAATCGAAAAAGTTGAATCCGTACAGTAAGCGCCAACTTTTTGGCAAAAAGATTTTTTTCTTTACTTTTTTAAAATAACCTATCCACAATGGCTGTTTTCGCCGCAAAACATTTACATCCCTTACATGAATTAGCTCAAGCAAGGTTGCACAAAACGGCAGCCACAAGAGAGGGGTATATCATTTGAAACAGCCAGAACCTGCCGAAAAAACGGCTCAAACATCTTTTCAGGTGACAAACTCAACAAATGGAGTAGGCTTGGAGTTCTCTCAGAAACGTTGGTTCTGCGCTGCAGCTGACGCTTCTGGAAAAACATGTAAACAAGAAGCAGAATCCCCTGCCTCAATTTTAGAATTAATTAACCACTCAGTCGTAGCCTGGGTTGACTACATCACTGACGATCCAGAAAAAGACCTGCCTCTACTGGCCGCCCAGCTGGGTTTTAGCGAAACCTTGGTTTCCCACGTCTCAAGCACTAACCAGCTTAACTACCAGGACTTCGACTCTGAACTGTTCATGCAGTTACCTTCAATTCAAATCCGTGGCAGCGATGTAAAAGCATACCCCTTAGTGTTTTTGATCAAGAAGAACTTTGTTTTCACAGTACACGTCCGTTTGGTTGATAAACGCTTTATTCGTCTGCGGCGTTACTCCGAAGTAATCATGCGCAAAGTGCCCGTTGACGCCACATTGGAAGGCAAACTAACCATTCTGATGTCACGCATAATCGATGCCAATAATGACAGTAACTTTCGACATCTGAGGGTTATAGAAGAATTCGGCGACGACCTCAACCGTGACCTCATGGACCCCGACACTGACCGAACTCAGTTAGCGCCCAAAATCTATGATATGAAACACGCCTTAATCGTGTACATGAACTCGCTTTGGGAAAGCGTAGATGTGCTTCATACGATACGCTACGGCGATGCGGAGCTGTTAACTGACGACGAAAAAATCCTCAACCGCGTCAGCGCGTTGGTCGATGAAGTGAAAAGCCAACTGGCTCTTTCTGAACACATGTCAGAAGTCCTCGCCAGCGGCATAGAAGCTACCCAAGCAATTTACAACAACGCATTAACTGTATCCAACAACCAACTCACAATCGCAAACAACCAATTAACCAAACTCAACAACCGTTTCGCATTACTCGCCGCGTACCTTGCCGTCGTAGGCACAGCTCTGCTAATACCTAACACCATTGCCACTATGCTTGGCAACTCGGTTTGGGTATATGGACCTCAAGATCTCGGGTTGTATCTAACTCTAATAGTCGGCGCAACACTTGCCGGCTCGTTAATTATGTGGTTGTGGATACGCCGCCAGAACTTCTTGCCAAAAAACAAAGAATGCGAAGCGTAACAAACCATGAAATACATCGTCAGCTATAGGTAGTCGCCTACGTCAAAGCGTTTAACGTCATCAACTTTGGTTCAGGTTAAGTTGAATTTTGTAAATGCCCTCTCAGCCACAGCTTTGCCCATCTGGCGCGCATTCTGCAGGTCAACTTCTGTTGGGCTGCCATAAACAGGAAGCGGGTTGCCTACCATTTCAAAACCTAAAGTCGCCAACTCCGCAGCTAACTTCCTGGTAGCTTCCCCGCTCCANCCGAAACTGCCAAAAGTGGCGGCGCANCGATTAGAGAATTTTTTAACCCTCAGCAAGTTAACGAAATCTGAAACTTTGGGAAAAATTTCATGCTCATATGTTGAGGAGCCAACAATCACTGCGGGGGCTTCAACAAGAGCCGTTAAAGCATCGACTAATTTGGCTTCTGAAACGTTAAAAAAATGTACGTCTCCGCCTGCTTCCCCCACGCCGCTGGTTATAGCGTCTAGGCATTTAGCGGTGAAACCATACATGCTGTCGTAGACGATNACAACTGTTTTTTTGTAAGTGCCCCTGCTCCATGATAGCCAGCGATCTAGTGTTTGCTTTGCGGTTTTTGTTAAGACGGGTCCGTGGCTGGGCGCCAAAACCTCTATGTCCATTGGGCTAATTTTGTCTATGGCTTTCTGCACCCATTCCCGTTCACTGTTAAAAACGGATGCGAAGTACTTTTTGGAGCAATTGCAGATGTTTTGTTTCTCCATATCTATATCTGACTCCATCACTGCACCGGTCGGTAGCTTCTTGAACGCGCCAAAAGCGTCGCAGCAGAAAAGCGTCTTGTCTTCCTGCAGGTACGTGCTCATGGTTTCCGGCCAATGCAGCCACGGCGTCTGAATAAACCTCAACGTTTTATCACCAAGCGAAAGTGTTACGTCATCGCCTTTCACCAAAACCGCAGGCGGATCTGCCTGGTAGAATTTCCTATAAATGCTCTGCGCCATTGGCGTAAAGTAAACTTTGATGTTAGGAGCTTTTTGGAGAAGCAGCGGAACCGCACTGGTGTGGTCCTGTTCCATATGGTTAATGATTAAATAATCGATTTTTGAGATGTCAACGATTTGGCTTATTTTTTCAAAGTGTTCCTGCGCTTTTTTCTCATGGACTGAATCTATTAGCGCCGTTTTCTGTGAACCATGTACAAGGTAAGAATTGTAAGACACGCCTTCAGGTATGTTCCATAAACCTTCAAAAAGCGGCGTCTCCGCATCGTTAACGCCTACCCAAAAAACATTTTTAGACACACTAAGAGCTTGAGTACTAGTCATAAATTTCCCTTCAGGAAGCCACAGTACAAAGCCAAACTTAACATTTAACTTTTTATCAACCGCAGAATGTTGGGTAATAAAGTTGGTCCTTGTCGGGATTTAGTGCTTGTCTTTTATGCTGTTTCGTTTTGTATGCTTTCTCTGCTAATTTCTACGCTGTGGTAGAACAACAAATAAAAATGCACCAGAACAGGGTTTGTTTTGGGTTGTTTTTTTTGGTTTGGCGTTTGCTGCGTCTGCAGGTTGCGTACGGGAAAGTACTGGATTGTACTGGAAAGTGTCGGATAGTGAAAAAAGTGCCGAAAAACCAGTGTTTAACCCAAGAAAGTAGTGAGTTGTGTCAAGAGATTTTTTCGCATAGATGCCGCAAAATGATTTCGGCGGCTTTTTTGTCTAGTGGTTGGTTTTCGTTTCCGCATTTAGGTGAGTATATACATGAAGGGCAGCCTTCTTTGCACTCGCAGTTTTCAAGAAGCTGCAGCGTTTTTTCCCAAAGCGGCTTAATGTTTAAGTAAAGGGCCTCTGANATTCCGATTCCTCCTTCAAAGCCGTCGTAGATAAAAATGGTTGGCTCCCCCGTATCAGGATGCAGAGGAGTTGAAAGCCCACCAATATCCCATCGATCACACATTGCAAAAATAGGCGACATTGCAATCATCGCGTGTTCAACCGCATGCAATCCGCCATCGAAATCAAGCCCTTGCGACTCAACTTCTTCCTTAATCTTTTCTGGGATCATGAACCATAATCCAATAGTTGAAAAAGAAAGCGGAGGCAAACTAAGCGGCGTTCTTTTAATGACTTCATCATAAGTTTTGGTTAAATACGTGTGGTAAAATTCAGTTATAGATAATTCGCCCAGTGCAACCTTGACTCCGCAATTACTCTCTTGAAGAGTTTTCTTGACTGCGACATCAACGTCTTTAAGCGCTTCAGTGTAGTAGTTGACGTTTTCCTGCCTCACTTTGGCTACTAATTGGTTTAAGTTTAGTTCTTCACAGAGGTAGGTTTCGCCTTGATGAAGCAAAACTGCGCCGGCGTGGGCTTCTTCATAGGCTTTGTTTAAGGTTAGCGTTTCGAGTAGGTTTCCGCCGCAGGTCACAGTTACGGTTTGATGGGAGATGCTATTGAGGTTCACAACTTCGGTTGTTCTTGCAGTCCCTGAGTAAACCCAGCCACGGGGTGTTTTTCGGATTAGGTTTTCTTTCTCAAGGGCTTGGATGCTTTCTGTGAGGATTTCTGGGAAAAAATGGTTATCAGTTTCGGTAATTGGCAGTTCGCTTGACGCACACATTATGTGCCCCAGAGAAATGTATTGGTTGTGAAGGTCAATGATTGCTAGTTCGTGGGGTCTTCCAAAAAAGTCGTCTGGATGTTTCATGAAGTATTGATCGAGTGGGTTTTGGAAGGCAACTAACGTTACAAGTGAATCACAGCTGGTTCTGCCTGCTCTTCCAGCCTGCTGCCAAGTAGAAATGACAGTTCCCGGATACCCTGAAATGATGACTGAATCCAGCGAGCCTATGTCGATTCCCAGTTCCAATGCATTGGTTGAGACGACACCGACTAAATTTTTGGTTTTAAGACGGTTTTCTATATCGCGTCGTTCTTGGGGCAAGTACCCTGCGCGGTAAGCTGTTATTATGTTGGGCGATTTTTTTCGTCTCGTAAGTTCCTCTTTTGTCCACCTTGTTATGAGTTCAGCCATTTGTCTTGACGTGGTAAAGCAAAGGGTCTGTAGGTTTTTGAGGATGTTGAGCGTTAAGATATCTTTGGTTTCTTGATGAGTTGAGCGTCGAATTTCGTTTGCTGCGTTGATGAAGGGTGGATTCCAGAAAACAAATGATTTCTGTCCCCTTGGCGAGCCATCATCTGATACTATTTCAAAGTCTTTTCCGGTTAATCTTTTTGCGTGTTCTTTAGGGTTGGCGATGGTTGCGGATGAGAGTATGATTTGAGGGTTTGAATGGTAAAAGTTGCATATTCGTAGCAACCGTCTGATTACCATGGCGACGTTTGACCCAAATACTCCACGATAAACGTGTGCTTCATCGATTACGATGAATTTGAGGTTTTGAAAAAAAGTTCGCCACTTATAATGCCAAGGCAGGTATTGATGCAGCCCATAAGGGTTGGTTAAGATTATTCTTGAATTTTCCCTTATACTTGCTCTCTGCGACTGAGGCGTATCCCCATCGTAAACATTAGCGTTTGCCTTAACACAGGTTTCTTTTTCAAGTTCCTTTAGAACTTTTAGTTGATCGTTTGTTAACGCTTTTGTTGGGTAAAGATACAGTGCAGTTGCTTTCTTGTCGTTGGTTAACGCTTCCAGGACGGGGATGTTGAACGCTAAAGTTTTTCCAGAAGCGGTTGGAGTAGCAATGACCACGTTTTTGCCTTGTCTGGCTTTGTTTATGGCTTCTGCTTGATGCGAATAGAGTCTTATTTTTCTGTTTAACAAGCAATTACATATGTTTTCAGGAAGCGGTTTGTCTAACTCTCCATAGGTTGCTTCTTGCGGAGGAATTTTTTGTATATTTACAATTTGTTTCTTGTAAGATGACATGTTTTTTATCGATTTTATGAAGTCATCTATCAAGGTTCCATTCCTCATAGAGCTTGCAAAATAGGGTTCCAAGTGTTAATAGGTCTTGTTTGTTATGTTCAACAATGGGCACAAGGGGACCAACGTTTTTAGTTCGAAGATAAGTATCGTAGAAGTGGGGAACCAACGCGCCAGGTATGTTTACGTCCCTTTTTATGCCTAAGTATTCATGCTCAACTGTGTCTAGTTTACAATCGGATAATTTGTTCTTCAAGGCACGTCTAGTGAAGTGTAATACGTCAAAATGGGGGTTGTCCAAGGGTGCGTCTAATCCGTAGTAAGCTAATCGTTGTTTGATGTATGGGATGTCGAAGCTTCTGCCGTTAAATGTGATAAGTGACAAGTCAGGTTCAAGTTGTGAGATTAAAGCCCAGATGGCGCTGGGTTCATCTTGAATGTCTCTTAGCAGAAACTGGCTAGTGCAAATATGGTCTTTGGTCGGCTTAGCTATTCCAAGCAGAATTATGGGTCTCTCTGATAACCCCAAGGTTTCAATGTCTATTATGGCGAAGTCTTGATCTTGACAGAACCCGGCTAAGTAATGAAGTATAGGGTGAGATTTTGGGAGACGTTGCCAAAGCCACTTCTGCGTTGACTCAACTTCTTTGTTATCAATCAATTTCATGTAGTCGATGGCTTGTTTTTTCCATCGAGGATGACGTTCTAAATCTTCTACGGTTTTAAACCCTTGTTCTTTTAGTAATTGCTCACTTACTGGACCTATCCCTGGGATCACTTTAAGGTCAGATATGATAATTCGCCTGCTTTCTTCATAACTTACTGTTTTAAAGGCAGAAGTGCATGAAGATGCGATAGAGTAGCATTCCCCTTGTTGGTTAGAAACCACTTTTCCCGGCAGGGCCTCTTCAAGGGTTTTGCCCATATACTGTTTGATGACTTTCTTTTCAAGATTTAAAGCTTCATCAAAATCGGAGCTCCATAACCAACTTTCAAATACTGGCGCCTTCGGCTGCTCCTTTTGTGTTTCAGGCACTATTTCGTACTCTTTTGAGTGACCAACTCTCTCACGAAGGCTCTCAGCTGCCCTAAACAACGCTAGTTTTTCTTTAGGAGAAGTATTGGTTGCTTGGTTTGCGACCGCAGTTGAGAAACGCTGATCTTCTATTTTGAAGGTTGGCAACAAAAATGAACTGCATGCCTGGCAGAACCTGCACTGGGCATACTCTTGTTTTGAGTGGCTCCTGCCACATTTTCGGCAGATGTAAGTAATAGGCACTTATCGGTCAAACAACAATCAGTTCAATAGTTATAAAAAGATCTTTGTAATTTGAGTCGCGCGTGCCGCGTAGTTGATGCAGCAATCGTTGAGGTGCACTGTTGCATCAGTTACATTAACCTCTCCGGACAAGCCGTCTTCTGATCTTCAACGTTGAATTTTTAGGAAATGAACTCTGGGACGAATTTTATCGCACTGAACGCTATGATTGGCAGCTTACAAAAATCTTAAATAATTTTACAAGCAAGTCTACACTAACCAGGCAACTCTAATGGACTTTGAATTGCTTCTACTAATCTCGGCTACCTTGTTGATTCTCTTAGACGTAGTGCTCCCTTTATCAAATCAAAATCATCTCAAACGTGTAGCCAGATACAGTGTGCTGTTCAGTTTACTTGGGTTCATTCTAATCATAACTTCGTATGGCATTCTTCTTTTTGCGTTTGCAAGAAACGATTTCTCCTATGTAAGCGTCTACTCCTTTAGTTCATCCAACGCGAGTTTTTTTTCCAAAATTTACTCAAGTTGGGCAGGTTCAGGAGGCTCAATGCTTCTATTAACAATAATCCTTAGCCTATTTTATCTTCTTCTTAAGGTTTCAGCGTTCCACAAACCCGAAAAAGCTAAGATAGCAACTGCCCAAATCATGGGGTTTGTAGTAATAGTCTTCATCGTTGTATGCCTTTTAAGAAACCCGTTTGAACGCTTTGCTGCGGCGCCAGTGGAAGGTATTGGACTAAATCCTCAGTTGCAGAGCGTATGGATGGCCATTCACCCCCCAATCGTTTTTTCAGCATACGCGTTTGTCGTGTTAGCTTTTGCCCTTACATTATCAAGCTTGAAAAACAATACAGAACTGAAGTCGCAGAAGCTCTTCACGGTGTCAACTTACTTATCTTGGGTTCTATTGACTGTTGGAATAGCCCTCGGCGGAGTATGGGCATATGAAGTTCTAGGTTGGGGCGGCTACTGGGCATGGGACCCCGTTGAGACCGCCTCGCTTCTACCCTGGCTTATTTTAACCGCGTATTTTATAGCACGGGTGATCTCCAAAAGCAAAACCAGCCTAACCCAAGAATTCTTGATTATGTTAACTTTTGCAAGCCTTGTCTTTCTAAGCGCCCTAACAAGAGGCGGTTTAACACAGTCCGTCCACTCTTATGCCGTGTCGGCTATCGGTCCAGTGATGCTGGCTTTTGCCATCAGCATGATGGGGTACTTTGCTTATACTGCGAAAAATACTCGCAAACGCTTCTTCAAGTTAGATATTGAAAAGGGGTCTTTGACTTCACGTTCTTCATTTCTTGCTTTCTGGGCTCTTATTCTCATATCAGTCGTGTGTTTAGCAGGATTAGCTTTTCCAGGGTTTGCCTACAGTTTTTGGACATACCCATTTGTGGTTTTATTCATAGTTGCATTGGTTGGTTTTAGTTTAAACGATAAAATGCATTACGCCCGCCAGTTAACCATAGTTTCAGCAGCGTTAATAGGTGGAGTATTTCTTACGTTCTCAGGGGTTGCATCAGTAAACATACTAGTAACACTGACTGTTCCCCTCTTGATTGTTACATTGGCAGCGTTACTCTTCAAAGTAGCTAAAGCTTTTAAACATAAAATGTTATCCTGGCAAAGCCTTCTTGGAATAGCCGTAGTTGTTATGCTTTTAGGCGTCTTCTTTAGCGCGGGAGCTAAAACCTCCACAACTCTGGAAGCGATAAACGTAAATGTGCCCCTGAAAGCCGCTGGTCTGACGCTGGAAATCAGCAATTTGTCTTTAGTTAATAGCACCACAAACGTGTACAATACTCAAGCGGCGAAGGTTATACCTGAATACTCAATTTTATCAACAGACGTTAAAATACAGAGATCAGGACTAAACTTTCAGGGTCAACTTACAGCTGCATTCTATCCTAACTATGGTCTTGTAATCAAACCATTGATAATCTCAACAGCAAGCGGCGATGTTTACATCCACTTGGAATATACAGAAGACCTCTACAACGCATTAGCTGGACAATTAAGTGGAAATAATATGGTGCCAGAAACCCTATCAGTTACAGTTCAAGAAAGCCCACTGATTTACCTCGTTTGGACGGGCGTAGCCCTTATGGTGGTCGCGATGTCGTTTGAATTTTTAG
>JGI20214J51650_10003234_pt1 | contig 10214 bp, 11 predicted proteins | sample WetSurMetagenome_FD_51650 | JGI IMG/M metagenome (IMG submission 51650)
TACAGCCCAAAGAGCAGGGCAAGGCTGCGGCTGACCGTGACGAGAAGCACGATAAAGAAGAGCAGGCAGCCTTTTGTCCACGGGCTTACGCGGGAGAAGATCGAATCCCCTTTTTCCGCATAATACGTGATCAGGTCGAGGTCAGGAATATGNGGGGAGAGGGATGTGGAACTCATGGNTTTTCCCCCCCGGCCGGTGCCGGCAGGTTTGTCTTCATACCGGCTCCCGCCTGTGCCCCAGGCACCCGGTATCGTGGGTGATCTCCCCGCAGACACCATGACTCGGATGCCCCATGGCCTGGCACATCCGGTCGATCGCATCCTTGGAGACAAGGCTCTCGAACCGGGATACTTCCGTGCAGGCTTCGTCATCGCTCAGGCCGTAATGGGTCAGGGCGAGTGCAAGGATACGATGCCTTTTGACGAGAAACTCTGCATATGCCAGTCCGGCCGGCGAGAGGCTGGCACCGTGGTACGGGACAAGGGTCAGGAGGCCGGTGTCAGAGAGTTCGCTCAGGGTTTTGGTGATCGTGGACGGATCGACCCCGAACCGGCTGGCCAGGTCATTGGTCTTGACCGGATCGCCGCGTTCAAAAATATATTTGAGGTAGGTCACTTTCCGGGGGGAAAGGCCCAGGCCGTCATGGATCTCCATGGGGTTTCATTATCCGGTGATCCTATTGAATGTTTGGTATACACCCAAATTTCGATCTCCCGATGCAGGATTCTAAAAAGTGGCGATCAGAACAAAGCGTATTACGTGTACCCGGATTCCTGAACCTGAGCAACGGGGTACCAAGAAAATGTGATGGTGAGTCGTCCTTATTTACCCTGGCCAAAAACTGACCTGACGATAGCGATGATACGGGCAAAAAAGCCTCGTGGCGGCGATACCGGTTCAGGTTTCGGAATCATGTTTTTCTCTTTCATTTCGGTAATAATTCTCAGGGGATTCCGGTCATGCAGGGAACTCCATGGCATAGGAACATCGGTTCCGGCACCGGTTACCGGGGGTGTTCTCGAGGGGGGCTGACGAATGTCCGGATCGGCCGGAATCACGTTGCGTTCTCCGGGAACGGGAGGATCCTGAACAGATTCCTGAGACGGAGAGAAGACCGGGGAGACCGGAAGATGGGCAGGTTGTGGTACGATCTCCCGGGCACCCTCGTCGTTTCCGGGCTCCCGGCCAGGGGATGGCGATACGGGTTCAGCGGTGTCTGAAGGGGTGAGCGGATCATCGGCCGGGACAATTTCCCCAGGTTCTGGGACCGGGCTGACGGGGTCCCCGGAACGTTCCCCGGAAACCTGCAGATCGGGTCCGCTGTTCGTCTGCGGCGTGTCGCGTTCAGGATGATCCGGGGCGGGAATGAAGAGGGATGTACTTTCGGTCGCGGTAGTACCAGCGTGATCCGGATCGGCATTCCGCAGATTTCCGGATCCGGTGACTGATGCATCAGGTATCGGTGTTTCAGGGAGGGTTACATCCGGAACGAAAGTGCGGGGATTGTCATGACGGGTATCGGAACCGTAGTCCGGAATTACGGGTCCGTCCGCAATCTGCGGCATTTTGATTTCTGCAGACCCTTCCCTGCCGGTTTCCTGCGCCACAATATCGTTCAGCTCGCGTGCAAGCCGCTCAATCTGATCGCGTTCCTGCAGGATCCGGTCGCCGATTGCAGAAATAACTCCCTCGAACTCTTCCTGGTTTTTATCATCCGGATGCCCGAGATCGTACTGGATCTTCATATTCTGGCAGAGGCTTAAGTCCACTTCAAGACACGTAGCGAGCGAGAGGTACTCATCGATCTTTTCCTGGCTGATCCCTGCCGACTGCCACCGTTCCACAATCATCAGGTTAGTATCCCGGCGGGCGAGTACTTTCTCGATTGCCTCGATGATCTTATTCGGGGAGACCGGTTTCGTCAGGCAGTCATCAATACTGATCCTGTGCTCCTCTGCTTCCGCCGGACTGATCTTCAATGCCGAGAACATGAGGACGGGAATGTTCCGGGTTTTTGGGTTCTCCTTGATATGGGACAGGGTTTCCCACCCGTCCATCGGCTCCATCATAATATCGAGGATGATGACTGAAGGTGTCTCACTCCTGAGGATCTCGAGACATTCCCCGCCACCGTATGCTGCAAGAGGGATGTATTTCTTCTTTAAGAACGCGATGAGACCCTCTACAATAAAGGAACTGTCATCCACGATGAGAACGGTATCCATTCCTGAGAACTCCCTGCGGTTTTTTCTGCTCTGCCGGCATGCCGGGTGAAGGTACCCGGGAGGAAAACCCGGCCGGACCCGGTATTCTCCATTTCCCTGTACAAATCCGTGTACCTGTATTATCGGAGTATGAATAAAGGATTCTTCAGGATCTTTTTCTCTTTTTGTTTATATGAACAGTTTCTGGTGCATTATGGCAGAAAGCGGGGATACGTAACAGCGTCCGGGAAAACGCAATGAGAGGAATTTCACCGGTCCGGGATATCATGAATTAAAATNCGGCAACCGGGTCACGTNCCGNAATAGTCAACTTTATATGACAAAATGTCATATATAACTAACAAAGTGCCTGCATGAAGAAAAATACTTTTTTTTTGGTTGTCGGGAGTATTGCGCTCGCACTGCTTGCGATCTTCTGGTATTCCGTTGAACTGCATATCCGGTTCCTTGTCGAAGCAGCATTCATCGTCGCGATCGTTATCATTTACACGCTCCGGAAAAAGGTTACCGATATTATTGAAGACGAACGGACCGCAAAGATATCTGAACAGGCATCCCTCAGGACATTCCAGGTATTCTGGGTAGTTTTCTGTGCCCTGTCGATCGGGGCGGTTATGCAGATCCTGTATGTCCCTGCGTTTCCCCGGGAACACATAGAAGTCCGCACGCCGGAGATTGCCGGCCCGCGAATAATGGGATACTTCCAGCTGGGACTGCTCTGCCTGATGATCTTCCTGTACGTTGGATTCAGGATCTATTATGCCCGGAAATACGGGGAATGGGACACCGATGAAGAATAAGATCAAGGTATTCCGGGCCATGAATGACCTGACGCAGGAAGATTTAGCACAGGCAATCGGTGTCACCCGCCAGACAATCCTTGCCATTGAGAAAGGCAAGTACGTCCCGAGTCTTGACCTTGCGTTTAAAATAGCCCGCAATTTTAACGTGACGATTGAGGATGTTTTCCAGTATGAGAGTGCCCCCCTCACGATTGAAATCGATTGAAGCTCACCCGTCTGCATTTTCGTGCGCGTACTTCGGGAAGCAGAACACGGTATCTCGTGCTGTGACCTGACGACCCACACAGATTTTGTAAAAAATACCATTGAAAACAAAAAGTATATATGACAAAATGTAAAAAGTACTTTACATAATGTGCGTATCAATATGCACGAATCTGGTGAAGAATGCCACAAGAATATTCCTTTGTAACGAGATCCGCACCCGGTAACGGAACTGCGGCCGGGCATACCCTGCCCTTTGTACGAGCGGCGCGATCAGCTTCGATACCGGTATCCCTGTTTCTCATCAGCATCCTGCTCCTGTTCGCAGGGACGTCTTCCGTGAGCGCTGCAGCGGCCAATACTGTTTCGGTGACCAACCCGCTTGATGCAGCAGCGCTTGTGTATATTTCAGGGTATGATATTACCCCCGGTGTTTTTTACCAGGGTGAGACCGGGACAGCTACCGTTCATGTAACGAACGCTGCCAACACTACCGTCTTCGTTTCCCAGCCGAACCTGATTGAGTCCCATGTCAGGGTCCTGAACGGCGACTCTTTTACAACAGCAACGGCTATCGGGCCCGGGGAAACAACTGATTTCAACTTTGTTATCATCCCGGATGGCACTGACGGGACCTACTTCCCGCTCTTCACGATCTCGACCAACGTGTACGGGGCGGGTGCGATCCACTCCCAGCTCAAGCTCAAGGTCGATTCCACGGATATCAGGACGAGTATCTCGGTAAAACCCGACACGTTCTCGATCTCAACCAAAGACATGGTAAACGTCAGTATCGTCAATCCCCGCAACGGGGACATCACCAATGTCCTCATCGTCCCCGAAGTGAATGGCGCTACCATCTCACCGGATGAATCGTTCGTCGGAACACTGAAAGCAGGTTCCTCGGTCCAGGTTCCCTTCGCAATTACACCGGAAAAAGCGACGTCAGTTACATTCCATGTCAGCTTTAATAACGGAGACAATAAGCACACAACCGATCTCGTCCTGCCGCTCACCCTGGGTAATGACAAGACGGGCGCCCAGATGGTGGTTAACAATATCGAGAGTACAAGCGCCGGGAGCACCACCACATTAAAAGGCGATGTAACCAACAACGGGCTGACCGATGCCAAGTCCGTTCTTGTCACGGTAGACAGCCCTGCAACACCGGTCAATCCGAACCCGGTGTATGCAATCGGTAACCTTGCACCGGATGACTTCTCCAGCTTCGAAGTAACCTATACCCAGAAGACACCGGGCACCGTTCCTATCGTTGTCGAATACAAGGATGCTGACGGGAACACCTTCACGCAGAGATTCAGTTATGAATCAAACAGCAACGGGGCCGATATCGGGACAGCAGGATCTGCAGGAATACCCTCCGGAGCATCTTCCGGCACCACAAATAACCGGCGCGGCGGCATGTTCGGGTCATTCGGCACCGGGCTGAACCAGGTCCCGGTCATCCCCATCGCCATCATCCTCGTTGCCCTCGTCGCACTGATCATCGCATGGAAGAAGGGCCTTCTGAAACGGTTTACCACCAGGTTCCAGAAGAAAGAAGAATCCGATGAAGAACTGATGGAGCAGTAATCCGATCGTGGCGGCTGTCATGGCACAGGTACCGGTTATAGAGCTCACGGATGTGAGCAAGATCTATCCCCTGCCATCAGGTGATGTGATAGCACTCGACCACCTGTCGATACGCATAGATCACGGGGAGTTCGTGGCAATCATGGGTCCTTCCGGGTCCGGGAAGTCCACCCTCCTCAACCAGATCGGGGGACTGGACGTCCCCACATCAGGACTCCTGAAGATTACCGGAAAGAACATCCGGAAGATGTCGGATACAGAACTGACCAGTCTGCGCCTCAATGCGATCGGCTACATCTTCCAGAAATTCAACCTCATCCCGCTTCTCTCCGCATACGAGAACGTGGAATACCCGTACATCCTCAAGCACCGGTGTAATGATACCACCGGGCGGGTCAGCAAGCTGTTAGCCGATGTCGGCATTGATCGGAAAATGGCAAAACACAAACCCGCGGAACTCTCAGGAGGCCAGCAGCAGCGGGTTGCAATAGCGCGGGCGCTTGTAAACGACCCGGCCATCCTGCTCTGCGACGAGCCGACCGGTAACCTCGACACAAAGACCGGTGCCCAGATCATGGACATGCTCAGGAGCCTGCACGATCAGGGCAGGACGGTCATCATCGTCACCCACGACCCGTTAATCGGGGCACAGGCTGAACGAACCATACAGATCAAGGACGGGAAGGTGGAAAACGCATGAAGATGGATATCATTCTCCAGCTATCGGTCCGGAGCATCCGGCTCAACCTCCTCCGCTCCATACTCGCCGCCATTGGCATCGTGATCGGGGTGGTTGCCATCTCGTCCATGGGCATGATGGGCGCAAACATGACCATGTCGGTAACCGAGCAGCTCTCCGCCATGGCCAATGTCCTTGTAGTTAAAGCGGATACCGGCGGCGGGGGTGGCGGGTTCCTGGGCCCGGGAGATAGCGGGTCATCCACCAGCAAGAAGTCATCATCGTCGACAAGTACGAAAGATTATCTTACAAAAGCCAACTTTGACGATATCCAGCGCGCAGTCGGCACATCCGGAACCGTCTATCCCCTCTACCAGGACAGCGACAAGATCATGGTGGGGGACAGTACGGGAAGGGCTACGATCTACGGCATGCGCGATGAGGATATGCCAACGGTTCTTACCGTTGATGAAGGTGCGTTGCCGAACACTGCCAGTTCCATTATTATCGGTCCTTCCTTTGCGGACCGGCAGGGGCTTACCATCGGGAGCCGGGTCACCATCGGCGATGAGACACAGAACGAGACGGTCTCGAAATTCCGTGTCGTGGGGATCCTAAAAGAGAAAGGCATGTCCATGGATCTCAACAGCGACAACGCCATTATCATGACCGAGAAGGCTTTTGTCGGGCAGTTTGGCGGTGACGAGGAATACACTCAGGTCAACGTGATCTTAAACAACATCGATGACGCAAACAAGACAAAAATCGCGATCACGGACCAGCTCAACCGTAAAACCAACGTTGTCACCATCCAGGACAGCAGCCGTATGATGGAGAGCATCACGTCAACAGTCGGCACCCTGACGACCTTTGTCATGGCGATTGCCGGCATCTCGCTCGTAGTTGCCGCGACTTCCATCTTCAATGTGATGATGATGTCGGTGACCGAACGGATCCGGGAGATCGGCATCTTAAGGAGCATCGGTACGCAGAAGAGCGAGGTACGGAAGATGTTCCTGTATGAGGCGATCATCCTCGGGGTGGTCGGTTCGGGGATTGGCGCGATCATGAGCCTTATCCTCGGCTGGCTTGTCGTCCTTATCATGGTGGGCTCAACAAAATATTTCTTCACGTTCCAGAGCCTCGTCTATGTCCCGATGGCNATGCTGATCGGTATGGCCATCTGTATTGTCTCGGGGGTNTANCCGGCGTGGAAGGCGGCAGACCTCGACCCGATCGAGGCGCTGCGGGCGGATTGACCCCCCGTCAGTTTTTCTTCCCCTTTTTTGGTTTTACCGGTTTTTTTGGAACACCCGCTTCCTGTTGCATTTCCTCTTTTGCTTTCAGGAGTGCGGCTTTCTGCTCCGGGTTCACTTCCGGGTAAGCCAGGCTGAGGCCATCAAGCGTGGCATTGATGATCGAGACAACCGCAAGCCGGGTGAACCACTTGTGGTCGGCCGGGATAATATACCACGGCGCCCACGGGGTGCTGGTGTTGTTGAACATCTCCTCGTAGGCATCCATGTACGCGTCCCAGTGCCGGCGTTCAAGGATGTCAGCTGCCGAGAACTTCCAGTTCTTTTCCGGATCATCGACCCGTTCAAGGAACCGTTTCTTCTGTTCCTCTTTTGAAACATTCAGGAAAAATTTCAGGACTACAATGCCATTGTCCGTGAGGTACTTCTCGAAATTATTGATCTCCTCGTACCGGCGTGCCCAGATAGCCGGGCCTTTCAGATGCGGCGGGAGCTGCTGGCGATCGAGGAATTCCGGGTGTACCCGGACAACGATCACCTCCTCGTAGTACGTGCGGTTGAAGATCCCGATATTGCCCCGGTTGGGAAGTTCCAGAAAATTCCGCCAGAGATAGTCGTGGTCGAGCTCCCCGACCGAGGGGACCTTGAAACTATTTACCTGGACGCCCTGCGGGTTGACCCCCGACATCACGTGCTTGATGGTGCTGTCCTTGCCGGCTGCATCCATTGCCTGAAGGTTGATGAGGAGGGCGTACGTATTCTGGGCATAGAGCTTGTCCTGCTGCTGACTCAGCCGCTGTATGCCGGTTTCGAGCTGGTCCTGTGCATCCTGTTTCGAGAGAAAGTGCCCGGCGTCACCGGGATCGTAATCCTTCCGGAGATTGATCTGCCGGCCGGGCAGGACCCTGCATTCGTCTATAAGTTTTGTGAGTTTATCTGCCATACATCACCACTGTACGTGATGATACGCGATGCCCCTCAAAGAATTCTCCGGGTATCCCGCGGTGACAGGCCGGAGGGCCCAAAAAATCTGCTCAACAGAAATCCGGGTTTATGAGGTACGATCGCCCCCGACGGGGCGCTCCCGCGGCAGATCACGACGGTGAAATAAATATTCGCCGGGTTTCATGGCCGGGGTGTGAACCGGATCGGTTCATGCCGTGTTCTCCAGAGCAAAAAGAGATATTCCACCGATGCGTTGCTTCGGGATCACGTTCCATCCCCGTTAATTCTCTGGTAGTGCAACGGGAGGCCTTATCACCAATACCCTCGGGAAAGGGAAGAACAATATTGTTGTTCTCCCGTGCCGCTATGTTCGGTTTTTAGCCTGGTTCAACGGTTGGGGCAGCGACTGGATGAACTGCTGCTGGCGGGTTTGCCTGCTGACGAACTGCCACTATAAGTAGCCGATCGTACACTTCCCCCTTCATTTTCAGGAATAATCCGGGGTATCTCTGTGCCGGGCATGGTGCCGACTTTATCCCTGCCATAATAACGGTAGGATGCAACGACCCGGTCATAGTCCTCCACTGCAAACCGGTTGCTGGTATTAACGCTGAACGAGAACACAGTGAGGTACCCGAATTCGTTCATGCAGGTCTGCCGGGCAACATAGGTTACGTTAGCCTTACCATTTGCCGTGGATTCGAACCGATCGAACGTAATACCATTGATGTTGACAACCGTTTCGTTTGGTGCGGGAACCCATCTCCGGGCATCATCACGATAATTCTGGTCGCGGTTCCGGTAATTTTCGTACGTATGGATGTAGAATGTGTTATTTTTCACCAGATCCGTCTGGTACATGAACCCTTCATAATTTTCAGGGTTCTCAAGGCGATAGGTTGAGGGGTTCCAGTCCACGGGAACCTGCAATGAGAACAGGAGCGCTGAATCCTTCACATCCTTGACCAGGGGAATGTAATGGACAATGGTCACAACTGTCTCAGGAGTACCTGTTGCTGCTGCCGTGGGGACGGCTGTACCAGCCGCTTCAGGGGCAGCTGAAAGTTCAGCGGGTGGGGGGGAAGTTACCGGGACCGCCGGGGTAACCGTGCCGGTTCCAGAGGACTGGGTACAGCCGGCCATCATTATGCACGCAATTATAACCATAAAGGGAAGAATCCCTGCACATCTCATATACAATTTTTTCTTCGGTAATGGCATTATGCTTTTGCCTGCGGGCAAGATCATGGTACAGGGATGTACAGCCTGCAGGAATATCCACTGACCGGCCCTCAGGGCGGGACAGCGCGCGATTCAGACAGCACCAGCCGCAGGGATCTGTTCCCCTGCAACGGGCATAACCGGCGTATCGTGACGATAGTATTTTCCCTGTCACCTGATACGAGACCTTTTTATAAAATACGTTCCTTTCTCATCTAGGGAAAAAACGTACGGATACAGTACGGCCGGGTGATTGGTATGTTTACGAAAAAGGAATTTGCAGACTGTATTTATAACGTGCTGACACCGTACGACCTTCACGAGAGAATGAAAGCTGTGCTCGCCGTATCAAAAAATCCGGAGATTATCATCAATTACGGGAATGGCCATTTCCTCATCGGCCATAAAAGATACCGGGACGGACTTGCCATTTCAACGGACGGGTTCGGTTCATGGGAGATTACCGAGCTCAGTACCACCGAGGACAAGTCATACGAGTTTACCGATAAAGTAGCAAAGACCGAGAAGACCGAAACGGTTGTCAGGGCAATTGCTGCATTATTGATCACCTGGGAAGAAAGCCAGTGATCCACCAGGATTAATTACCGGTAAACCTGGTGCGTTTTTTAGAGAACTGCGATAAAAAAACAGAGGGTTGTTCCCCCGCGATTTTTATGCCCGGTAATTACCATTCTACTGCCGTGAGGGCGCGAATGAATGCCTCGGCAAACCCGGCCGCCGCTGCAGGACCGTTCGCCGTGACGATCCGGCCATCGGTCACAACCGCCGTGTCAACAAGAACCGCACCGCCGGCTTTCATCTCGCGGAAGGAGACCTGACTATTGAAATAGGTTGCTTTTTTCCCCTTGAGGATTCCTGCACGGGCAAGCACGACAGGTGCCAGGCAGATGGCTGCAACGACTTTGGCAGAGGCATGGAAGTATTTCACCATCTCGCCCAGTAACTCGTCATCCCAGAGATGTAACTGGGCGCCTCCGCCCCCGACAATAAAAATTCCGTCATAGGATTTTGGTTCCACCTCCTCAAAAGAAAGGGTGGCATTGACCTTGGTACCCAGCATCCCGGTACAGACCCCCCGTTGTTTCGAGGCGATATCGTATCCGATACCGGCCTTCTGCAATGCGGCCGCCGGTATAGTAAATTCCTCGTCACGGAATTTTTCCGGGGCAAGAACAATTAAAACCTTCATACAAGCCTGATGGCCATTGATAATATATGAGGATTACGGGAAGAACAGGCCCGACGGGATACTCGCGGACGGGATCCG
>JGI20214J51650_10003235_pt1 | contig 10213 bp, 5 predicted proteins | sample WetSurMetagenome_FD_51650 | JGI IMG/M metagenome (IMG submission 51650)
ATCGCAGTTCGCCCCAGGCGGATCAATACTCGCCAGCCTGCACTGGGAACTGGCCCTGTTGCGNACGTGTTTTTCTGGGAATCAGAATTCGTATTCCACCTGCAGCCTGAAGGTATTGTCGGGTGTGGCATCCGTCATGCCGATCAACCAGGCGGCGTTGTATTTGATGGCCGCATGATCGCCGGCCGACACCTTGCCGAAAATGGCCGGCCCCACTTTGTGCTCCTGCTCATCAAATGGAGCCCAGTCGTCCCATTTGCCCATCTCGCCGAATCCCTGCAAGCCGAATTCGAATTCCTTGTGCCAGCGGTACTTGGCCTGCCATTGATACTGGAACGCGGTTTCGGTTGGATTTCCGTTGCCGAATTTCGTTTCGAACAGCAGGTTGCCGTTCAGTTGCACCTTGTCGAATTCGGTCTGGAACAGCGGACCGAACTTGAACTCGATCGGCTCGTCATCCAGGTTGAGCGGGAATTCGAATTCGGTGATCAGGCCGACTTCAAGCGGATATTTCCCGGTTTCGGTCAACTGGAACTTGTTTTCGAGTTCCAGAATGTTGAGGCGGGGATCCGGGTTTTCGTGCTCGGTTTTCAGATAGATCTCGGTAAACCACCAATCGGTGGCGCCGTAGCCGACGCCGAGGCTGGCCACCTGTTCGGTTTCTCCGGAGGGCTGCTTGGCGGTGCCGAATTTGAAGTCGATTTCCCTTTCGCCGTAATCGACCGTCGGCATATAGACGTAATCGGCCGGACCGGCCTGAACGCCGCCGGAGAGCAGTGCGATACCCAGGCAGAGGGGGCTGAAAAACCGGGTGCGGCTCTTGCACATGGGGCGTCTCATTTGAGATGTGAAGAATTGGCCCACTTCATGCCCAGCGCAATCGTCGCCAGGGTGAGCGCGTAGAAAATTAGCTGCATGCCGGCAGGCCGCGGGTCGTAACCGGCGAGGCTATGGAGCAGCATGCCGGGGAGGGAGGTTTCCGGGAGCATCGCCGAGGTGTCCCAGACCGGAGCAGCCAGACTGGGCAACAGGTCGGCCTGGATCAGGTAATGCGCCGCCTGCGAGGCCATGCCTGCCGCCAGCAGCAACACCAGCACGCCGGTCGCGGCGAAAAACCAGCGCATCGGCACGCGCAGCAGGCCTGCATACATGGCGTAACCTACGGTAACCCCGGCCAGGATGCCGATGCCGCCGCCCAGCAACATCTGCGATGCGCCTGCGCCCTCCGATGCGGAAATGCCATACAGGAACAGGACCGTTTCAGAGCCTTCGCGCAGCACGGCCAGTCCGACGACAACCAGCAGAACCGAGTGTTCCTGGCGGCCCTCCTGGATGGCGTTTCCAACGGATTTTGCCGAGATCGCCAGGGCCTTGCCATGGGACGTCATCCAGATGTTGTGCCAGGCCAGCATCAGGACCGCGGTGCCCAGTATCATGGCGTTAAGCAGTTCCTGGCCGACGCCGCTGGCCATGGCGGAGATCACATCGGTCGAGGCGGCCACCAGGGCGGAACCCGCCAGGCCGGCCGCCAGCCCGCCCAGCAGCCAGCGGTTGCGGTTGGGCACCGAGCGGGTCGCGGCGGCGAGTATGCCGATAATGAGCGCGGCCTCGAGCACTTCCCGGAAGACGATCACAGCGGTTCCAAACATGTCAGCTCTCCTGGTGATTACTGGGCGACGATGACGCCCTGGGCGGTTTTTTCGTTGTATTCGCCGAAAAAGCGGTAGCGCCCGGGCGTCAGCGGCCCGATATAAATCGTGGCGGTGGATTTGCCGGTGATGATTTTTTCGCGATTGAGATCGTGACTTTCGAATTCTTCCGGGGTGGCATCCCGATTCTCGATCGACAACTTTATTTTCTTGCCTGCTGGAATGATGAGTTCCGCCGGTTGAAAACGATGATCCTGAATGGCCAGGGCGTATTCGCCCTCGGCAGCCATCGCGGTCGTGGCACACAGCATCGCCACCGTCGTCAGGGCGGTAACGGTCTGTCGGCATGCAGCGGAACGGTTCGGGTTGAAGTTCATGGAGGCTCCTTGCTCGCTTAAATAGTGTTGATACAAATGATAACAAGTCGCATTATAGATGGTAATGGTTATCAATAGCAAGCGGTCATTCTGGCTGGCTTTCCGGCCCTGAGTCTCAGGGACATGAGGGCGTCAGGCTCAACGGCTTGGGGGTTGGGTCGCGCGCACCTGTGGGCAGGTTCTTTGGTCGTGTGCGGCGTCGATACGTCTATTCTTGCGCGGTGCGTCACGCCGCCGAGAGCGCCGTGCTGATGGGCAACGGCCTCCGCGTCTTCGAGAGCAAGGTGTTCGACAAAAAACGGCGATGTCGTGGCCGCTGCGCCGGTGAGGCAGGGCGACAAGGTATTGAAGAGATCGATGTCGTCACGCTGGAAAGCGTCGAGTGAGGAGGCTTCGTCCGCCGCGTGGGGGACGGCATCCGCCCGTTCCTCAGCGGGCTGTTCGGCGGACGCATGCGAGCGCCGGAAACCCGCTTGCCAAAGGCGGCCACCCGGCAAAGTGTCCGCTATTTCGCGGGGTGCGGTAATCGAACCATATGAAATGACGGCGCTTTGGCGCCAGCCGCGGGCCGCCATGCGGCCACCGATGGCCCTGCGTTGATCGAGCGTTTATCATTACCCGCTCGATCGATGGCGCCTGGCGTCGGCTTGCAGATTGCGCCCGCGATTCCGGGCGCTGTATTGAGGAAACATGCATGAACAGAACCGACAATTCGGGTCCGGTCCCGGTGAGAGAGGCGCAGCGCGAGCAGGACAACCTGCGCCTGTACATCAACCTCAAGCTGGCATCATCCGGCCAACCGTCCGTGCGCGGGCAGCAAAGCGACGGCTTCATGGAGGTGGCACATGACCTGCTGATGGCCTACCGTGCCAAGAACTGGCTGCTTTCCGGCTACCTGTGTCCGCCCGACCGGCGCATCCAGGACTTTCTCGAACGCTACCTGGCCGGCGTTGATGACATGCCGCATCTGCCGGGACAGACCTTCATCCTCGACCATGATGGGCTCGCTCGCGAGTTGTCGCTGCCGGCCGATGCGGACGTGTTCCACTCGGAAATCGTTTCCAGCTACCGGGTGCGCCAGGGGGTGCTGCACAACCCGGCCAGCGATCGTCGGACCACGCAGGGCCTGTTTCACGTCAGCGAAGGCGGGCTGCCGATACCCGGCGACAAGAAGGCGGTACCGCGTGAAGTGTTCGCGCGCATGCTCAAGCACGCCTTCAATCCGCCCGCCGAGCTGCTGACGCTCCCCTACGCCGTCAACCAGCCCGAACCTGCGCGGATGTTCGTCTCGCTGCTGATGCGGCCGGTGATCTGTCCGGCCATTCCGGGCGTCGCGCCAGAGAAAAGCATGGAAATCCGCTTCTTCGCGCCAGGCAGCCTGGTCAGCAACCTGGATTTCGTCGAGAGCATCTTCGGCAACGGCGGCAATCCGTATCTGCCGGAACACGATGCCAGCCTGGACGTGGAACACTGGAGCGGCCATACCGGCTGCGTGGTGCTCGCCCCGCATCTGGTCGCGCTGACCAAGCGCGAACTGGGCCTGCCGCACTGGGATCAGGCGAACGAGCGCCAGCGACGTGAAGGCATGTGCTGGCAGCAGCCCGACGAACGCTACAACGAAGGTCAGGCGTTCAAGCTCACCGCACGCGATGCCAGCGGCGTGATGGTCACCATCCTGGCCGACAACTACTTCGGCTACTGCAAGAAAGAGGTCAAGACCCAGATCAGCTTTGCCGCCAACCTCTACGGCCTGGCCGAGGAAGAGCACGCCGGCGGTGCCTTGCTGTTTCAGTGCCGCAACCACGGCGAGGAATACGGTGTCGACAGCAGGGCGCGCGAGCCGGGCTATTCGTTTCAGGACCTGGCGGCGCGCTATGGGCAATTCATGCGGCTGATGCCGGAGGGCCACGCGCTCGACGTCAATTATCCCGACATCGTTTACGTTCCGCAGGCCGTGCGCTTCGACCTCAACGCGCAGAGCATCTCTTGGGAACGGCAAGGCAGGACGCACCAGATCCGCCTCATGCCGGGCAAAATCTACATGCAGCCCAACGGCTACAAGGTGGAAATGCGCCGGCATCCGGGCGCGCCATCCTGGCGCCTGGTCGGCATCGAGCCTGAAGGCACTTTCTGCCACAAGCCGTGCACGGTCTCCGGCGGCGGCAAGTCGGAAATTTCCAAGTCGCTCGAGGATGCGGTCATCTACGGCCCGCTGTTCATCGACGATCTCGACCGCGATCTGGAATGGGTGCGGCGTATTCTGGAGCACGATTACACGGCGCGGTTCCGCCCCGGATTCGAGAGCGAGGACCGCGACCCTTCGCGCAAGCCGCTCTCCATGGAGCGCAGCCTCGGTTCGGTGATCAAGCTGCTGACGCCTTCATCCAGTTACACCGACGCCTACAACGCCTGGCTCGAAAGTATCCCGCCGCGCATCCTGGCGCTGGTTTTCCTGATCAAGCGCTTCCACCGCCCGGAATGGGGCGAGCGCTGGGACGAGCAGCTCGCGGTCGACGTGGTGGACGGTGCGCCCGGGCACGAACTGAAGATGTTCGGCCGCCGCATCGTCGCCAGCTACCTGCGCGTGGGCTTCGATGCCGACGAGCAGTGGCGCACCTTCAAGTTGCGCCAGGATTTCATACCCGCCGAAAAGGTGCAGATGGAAGACGACATCACNGCNTCGGTGGTCGCACCTGTAGCCTGGCTCGACGGCTGCAAGCCGGGTCTGGATCCTTCCGGCAGCGTCAAGCTGACGCACAACTGCGAGCTGCGCCTGTTCCAGCGTCCGGACGACGCGGTCATCCCCGGCTACGACCATCAGACCGAGGCCGACATGGCCCTGCCCGGCAACTTCCTCGCCAACTTCGAGCCGTTGAGCGGCGACGCGCTGGCCGCGGAAGTCGACAACGTCATGCGGCTGCATGCCTACACGCCGCCGATGCGCGAACTGCTGACGGCTGCCGCGCATGCGGGACAGACCGTCGTGTCCTCCTCGCGTCCGCGCCTGGTCGACGGCAAGCCGTCGAAGAATCCGCGCTATCTGCAGGTTCGCCCCGACATCGCCAACCCGATGCGCAAGTATGCGGCGGAGATGGGCATGCGTTTCCACCGCAAGCTGCCGGCCGTCGCGCCGGTGTGCATCAGCGTCGACGCGGTGCTGTCAGGGCGGCGCAACAACCCGCCCGAGGCGGGGATCCGTTCCCTGGCGGTGTACAACCCGATTCACTACCAGGCCCTGCCGGAACTGTTCATGGACTACATCTGTTCCCTCACCGGCAAGTCGCCATCGACCACCGGCGCGGGCTCGGAAGGCGCCCTTACCAAGGGGCCGTTCAATGCGCTGCATCCCACGGCCGACCTCAACAATGCGCTGGTGTCGATGATCATTACCGGCCATGACGGCTTCTCCACCTCGGCCGGCCATGTCGGTTCCCAGGTGCGGGTGGATCACGACATCAGCTTGTTGGTGCCCGAAATCTGGGCACGTCTGCCTCCGGCGCAGCGCAAGGCATCCTGGCTCATCGAGCAGGGCTACATGGAAGCGCTCGACGATTTCGACTTCGACGGCAAACNGGTGCTGGCGAGCCGGCTCGGCTACCGCATCACCGAACGCTTCGTCGCCCATTTCATGGGCAAGATCTTCGACAACCCGCGCGCGGTCTTCACCGAAGCCATCCTCAAGCCGGAAACCCAGGACCGGGCGAATTTCGCCGACGGCGTGCGCAACATCGTCGAGGCGCAGGAGCGTGTCGCCCGGCGCTATTTCGAGGACGGCAGCATAGCCGAGGCGTGTCCGCCGCTGAAGGCGCTGCTCTCCATCATGGCGGTTGGGCAATACCAGGGCATGGACGTGCACGCGCCGCAGATTCGCGCCATGTTCACCCGCGAGTCGCTGCTCGCGTCCGACTGGTACCGCCAGCGCCTGCAGGTCAAGCGCGCGCGCGACCTGGCGTTGTGGCGGCGCAACCTCGACGAACTGTTGCGCTTCCAGCAAAACCCGCACAACGTCGACGAGGCGCAACGCCTCGATCTGGGCACCCGCATCGCCTACGTCCGGGCGCAGCTTGCCACGCTGGAGCATCCCGACGCGTGGCGCACCTTCATCGGCACGCTCGGCGCCGATCCGCTCGAACCGATCGAGGCGACGCAGCTCGACATCGCCAGCAAAAACAGCAGCGACGCGCGTATGCCACTGTCCGCGCTGGGCTAGGCCGCGCATGCTGTCATGAGACGAACTGAAAAGGCGGGATGATCTGGGGGCCAGGCGTGCCGCGTGCAAGTGGATGCTGGGTCCTGGATGACTCCATGGGTTGCACGGCCGCTCAAGCGCATCGCCGCGTCCTGGCTTGGAACGGCCAGCCATGACTAGGGTAAATCCGGGCTGGTTCTTCGGGTGCGCGCAACAGCTGTTGAAACGAGNGTTCCCTGGACAGCAGGATTCAGCNGCGAAGAGCGGAATCGGGTATTGGGGACAGTCGTCGAATCTAGTGGCCGCAATCGGCCAAAGGCGCATGCTCAGGCTGAGAGCCACGACGGTCGCTTGTTCGGCGATTGTGTAGAAAAACTCTTTGGCAGTGCTTTGCGGCAGAGTTTTGGGGGCCTTCAAACCATCAACTCATTAACGATCGTTGAATGTGTCAATTCTGAAGGGCCGACTTTCCTGGAAGAGACTGCTGCCCAGGCGTCGCAGGAGTTTTTCAACACAATAGGCCGTTAGCGTCCGTGTGCCAGATGCCAAATTCCGATCCGCTACGGGCTTTCGCACCCGTAAACATGGCTGGCCGGTGTCAGGCCAAATGGATAGCCACTTTTAAACTTGAGTCTGATGACTCGGCAATCCGGAACACGGTTACAACTGCTTACACATCGACATGGGGGCGAAACACTGGCGGAGCATTGCCGCTTTATCGTGGGTAGCATCCGAAGCCGAATGGTTCGGCACCAGGAGTCAAAAAAGGAGTAACACCATGAAGATCACAACCACCCTGAAAACCCTTTCCCTGCTTGGATTGTCATCCATGGCGCTGGTCGCCGCATCCGGCCATGCCGATACCGGCTACGGCAATTACGGCGGCGTACCGAATCCCAATCCATGGTATGGCGTCGCACCGAATACCAATCCGTGGATGGCCAATCAGGAGTACCAGCAGGCACGTATCCTTGCTGCACTGAAGCAGCGCCAGGAGCAACTCGATCAACGCCAGGACGCCCAGATGCTGCGTATCCTGAACGGCATGGAAAGCGGCAAGCTGACCTCGCGCGAGGCCGTCGTCCTGTTGCGGGAGCATCTGGCCATTGCCAACCTGGAGCGCAGATACATGGCCGACGGACGTCTGGGGCCGAACGAGCTTGCCAGTCTGGAGCAGCGTCTGGCCGAAGCGGAACGCCATATCACGTTCGAACAGCGTGACCGTGAGAGAACCGCTCCCACTGGCCGCCCTGGCAATGGCGATTACCCGGGCGACAAGGGCCGCCCCGGCGAATACGATCGCCGCTGATGCGAACCCGATCGCTGACCGGAGCCCATTTCCGGTCAGCGTTGGCGGGGCAGGATCCAGCCCGCGCCTTGAGGTGGTTTGCAGGCGTTCCACTGCCGCACTATCCGTAAAACGCCACGGGCCGCATTTGCGGCCCGTGGCGTTATGGGTGGTACGGCTTATTTCTTCGCCGTGCGGCGAAGGCGGTTCAGCAGGCGCCGTGCCAGTTCGCCGAACAGTTCGGTCTGCGTCGGGTGCGGAAAAATCGCCTTGGCGACCTGGGTCAGCGTCATTTCGCCCGCCACCATCATCACGCCGATGCCGATCAGGGTGTCGGTGTGGTCGGCGAGATAGTGCACGCCGACGATGCGGCCGGTGGCCTTGTCGGCGACCAGCTTGATCATGCCCTCGGTCTCGCCGGTGATCATCGCCTTGGCGTCGATGCTCATCGGCATCTTGGCCTCCACCGCGTCGATGCCCTTGGCCTTGGCCTGCGCGACGCTCAAGCCGACGAAGCCGGCTTGCGGGCGCGAGAAGGTCACGCCGCAGTCCTTGTCCTGATCGTATTCACTGGCATGACCCAACAGGTTGTCGGCAGCGACGCGGCCCTGGGTGGCGGCGGTGTGGGCCAGCATGTAGCCGCCGATCACGTCGCCTACCGCGTAGATATGCGGGACGCTGGTCTGGCCGCGGGCGTTGACCTTGATCGCGGCGCCGTCGAGTTCGACCCCGACCTTGTCGAGATTGAGCTTGCGGGTGTCGGGGCGCTTGCCGGTGGCCATCAGCACGATGTCGCAGTCGAACACGGACTCGACGCCCTCTTTGTTTGCGTAGCGCAGCTTCATCGCGCCCGGGGTGCCGCTCGCTTCGTGGATGGTGGCATGCGTCACCACGGTGATTTCCTTCTCCAGCGAGGCGATCAGGGTCCTGGCAACCTCGTCCTCGATTTCGGCGAGGATGCGATCGTTGCGCTCCAGCATCAGCACCTCGGTGCCGAAGTCGCGGAAGATCTGCGCCATCTCGACGCCGATGACGCCGCCGCCGACGATGCCGAGTTTCTTCGGCGGGGTGGCGAGGTTCCAGATGGTGTCGGAGGTGACCACGCCACCCGTCGCCAGGTTCTCGCGCGCGCCGGGAATCGGCGGCACGAAGGCGGGGGCGCCGGTGGCAATCACCGCGGCGCCGAAGCTGACGGTGTAGGGCTCGCCCTCGATCGGGGTGATTTTCAGCGTGTGCGCGTCGACGAATTCGCCGAAGCCTTCACGCACGTCGATCTTCATGCCCTTGTCGGCCTTCAGCGCCATCTCGCCGCGGCTGCTCTGCACCCAGCGGCGATGCTTCTCCACCTGGGCCCAGTTGAGCACCGGCGTGTGGGTGCCGTCGACGCCCATCTCGGCATCATGCGCGCGGTTGCGGATGACGTCCGCCGCAGCGCGCCAGGCCTTGGACGGGATGCAACCGCGCCACAGGCATTCGCCGCCGGGGAAGGGCTCGTTGTTGACCATCATCACACGGATGCCGTGGTCGGCCAGATCGCGCGCGCAGTCCTCGCCGCCGGGGCCGCCGCCGACCACCACCACCGGGAAATCCCAGTTGCCTTCAGGGATGGGCGACACCGGCACAGCTTCAGCGACCGCAGCGACACCGCCCGCACCCAGCCAGGCTTCGGGCGCTTCGATGGTCTGCTTCAGCGTCGCCAGGTACAGCGCCACATCGGCGCCATTGAGCACGCGGTGGTCGCCGGTGATGGTGAATGGCGTGCCCTGTGGACCATTGGCGGCGATCGCCAGGATCGCCGCGATGCCTGGGGTGGGGATCGCGGTGAAATGCGATACGCCCAGCATGCCCATGTTGGAAATGGTGAAGGTGGGGTTGGCGTACTCGGCCGGGGCCAGCTTGCGCACCCGTGCGCGCTCGACCAGTCCGGTCCAGTCACTCTGCAGCGCTTCGAGCGGACGCTTCTCGATGCCGTGAAGGATCGGTACCACCAGGCCACCGTCGTTCGACATCACTGCCACGCCGAAGTCGTGGTTGCTGCGCTCGACCAGCTTGTCAATGGGTTGGTAGGCCCAGTTCATGCGCGGGAATTTTTCCATCGCCACCGAACAGGCCTTGGCGATCGCCACCGTTACCGAGATTTTTTTGGCTTTGGCTGCAGCGGTCAGTGAGGCGGTGCTGATATTCACCGTGACGTTGAAGGTCGGCAGCGTGAGCGAAGCGGTCATCGCATGGCTCACCGCTTTTTCCATCGACGTCATGGCACGGCCCTGGCCCGGCACGTCGACCTGTGGCAGGGAGTGGGCGACTTCCGCCATGCTCGGGCGNGCGCGCGCCACGTCGGCCGAGACGATCACGCCGGATGGGCCGGTGCCGGCCAGGCCGGAAAGATTCACCCCCAACTGCGCGGCGACCTTGCGCGCATAGGGGCTGGCCTGACGGCCCTGCGGGCGCGCCACCGGCGGGACATTGCCGCTGGCCGAAATCTGCCCGGGCGCGGCCTTGGGGGTTGGGAGGTACGCCGGCTTGTCAGCTGACGGCGGTGCGACCTTGTGCGTGTCCTTGACCTTGTGGTCGGCGCTGATGGTAACGCCGGTATCGTTGGCCTTGGATGCGTCGTCGACGATGAAGGCCATCGGGTGGCCGACCTCGACCACGCTGCCGATATCGGCGATGGGGCCGGAGAGGAAACCCTCCTGAAACACCTCGACGT
>JGI20214J51650_10003236_pt1 | contig 10213 bp, 9 predicted proteins | sample WetSurMetagenome_FD_51650 | JGI IMG/M metagenome (IMG submission 51650)
CCTTAAAATCNCNGCGGAGGCGGGAATCCAGTGCTTTCATTTTCCCCATGGGTCCCAGCTAGTGTCTTCTCGATCACCGGCGCCAGCCCCATAAAATCCACTTCAATCTCCCTCGCCAGATCCTTCTTCTCCCCTTCAGAATAAGTCATCCCGAACCGCGTCTGGATCTCAATCCTTTTCTCCCGACAGTATTTCTCCAGCGACGACTTGGTCATACTCCCGACCAGATACGCCCCAACTGATGCGCCCCATGCGAAGTGCGGCCCGTCCCCGCCGCTGTCCCCCATGATGATCAGCTTTTTAGCGGGAATACCGTATTTTTGAAAAACAGCCGCCGTGTTTTTCGCCTTGTCCTCAATTTCCCGTACTTCGTACAGTTCCATCCCATGCTCGGGATAAGAAATCATTGGATTTGCAGCGACCACGATCCCTTGGGGGAGTAGCCCTTTGGCCATTGCGCGTTGAAAATATCCTTGCATGGCTGTGGTGTTGATCATGAACAGGATGTGACGCTTGGTACACCATCGGATTAGCTCCGTAACGCCCGTGTAAGTGACAAAAGATGCCTCCAGGTATGCATCCATCTCCTTTTCGGACACAGGCCGTGGAAGCAGCCTGCCGAGCCGTCGAACGGCTTCGCTGAGGGTGATTTGATTGCTCGTGTAGGATCGAAAGATGGCGGATAGATCCGCCTCCAGCTCCGGATAGACAAAAGCAATAGGATCAAACGGCCCGCTTGGGGCGAGACATTCACTCCAATCCGAAGAAATCATCCCATTGTACGTGATCTTCATGTCAGCCTGCCTTCCACAAACATTCCTGCATTACCACGTTCCTGAACACCTCCATGACCGCCTCCCTGCCCTCCTAACCCCTCCCTTTCATAAAGGGAGGCCGGGAGGGATTTCTCACCCCCCATGGCAGAGGTTGGGTGAGGGTGGCGCTGCTTTTCCCCTTGATTTCCCCTCCCCTTTTATCTACCCTATCAGACAACAAAAAAACCTTCCAGCAGGTTTGAACTGAAACCTGCATTTCCGTTCTTTGTCGTTGAGTGTCAACTTCCCAGCTCAACTTCTTNGCCGCATCTAAAATGAGATCCCTTACCTGAAACCGTTATTCCTCTTTTGCACGGATGGGAGTGGTGGATCATGCAAAGGAGATCTCGAATCGACGCTGCTGGTGCACTACACCACATTATGGTCAGGGGCATTGAAGGGGGGTGGTGTTCCGAAACGATAAGGGCAGGAATCAATTTCTCGAACGATTGGGAGAAATCCTTTAGGAAACGTAGGCGATCTGCCGCGCACGGGCGCTGAGGGAGATGGGGACTTCCTCATGTCTTCCTGGGGCCCGATCTCGGGAGAGCGATTCCGTAGCCCGTGGCCAAAGGATTCCAGAGCCAAAAGGGCTCCGGCTGATGGAAACTCAAAAACCTAACAGCATGCCTATTTAATCACTGCAGGGGAAGGAATCATGCATCAGCTTGCTTATCTGACACCGAAACGGGCCGTCGCTTGGAAATGTCTGTCTCTACAGGCGATCGGAAGAGGATTAAAGAGGCAATTCGCGCCAGTCGCATACGCTTCTCTGAGCGACCAGTTCTTCCCAGGGATGGAGGACGCTCGGTCACCGGGGGTGTTGTGGGTGTTCTCCTCGCTGGAGTATAAGCACAGAGGTCTCCCGGAGCAGTCGTTTCCACCCACGTTGATCGCAAAGCTCGCGGTCCAGCGTGTCGTGACGGGAGAAGAGGTGCGTAGCTGGGCGCTCGACGCCCGCGACCGCGCTCTCGAAGTTCCGTCCAATGACCAGGATTTCCAGCAATGGCGTCAGGCATCGTCTGTTCGCGGTCCCGTGCGCCGAGCCACATTCCGAATCTCCCGCGATTTTGCCATGCTCGCATGGAGACAACGCCATCAAAGGGCGCGCTGCTGCCACTCTCAGTGCGACGCGTGGAGCAGAGTTCGCACGGCAATGGCTGAGAGCGCGAATAGTAGCTTCGTTGCCCATGTTGACGCGACGCATTCCCTGGGAAGGGCACTCGGGCTGCCGAACGGTTTCCTACAGGTCGGCAGGTGGATGCAGTCGCCGCGCACATTACGCGACGACGACTGCATAGCCGAGTTCGAAAAGCTGGCGGAAGCGGGAACCCACCACACGATCTTCGTAAACTACCGGTGGAACGAAAAGGCCAACTTGGTCGCCAAGATTGCGGAGGGACTTCTCGCCCAACGGTGCGGTGTCTGGCTGGACGGTCTGGCACTTCCGCATTTCACAAGTCATCCCGTCTGGAGGATCAGCGGCCGAGTGCGACGAAAGGATCCCCCCAGAGTTGATCTTGAGCGACTCTTGCTCAATGGAATCGAAGCGTCGGCGCTGTTCCTGTGCCTCGCCGCAGAGGACTACGCGGAACCACCTAAACACGACCCCAAGGGGGAAAACTGGGCGATGAAAGAGTACTACCACGCCTTCAAGCACGCAGCGAAGACAGGGCTACCGATAGTTCGAGTGGTCGATCTCGGCAACGCCCCCAGCCACCTTGTGAAGCCGCACGGGCGGGTGTTTAATTCCGAGGGGAACGCAGCGGAACTTGCAGCCAAAATCTCTGCCGTCGCCCGTCGGTACTGAGACAATTGCAGCCTTCTCCCCAGGGCTAACTAAGTAGCTTGGTCCGACCCGAGCCGATAATAATTTCAGAGTGGCAAAGGCGAAGCCCATGCATGCCAAGCCATCAACCTAACAGGTCAGATGAAACGCGCCGGCCACCTTTTTGCCTTCNGAATCAAGCTGGTTGANGGTTTCCACGGCCTTGCGGGTGTCTTGCGCGATCAATCGAATGTCCCGCTTTTCGAGAGCTGAGCGGAGTGAATCGGGGACGCGCATTTGCTCCGCATACCCCATGCCTATGACCAGCACCCTAGGCCTTGCCGTGAGCACGTCCTGGATGTCGTCAAGGTTCAGACGGTGTCCTTCCTGCCGCCACCAGTCTCCGATGACCTGTCCCTGGATGATCTTGAGGTCTCGACAGTGGCGCTTTCCATCTATGATCATGCAGCCGCCGGGGGTATACTTCTCAATCATTTTAGCCTCCTCGGGTGACCCGATTTCCGATGTCCCCCTCGCACGGGAGAGGCTGAATCCCTTCTCCGGTTGTTTCGTACACAAAATAAGGCCTGATCTTGATGATGCAACGATATCGAGCCCCTCATCCCTCTTTTATTGGGGTTGTAGGGTTTTGGTTTGTTTGAGAACAGGGACGCGGCAAAGAGCCGCCGTGCCCTCTAGCTTACGAAATTCTCCGCGGCGGTGTTAGTGATCGCTAGGGCATAAAGGTTCACAGGCAGCGAAAGAGCCGGGCTCCGCAATGAATGGCTCCGACTAAAGGATGACAAGCCATGAAGCTCACTCCGTGTACAATGCTGATGATTGGAATACTGCTGGTCCTTATCTGCACGCCTGGCGTCCACGCCTCGCAGAACCTGTCTCAGGACGATTACAAGAGACTGCTGGCCCAAGCGCTCGACAGCCGGTGGCTGCGTCATGACCGCCTACGCGCAGGCCAATGGCCTCGAAGCAATAACTCCAATAGGGATGTTCGCGTTGTTCGGCTACATTGACGGCAGCAGTGACCTGGATGATCCGACGTGCAACCGAGTCGTAGTCGAGGCCGTCATACACGGTGAGCGGACAACCACGTTCCGCATGCTGCAAGAGACGGTGCGCGAGAATCAGTATCTGCGGCGGTGACGTTCAATCTGATTCACGGCGGAGCACAATTGCATGCACCGGACTGTCCACCAGCGCCCCCTCGCTTCGCTGTTGTCCGTCCGGTGATGCGGAGTAAACCTAGAACATCCCGCTTTTTATTTTGTTGGCTTGGGTTCTTCCAAGTTTTAGCTGCCCATGATACCAACAGCCGAAACCTTGGGCTATTTGTAGTCTCGGTGGTTCCCTTTTCCGTATTTAGCCTCCCTCTATCTTCTCCAAGTACTCTTAAAATACGTGGTTATTGATCATTAAATACATCGATTCACTGCAAGAAATACTGTCTAAACCCCATTTACTGAAAACCGACACTGTGATGTTCTGGTGTATATGANTCGCCAAAAACGATTGGTGGTGAACAGAGAGGTGGCTTTCGTTAAATGTTGAGCGGAAGGAGGTGGTTGCAATAGAGGATGGCTCTGTCCTTGAAACGTCGGGAGAGACCTAAAACCAATTGGGGGCTGGGGTCGGACCAAGGCAAGCCCTTGAGATGATGAAGCAGTGATTTGAAAAACAGGACTCCGCTGGGGCTTAGAATCGTATCTTCAAAGCTAAAACTGGGCTTCTAGAAAAGTGGGTATATGCCGAGAGCAAATAGACGCTACCTGCCAGGGTGTGCTTGGCATATTACCCATGACCGGCCCGCGAGGGGCTCTTGAGGTATGAAAATGAAGGCCAAGGTTTGAAACCGCCTACTTTTGGGATGATGATCGTTGAGTATCAGCCGAGTATCTTGGTCCGACCCGGACACCTAGGACACCTACGATTCACACATTCTTTATCATTGAAATGGGAGGAGAAAGATTATGAAAAACCTTACTGAACGTTTGTTGTTTTGGGGTTTAAGCCTAATCTTCTTTGCGTTCCTCGCCGGGTGCGCGCACCATCAAACCCCGGACATAGACATTACTGCACGGTCAACTATTTCGGGATTCGTGAACGGCAGCGCAATGGAAGGTCGAGTGTCAGCTTTGGTCAACACAGGTCGCGGTGGTAGCTCGACCTGCGAGTTCTCGAAACTCCCGGACCGATTCACGCCTGGAACCATCGGCACTCATGCGTGAACCTCCCATCATACTTCTGCTGGTCTTAGCAGAATCGGGAACGATCCGTTGAACCTATACGACTTGACAAAGGGAAACTATCGCGTACTTAGGACGCTTACATACCCGGATTTTCCTAAAAGCCAAATAGTCTTCGATGTACAGGTCAGAGCTGCCGCCGATTCAGTATGGATTACGGATATCTCTATTAGTGGAACGTATGACGGCCCCACCGATATTGTCTCAACAAAGGACTACCAACTCATATGGATAATCGATGGCGATGCGCTTTTGGAGTCGGGTTCTGCGACGCTTGAATTATCGTCTGGCGGATCTGTACGCAGTGTTTGGTCATCAAAAATTATCCCAGATAAAGGCTGCAAGGGGTTTCCTCCAGCCGGTGAACTGATTAATGTCTCAATTTCCCCGTTCCGAATTAACGGAAATAGCATGAGTTACAAATGGGAAGGAACGGTTAAGGAACGATCAAAGTAATATCCGAACCAAATTTGAGTGCACTGGGCTTTGTAGCTGTAGTGAGTGTTCTTCTGCTACGGCAAACAATGAGAACAGGGAACGCTGTTAGGCTTTAAGGTTACGAACACCGCTTCGTCATGGTAGCCGAAGAGGCCATGGAAAACCGCTATGCGCTCCGATCCCGTGGTTTTAACTTGGCCTTCATTGCCTCTAGGGTATCGCGGGTGCTGGGTATGAAGCCGGATGAGGTCTGGGCCAAAGGGAAATATCGACGGGCTGTTCAGGCCCGGCGTCTATTGTGCTACTGGGCAGCAAGGGGCCTTGGGATGCCCATGTCATCCCCACCACGCGAGCTGGGAATATCGATTCCGACTGTAAGCAATTCCGTAGCCCGTGGCCGGAGGATTGCTGAGGGAAAAGGGTTCCGGCTGGTGGAAAACCAAATACCTAACAGCGTGCCCTTTTCTGGGTTAACCCCATTTACTGAAAATCGACACCGTGATGTTCTGGCCAATATGAATCGCGAAAAACGATCGGTGGTGAAAAGAGAGGTGGATCTCGTTAGATGTTGAGCGGAAGGAGACGGCCGCAGTAACGGATGGCTCTCCCCTTGAAACGCCTGGGAGAGACCTAAAACCAATTGGGGGCTGGGGGCGAACTAAGGCAAGCCCTTGAGATGATGAAGCAGTGATTTGAAAAACAGGACTCCGCTGGGGCTTGGAATCGTATCTTTAAAGCCAAAACTGGGCTTCTAGGAAAGTGGGTATATGCCGAGAGCAAATAGACACTACCTGCCAGGGTGTGCGTGGCATATTACCCATGACCAGCCCGCGAGGGGCTTTAGCGTCAGATGTGGATTGTTTTGAGAAAACCGAATTATGAGGAGGCCTATTATGTTTATCAATACTAGGTATAGCATCCGATTTATCTTACTTGCGATTCTTTCAAGTGTCTTTATTGTCGGTTGCGGAGAAGTTGTATTTCAATCGAACCGTACCGGTAACGCTGAAATATTTACTGTTAGGGATACCGGAACAAATCTGACCAATCTTACAAATAATCCGGGAACGGATTCCGGACCTGTCTCCACGCCAAATGGACAGAAGATTGTTTTTACAAGCAATCGCACAGGAGATGAGGATGTTTTCATTATGGACAAAAATGGATCAAATCAAATAAACCTAACGAATAACCCAGGAAGAAGGGATTGGTTTCCTGTGGTGTCGCCTTCTGGAACGCATATAGCCTATTGGAAAGAAAGGCCATTAGGGGGTGGTGCTCAATTATATATCATGAATCTCGACGGGTCCGCCAAAACTGCATTGTCTGATCCCAACAGTCCGATTTATCCAGAGCCGCACGTTTTTTCTTCATCGGGCACGTTACTCGCTTATGCAGATTCTTTAACCCCGAAGCTCTATGTGGTAAATGCCGATGGAACAAATCGACATGCTCTAACACCCGATAGTGCCCAGGAGCTTCGTCCTATATTTATGTGCGATGATTTGCACGTCATTTTTAACACCATGCGTGACGGGAATTGGGAAATTTATTCGATAGGGGTTAATGGAGTTGGACTGACGAACCTGACCAATAACGCTGCCTTTGACTTTGTTTCAGAGCTATCACCTGATTGCTCCAAGATACTTTTTGAATCAGAGCGAACAGGAAATCGTGAAATCTTCATCATGAACACAGATGGTTCAGGTCTTCTGCAGCTTACAAACAACCCTGGCGAGGATTACAGTCCCTTCTTTTCACCCAACGGGCTACAAGTTGGCCTTATTTCACGTCCTGGTAGCTCGGGAGAATATGATCTATGGGTGATCAACAGTGATGGCACAAATCCTCACAAGGTGAGTAGCCCTAATTCCAATGGTGCTACCTGTTGCCCCAAATACCAGTTCTCTAAGGATGGTAAAAAAGTCCTTTTTCACAGCATACTACCGGGTAATAACTTTGAGATATTTGTTGTGGACACTAACGGAGCAAACCTCATTAATATTTCTAATGATCCGGCTAGCGACGTAAGTGAGAGTTTTAAGCCTTGCGGATTTCATTAATGAAATCTTCAAGTAAGGTGGGGCATAGAAGGAACGAAAATATATTTATTTTTCTTTTGAGGTTACGTAATGAGGTTTGCATAGCTGGGCTCTTGAGTTGACCGTACTGCACTCCGCTTCTCTACGTTGCAGGCGGCCACTCAGCTTGCCCTTCCCCCCTCGCTCCGATCGAGGGGAATCCGGAGTTGAGCCGTATCGAACTCCTTCCCCTCGTTTGGCTCGGGGAGAACAAGGAGTTCGAGTCTATCCCCCTTCCGGGGACGGCTCGACTCTGCATTTGGGCACACACACAGGTCACGTTGCCGTACGCGAACGCATGCAAAGCGGGTAATTGTTACGGAGGCATCGAATGACAATGAACGTTCTCGACATTGATAGAGGAAGGAGGAAAGGGGACCCCTGAATCCGCTTCTTGAGTTGACGAAACTCCTTTACCTTGTTAAGCTTTGTCTCTTTCATGGGAAACCTCCTCGTTTAAGGTTTGAGTTGCTTTGGTCGGCTTCTCTCTTAACAGGAGGTTTCTCTTTTGCATAACTGTGAACTTCTCTCCCACTATGCTACATGAGGGAGTATTCCTCTTCTCCTCTCTTGTATATAACGCTGTTAGGTTTTTAGGTTGACTGATCGTATTTCGGCGTGGTGGTGGGCACGCCCGGAAAATCTCGAATCGATGCTGCGGGTGTCCTGCACCACGTCATGGTCAGGGGCATTGAAAAGGGGGCGGTGTTCTGAATCGATACTCACAGGACCCGNTCCCTGCAGGGATTGGAAATCCTCCGATACGTGAAGACCATCCGCCGCGAATGGGCAATGAGGGAGTTGGACGTCCCCAAGACTTCCCCGATGCGCGAACTCAGGATAGCGATTCCGTAGCCCGTGGGAAGATGATTGCGGAGGGAAAAGGGTTCCGGCTGATGGAAACTCAAAAACCCAACAGCATGCCGGTTCTTAGGTTCGACAAACAGAAATGAAGAAAAACACATTACTGAGTTGGAGCAGTGGTAAGGATTGCGCATGGGCGCTTCATCTTCTGCGGCAGGACCCTGAGATTAATCTCCTGGGGCTCTTCACGGTGATGAACCAGAAATACAATCGCGTATCCATGCACGCCACGCGACTGGACTTGTTGTACCGGCAGGCCGAGGCGGCCGGATTGCCGATCCAACTTATCAGCCTGCCTGATCCCTGCACAAACGACCAGTGCGATGTCATCATGCGACAATTCACTGGGGCATGCGCCGCAAAGGGGATTGAGCAAATCGCGTTCGGAGACCTGTATCTTGAGGATGTCCGCCGGTACCGCGAAAACCAGTTGACGGGAACCGGAATTGAATCTGTCTTTCCGTTGTGGAAAATCCCCACGGCCCAACTCGCCGAACAGATGCTTGCCGAGGGTGTGGAAGCCTACGTGAGCAGTGTTGACCTCAAGAAACTCCCTGCGCATTGCGCAGGACGGAAATGGTCGCTGGAGTTGCTCAAGGAGTTCCCAGAGGGAACAGACCCCTGCGGCGAAAATGGAGAGATTCACACGGTGATCGTCGGCGGCCCCATGTTCCAGAAATCCATCCTGGTCAGGGTTGGTGAAAAAGTGGAACGTGACGGGTTTGCCTATGCAGACATCATCCCGACGGAGCGAAAAAATTGTCGTTACCTGCAAACCAGTGAGACAAGATCGACTTGAAAGTGTAAGGATGCCGCTCTCCCGAACGCTTCTACTCATCACTGCTTCTTCTCCGGAGATCCAGCGCGTCCGGCGGTCTCGAGTCCTGAACTTCCAGCAAGTCACTATGCCCTACCTCGCGGCCTTCGTGCCTTCCCGTTGGACGGTGCTCCATGTGGATGAAGCGGTGAAGCCGGTCGATCTTGAGGCCCCGGCAGACCTGGTAGCGATCACCTTCCACACGCCCAGCGCCCCTCACGCCTATGGTCTTGCGTCTCGGTTTCGCCAGCGCGGAATCCCTGTTGCACTCGGCGGGCCTCACGTCACCTTGCTGCCCGATGAAGCACAGCAGCATGCTGACGTTATCTTCGTCGGGGAAGCCGAAGAGACCTGGCCTCAGTTCCTCGCTGACCTTGAAGCCGAAAACTACCGTGCCCGCTATCGCTCTAAACCCTGCGCGCTCGACAACGCCCCTATGTCACGGCGAGACCTGTTCTACCGTCGCGACCACACCGCTGGCGTCCTCTTCGCCACCCGCGGTTGCGCGCATCGGTGCGACTTCTGCACTCTGGCGGTCATGTATCAGAGTTGTGTGCGCAAGCGGTCAATTGAAGCGGTCGCGCAGGAGTATGCATCTTTCCGTGGCAGGGTCGTCATCTTGTGGGACGACAACATCGCGGGTGACATCGAGTACGCCAAATCTCTTTTCCAGGCACTCGCTCCGCATCAGAAGTGGTGGAGTGCTCAAGCGGGTATCGAGGCCGCGAAAGACGACGAATTTCTGGAGTTGGCGGCACGCAGCGGGTGCAAGCAGTTGTTCATCGGGTTCGAATCCATCTCGCAGGCAAGCCTCAATGAGGTTTCCAAGGCATTCAACCGTGTGGACGAGTACGCTCGGGCTATCGAGCGCATCCACTCGCACGGGATATCGGTGCAGGCGGGGATCGTGTTCGGGTTTGACAACGATACTGAGGCGGTTTTTGGGGACACGCTGGACTTCCTGGAAGCCACGGGCGTGCAGAACGCCACTTTCAACATCCTGACGCCCTTTCCCGGCACTCGCCTCTATCAGCGATTGGAGGCAGAAGGCAGGATTTTGACCCGGGATTGGAGTAAATATAATGGGCGCGAAGATGTGGTCTTTCAACCCCGGCACATGAGTGCGGTGGCCTTGCTGGATGGGTATCGGTATGTCAATCGGCGGTTTT
>JGI20214J51650_10003238_pt1 | contig 10212 bp, 9 predicted proteins | sample WetSurMetagenome_FD_51650 | JGI IMG/M metagenome (IMG submission 51650)
CGGTGAAACCGAATTTATCATCGAGAACCTTATACGGAGCGGATGCGCCGAACCGTTCAAGCCCGACCGCTTTGCCCAGGGGACCGACCGCTTCGATAAGCGTAACTGGCAGACCGGCGCTGAGCCCGAATACCGGAATTCCCGGCGTAATGACCGATTCACGGTACTTGATGGGCTGTTCAAAAAACAGAGCCGAAGAAGGCAGCGAGACAACCCGGCATTTTATTCCTTTTTCTTTTTCCACTATTTTTGATGCATCGGCAAGCGTTGCCACCTCCGACCCGCTCGCGACCAGAATGATTCCCGGCTTCTCTCTACATTCCACGACGGTATAACCACCCTTGCAGGCGTTCTCCGTGTCAGCGCGACGAGTGGAGCCGCTCAGGGCCGGAAGATCCGCTATGTTCTGCCGCGAAAGAAGAAGTGCGCATGGCGACTTTGTGCACTCAAGCGCGAGCTTCCACGCCACAACGGTTTCCGGCGTGTCGGCCGGACGAAGCACGAGCATACTGCGGTGACCATCGGGCGTACGCATTTTTTCGAGCAACCTGATCTGCGCTTCATGCTCGACCGGTTGGTGGGTTGGACCGTCCTCGCCTACCCTGAATGAGTCGTGCGACCAGACATATTTGACCGGCAGGCCCATGAGCGCGGCGAGACGGACCGCCGGCTTCATATAATCGGAAAAAGTAAAGAACGTGCCGCAGACGGGGATGACCCCGCCATGGGCTGCAATGCCGTTCATAAGCGTGGCCATGGTAAGTTCGGCAACGCCAGCCTGGAGAAAAGCCCCGGAAAAATCGCCTTTTTTGAGTATTTTCGTTCCCTTGAGAAACCCGTCGGTTTTATCGCTGTTGGCAAGGTCGGCTGATGATACGATCATATTGCCGACTTGTTTGGCAAATTCAGCAAGCACCGTTGCTGAAGCCGCCCGGGTCGAACTCCCTGCTTTAGGTTGAATCGCTTCCCAGTTCATCAGCGGTATCGCGCCTCCGACATAGCGGGCAAGCGTTTTTGCCGGTTCAGGATTCGCTTTCTCCCAGGCCGTTTGTTGCTCCTTTGATTTCTTTGCAGCCTGGATTTTCTGTTTTTTAACGGTTTCGTACAAGGCCGCGACTTCGGGGAAAATGATAAAAGGATTCGCCGGATCGGCGCCGAGGTGTTCTACTGTTTTGGCAAAGGACGCGCCTGCTTCGGAAAGCGGCATGCCGTGGGTAGAGACTTTGCCTTCGTACGAAGCGCCTTTTTCATCAACCGCACCTTTGCCCATGATTGTTTTACCGATAATAATCGTCGGCCTGTTTTTTTCTGCCTGCGCCTTTTTGAGCGCCGCGCGGATTTCGTTCTGGTCATTACCTTTGATGGAGATGACATTCCACCCCCAGGCTTCATACTTGCGCGCCGTATCTTCGCTCGTTACGTCGGACGTCATGGTCGAGAGTTGCACATCGTTCGAATCATAGAACATGATCAAGTTGCTGAGGCCAAGATGCCCGGCGATCCTGCCTGCGCCCTGGGATATCTCCTCCTGTACTCCGCCGTCGGAAATATAGGTATACGTTTTGTGTGCCATCCATTCGCCAAACCGCGCGACAAGAAAGCGTTCCGCTATAGCGGCGCCGACCGCCATGGTATGTCCCTGACCAAGGGGGCCGGAGGTGTTTTCGATACCGCGCATGATATCGCGTTCCGGATGTCCCGGAGTAACGCTCCCCCACTGCCGGAAGTTTTTTATATCTTCGAGGCTGAAATTACCGGTGAGTGTCAATTGTGAGTAAAGCATCGGGGACATATGCCCGGGATCAAGGAAAAACCGGTCACGGCAGAACCATGCGGGATCGGTCGGATCGTATTTCAGAAATTCGCTGAAAAGGATGTTGATGAAGTCCGCACCACCCATCGCTCCGCCAGGATGGCCCGATTTTGCTTTTTCCACCATTGCCGCCGCGAGAATTCGGATATTGTCCGCTGCTTTTTCAACAACCTTTGCGTTTTCCACCTTGCTGCTCCTTTTCGCTCAGTTCTGAATAAATAGAAAATAGAAGATGGAAAATAATTTTTACCAATATGATAAGGTATGATTTAACTGCAGGCGCGACGGAATCAAAAAATCAAGGTATAATAAATATCCAAATGCGCCCTATAGTATCTTTTTCTCTGGGCGGAAGATCGGGCAGTCGCTGCATCGCGAACAAATAAGACGCTGCAGAGGAAAGTCCGGGCACCGCAGGACAGGATACCTGGTCACCAGGGGCCCGTAAGGGTACAGAGGTGCAGCAGAAAAGAGACCGCTCTGTCCCGCGTACGCGGGAACGGGGTGAGTAGTGAAAGGGTGGGGTAAGAGCCCACCGCGTTCCCGGCAACGGTAAACGGCATGTAAACCTTATCCGGTGCAAGACCAAGTAGGAGGGAACTCGCCACGGCTCCGCCGTTGCGAAAAGGTGGTCCGCCTTCTCCCTCGGGTAGGTCGCTCAATGTCCCGGATTCATCCGGGACCAGACAGATGACTGCCTCTTTTCAGGGGAGTAATCCGCTGAAAACAGACAGAACCCGGCTTACAGATCTTCCGCTCTTTTTTTATTTCCGGAAAGGGACAATTATTCGCACGCTCAGATACACGATCCCTCTTGTCGCGCTCGCGCTGTTCCAGATCCATCTCACGGCCATGGCAGAGGATTCCACACGAACGGTCGCGTCCTCTCCGCAGGGGAAAAGAATAGCGCATATTTACTTCAACGGGAACCATGTTACCAGGGAAAGCACGATCCGGTGTTATCTGAGGATCGATACGGGCATGGTGTATGATTCGAATTCGATCCGGATGGCGAAAAAGCGGATACTACGCATGGGTATTTTTTCAAAAGCCGACATTTTATCTGTCGTAAAAGAGTATGGATGCGATCTCTATGTGATTGTCAATGAAAAAGGATACTTAAGTATCCCGTTGCCGGGAATTTATCAGTATCCTCAAAAATACGGCAAAGAGCAACGTTGGTTTTTTGGAGATGCAGGAGTCGGGTTCAGTAACTTCGGCGGCCGCATGGAGCGGCTGTCAGTCATGGCGCGCGTCTGGGAGTGGCGCACGCTCGGCATAAGCTGGGCCAAGCCGGTGCTTCCCACCCCCTATTTTTTCGGACTTGGAATATATGCGGACCAGCGTCCTGATGAATTTTTTCCATTCGATCGTACCGATCTCTCCGGCCGCGCATCCTTTGGGGCGGACCTCTATACCTATTCACGGATCTCCCTTAATGTTTCTCCCATGTTTCGCCGGGCGGCCTGGCATGACAGCACCGGAACGGACGATTTCTACCAGGCCTATGGCTCTATCGGATGGTCGACCGACCGCCGCGAAACCCAATTCGATCCGTCACAGGGCTGGTATCTGGGTCTGGATACCCGGTCAAATTATCTTTACTATGACGACAACACGCCCTACATACAGCAGACGGGATCCTTTACCTTTTACTACCCAGGTTTCTTTAAAAACGATAAGTTCGCTAGCCGCATCGTCGCGATCGTGCGCGATAAAAACGCCGGATATCTCAATCGTCTCAGCATTGGCGGAGAAGGTTCGGTAAGGGGGTATGGGAGGGGTACCATCGGCCTCGGTCTTCCGGAAATTCCAAACGACTGTTTTCTTGTTTCGGCCGAATACCGGTTTACCCTTTTCACGCTCTTCCCTATCCCGGTACCACTCTCATCGATAGTATCGCCTTTTATTGGGAGTCAAAAAACATTGACTCCTCGAATCGACGGTGCACTCATCGCTGATTACGGAAGAATTGCGCCTCGAATCAGCGACCTCGTTTCGGACAATGGCAATCGCTTTCAAAGTGGTACTGGGATAGGATTTGGATTGCGAGTATTAGAACCCGTGCTTCAGATGTGCGGATGCATAGATGTGGTATTTGCCGATATAGTCAGGACCAGAGCGTTCGATCTCTACCCCATACCCGGTGTTCATCTTTATACCAATCTGCCCTTTTAGCCGGGGACTGTTACTTATCCACCTTGATCTGCTGCACGCTCGAAAGCGGAATGCGGAACACCTCTTCGCGGTGTTTTCCGGCGAGCACGTTCTGAACGCAGATATAGCATTTGCGGTCCATGGTTGAATCGCTGCCGGCTTCACTGAGGACCGAGCCGTCACGCAGGATCACCTGCGCGGAATAGTACAACTGGCGGTTAAAATTCAACGTGCCGGAGGGATCAATTTTAACCATGCGGATATCCTGGAGCGAAATTTCGCGGACTGCCCCGCCTAACAGCACCATCAGGTGAGTATCCTGTTCAAGCCAGGGGTTTTCCACCGTGGTCTTGGTGTCGCTCCGGTCGATAATGGTGGCGGTGAAACTGCAACCAAGGAATACCGCCGCGGCAAGGGGCATATAAAGCCATGGGCGGGAGCGTCGGAATGCGGTCGTCATTTCATGCTCTTTTTTCAAGTTTCTGAGCGGTGCGAAACTCATGTTCTGAATAATAGGTGGTAATCAAACGATTGATTCCCACCATCTCCAGAACGCGTCGTACATGGTTTTCTTCGGCAATGATGAACACCGATCCCTTGTTTTCCTGAACGTCGCACAGGCAGTGGATAAAGAGGCTGATTCCGCCGCTATCAAGAAACGTCGTGCGTTCGAGGTTGAAAACAAAGTGATGGTGTCCCTGCCGGATGCATTTTGATATTTCATTGTCAAGAATCTTGGTGCTTTCGGACGTATCGATGTTTCCGATGATATGGATCATCTTGAACTTTCCGATATCTTCCACTTCATATTTCATGCAGGTTCCTCCTTTGACGACCCTGAACAAAGGTCATGATTCCGATCGATGTGAACATTCCTCTCAAAAAACAGGTGAATGTTTCCCAGACTATCCTCTACGACGGTTTCCTTAAGCTGCCAGCCTTCCCGTATCATATCCGCGGTTATCCGTTCGACGTCGTCGACCACTTTTTTCGGGTTTCTGGTAAACCCAAGCCTGGCGGTTCTTTCGGCAGTCTCCTTCATTGCGCGCCGTTACCAGAGGCCCTTGCCATACCCCTCCAGCACCGGAGGCATGACGGAGAAAAGCTTGACAACCGCCTTGAGCAGAATGTCCTTGTCGGTTTCCATGATACTCTTGGAGCGGCTGTCGACCACGCTGCGCCATACCACCTCGCCGCTGTCGCAATCCCACAGCTCTCCTTCGAGCCGCATCTGCCGCAGGGTCCGGTCATCGAGCGATTTTGTCTTAAGACCGAACGTGAGCTTCAGGACCATCAGATATCCGCCGCCGACCTCTTTCCAAACGCGCCCATCGGTCTGCAGAGCGACAATGGCGCCATAAAAAAAATTCCGGTAGAGCGTGTCGAGCGCATCGCATCCGTAGCGAGACTCGTACCGCTTCAGAAAAGCGTCCGGCCTCTGGAGCAGTAAATCGGGCCGGGCTTTATTAATTTCGCCTATGAGTACCGAAGGTTTGAATTGATCCCCGGTCTCGGCGCCCCGACCGGAGATGAGCGGGGTAAGGAATATTGTCTGTCCGCTCAGATCCCTGCCGGAAAACTGTTTTTTTACATAAACCTGCTTTACCGAAAGCCTTTCAGTGGAGGAACATCCTATAAACCCCGCCGAGAATAAGGCGAGCAGCACCACTCCTGATTTCAAAGAACGTAACGCGTGATCATGAATACGAGCTGTCATCGTTTTTAAAATACACACCGTTGGCGCACAGGGTCAAATATCATTTTCAATGGTGACAAGATTTTATCAAAACAATGTCGCGGGATATACTCCCTGGGCAATTTTCCGACGTATGCATTCCCTGACCATTTCCCGGTCCTGCGGATAGGTCATGCCAAACCACTGCTCTCCTGAATTGAGTACTTTTACCGATAGAGCGCCCTGCGCCAGACCGTCGTTGATAATCGACGGCAGATAAAACTCCGCTTTTACCTCGCCACCCCGTTTCTTCAGGAATTCCGCAAAATCAGCATCTGCCCTCGGATAAAATGCTTTTGGGGCGAATCCCCAGCAGTTCATCGACACCTGCACGCCGCGCTCAAGAGGCATCACCACACCGTCCGCGGCCTGATACAGGATGGCATCACCCGACCGTTTGATTTTTTCCCGTTCGATAATGGAGACCAGCCGGCCGTCGCGCACCGTGCAGATTCCCCTCGCGACCTCGCCATGCTCCGAAAGCGTCTTTTCGAGGTCAAACCCGACCATCACCATTTCCCTGGAATCGGGCGGCATGACGGCGAGCGCCTCCCCGAGGACTATAAAAGAGCGTGACCCGTAATAATCGTCGGCATTGATCACGGCAAACGGGGTGGTAACCGCTTCCCTGGTAACCAGTACCGCATGACCGGTTCCCCAGGGCTTTTTCCGCTCCGCAGGAACGGAAAATCCCTTCGGAATTTTATCCATTTCCTGAAACACATAGTCGATGGCGATTGATCCGCGGTATTTCGCGTCAAAACGCGATTTGAAATCCTTTTCAAGAGCGCGGGAGATGACAAAGACAATTTTTCCGAAACCAGCGCGCCGGGCGTCGAATATCGCATAGTCAAGCAACACTTCGCCGCTGGGGCCCACCGGTTCGACCTGTTTGAGTCCTCCGTAACGCGAACCGATTCCGGCCGCGAGAATGACGAGGGTAGGGTTCATNATAGCGAATTTCTCCTTGAATTGCAATTACTAAGNCGGATTGGAAAATAAATAAATATTAGCCAAGAACCTATACTGTTGTCTACTAAGTGACAGGTATTTTTACTTTCAAAGAAATTCTCTTCAATCATAATTATCTATACCAATCGAACGGATGTATTTCCTTTACCACAAATTTGAGTGATAAAAGTCAGGGTATGGAGGGACTGTGAAACGGATGTATCTCTCGATACTATTGATGATGACCGCGGGCCTTTGCAGGACCACGATAGCCACCGAAACTATTTTCATAAAGGAAAATATCGACATTGCCATACTGCCTCCCGACACGGTCGAGGTGTATGGCGAATATTTTTTCATCGCCTCGGATTCATCGCCAATCACCTCCTCGCTCTATTACCTCTTTCCCCTGGAAGGCCCTGACAGTTATCCGTTTTTTATCGCAGCAGCCGATAAACGCACGTCGAACCCCTTGAATTTCGACCAGAATCCGCAAGGTATGTTATTTACCTTTTCCATGGCGAACAAGGATACCGCAGTGATCGCGATCACCTACAAACAAAAGGTCGGGCAGCGAATCGGCAGGTATATGATGCTGACCACAAGCAGTTGGGGCCGTTCGCTTGACATCAGTAAATATACCGTGATCGTTCCCACCGGCTATTCCCTGTCGAGCCTTTCCTACAGGTATGATTTCGTTTCTTCGAATGCCAAGGAAAAAAGCTACCATTTTATTCGCAAGCCGTTTAAAATCGATCCTGATGTTATCTTTACGTGGCGCCCGACAGCGGTCCGGAGCCAGGCCCTCAAACCTGACAGACGCTCACGATAGCTACCCTTGATTTTCATCCCGAATTAAATCTAAAATCAAAGTAAAAGGAGGCGCTCTTATGAAACGTCATTCAAAAACAGCGGTCGTGCTTGGTATCGCATCGTTCTGCATCGCCAACCCCTCCCAGGATCTGGGAGATTTTCAGGTGTTCCCGGCGGATAACGTGTGGAAATGGGATATTTCCGGGTATCAGGTGCACCCCAATTCCGCTAACTATTTAGCGTCAGTCGGAACCACCCGGTATATGCACCCTGACTTTGGAACGGTATGGGAAGGTGCTCCCATCGGGATTCCCTATATAATCGTTGCCGCATCACAAGCCAAAGTACCGGTGAATTACACCGACTATGGCGACGAGAGCGATCCCGGTCCCTTTCCGATTCCGCTTACCGCGCCGATCGAGGGCGGGTCGTCATCAGATGGCGACCGGCATGTCATTGCCGTGGACAAAGACGCACGGATGCTTTACGAGCTGTACTATGCCTTCCCTCGTTCCGACCGCTGGGATGCGTCATCAGGAGCGCAATTCGACCTTTCAAAAAACGATGACCACCCGCTCGGCTGGACTTCGGCCGATGCGGCGGGGTTGCCTATTTTTCCGGGACTGGTCCGGTATGAAGAGGTATATATGAAAGGCGAGGTGAATCATGCGATCAGGATGACTTGCAGCGCGACCCAGCGTGCATATATCTACCCGGCCCGTCATTATGCAAGCAGCAGTACCGACGCCAAACTGCCGCCCATGGGCCTGCGATTCAGGATGAAAGCCGGCTATGACATTTCAGGATTCAGCGCGCCGATTCAGGTGATCTGCCGGGCCATGAAGAAACACGGACTGATCGTTGCGGATAATGGTTCAAACTGGTATATATCAGGCGCACCCGATTCCCGCTGGGATGACGAAGCGCTGAATGAACTCAAGACCATCCCCGGAAGTGCGTTTGAAGCGGTCCTCACCGTGGATGCGCAGGGCAATCCTATAAAACCCGCGAGTGTGGGGACATGGGCGCCGCGGAATACGAGTATCATGGTAAAACCCTTCAGTATCAGGATCATCAACGGGCGGTGGACCGGTATGTCCCTTGATAATCGCTTTACGCATCTGACAACGGGTAAACTATTCGATCTCAAAGGCGCAATCCTGCCGGCCAGTGAGCCGCCCGTCCGCGCAGAACCATCACCGCGCTGACAGCAATTATCCTGCAATCGCCAGAAATACCGCCAGCCCTATCAGTACGACCCCCATGATCGTTTTAAGCAGCGGCAGGTGCTTCTGCGTTGTCCGGGAGAGATCGTCCCATCGAAGTCCGTAATATGCCAGAATCATGATTATAAGGAGCGGCAGGACAAATAGGAAATTATAAAACAGCAGATAGAGCCATCCGGTCAATTTCAAGCCTTGGGCCTGGGTCATGAGAATGATCGTCGGCAGGTATACCTGTCCGGTACAGACCGCTTCAAGCAGCGTGACAAGAAAACCGGTAACGGCCGTGCCAACGACCAGACCCCGGTTCGACAGATTCCCTGAAATCGTCTTATGAATTCGCGCTTTAAGCGCGGCAGGAAGCTGAAGTTTGATATCCTTTGCCTTGCCGGTGAGGGCAAACACGATCGCGTCCCGAAAACAGATCACCGCGACAACCGTGGCAAAGATCACCGCGAACCACCGCAGGCCGGTTGCGATCCAATGGTAAGACTGCAGCAGCGAAAGCGCCTTGAATGCGCCGAGTCCGAGCATAAGGTAGGTCAGGAATACGGCGGCCGTAAAGGTCATGCCGATGGCAAGTATTTCGCCGCGTTTCCGTTTCTGCACGGCAAGAAACGATATGAGGAATATCATGGTAGCGATGGCGCACGGATTGACCCCGTCGACCAGCCCGGCCAGGACGATTTCGATGAAGGTGAACTTCTGAAAACGATTTTTAACCGTTTCCACGAATTGTCCTTTATCAATTGACACCTGTTCGCCACCCCATTTTTCAGGATGCGCGAGATACGATTCAATCATGGCCCGGCCATGCTTTATGATCGTCTCATACCCTAAAAGAACGGTATCGGAAAAAAAAAGCTCCTGAGGCGAGCTTGCCTTGACCTTGTATTTTTCCTCCATGGCGACAAGCCGCTGGAATCCCGAGTCACTGTCGATATCCAGAATGCGGAGATCGAGTTTATCCGGGTACTTTGCGGCAAGCGGTTTGAGCAGGGTGGTTTTAATCTCGGCGCATTCGCCGCAGGTGCTTGAACCGAAGAAATATACGGTGAGTTTTGAAAAGGTCTCGGAATGTNCCGTCTGGATGAGTGCGGAGAGAATCATTATAAACAGGATTTTTTTCATAGCAGTAAGATATACTTTTTGCGAGCGACATCGCGCAATTTTTGACAATCACGCGCCGAATTATTATTTTTTTAATTATTGCTTAAGCAATACTACCCCACATTGTTTGCCTGATTACTTTTCCCAAACACTCAAGGAGAATACCGTGAGGAATGCTCTATTGGTTATAGCTGTCTTTTTTTTCAGCGCTTCGGCAAGAAATAACATGGAATTTTACGGTCGCACCTATAACCTTTTAGACTCCGCCGGGAAGGTTGATCAAAGCGGCATGGCGTTTGGATTCTATGGTTTAATGGGCGCCAACATGGGAAAGTATTTTACTGAAGAGAAACTTGGAAAAGGTGAATTTGGTCTTGGTTGGGCAACTGATATGTATGCCGGCGGCGGAT
>JGI20214J51650_10003239_pt1 | contig 10209 bp, 6 predicted proteins | sample WetSurMetagenome_FD_51650 | JGI IMG/M metagenome (IMG submission 51650)
CGATGGGCACCTCGCATCCCCCGACGGAATCGATCGTGGCCGCACTTGCCCGCTCGAGCCGCGCCACCGGCATGGACATCGGCCTGCTCGAGGACATCTCCGAGTACTTCAAGAACGTTCGCAAGAAGTACTCAGCCTACGAGAGTGCCTTTACCGCGGTCGACCCGGCCGTGCTGCTGTGGCAGATCCCGGGCGGCATGATCTCGAACCTGTCGTCACAGCTCAAGGAACAGGGCGCCCTCGATCGCATGTCCGAGGTGATGCAGGAAGTGCCTCGCGTGCGCGAGGAGCTTGGCTATCCGCCGCTCGTCACGCCTACTTCGCAGATCGTGGGCACGCAGGCGACGCTCAACGTGCTCATGGGCCGCTACAAGATGGTCACCAAAGAGACCAAGAGCTACGTACAGGGCTTCTACGGACGCTCGCCGGCACCGATCGACCCCGATATCCAGAAGCTCATCATCGGCGACGAGCAGCCCATCACCACCCGGCCTGCCGACTCGCTCGAGCCGGAGTTGCCCAAGCGCCGTGCGGAGTTGGACGAGCTCGGCATCAAGTACAGTGACGAAGATCTTCTCTCCTACGCGCTGTTCCCGCAGGTCGCCTTGGAGTTCTTCGCTAGGCGCGCCAGGACCGAGCGCCCGCACGAGGAGCGGGCGGCGCTCATCGCCGCCGTGGCCGACCTACTCGGCGTGCAGGATGAGGTCTGCGTGGCGCAGCTGATCCCGCTCGTTGCCGCCGATACCGCTGGCAATGTCAACGGGGAAGGTCGAGCCGCCGAGGATAAGCTGGTGGCCGCTGACGAGCCCGGGGCGGCCTGGGCCGCCGCCGGGCGCCAGGATCTGTTGGCCGGCCGCGCCGTAGCCTGGAGGTACTAGGCGTGAAATTCAAGATCCAGATGGACGGTGGCGACCACGAGGTCGAGGCGACTGCTGCCGGCGGCGTGAGCCTGGCGGGGGAGACCTTCGAGGCGAAGGTGAACAAGCCGTCGGCCGATCGCCGCATGGTCCAGGTCGGTGACAAGACCTACGAGGTGCGCGTCGTCGAGAACTGTGCCGACACTGGCATCTTCGTGCTCGAGATAGCGGGCGAGCGCGTGCCCGTCACGGTGAGTGACGTAACCAAGGGCGCCCCCGCGGCGGTCGCGCCGGCAGGCGCAGGCAGCGCCGGTGCCGGCGGTGGCCAGGCCGCTGCCGTGCCGGCTGAAGTGAAGCACGGCGTGTGGGCGCCGGTGCCGGGCAAGATCGTCAACGTCATGGTCAAGCCGGGCGACAAGGTCGAAGAGGGTGTGCCGGTCGTCGTGCTTGAGGCCATGAAGATGGAGAACGAGCTGCACTCGCCTGTCAAGGGCACTGTGACGGCCGTGATGATCAAGAAGGGCGACCAGGCCGAAAAGGGCCAGCTGCTCGTCGCCTTCGAATAGACGGGCGGTCCTCCTAGCGAGGCAGGGCGCGGATGGCTTCGGCGCGCTGATCGAGCGCCTCGGCCTCGTCGGGCCGGCCTGACTGCCGGTAGAGCGCCGACAATCCCTCGAGGCTCTGCGCCACATCCGGATGGTCGGGCCCGACCGCTTTCTCGCGGACAGCCAGGGCGCGGTGGTAGAGCGGCTCGGCGGTGTCGTAGCGCTTCTGCAGCCGGTAGAGCTCGGCCAGGCCATTGAGGGCCGATCCCACGTCGGGATGCTCCGGGCCCATGGCTGTCTCGGTGATGGCAAGAGCGCGCTCGTAGAGCGGGAGGGCTTCCTCGTACCTGCCCTGCGAGCGGTACACATCGGCCAGGTTCTCGAGACTGGCTGCGACATGCGGATGGTCGGCGCCGAGGCTCTTCTCACGGATGGCGAGCGCGCGGCGATGCAGGGGCTCCGATTCCTCGTAGAGTCCCTGGGCGTCGTACATCACGGCGAGGTTGCCGAGACCGGTGGCCACGTCGGGATGATCCGGACCCAGGATCTTCTCCCAGATGGCCACGGACCGCTCGTAGAGCGATTCGGCTTCGTCATATCTGCCCTGCACCGAGAAGAGCACCGCCAGGCCGTTCAACATGAGAGCGAGCTGGAGGCTGTCGGGTCCGAGTGACTGCTCGCCGACGGCAAGCGCCTTCTGGTACAACGACTCTGCTTGGGCATAGCGCCCCTGTACGTAGTAGAGCTCGGCCAGGCTCGAGAGACTCTCAGCCAGAGCGGGATCGTCGGCGCGCTGGGACTTCTGGCGAATCGCAAGTGCGCGCTCGTGTAGGCTCTCGGCCTGGGAGTACTGATCCTGGACGCGGGCCAGATCGGCGAGCGCGGCCAGGCTGGCAGCTACGTCGGGATGCTCCTCGCCAAGGGACTTCTCACGAATGGTGAGCGCCTGGGTGTGAAGGTCCTCCGCCTTGGCATAACGGCCGAGAACGGCGTACAGGGCACCGACGTCGTTCAAGCTCGAGGCGACGAGAGGATGCTCGGCTCCGAGGCTCTTCTGCCTGATCTGAAGCGCCCTGTCGAAGAGCGGCTCAGCATCGGCATATCGCTCTTGCGCACGATACGAACCGGCAAGTTCGTTGAGACTGGTCGCCACGTCGGGATGATCAGGGCCCAGCGCCTTCTCCAGCAGTTCGAGGGCTTGCTGGTGCAGGGTCTGCGCCTCAGCATGGTCTCCGGCGGCGTCGCGGGCGGAGGCTTGTGCCCGCAAGGTGGAGGCGACGTTGGGGTGGTCTTCACCCTCGGCGCTTGCATGGGTGGCAAGGGCCTGTTCGAAGAAGGTGCCGGCCGCTTCGGCATCACCTTTGGTTGTGAAAAGGGACGCGAGGTTGTCGTAGCTGCGGGCCACGCGCGCGTGGCTCTGCCCGAAGGCCCGTTCCCGGATCCCGAGGGCGAGACGGTAGAACCTCTCCGCTTCGTCGAAGAGCCCCTGGGCCGCGCATACTTCGCCGAGATCATCGAGGGCGTCGGCGACCTCTGCGTGGTCGGGGCCGAAAGCCCGCTCCTTGATGGCAAGGATGCGGCGGCACAGCTCCTCGGCTTCGCCGTAGCGAGCGAGCGCGCCATAGGCGCGCGCAAGGTTCTCGAGGCTCAGCACCACATCGGGATGATCCACCGTCAGGATAGTCTCGCGAACCTTCAGGGCCCGTTCGTAGTAGGTGCGGGCGACCATATAGCGGCCCCGTACGTCGTGTAGCACGCCGAGATCACCGAGAAGGTCCGCGACCTCCGGATGGTCCGACCCAAGCTGCACCTCGGCGCCTACCAGCGCCTGCTCGGCGAGGAGCAAGGCTTGGTCGTACTCACCCCGTTCGAACAGCGAAGTCGCTTCGGCAACGAGCGGATGCCAATCGTCAACTGGGGCATGGGCGTTCATAGGTGCAAAACTGTAACGGCTCGACCGACACACGTCAACCCGTGTGTTGCCGGTCTGGGTCTTGCGCGGCGAATGGTTCTTTGCGAAACTGTTTTCAGCAAAACGGATCTTCGGAGACAGCGTGATCGAAAGAGACAAGGCCGACAAGGACTGCGCCCTACCCAAGCCCGCTCTTGAGAACGTCGACCCGCAAACCGCACGGGTCTTCCACGCGCTTGGCCGCGTGATGCATCTCAACCGGCTTGTGATGGCCCGCACCATCGGACAGCACGGAGTGCAGTTCCCTGAAGTCATGGCGCTGTCGCTGCTCACGCGCCATGACGGCATCAGCCAGCGCGAGTTGGCAGAGGCGCTGCACCTGTCGCACCCGCGGGTAAGCACCATCCTCAACGCTCTGGAGAAGAGCGGAGCTGTGGAGCGTCACTCCGACGAGAGCGACCGGCGCCTTGTGCGGGTGCTTCTCACAGAGGAGGGCCGGCGGCGCGAGAAGGAACATCGCTCGGTGATGGGCGACTTCGTGGGGCGGACCATAGGCAAACTTGGTGAGGCTGACCAACGGGAACTGGAGAGGCTCCTGAACGAACTGGGTGATTGCATCAAAGTGCTCCTCCAGGAGGAGCGCGAGGCGAGGCCGGCGGGAGAGGACGGTAGGGAGCGATGAAGACGCTGCTGTCGAAGTATCTGCTGCCGTTCTGGCGCTCCATCGCGGTCATCGTCGTTCTCCTGCTGGTGCAGGCCGTGGCGAACCTGTATCTGCCGACCCTGAACGCCAAGATCATCAACAACGGGATCATCCCGGGCGACACGGGCTACATCGGCACCACCGGCGGCTACATGCTGCTGGTCGCGGTTCTGCAGACGGCCTGCGCGATCATGTCGACCTACATCGCGGCGAGGACGGCCATGAGTTTCGGCCGGAACGTCCGGGGCAGCCTCTTCCGCAAAGTGGAGAGCTTCTCGCAGGCGGAGGTCAACAAGTTCGGCACGCCTTCGCTCATCACCCGAGGCACCAACGACGTGCAACAGGTGCAGATGATGCTCGTTCTCGGCCTGTCGCTGCTCATCTTCGCTCCGATGATGGCCATCGGCGGCATCATCATGGCGCTTCGTCAGGATAGGCCCCTGTCCATCAGCTTGGCCGTGATTCTGCCGATCATGGTGGCCTTTCTGGTCGTTGTCATCCGCATGGCCATCCCACTCTTCAAGAACATGCAGAAGAAGGTCGACCGCATCAACCAGGTCATGCGCGAGACCCTCACCGGGGTGCGGGTCATCCGAGCGTTCGCGCGTGACAAGTACGAAGAGCGGCGCTTCGAGGAAGCGAACCAGGATTTGACGAAGATCGGGCTGAACGTCATGCGCCTCTTCGCGGTGATGTTCCCGACGCTGTTCGGCATCCTCAATCTGGCCGTTGTGGGCATCATGTTCTTCGGTGCGTACCGCATCGACAGCGAGAACATGGAGTTCGGCAGCCTCACGGCCTTCATAAGCTACGTTATGCAGATCCTGTTCTCGGTACTCATGGCCACCATGCTCTCCGCGTTCATTCCGCGCGCTGCCGCCTCGGCGACCCGTATCCAGGAAGTGCTCGACGTCGTGCCCGGCATCGCCGATCCGGACGAACCGGCTCCGACGCCCGACCTGACAGACGCCCTGCGCGGCCTCGTCGAGTTCAAGGACGTGGAGTTCCGCTACCCCGGCGCCGAGGATGCTGTTCTCTCTCGCATCTCGTTCAAGGCCCTGCCCGGGCAGACCACGGCGATCGTGGGGAGCACCGGCAGCGGCAAGTCGACCCTCATCAGCCTCATCCCGCGCCTGTACGACGTGACCTCTGGTTCCATCGAGATCGACGGGCGCGACATCCGCATGATGAACAGGGCCGAGTTGTGGCAGCACATCGGTTTTGTGCCGCAGAAGGCCTTCCTGTTCTCGGGCACCGTGGCCAGCAACCTTCGCTACGGCAAGGAGGACGCCACCGAGGAGGAGTTGTGGCACGCGCTCGACATCGCCCAGGGCATCGAGTTCGTCCAAGCCATGCCTGACGGCCTCGACGAGCCCATCGCCCAAGGAGGCACCAGCGTCTCGGGAGGTCAGCGGCAGCGGCTGGCGATCGCCCGCGCTCTGGTCAAGAATGCCGATGTCTACATCTTCGATGACAGTCTCTCGGCGCTCGATTTCAAGACCGACTCGCTGTTGCGCGCGGCACTCAAGCGCGAGGTGCGCGACTCGACCATTATTGTCGTCGCTCAGCGCGTGAGCAGCATCATGCACGCCGACCAGATCATCGTGCTCGATGAAGGCACGATCGTCGGTCTGGGCACGCACCAGGACCTCCTACAGACCTGCGAGACGTACCAGGAGATCGTCTACTCGCAGTTGTCGGCTGAGGAGGCGGCGTGAGCGCCAAGGGGGAGAGGACCAGCCGGCAGAGCAAGCGTGCCCCCGCGTCGCAGGCCGCCGCTGCGCGGCGCGGCCAGGGCCATTTCGGGCCTCCGGGGCTGGTCGGCACCGGCGAGAAGGCCAAGAACTTCAAGGGCTCGTTCCGGAGGCTGCTCGGGCAGCTTCGCCCTGAGCGCAAGGTGCTGGTCGTCGTCGTGCTGCTGGCCGCGGTCGCGGTGTCATGCCAGGTGGGTGCGCCCAAGGTCCTCGCCAAGGCCACCGACGCCATCTTCGGCGGGGCTATCAGCAGGCAGATCAACCACTACGCCGGCGACGTGTGGACGAAGGACCAAGTCGTCCAGCAGTTGGAAGCGGACGGTCAGCACGATCGCGCACAGATGGTGGCGAGCCTCGACCTTAGGCCCGGCAAGGGCGTCGACTTCGGCTACGTCGGACGCATCGTCATCATCGTCACCGCCATCTACCTGCTCAGCTCGCTCTTCGCCTGGTTGCAGGGCTTTCTGATGGCCGGCATCGTGCAGCGCACCGTCTACCGACTGCGGCGTGATGTCGATGCCAAGGTGGCCCGGTTGCCGCTTGCCTTCTTCGACGGCAGGGCGCGTGGCGACATCCTGAGTCGACTCACGAACGACATCGACAACATCCAGCAGACCATGCAGCAAGTGCTGACGCAGATCATCTCGTCGTTCTTGACCATCATCGGCGTGCTCGGCCTGATGTTCTGGATCAGCCCCCTGCTTGCGGTGATCTCTCTCGTGGTGCTGCCCGTGTCGGCCGGCCTCGCCATGCTCATCGCGAAGCGCTCGCAGAAGCAGTTCGCGCTGCAGTGGGAGCGCACGGGTGATCTCAACGGCCACGTCGAGGAGATGTTCACGGGCCACAACATCGTCAAGATCTTCGGCCGCCAGAACGAAGCCATAGCCGTCTTCGACGACCAGAATGCCGAGCTCTTCGACGCGAGCTTCAGGGCCCAGTTCATTTCCGGCATCATCATGCCGGTGATGATGTTCGTCTCGAACCTCAACTACGTGGCAGTGTGCGTGCTGGGCGGTCTGCGGGTGGCGAGCGGCACGATGAGCATCGGCGACGTCACGGCCTTCATCCAGTACGTGCAGCAGTTCGGCCAGCCGATCACCCAGGTGGCGAGCGTGGCCAATGTGCTTCAGTCGGCGGTGGCCTCGGCAGAGCGGGTCTTCGAGATGCTCGACGAGGCAGAGGAATCGCCCGATCCGGTCAAGTCGGCCGTTCTTCGCGAGGTGGCCGGGCGCATCACGTTTGAGAACGTGTCGTTCAGGTACGTACCCGACACGCCGCTCATCGACAATCTGAACCTGGACGTGCTACCCGGGCAGACCGTCGCCATCGTCGGGCCGACCGGAGCCGGCAAGACCACCCTGGTCAACCTGCTAATGCGCTTCTATGAGATCGACGGTGGCACCATCGCAATCGATGGGGTCGACACCCGAAGCATGGCCCGCTCGGAGCTTCGGCACCTCTTTGGCATGGTGCTGCAGGACGCATGGTTGTTCTCGGGCACCATCCGCGACAACATCGCCTACGGGCGCGAAGGAGCGACTCAGGAGCAGATCCAGGCGGCGGCCGAGGCTGCGCACGTGCATCATTTCGCGAGGACGCTGCCCGAGGGATACGACACGAAGATGGAGGAAGACTCCACGAACATCTCCCAGGGTGAGCGCCAGTTGCTGACGATAGCCCGGGCGTTCCTCGCCGATCCGCAGATTCTGATCTTGGACGAGGCCACCAGTTCGGTCGACACCAGGACTGAGGTGCTCATCCAGCGGGCTATGGCGCGGTTGTTGAAGGGCCGCACGAGCTTCGTCATCGCGCACCGGCTGTCGACGATCCGAGATGCCGACGTCATCCTGGTCATGAACCAGGGGGCGATCGTCGAGCAGGGCACCCACCAGGAGCTGCTGTGCAACCGGGGCTTCTACTACGACCTGTACAACAGCCAGTTCGCGGAGGCCGCGATCGACGTCTGCTGATTCGACTCAGATCACGGATGACGTCCCGTAGAGTCGACCGAGCGGTGCCAAATGGTGCCGTCGGTGCCGAGTGCCACCACGTCGACGTTGAAGCCGTCGGAGGTCGCGTCGGGGTCGAGCAGGAAAGGCGCTCCACCTTCGTTGACCCAGTCGTGCCAACCGTTGGAATACTGCTTGCTCCACAGCGTGTTGCCGGCGCCACGCGCGAAAACCCACAGATGGCCGGTTTGCATCGAGCAGACCGCCGGGCTCGAGGTCAGCGTACCGCCGAGACTCTCCCACGACGACCAGCCGGAGCCGCTATTGGAGAGATGCCAGAGCGCACTGTCGGTGCCTCGTACGAAGACGTCGACGCGGTCTATGTCCCAGGACACGGCGGCCGGGCTGGAGCCGCTCTGGAGCGAGCCGCCGAGGTCCTGCCAGGTCGACCATTCGCTGCCGTCGAAGAAGATGTACCAGAGATGGCCGTTCGCTCCGCGCGCGAAGACGTCGAGCCGTCCGGCCTCCCACGAGGCCACCGCCGGGTCGGAAGTCAGGGTGCCCCCAAGGCTCTCCCAGGGATCCCAGTCGAGGACGAACTGGCGGTGCCACAGGGCGTTGTCGGTGCCGCGCGCGAACACGTCGAGGATGCTGGCGTCCCAGGCGACCGACGCGGGCCCGGAGTCGGCAGGCAACGTCTGGCCGATGCTCTCCCAGCCATAGGTGTCGCCCTCGAGGTACCAGTTGTACCAGAGCGAGCCGTCGGTGCCGCGGGCGAAAACGTCGATGCCGTTTTCGGTCCAGTCGTCCACAGAAGGCGAGCCTTCGAACGAGCCGCCCAGGCTGTCCCAGCCGGCATGGCCGGCGGCCACGATAGTAGTAGTGGTGGACGACGTCGTGGTCGTTGTGCCCTCAGTGGTGGTGGTAGCGACTCCGCCTGCGGTCGTGGAGGTGGAGACACTGACCGTCGTCGCGGACCCCGCGGTCGTCGTCGTGCCGCCTGAGTTCAATGCGCTGAGAAGGTTGTGCAGAACCTGCGCGACCTCGCCCCTGCTCATCGAGCCCGCGGGAGAGAGGGAGGCCAGGTCGAGACCGCTGAGGAGCCCGTTGTACTCCGCACGCGCCGCGTTGGCTCCATGCGTGGCGTTCTTAGCCCACGACGACGTCGCCGGCCAGGCCGCCGGAGGGGTGGCGAGCAGGCCGGCCCGCAGATCGTCGACGGCCCGCACAACCATGGTCACCACCTGCTGGCGCGTGATCGCGCCATAGGGGTCGAAGCTGCCGGCTGTCTTGCCCGTGGTGATGCCCTTCGAGGCGCAGACCGCGACGTAGTTGTCGGGGTAGAGACCATCAGGACCGCTCTTCTGAACGTCCCAGAAGTAACAGTAGTCCCTCTCCGAGACGGAGTAGCCTCCGGCTAGCACGATCATCTTGGCGAACTGCTGGCGGGTGACGGGGTCAGAGGGCCCGAAGGACCCGCTCGCGTACCCTCCGATGATGCCCCGCGAAGCAAGGTCGGTGATCGCCTCGTAGTACTGGTGCGAGGGGGGCACATCGGGGAAGCTGACGTTGTCGGCGAGGGCGAACGACACCAGCGAGACCACGACCAGCAGGGCCAGAACGAGCGCGACGCTCAGCGGCAGAATCCGTCTAGGTATGAGCGCTCCCACGGAGCTAGATGACGGGCACCTTGTCGTACATCCAGTTGGGCTCCTCGTCGGTATTGGTGCTGGTAGCGCCAACGAAGAACGTATCGCCGGGGGCCCAGACATGACCGGTCGTCATGAGCAGTCCGGCTGCGGCAACGTAAGTGCCCGTGCCGATCACTCCACCAGAAAGAAACCGGAATACCTTGAGCTGATCGCCGTTCCAGGGCGCGTAGCCTGGCGCGATCGTGACCTTGGTCTGGCCTGGGCTCGCGCCGACGTAGTTCGTGACCCTGTCGTCGTAGATCCACTGGATGAGGGCCACCTTGGAGGAGTAGGATCCCACACTGGCGGTGACCTCCTCGACTCCCCAGTCGCCGGCGGCCTGGGTCCAGGAGTACGCCACGTTGCCGTTGGCATCTGTCGGTCCGATGACCACGGAGGTCATCAGGTTGGTCAAGCTGCCTTCGAGGCGCTTGCTGTTGAGGGTGACCATCACAAGAGGCATGGGGTTGCCGAACTGGTCGTGAACGGTGACGACTACCTGGGCGGGCTCGACTCCGGCGATAGAGTAGTCGGACGCTGCCGGATCGCTCGGGAGAATGGCGAAGGCCGTCGTCGTGGTCGTGGCGGCGAGGGTCGTCGTAGTGGCGGCCACAGTCGTCGTGGTCGTGGACGCCGCGGTGGTCGTCGTCGTCAGCCCCGTGGTGGAGGTCGGAGCGAGAGTGGTGGTCGTGCTCGCGGCCAGCTTGGTCAAGGCGTTGTAGAGCACCTGAGCAGCCTCTCCGCGCGTCATGGAGCCATAGGGGCTGAGACTCGCGAGGTTCAATCCGGCGAGGAGAC
>JGI20214J51650_10003240_pt1 | contig 10208 bp, 12 predicted proteins | sample WetSurMetagenome_FD_51650 | JGI IMG/M metagenome (IMG submission 51650)
TGGTAGAGATTGTCCTTTTGAATCACCCGGGCCGGGATCTGCGGCCCCTGATGATTGAGCACTGCGGCCAATCTCCTGGCGTTGATCTCCCTGGGGCTTTCAGCCGCCCTGACATACCATGCCCCGCCTCTCATCGCCGGGACTCGAGGTCGACCGCGAAGTTCAGCAGGAGCCTCAACCTCGACGGCGCCGGCAATGATGCTTTCCGTGCTCTCCCCGCCCCGAAGTACCGGGACCGGAATGCCTCTTGCCTGCCTGAGCGTTTCCTCGACTCGATTCCAGTCAAGCTGAACTTTTTCTCTTTTCTCTATCTCCTTGAGCCTTGCAAAGAGCCTCTTCTGCATTTCCCCGGCGTTCAATTCCTCCTGGGGAGTGTGAATTTCCAGGTAGAGCATTCCGTTGGCACGGCCGATCAGGTAGGGCTGGTTCANGATGTGCACCGTCGTCTTGACCGGCGCAACCTGATACAGTTTCCGGATGTCTTCCGGATAGAGCCGGATGCAGCCGTTGGTTGCTCGCAGACCGATGCTGTAGGGTTTGTTGGTCCCGTGGATCACATAGCTTGCCCGGCTCAAATAGAGGGCATACTCGCCGAGCGGGTTGTCGGGACCCGGCGGGACCTCGGACGGCAGGGGATCTCCTTTCTTTTGATGATCCTTGCGGATNGAGGCTGGCACATACCACGTCGGCTTGACAGCTTTGCGCTCCACGAACATTGCTCCGAGAGGCGTGGAACGGCCCTCCTCCCCGATACCGACCGGGTACGTGGCAACGGCCGGCGATTGGTTCTTTGCCCCGTAGTAAAACAGGCGCATCGCAGCCAGGTTGATCACGATGCCCTGCCTGGGTGAATCGGGCAGGATGAACATGAGCGGCAGCAGCACGCGGCTTCCGGCCGGAGGCGCCCAGACATCCGTTTCCGGGTTGGCTGCGATTAATTCGTCGAGGCCGAGGCCGAAATGTCTCGCGATGTCGGGCAGCGTATCGCCATCTTTGACGCGGACTTTGGCCAGCCGGCCGATGACTCGGTCGCCCTTCTCGACGGAGAAGGAATGCCGTTCGATTTCTTTCTCCGGCTGCTCTTCCCCGGATCGAAGGATGCTCATCTTCGGCGGTGCGGCGCAGCCATACAGGAAAAGACCAAGCATGGCGATCGCCGCGAGGCGCGGCAACTGGGCTGACAGGACGGGCATAAGAGTCCGAAGGGGTGATGACATGTCTGTCGCATCCATTGGGGCACGCCGTGAACGCGGCTGCAGAGGCCACGGCAATCGTGCGATGGAGTTGATATCGTTTGTCTTGTGCGGGCGAAGATATCCCCGGGCCGCACCCCATGTATAAGCCAGCTTTGAGGGAAATTTCAATCCCCAATGTGAAACTCGGCCCTCAATGGGGAAAAGCGTATAGGCAAGGAGATTTCGGGGAGGAGTTCTACGTGATGACCCCGGCTGCAAGTATCAGTGTCAGGATCGACATGAATGTGAGACCCATGATGAAAATGGAATCGGCAATCCTCTCATAGAGGATCCATCGTTTCCGGCTTCGCATCGACGCGTAGGAACAAANGCAGGAGCCGAGGAAAAAGAAAACAGCCACGATGGCCATTTCATCGATCAAGGTCGACGCCCCGATATTCAACGCCCTGATCAGGGTGAATATGGCAAAGCAGATCCCCAGCAGGTTGGCTGAGGTCGGGAGGATGTGCTGTCCCAAGAACTGAGGTTCGCGTTCGGTCATAGTTTCCACCTATCCCGTTTTCAATGTGAACCTCCACTTGCAAAAAGCGTTCTCGGGATGGGGATCCGGTGGGGCAAAAAGGCACTCAACCTGGATTCTCTCATCGATTACCCGGGCAAAGTTGGCAAACTCGCCGCGGTGCATCTCCTTGCAGGAAAATTCCGGCAGACCCTGTGCGACCCTCGCGACCTGCGGCGCGCAGCGGGGAACCGTGATGATGACTTCATCGTCTCTCTCTTCGATGTCGTAGCCGATGATGATGGTCCATGGGAAATAGCGAAGGGCCTGCACAAAACCCGGAAGCCCCTTTCCGATTCCGAAGCGCTTCGTGAAGTCCCGGGCAGCCAGCTCGGCGGCCTTGTGCCAGACCCGCTCGTTGATCCCCTCGGCCGTCTGCTGATCGAAGCGCTCCTGCACGAAGAGAAACCAGAACCCGTCGATCACCCGGTAGTGCCAGAGGAGAAACTCCACATACTCNCTCGTCTCCGCGGGACTCATCCTGTCGAGAAGCTTCAGATCCATCAGCCCTTCACCTTCCTTCCGATCTGCAGGCTCTTCGCCTTCTCCTGGAGGGCTCCTCGCTCTTCACCAGATGATTGATGACGTGTGGTCGAAGATTCATCTGCCCGATCCTTTCCTGTCGAGCTTGCCGATGAATGCAAGGCTCTTGCATCGCTGCAGATCCCCGGGCGTGACAAAATCGGCAGCCGCGTCGAAGAGGTCGCCCAGCACCGCGGCCCGCGGAAGCCCCCGTGTGTCCGGCCCGCGCCGAGCCAGAAAGAGACTTGCAGCAAATCGTTCGAAAGACGGCTGCAGATCCGGCGACGTCAGGTCAATCCGGGCTGTCTTGGGCGGTTGTTTCTGCAGATCATGGAAATAGGCCTCGACCAATTGCTCCACCCGGAGGGCATCGACGGACTCCGCGGCCGTCAGAGGTCCCGCGAGATCAACATTTCCTTCCGAAAGTCGTGCGCCATGCCTTTCGAGAAGCAATGAGAGGGCGCTGCCGCGATGGATCCCCCCGTTTTTCCCNATCGGGACGGCCCGCTCCCCGAATTGCAGCATCCCGGCTGAGCGCGCCAGGGCATCGATCGAGCCGGGAAGGGCTTCACCGTAGCACCGGAAGACGAACTCCGAGCAGATCATGGGTTCCCGTCCCGCGTTGAAGAGCCGCAGGAGAAAGGCCGAGGCGGCATCCAGTGTATCCCGGATCAGCTTTTCGAGAATGGATGCGCCGCAAAGGTTCCGGGCGATGCACAGGAAGGCGAGGAGCAGAATCTGCTCAAAGCCGTAACGCTCGCCCCTTTGCAGATAAAACCCCGCCCGNTCGAGCACGGGATCGAGGCTCGCCGGCAGTTCCTTCAGTCGACGGGACTCGACCCACTCGGCATGCTCGATACTCTTCGGCAACTCCCGGCGGATCAACCCCTCCCGGATCGCTTCGCCGACGGTGCGTCCCTTCTCCTCGTACCGGCCGAGGAACAGACCCGCGTGGCTCACCTCCGAGCGGTCGATGAACCGTACGGCATCGCTGATCCATCCTGTACCCCTGTAGAGCAGGACGTCTCCCGGCATCAATTGCGCAATCGGAATGGCTTTTATCATCCGTTTCTCATACCTGCCTTGCTGGTCACTCTTCCTTCACTTCCTCCACTTCTTTCACTCGTTTCTATGCGCTGCACACTACCTTGGGCGCGAAGGTCATCAGGTAGTTGTTTGGGCCGATGTCGTGCAGGCCCGTTTTCTGGAAGCCGAAGGGCGCAACCAGGGCGGTCACAGCCTCGGGAGAGAGCCGGATGGAAATCGGCGGACCGGGCGGGCCCGGCATTTTCTTGAACTCCACGACGGCAAGAGTCCCGTAACGCTTGAGAAGCCTCCTGGCCTCGGCCAGCGCACCATCCTGGACACCGGCCTCCTTGAGGTCGTGGAGCACGGTGGCCATGAGGATCAGGTCCATGCTCTCGCCGGGCAGTGGAACTGCCTTGCTCACATCCGCGACCAGGGGTTTGATATTCTTCACCCCCAGGTGATCGATCCTCTCCTGAAGCCTCACAATTGCTTCCGCCCAGAGATCGACGGCATAGACACGTCCCTCGTCGCCGATGATCTGCGCCATGGCAAGCGAGTACGCCCCCGTACCGCTACCCATGTCCAGCACGGTGTACCAAGGCTTCAGTGCCAGGACCTGGAAGAGCTTTCCCGCCTCGATCAGATCGAAGCTGCTCTTGCCTGCCCCAGGGGGCTTGGAAGGATGATCGGATTCCATGCATCTGCCTCAATTCGATTTAAGCCGCATCCGCGACCAATAGAGATCTTATCAACTTTGAGCCAATAGAACAACGTCGATCACGAACGGCACCTGTCTGCTAAAACCGCAAAGGCCCCGCCGCGACTGCGGAAGGGCCCTGGAAGCCGGAGAGCAGAAACACTCTCTATTCCATCGGCGATTATCTTTTGTATAAACCGATCCAGAGCGTGACATTCTGCGACGTCGAAAGGGCTGTTCCGGGGGACGGAGATTGGTTGAATACTTTGCCGTGATCACCCATCACGTGGGTCGTGATATCGTATTCGACGATCCTCTTGAACCCTGAGTTCGCAAGGGCTTGCTTTGCTTGCGAAGAGGTCAGGTGGGTCACATTAGGCACCTTCGCGGTCACATCGGGTGCCGACACGGCATTGTACACTACAAGCACAACAACCGATCCGGGGGCAACGGACTGTCCGGCAGCAGGATCCTGCCTGGCTATGGTGTAAAGTTTGCTTTTGTCGGGCGTCCCTGTGATCCCGAAACCATCCGCGTGGCGGAGCCCAACGCTCTCGAGCAGTTTGTAGGCCTCCGTGTTTTTCTTACCCACGACATCGGGAATCTTTACCNGTTGCGGCTTTGGAGGGGCGGAGGGCTGGTACATGTAGACGAAAAGCGTCACCACCGATCCTGCCGGCACCGATCGACCAGACGCTGGCTCCTGCTTGACGATCTTGTCGGCCTTGGCCTTGTCGGGGGTAGGAGTTGCCTCCATGCTGTACTGCGGATTCAGCCCGACCTTCTGAAGGACCTTGTTGGCATCGAGACCCGGCATGCCCACAACGTTCGGGACGGTGACATTTGCCGCCTGGGCCGTGAAAGAAAACAGCACGCAGGCAACCATCGGTAAAGCCAAAACGAAAAGTTTTGAAGAAATTTTCACTGCGGACCTCCTGCGGCAAAAAGATGGCTGCCGGCCGAGCAAATGGATCATATCCCCATTCGCTTCCGTGCCCTAGCCTCCCCTGTTCTTCTTCATCTCTTCCCGAGATTGAACATCCAGCAGAAACAGGCACTCCCGTTGGAGAGTGNCTACTTCAAGAAGTTATCGGCAGGAAGCACCGAATAGTGAAGCGCAAAATTCGTTTCCGCCCCGCCTCGTCAGATTCACCACACGAGTCCTGGCGGCAAGCCGGATCGCCGTGCCGGTCCTCTATCCGCCTGCATGGATCTAGTCCTTACAATGCAAAACCCCTGCCTTCTCAAGGCTGGGGTCCTGCCTCTTGATCCTTAACAGCATCCGCTCCGTTGCGGGTTCACAGCGATCGGAGGAATTCGAACAGGGCTTCCTGCTCCCCGCGCGAGAGCACGTTGAACCGCTGGGTGACCTGGCTTGCTTCGCCGCGATGACGCAGGATGGCATCGCGGAATGTGAGCGTTGCGCCNTCGTGCATCAGTCTCGTGCGCAGTCGGACACCCCACAAGGGCGCAGTGCGAACCTTGTTCCGTGTCTTCTGGAATTCGTCCTTTGAAAGATTTTTCCAGCTGTATTTGTACATGCTCCGGCCGTAATGCTCCTGCCATGCCATGACGATCCCGTCGCCGGTCCCCACGTTGTGCAGTAGAAAGTCGCCGAAGGGGTGGAACGTTTTCCGACCGAGAGCGTCAGGGATCGTGAACGTGCCGCCGTTGATCTTCGTCCCGGGAGGAGCCATGGTCNAAGATCGGACGTGACAGGCCGCGCAGCCGATCTTGTCAAAGATCTTGGAGCCTCGCGCGGCTTTGGGGGTTGCTGCAAGCACCGCGTCGCGGGCCGGCGCTTTCGTCGCCCTCATAAACCTTGCGAAGCGGTCTATGTCCTCGAGCCCGTCCGTTCCCGGCTTGTCGTTCGGTTCAGGGGCCGTATTGCAGAGGGTGGTCACTTCGTCCGGAAACAGCCGGGTTGTGATGCCCATTTCATTGAGGTAGGCGTCGCCGGAAAACGACAGCAGGCTGGCTTGCTGATTTTTCCAGCCCAACCGCCCGACGCGGGTCTCCCCCGGGGCTTCGACGATTGGCACATGGAGCACCTGGCCGCAGATTCTGCCGCGGCTGGCCCTGCATTGAATGCTCGCCAGATCGATCAGGGTCTGATCCGCAACGGCCTCGACGAAACCGTCACCGGGACGATTGAGCGAAATCCGGGTTGTCCGGATCGTTTCGGTCACCGGGACACGTTCCTGAATTTCCGTGCTGAGGAAATCTCCGTTCGGGCAGATGGCCCGGTCATTGACGAGAGAGCGGCCGGAGATGATCACGGTGCCGCGGGCGGGATGTCGGGATCGCGGAAGCGACCGTCAGGCCCGAGATGGCCGACACGCAGCTCCGTTACCTGACTTGCCGCACCCGACACGGGAGTCTGGTGACACTCGCGGCAGGACTGGGCGTTGTAAAGAGGACCCAGCCCATCGGCAATGTCTTCTACTGAGTTGAAGGTCTCCAGGTCAGCCAGGTGAGTGGCCTCGTCGACCATGCCATCTACCTGTCAATCGGCAAGAGGCCTGTCTTCGGNCATCATGCCTGCTTGCCCCAGGCGTATTCGATCCGCCTGCTGGCGCGAGAAAAATCCTTGGCGGGCTCAGAATTTGCCCTTTGCGGGCCCTTCCGGTTGTGCTAGAACCGCAGAAGCATACGTCAACGTGTGTTCGAAAATGAGAAAGAAGAACTGCAAGAACATACCGCCGGAGCAGTGGAATGATTGGCGCTGGCAATTTCGCAATCGCACCTGCTCGCCGGGTTGTCTCAGCGATGTAACCGGTGCAGACTCTGCACAGGTCAGATCCCTGCGGAAAGTCGTCGGGATCTATCGCTTCGCCGTCACACCCTATTTCCTCTCGCTCTTCGACCCGCGCGACGACAGCGACCCGCTTCGCCGGCAGTGCATACCCGACGAAAGGGAAATCGCATGCACGACAGGCAGCATGGAGGACCCGCTGGAAGAGGAAGCTCACAGCCCCGTACCGGGCCTGATCCAGCGCTATCGCGACCGCTGCCTCGTGACCGTGACGAACCGCTGCGCCGTCTATTGCCGCCACTGCAACCGCAAGCGTTTGTGGCGCAACAGGGAATCCAGTCTGTCGGAGAGCGAAGTCGAACGGATTGCGCGCCACATTGAGAGGGCCCCGGCCATCCGCGAGGTCATCTTCTCGGGGGGCGACCCCCTGACATTGTCCGATGCACGCATGGATAAGATCCTTTCAAGGCTCCGGACCATCCCGAGCATTGAGGTCCTGCGCATGGGCAGCCGCATGCCAGCGGTGATGCCCATGCGGATCACCGATGAGCTCTGCAGCATGCTGCGCGGGCACCGGCCGATCTGGTTTCTCACCCAGTTCAATCACCCCCGGGAGATCACGCGCGAGGCGGCGCAGGCCTGCGACAGGCTGCTGTCGTCGGGAATCCCGGTTCTCAACCAGTCGGTGCTCCTCAGGGGCGTGAACGATGACTTTCGGACGATGCAGGAGCTGCTGTACGGCCTCGAGCGTATCGGCGTCAAACCCTACTACCTTTTCCAGTGCGACCCCGTGCAGGGAACGGATCATTTTCGGGTGGAGATCTGGGAGGGGATGCGGATCATGGAAAAGCTCTGGAAGACCACGTCGGGCCTGTGCCTTCCCCGCTACGTGGCCGACATGCCCGGCACGAAGGGAAAAGTCCCCCTCCAGCCCGTCAGTTTCCTCTGAAAGAAAAGATTCCCGTCCTCAGCCTTGACCCTGGACCCTATACCCTTGACCCTTTCCCCCGTGAATTCCTTTGACAATAAAATAGAAATATATTAAAGAGATACCCTTTCAAGCAACCGACACCCCTGGGGGGAGAACCGATATGTACAGCGCCAGTGACCTCAGAAAAAATTTGAGACTCATGCTCGATGACGACCCCTATATCGTCGTCGATTTCCAGTTCGTCAAACCGGGAAAGGGCCAGTCCCTCTACCGCTGCAAGCTCCGCAACATGCTCACCGGCAGCCAGATGGACCGTACCTTCCGCGAGGTGGACACATTCAAGCCCGCCGAAACGGAGGAAAAGACCATGCAGTACCTTTACAAGGAAGGCGACGCCTATCACTTCATGGACAACGAGAACTACGAGCAGATCGCCATGACGGAAGAGCAGGTCGGCGATGCGAAGAACTTCCTCATCGAAAACATGGAATGCAAGGTCATGTTTTTCCGTGACCGGCCGATCGACATCACCTTGCCCAATTTTGTCGACGTCGTCGTGACGGAGGCCCCACCATGGATCAAGGGCGACACCGTCTCCGGAAACTACAAGCCTGTCATCGTTGAAACAGGTTACAAGGTCAGCGTTCCCCCCTTCGTCGAGCAGGGAGAGAAGATCCGCATCGACACGCGAACAGGCGATTACCTGACCCGAGTCAAGGAATAGCCGGGAATCCAGCCCCATGAGTGCAGATTGGAAGCTCGAGGCCAGGCATCGGGCCCTCGAAACGCGTGCCGATGTTCTCCATGCAACGCGCGCCTTCTTCCTGTCCCGGGATTACCTCGAGGTCGAGACCCCCAACCGCATCCCCTCCCCGCTGCCCGAATCCCACATCGACGCCCTCCCGGCAGGCAAGTGGTGGCTCCACCCTTCGCCGGAGCTCTGCATGAAGCGGATGCTCGCTGCCGGCTACGAAAGAATCTTCCAGATTTCCAAGTGTTATCGGGGACACGAACGAGGCTCCCTTCACCTTCCGGAGTTTACCCTGCTGGAGTGGTACCATGCCGGCTACGATTATGTCCGGCTCATGGAGGAGTGCGAGGATCTGTTCCTCTATGTTTCGGGAGCTCTGGGGACGGGAAGCCTGATACATTACCGGGACCGGGAGATAGAACTCTCGAAGACCTGGGAGCGACTTGCAGTGCAAGAGGCTTTCGAGCGGTACGGTTCCATCTCCCTGGAGGTGGCCCTGGCAGAAGACCGCTTCGAAGAGGCCCTGGCCCTGGATATCGAGCCCCACCTGGGGCGCCCGAAGCCTACTTTCCTGTACGACTATCCCCTTGCCTTCGGGTCTCTTGCCAGAACAAAGAAAATCAAGCCCGCAGTCGCGGAGCGTTTTGAAATCTACATCGGCGGGTTGGAAGTGGCCAACGGGTTCTCGGAGCTGACCGACGCCGGCGAGCAGCGGGCCCGTTTCGAGAGGGAAAACAAGACGCGCATCAAGCGGGGTCAATCCCCTTACCCCATGCCCGAAAAGTTCCTGGAAGCACTCTCGCACATTCCCGAATCGGCTGGCATTGCCATGGGCGTCGACCGGATGGTCATGCTCTTTGCCAATGCCACCTCCATCGATGACGTAGTTTCCTTCACACCCGAAGAACTATAAACTCGTTCGTTTCGTTTCTTTCGTTGTTTCGTTCCTACCGTCCAATCCCTCTCAAAGTAATCCCGGAGATGATTTCCCTGCCTGAATCCTGAAGCCTGTGGCCTGATGCCTCCCGCAGCGCGGCGGGCCGCGCTGTGGGGTTTCCCTCCCCCTTTTCCCCACATCCGGCTCGTATTGTAACTTGACGGTTCCCGGTTTAGATTGATCTCGAAAAAATGAAGGAGGAACCGAACATGGAACTGGCACGGANACTCATATGGGCACGAATCGACATGGAAAAGTTCCGCGCATCGGTACGGGACAAGATCCCTGCGTATACCCGGAGGGAAAAGAAACGACTAGCATACCGGTATGAGGGGACGGCCCGGATCAAGGACCAAAACCCCGATCATTACTTTGAGAATGGTTTCACGCTGTGAAGAGCCTCGCGAACCACACCCNGCCGGCTGTCATGTCCGGCTGGACGCGTTAGACATGTTGTCTGTCTAACTACCTCCTCAAGGGACCGGGAGCCATAGACCGGTCCCTTCTCTTTGATCGAACAAAAAGCGACCGATATCTAACTAGCCTGATTGATNTAGCATATTTCGATTTCGTTCAAATCTCCCATTTTTTCATCTTTTNCCTGCAGCCTTTAGCCTGTTTTTTCCACATTTCATGGAACCAAGTTTAACGTTTCGTTAAAAAATTGGCCCGGCTGCGCCGAATCAGACAGCGAAGCGAAGGAATTATTCGCTAAATATATTCAATCATATCAGCTTATTACAATTTTTTTCAGGAAGCATGCCTCCCGTGGCACGCTCTTTTCAATGTAAGAAGGCAAATACAGAGAATAAATAAATCGAAATAAAAAAA
>JGI20214J51650_10003241_pt1 | contig 10207 bp, 7 predicted proteins | sample WetSurMetagenome_FD_51650 | JGI IMG/M metagenome (IMG submission 51650)
GGCGGCTATTCTTTCTGCATGCCGGCGAGACGCCGGCGCTCCCAGGCGTAAACCCGCGAAAGCTTGGCCTTGAGTCCCACTTCCGTTTGCACCCCTTCAAAGGAATACTTCGAGCCTTCGGGTCTTCGAGGTATATTAAGAAGCTCGTTATAGTGAATATAGGGAATTGAGGAATAAATATTTGAGCGATAAAAGCCACATCCGAAATTTTTCCATCATTGCGCACATTGATCATGGCAAGTCCACCCTGGCCGACCGGCTGCTCGAGCGGACGGGTGCCCTGACCAAGCGCGAGATGTCCGACCAGGTCCTTGACGCCATGGATCTCGAGCGGGAACGGGGCATTACGATTAAGGCGCATTCAGTTCGACTCAATTATCGCGCCCAGAACGGAGAGGATTACACGCTCAACCTGATCGACACTCCGGGCCACGTGGATTTTTCCTATGAGGTGTCCAGGAGCCTGTCCGCATGCGAAGGCGCATTACTCGTTATCGATGCCGCCCAGGGAGTAGAGGCTCAAACGCTCGCCAACACCTATCTGGCCTTGGATAATCACCTCGAAATCGTTCCAGTCATCAACAAGATCGATTTGCCGAGTGCGGAAATTCCGCGTATCAAGGATCAGATCGAAAACATCATCGGCCTGGATCCCAAAGATGCGATTCTGGCCAGCGCAAAACAGGGGATCGGAACGGAGGAAATTCTCGAAGCAATTGTGCACCGGCTGCCCCCTCCGAAGGGTGACTACGACGCTCCGCTCAAGGCTATGATCTTCGATTCGTGGTTCGACGCCTACAGGGGGGTCATTGTTCTTGTACGTGTCATCGATGGCACGCTTAAAAAAGGGCAGAAGATCAAGATGGTCGCAACACAGCAGACGTTCACCATCGAACAGGTGGGAGTACTCACCCCGAAACTGGTGGAAGTCGATGAGCTCTCGGTAGGAACGGTGGGCTTCGTAATCGCCAACATCAAGCGGGTGATAGACACCAAGATTGGCGATACGATCACGGAAGAAGCCCGGCCGACATCGGAACCTTTCCCTGGATATCAGGAAGTCAAACCGATGGTGTTCGCCGGCCTTTATCCCACAAATAATGAAGATTACGAAGCGCTTCGGGAGGCGCTCGGCAAGCTGCAGCTCAACGATTCTGCTTTCTTTTATGAGCCGGATACATCGGGAGCCCTCGGTTTCGGTTTCCGATGCGGTTTCCTCGGCCTGCTCCATATGGAGATCGTTCAGGAGCGACTCGAGCGTGAGTTCAACCTGTCTCTGATAACGACGGCTCCGGGCGTGCGCTATCGCATTACGACCACCAAAGGGGAAGTGATGGAGATCCATAATCCTTCCAAGCTTCCGGATCCCCAGGAGATCGCCAAATTCGAGGAACCCCTGATCAAGGCAATGATTCTCACAAATGACGAGTATGTCGGCCCCATCCTCAAACTCGCCGAAGAGAAGCGGGGAGTGCAGAAGGGATTCGAATACATCACGACGAACCGAGTGCTCATTACCTACGAACTCCCGCTAAATGAGATCGTGCTCGATTTTTATGACCGAATGAAGTCAGCCTCGCGCGGCTATGCATCACTGGATTACCACTTCAGCGGATACCAGGAATCGCGGCTTGTCAGGCTGGATGTCCTCGTGGCCGGGGAGCCGGTGGACGCTCTTTCTCTCATTATCCACCAGGACACGGCGGTCATCCGCGGGAGAGCATTGGCGCTGAAGATGAAAGAGCTCATTCCCCGACAGATGTTTGAAGTTCCGATCCAGGCTGCAATCGGCAGCAAGATTATCGCGAGGGAAGTAGTTCGTGCGATGCGCAAGAACGTCCTGGCCAAATGCTATGGGGGAGACATTACCCGAAAACGAAAGCTGCTGGAAAAACAGAAGGAAGGGAAGAAGCGCATGAAGCGTTTGGGAAAAGTGGAGATCCCGCAGGAGGCCTTCCTCGCCATCCTAAAGGTCGAACAGTAAGACAGAAGACAGAAGCAAGGAGCAAGGAGCAAGGAGCAAAAGTGATGGTCGTTAATCGACCCCGATGGATACGCTGAGATACACGACCTGAGTGTCGCCAACAGAGTAGCCGCTCCGGACCGGTTTGGCGAATGTGGTTACCATAGGGTCCAGGAGTTCCTCTTTCTTTGCGTTTGCATTATCAATTTGAGCTTGGGAAGATAGAAGGGCTTTCTCTTCTTGCTCCTTGCTTCTTGCTCCTGACTTCTTGCTTCCAATGTTTTATTTTTTATAGTAGGTTTGGTTTCTGGTCCGACAAATCTTTCGTCCCATGTTTAATGACTTTTTGGGGTACTGCCGATGAATAAAACATCCCCCAGGAGAAGTGTGGAAAATGAGATCCGGATACTTCCGACGTTTAAATGAAACCGAAGGAAAAGGAGTAGTTGGATGTCTGCTCCTGATCGTTCTCGCAGGGGTGGCAGTTTATCTGGGAATCGTGTTCGCCCCAATTCTGTATGCCGATTTCAATTTGGAATCCGGCGTTAAAACGGAAGTCAGCAGGGCGGGAGCTCACGCCCTCGACGACGAAACCATCATCAAAGACATGATCGACCTCGGCAGGAGAAACGAAATCCGTCTGACGCGGCAGAATATCTCCATCGAGCGATTCGCCGGCCAGGTGCATATCCGCGTACATTATAGCGTGCGGGTCGATTTCATCATCTTCGAGCGGGATCTCACTTTCAAAACCGAGGGATCCACTTTTGTAGGAACGCTCTAGCCCGGCTGCTCTTGATTAGCTGGTGCCCCAAGAATAAGATATTACCAGAACGATCGCGCACCGAATTGGAGCCTGATGTGCGAACAAAATACTGGTACTCGCGCCTGAGACTCATCGCCATTGGGTTCATCTTTGCCGCTGGTTGTATAGCATTCACCGGCTGCAGGAAGGTGGTTCGCGTTGAGGTCTCCAGTCAGGATGCAAAGCGCGCAGCAGAAGCCTCCCAGGAAGGAGACATCGCATTTGGCCGAAGGGATTTCTACGCCGCGCTGATCAAGTACCTGGACTCGGTGCGGTTGAATCCTAATAATGAGCTTGTCTACAACCGGATGGGGATTGCCTACTCCCAGCTTAAGTATTACGGCGAAGCGTCCGCCGCCTTCATGCGTTCCATCGAGCTGAATCCGAAATATCCGTTCTCCTACAACAATCTCGGATCCGTTTACTTCGCACAGAGAAACCTGAAAAAGGCGGAAAAGTATTTTCGAAAGGCCCTCAGCATCAATAATAACGAAGCCTCCTTCCACATGAACATGGGATCGCTGTACCTGGAAAAGAAGCAGTACGAAAAAGGGATGGCAGAGTGGCGCAAGGGAATAGCGCTGGATCGGAATGTTCTGAAAACGAATACGGTAAGCCTGTTTGGCAGCAGTTCTTCTGCCGCCGACCGTCGTTATTTTGTAGCGCGTCTGCTTGCGGCGACAGGGGATGTGGACCAGGTGATCGAGAACCTGAAGCAGGCTATCACGGAGGGATTCACTAATCTTGATGCGGTCCGCAAAGAAAAGGATTTTGACGTCATCCGCGAGGATCAGCGCTTTATCGATTTTATGGAGAACGCGGCCGTGCTGATACGTCTTCGTGAAAAGGCCGGCCTTCCGGAGCTATAAACGTCCGTGAATTTAGGAAACTCGCGCAAAACAGAGGCTACTCATCGTTCCTGGTATCCGGCGAAAGCTCCACCAGCCAGGCTGCCAGCAGTGGAATCGTGATTTCATGGTGCCCGGTGATGGCAATTCCCCGCCCTCCGTTCTTTACGGGTCTCCTGATGACATTCTCGGTAGGCCGGTAGTGTTGAATAAAATCGAGATTGGCGGTCGTGAAACTCTGTAGCTCCTGGCCGCTATTCCTGACAAGCGTGATGCATTTAAGGAATACTTCAGGCAGCGTAACTGCCGACCCGCAGTTGATGTAAACCCCGCCCCCATTCATTTCAGCAATGAGGCTGGCCATCAGTAGAAAATCGCGGTGGCTTCCCGTCCCGATCGCAGCGGGCGAGACATCCGGATGGTTATGGATGATGTCGGCGCCGATCGTAACATGGACGGTGACCGGAATACTTCGAAGGTATGCCTGAAGAAGCAGGCTGTACCGTCCGAAAGGAGGATTCAGTTTTGATAGATATCGGCCCAGAGATTCGCCGATCCCAAGTCCGTCTTCGACGCCCTCTCTAATCGCCTGGTTGATTCCCTTCCCGGTATCCTCCGCCATGCCGAAAGCGCCGGTCTGAAGCTGAATGTCCACATCCTCGCTCGTGGAACCGATCATCGCGATCTCAAAGTCATGAATCAGGCAGGAGCCGTTAAAAGCAACCGATGTAACAAGACCTCTATCCATAAGATCAATCAGGATAGGAGATAATCCCGTTTTAATGACATGTCCGCCCATGCCCCAGATGGTTGGTTTTCCGCTGCTGCGCGCATTCACGATTGCATAGGCAAGATCCCTGAGATTTTGAGCGGCAAGGATGGACGGGAGGCCCAGCAGAAACTCCGAAACGGTCCCCCCCTTTTCGTGGGGCCGGGCAAAAAGGTCGACGGCAACCTTGCTTGGGCGGCTTTTCAACGGATAACTTTTGATCCCGCTCAGGCTGTACGGTTCTACCCGGTATTTGGACATGGAATCATAGACCTTTCATATTGTTATCGGCGAGTTCGCAAAGGAGATGCCCGATCATGATGTGGACTTCCTGGATCCGCGCCGAGAGGCTGTGCGGAACATTCAGGTGATATTGGACTTTCGGGCCCAGCTTTCCTCCGTCCCTGCCTGTCAGGCCCACAGTAACCATGCCCAGCTCCCGTGCGGCTTCGGTTGCAAGGAGCACATTGGGAGAATTTCCGCTTGTGGAAAGGGCGATGACAATGTCGCCTTTCTGTCCCAGAGCCTGCAGTTGCCGTACAAACACCTGGTCAAAGCCGTAATCGTTTCCGATTGCGGTAAGGATGGAGGTATCGGTGGTTAAAGCAATGGCCGGCAGGGGCCGGCGCTCTCGCTGAAACCGTCCAATCCATTCAGCCGCAATGTGTTGGGCATCCGAAGCACTTCCGCCGTTCCCAAAGAGCAGAACCTTGCGCCCCTGTTCCAGGGCCGTACAGATCTCGCGGGCCACCTGGGCAATGAGGTGCTCGTTTTTTTCGAAAAAGACCCTCTTCAATTCAAGGCTTTCCGCTATAGCTTTTCGGATGGCATCGATCATTTCTCCACGATCTGCCAGCCCCCCTTTGAAGTCAAGCCCTGTTTTCGTATCCCCCGCACTTCAAAACCAATGCCAAAACTAATGGTTGGCTCCCCGGAAACTTCCCTCAATTGTGAAGCAAGGGTTGAATAAACAACCTTTTTAACCGCTGAGACCGCTGACTACGCTGGCGGACGCGGCAGTGTGTCTTTTGTCAGCGTACTCAGCGTATTCAGTGGTCCCAAATCTGCAGCCAGTAATCTCCGAAAAGTTTTTAATCTCATCGAACGACGTTATGTCGCACGAGCAATCCGGAAACTTTTTCCTGGGAGTGAGGGAGCAAGCGCCGCACTCCAAAGAATCTCAAAGCTTTAGGGCAGATTGACTCGGGCCCGCCTATCTGTTAGATTACGGCATTTATACCATCCGGAGACGCTCTCCAATGTTCAGCACGATTCTCACCAAAATAGTCGGCAGCAAAAACGATAGAGATCTGAAACAGATCGCTCCTATCGTGCGGCAAATCAACGAGCTTGAACCGGAAATGGCGCGTCGCTCCAATGAGCAGCTTGCGGAACTGACCCCGAAATTCCGTGAAAGGCTGGCCAACGGCGAGACATTGGACGACATACTCCCGGAAGCTTTTGCGGCCGTTCGGGAAGTCGGCAAGCGAATCCTGAACATGCGCCATTTTGATGTGCAGCTCATCGGTGGAATTTTCCTGCACAAGGGGCGCATCGCCGAAATGAAGACCGGTGAAGGAAAAACTCTTGTCGCCACCCTTCCCGCGTACCTGAATGCCCTCGAAGGAAAAGGCGTACACATCGTCACGGTCAACGACTACCTGGCGGGACGCGACTCCGAGTGGATGGGAAAGATCTATCGGGCGCTGGGTCTTACGGTGGACTGCATTCAACATTCGCTGACTGACGAAGAACGCAAAGCCGCCTATGCCTGTGACATTACCTACGGCACGAACAACGAATTGGGCTTCGACTACCTCCGCGACAANATGAAGTACGACATCCGAGACTGCGTGCAGCGCGGATACAACTTCGGAATCGTGGACGAGGTGGACTCTATCCTGATCGACGAAGCGCGTACGCCTCTCATCATTTCGGGCCCGGCCGAAGAATCTACAGACAAGTATTACAAGGTTGACCGGATCGTCCCAAAGCTCCGGCGCGACATCGACTTCCAAATTGATGAAAAAGCACGGACCGTAAACCTCACCGAAGAAGGCGTGGAAAAGGCAGAAAAACTCCTGGGCGTAGGAAACCTGTTTGAACCGCAGAACATGGACTGGGTTCATCACACCTACCAGGCGTTAAAGGCACACCTGCTCTTCAAGCGAGATGTCGATTACATGGTGAAGGAAGGCGAAGTGGTCATCGTCGATGAATTCACCGGCAGGCTCATGCCTGGACGCCGCTACAGCGACGGATTACACCAGGCGCTCGAAGCCAAAGAGAACGTGAAGATTGAGCGTGAAAACCAGACGCTGGCCACCATCACGTTTCAAAACTATTTCCGCATGTACAAAAAACTGGCGGGAATGACCGGTACCGCAGAGACCGAGGCGGAAGAGTTCTACAAGATTTACAAACTTGAAGTAAATGTCATCCCCACAAACCGGTCGCTGATCCGTACAGAGTTCCCCGACATTATCTACCGGACGGAGCGCGAGAAATACAATGCCGTCGTAGACGAGATCAAGGATCTCTACGAAAAGGGGCGCCCCGTTCTCGTGGGAACGATTTCGATCGAAAAATCGGAAAAAATAGCCACGATGTTGAAGAGGCAGGGCATCCCGCACGTCGTGCTCAACGCCAAATACCATGCCAAAGAAGCTGAGATTGTTGCACAGGCCGGCAGAAAAAAGGCCGTAACCATTGCAACCAACATGGCCGGCCGCGGAACCGACATTCTTCTTGGAGGCAATCCGGAGTTCCTTACACTGCAGACCTTGCGTGAAAAGGGTCTCGATCCTCAGACAATGCCCAAGGAAGATTACGAGAAGATCCAGAACCATTGGATCGACGTCTGCCCCAAAGATCACGACGATGTTGTAGGAATGGGGGGATTGCACATACTCGGCACTGAACGGCATGAGGCACGGCGCATCGATAACCAGTTGCGCGGCCGCGCCGGACGGCAGGGAGATCCCGGCTCCTCCCGCTTCTATCTGTCGCTCGAAGATGATTTGATGCGCATTTTCGCGAGCGATCGCATTTCCGGGATTATGCAGTCGCTGGGGATGGAAGAGGGCGTTCCGATCGAGAGCAAACTCATCTCACGGCAGATTGAAAGAGCCCAAAAACAGGTTGAAGCACGCAATTTCGAAATCCGCAAACATCTGCTCGAATACGATGACGTCATGAACAAACAGCGGGAAGCTATCTACTCGTTGAGGCGCGAGCTTCTCGAGGGAGCTGACCAGCGGGAGTACATCCTGGAACTCGCAAACGACATCATCGCGGATATGATGGACCGGTACACACCCCGTGGAAAACCCATGGACACGTGGGACATGGAGGGTTTTCGCGTCAGTGTCGGCAATCAGTTCGGCCTCGACATCGCACAGCTCGGTATCGACCTCAAGAATGCGACCTTTGAGCAACTTGCAGACAAGGTGCCCGGCAATATCCGCTCTCTATATGAGGAAAAAGAGAAGCGATTAGGGGCTGAATACATACGATTCCAGGAGCGCATGATCATGCTGCAGATCCTGGACAACCAATGGAAAGACCACCTCTACGCCCTTGACCACCTGAAAGAGGGGATCGGGCTTCGCGGATATGGGCAGCGTGATCCGCTAATCGAGTACAAAAAAGAAAGCTTCGATATGTTCGAAGCCCTCCAGTCAAGAATAGAAGAAGAAACAATCCGATTCCTCTACCTCTTCGAACCGATCAGCCGGGAGGAACACGATGCCCAGGAGAAAGAGCGGGAAGAGGCGCGACGGAAGACGCAGCGGGAGCAAAACCTGCAGTACAGTGGCGGCGACTCCGCGGCAGCCGGTCCGTCGAAACGGGAGGTATCAAAGGTTGGAAGAAATGACCTCTGCCCCTGCGGCAGCGGCAAGAAGTTTAAAAAATGTCACGGCGCATAGGAATTACGAAGTACGAATGACGAATGACGAATTGAACCGCATCTGTTTGGTAAAAAGGGGACGTCCCTTTTTGTACCGGCTACGCTAAAACCCAACTGCGCTTTTATTTCGTCATTCGTAATTCGTAATTCGTAATTTGTCAGGAGAGGTTTATGGTTAGAGACGTCAGCATTAAAGAAGCCCTCACATTTGACGATGTTCTGCTGGAGCCGGCAAAGAGCGATTTGCTTCCATCCGAAGTCGATATCTCGACACGTCTGACCAGGAATATTCCATTGAATATTCCCCTGCTGAGCGCCGCCATGGATACCGTTACCGATTCCCGGATGGCCATAGCAATGGCTCAACAGGGCGGAATGGGCATTATCCACAAGAACATGACGATCGAAGGCCAGGCGGACGAAGTGGACAGGGTGAAGCGATCTGAAAGCGGCATGATCGTAAATCCTATCACCATGTCGCCGGACCAGAAGATCCATGAAGCCATGGAGGTCATGAGACGGTACAAAATCTCCGGCCTGCCGATCACGTCCAACGGTAAGCTCGTCGGGATTCTTACGAACCGTGACCTCAGATTCGAAACCCGCCTGAACATTAAGATTTCGGAGTTGATGACCAAGGAAAACCTCATCACCGTTCCTGTGGGGACGACGCTTGAGGAGGCGGAGAGCATTCTTCACACGCACCGCGTTGAGAAACTCCCGGTTGTAGACAAACAGTACCGGCTGAAGGGATTGATCACGGTCAAAGATATTCAAAAGAAGATCGCCTATCCGAATGCGTGCAAGGATAAGTTGGGCAGGCTGCGTGTCGGCGCCGGAATCGGCGCGACGGGGGATTTCCTGGACAGAGCCGCTGCACTCGAAAAGGCGGGGGTGGACGTCCTGGTAATCGATACCGCGCATGGACATTCCACGCGAGTCATAGAAGCGGTGAAGCAAGTGAAGCATCGCTTCCCGCAAATGGAACTTATCGCCGGAAACGTCGCAACGGAAGAAGGCACTCTCGCGCTCGTGAAGGCCGGAGTCGACGCGGTAAAAGTTGGAATGGGGCCCGGTTCCATTTGTACCACCCGCGTCGTCAGCGGTGCGGGCGTCCCGCAGATTACGGCAATCATGGATTGCGCCCGAGCTGCCCACAAGTCTGGAGTCCCCATTATTGCAGATGGCGGCATCAAGTTCTCGGGAGACATTTCGAAAGCCCTTGCCGCCGGCGGCGACTCTGTCATGATCGGATCGCTCTTTGCCGGAGCGGACGAAAGCCCGGGCGAGACGGTGCTGTACCAGAACCGCAGCTACAAAGTCTATCGTGGTATGGGTTCACTGGAAGCCATGAAGGCCGGAAGCAGGGATCGCTACGGACAGGAAGGCGCTTTCTTCGAAGGAAAGCTCGTGCCTGAGGGCATCGAGGGAATGGTCCCATACAAAGGGAGCGTCGAGGTCATGATCCCCCAATTGACCGGCGGATTACGGGCGGGCATGGGATACTGCGGTTGCCGTAATATCGAGGAACTGCAGACACGCGCACGGTTCCTGCGCATTACATCCTTCGGCCTCAAAGAAAGCCATGTTCACGACGTGCTCGTAACCAAGGAAGCGCCCAACTACCGAACAGAATTATAGGCAGCGTGCACGCTTTCAGGTTGCTGATTTTCAGGGGTGTAAACGGAATTAAGAACGAGTCCCTGGGAGCGCCGCCGTCTCGGCGGCAAAGCTCACCAGAAACCGCACTTTTATTATTTACATAGGATTGCTTTGATAGAAATGCCGATTTTCGGGAGGCTGTTGCCGGCGAGACGCCGGCGCTCTCAGGGACTCATTCTTAGGGCCCGCGCAGGCCCTAAATTCCGTTTGCACTCGGTTTTCAGCCTGTATCATGAGACCTGCAACTTGA
>JGI20214J51650_10003243_pt1 | contig 10201 bp, 8 predicted proteins | sample WetSurMetagenome_FD_51650 | JGI IMG/M metagenome (IMG submission 51650)
CAACCTTGTCTTTGAGACGCATAAAACTCTCCTTTTGATCGCCGCCGCCATAGGTCAAGGCAATGCGGAATTGGGTGTTGATGCGGTGGGACGCTTCGGGCGCTACTCTCGCGGGAGAGCCCGAAGCGTCCTTGACCGCGGGTTTCAAAAGTGCCTGCTACCGGGCCTTGCTGACCGTTGCCTTGAATTCATCCAGGAGCGCCTTGCCGATTTTGGGTTCCCAGGTGGCATACACCGAGGCGCAGGCATCGACAAAGGCCTTGTGCTGTTCGGGGGTAAGCTCGGTGACAGTGACCCCGGCATTCCGCAGATTAGCCACGAAATCCCGGTTCATCTTGCGGATTATGGTCCGGTCGTAGATGGCCGACTCTTGGGCCGCCTCGGCGATAATCTTCTGGTCGGCCGCGGGGAAGGAGTCCCAGAGCTTCTTGCCGATCAGCATGATGTGCGGGCCGTAGACGTGGCCGGTCAGGGTGACATACTTCTGGACCTCGTAGAACTTCGAGAGCCAGATCGTCGGGATGGGGTTTTCCTGGCCGTCGATCGTCTTCTGCTGCATGGCGGTGAACACCTCGCTGAAGGGCATCGGCGTGGGGTTGGCGCCCATGGCCCGGAAGGCCTCAAGGTGGATCGGGTTCTGCATCGTGCGAATCTTGAGGCCCTTCAGATCGGCCGGGATTTTCACCTCATGCGCGCTGTTGGTCAGTTGGCGGAAGCCGTTTTCGTAATAGGCCAGCAGTTTGATCCCCTTTGCTTCCAACGCAGCGGCCAGTTTAGCGCCGATCGGACCGTCAAAAATGGCATCCGCCGCCTTCTCGCTGGGGACGATGAAGGGCAGGTCGAACACGTTCCACTCCGGCACCAGGCCGGTGAGTGGCGAGGCCGAGGTGGTGACCATCTCCAGGGTTCCCATCCGCACGGCCTCGGTGGCCCGCACGTCGTCGCCCAACTGGGCGTTGGCGTAAACCTGAACGGTGTACTTGCCCGGCAGCTTCGCGGCGAGGATCTCCCCGAACCGCTTGTTCGCCAGGTAGGAGGGGTGCTGCTCGTTGATGCCGTTGGAGATCTTGAGGATCTTGGCCTCCGAGAAGGCCTGACCGGCCGTAACGCCGATTGCAAAGGCGAGGGCGAGGACAAAAACTACCGCTTTTTTCATGATGCTTCTCCTTTCGGTTATAGGGTTTTCGTTACTGCCTTTATTTGATGCCGCTTCCATATTTCAATCCCCTCCGGTCCGTTCTATTTGGGAATCAGACTGGGCAGATACGTGACCGTCCAGGGAAGGTACGTGACGATGAAAATGACGATGATTCCGATGATGATATTGGGCCAGATCGCCCGTGCCATCTGGGCCATGGGGATCTTGGAGATGCCGCAGGCCACGAAGAGGATGTTGCCCACCGGCGGGGTGATCAGCCCGATGCAGAGGTTCACGATCATGACCACGCCAAAATAGACCGGATCCAAACCGTATTGCTGGGTGGCGATGGGGTGGAGCATCGGCCCCAGGATCAGAAGGGCCGGGACCAGGTCCATGACGCAACCGACGATCAAAAGCAGGATGTTGACCCAGAGCATGAACAGGGCCCAGTTGCCGCCGGAAAGCTTTTGCAGCAAATTGCCCAACATCACCGGGATCTGCGCGGTGGTGATGAAGTAGGCGACGGCCATGGCCGCGCCGCAGACAAAGAGCACGACTGCCGTGCCCCGGCAGGTGTTGACCAGGACCGGGAGGAAGTCCTTCACCTTGAGCTCGCGGTAGATAAANACCGAGACGATGAAGGCGTAGACGGCCGAGACCACAGCCGCCTCGGTGGCTGTGCAGATGCCGAGCAAAATCCCGCCCAGGATGATCACCATCAGAAACAGCGCCCAGAAGGCGTCCATACAGGCCTTGATGGCGCCCATGAGGCTGAATTTTCCCTCCACGTGGTAGATCTTCTTGCTCCGGACATGCAGCCACCAGCCGATCATCAGCCCCACCCCGAGAATGATCCCGGGGATGACTCCGCCGATGAAGAGCCGGATGACCGAGACGTTGGCGATGACGCCGAAGACGACCATCGGGATGGAGGGGGGGATGATCGGGCCGTTGGTCGTGGCGGCGGCAAACAGCGCCGCGGCCTTCGGGGGATCGTACCCCTCCTTTTTCATCACCGGATAGAGGATCGAGCCGATCGCCGAGGCGTCGGCCACGGCCGAACCGGATACGCCAGAGATGAGCATGCTACCCACGACCGTCACGTAGCCCAGACCGCCGCGCACATGGCCGAACATGGCCTTGGCCACCATGATGATCCGGTTGGCGATGCCGCCCGTGTTCATGATTTCCCCGGCCAGGAGGAAAAACGGGATGGCCATCAGCGGAAAGTTGTCGACGCCGCGGAACACGGTCTGGACGACCAGGGCCGGAGACCAGGAGCCCATGAACCAGGACAGGACCAGGGCGGTCAGGAAAAGTGCGATGGCGATGGGTATTCCCATCAGGACGAATCCGAAAAGGGAGGAGAGGAATAGCTGAATCATGGCCGCACCTCCTTCAAGGCCCGGATGTCCCCGGTAATCTTGATCAGGGTCTGGATGAACATCAATGCTGCGCTGACGGGCCCCACCATGTAGACCCAGCCGTAGGGGATGGGAATCGACGAGGCCACCCAGCCGCTTGCCAGCGAATCGATCGCCATGTCCCAGGCGCCCTGGCACATGATCGCAAGCGCCGCCAGCACCAGGATGTCGGTCAGCACCACGATCATCCGGCAAACACGGGGAGAAAAGACGAGCGACAGCAGATCGATCCCCAGGTGGTCGCCCCGGATGAGCGCGACCACGGCGCCCAGAAAGACGATCCAGATGAGCAGGAACCGCGAGACCTCTTCATACCAGCCCCAGGTGGTGTTCAGGAAGTAGCGGCTGATGACATTGCCGAAGACGACCGCTGACATGGACACCAGCAGCACGGCTACGACGTAAGACAGGGCTTTGTCCATGACCCGGCTAATGACATCAAGCAGGGATGTTTTTAAGACGGTTTCAGGATCCATGACAAATTTCCTCCCGGGTTTTCATGTTGCTGCGCACAATATTGCGTCCCTCCATCCGGCAAGGTGGTGGAACGATCGGTCACTCCCAGTTCCGAATATATTTCAGACGTTCTCCTGCTTCGTCCGGGGTGGGGGCCACCACATGGAGGGCCAGTCCCCGGCAGGGCAGGTTCCGCTTGACCAGTTCGAGATCCTCGACGGTCAGGTCGCCCCACAGGATGAGGCCGCGGGTTTGCATGATTTTGGCCAGGACCGGCAGCATCTCCTTCACGCCCGGTCCGCTGATGTCCTTGTTGACCTGGACCACCTTCAGGTTTTTGAGGGTGAGCAGCTCATCCAGAATGAAAAAGGAATTCGGGTGCAGGTGGACGGCGGTGTGGTCATGGCCGGCCAGGATCAGGCAGGCCGAATCGAGGAAGAACTGCCGGTAGAGTTTAGGCGAGAGAATGGCTGAGAGGTCGTCCTGGAACCAGATGGCCGTGCCGGGAGCCCATATATGGTAAAACCCCAAGGTGGAACCCCCGTAAAAAGGCGGGGTCAGATGGCGCTGGGCCTCGATCACAGCCAGGAAGGCCCGGGTCACCCTCTCGATGAGCCGATGCATCACCTGCGGGTCTGACTCCATCAAAGCCAGCACCATCTCCTGCTGCCCCAGTAAGGCGCCGAGCATGTCTGTAGGTCCGCGCATGATCGGCATGCCCACCGGAAAGCGGCCCCGACTCTGAGCCACCAGGGCTGTGGTGAATTCCAGATATTTGACCAGCCAGGGATTTTGCGGATCGAAACGGACCTTCTCCAAGGCCTCTTCAGGCGATGAGAACCAGGGCTTTGAGGTGAAACTCTCCCTGCCGGAGCGGATGGGGCAGCCCAGGATGGCCTCCATCCAGGGGATGCCGGTGAAGGGCTCGCCGGCCCAGAAACCGTCCTGCCCCAGTTCTTCGGCCTGTCGGAACATGCGCTCATAATCCGCGAGAAATTCGGACACAATCAGCATATCCGGAGCTATGAGCCTGTCCATTTCCAGCAGGGGTATTGCAGCCTGGAAGTGCCGTGCGAAAAAGAAGTCACCCACCCGGAACGAAGCCAACGGCCGGATCTGCTTCTCCCGGGCCCAGAAGGCTCGGTGAAGAGAAAGTCTTTCTTCTAATTTTATCCGTGCGGGAACATCAGCGGTTCGGGTTGTTCCGGGAGCCGCCAGCCCGCCCTCAGCCTTGAGGCGCACAATGGTCTTGTCCACATGCTCCTGCAAGAGCCCTTCCGCCGCCTTCGCATCGCGGATCCGGATAGCGCTGATGATCAGTCGATGGTAATGCAGGCCATCCTCCATTCCCAGGGTGCTGACGATATTCTCCATGGAGACTTCAAGAATGCTGCGCAGGACGTTGTTGACCTTGATGATGACGGGATTGTAGGTGGCCTTGGCGAGAACCAAGTGAAATTCCAGGTCGGCTCGTGCGAACTCGGCAACATTGTCACGGACCTGGACCATTTGCTCGTAAACGGCCTCCATCTCGGCCAGATCCTGGTCAGTGGCGCGTTCGGCGGCCAGGGCGGCCGCACCCTTTTCGACGATTCGCCGGTATTCAAGAACATGCAGAATATCGATATCTTCCAGTACCAACTGGGGGATGAGGGCGTTAAACTGGACCTGACCGTCCAGCCCACGGACAAATGTGCCTTTGCCGTGTCGGGTTTCCGCAATCCCCAGGGAGACCAACTGCTGGATGCCTTCACGGATGGAGACCCGGCTCACACCCATGGTCTGGGACAGTTCGTTTTCGGAAGGAAGTTTGCTGCCCGGAGGCCAGGTGCGGCGCAAAATCTGATCACGGAGTTGCCAGAATACCTGGCCACGGACACTCTTTTTGTTGATGGGTTTTAGCATGATTTACCATTCAAAAAATCATTGCCTAAATTAAGGTTGTCTGATATCCTGCATCTGATCAATTGTCAAGAAATTTTCAAGGTAATTGCATGTCGATGATTAAAAACTGATCTCAATATTCGGGGAAGTCACGCGCTGCGATAAAAAGGATAAAGCGTCATGGAAGAAAAATATCTGGTCCGAAACAGCTCTTCGATCCCCTCTCCCGCCCTCTTGTTCTACGAAGAGGAAATCGCTGCGAACATACGGAAGGCCCTGGACATCGCAGGCGATCCGGCCCGGCTCCGGCCTCACGTCAAAACCCACAAGACCCGTGAAATCGTCGCGATGAAGATGAGTTTCGGCATATCGAAATTCAAATGCGCCACGATCGCGGAAGCTGAGATGGTCGCCCAGACAGGAGCGAAGGACGTGATGCTCGCCTATCCCGTCATCGGTCCTAATATCGAGCGCTTCGTCACTCTCATCCAAAACTATCCCTCAACGACTTTCGAAGCCATAGTCGACAACGAGGAGATGGCCGAAAAGCTTTCGGACGCGACTCTGGCCCGGTGCTCGAGGGTCGAAGTCCTTATCGACATCGACCCCGGGCTCCATCGCACGGGAGTGACCATCGGGGAAGCGGCAACCGACCTTTATCAGAAAATCTCCTCCTTGAAAGGCCTACTGCCCGGCGGCATCCACTGCTACGACGGCCATAATCACCAGCCCGATCCGGCCGAACGGAACCGTGCGGGAACGGCCTGCTACAACGAGGTCATGGCCTTCCGGGCTCGGCTCATCGAGGCCAAGCTCCCCGTGCCGCGGGTCGTCATGGGTGGAACCCCGACCTTCCCCGTCTACGCGCGCTTTCCCGAGGTCGAACTCTCGCCCGGCACCTGTTTTTTACAAGATTGGAGCTATCTTTCCAATTTTCCGGATCTGGCCTGCACCCCCGCAGCCCTCCTGCTCGCCCGGGTGATCAGCGTCAACAGCAAGTTTTCGACCTTCACCCTGGATCTCGGTTACAAGGCCATTTCGGCAGACCCCCAAGGGGTCCGCGGGGTCATCCGTAACATCAATGACAGCGAAGCGCTTTTCCAGAACGAAGAGCATTGGGTATTCCGCAAAACGAAAGGCGCCCTGCCCAGCATCGGAGACGAAGCTTACGTGCTACCCACCCACATCTGTCCGACCACGGCCCTCCACGTCGGAGCCCACGTCGTCGGAGGTGATGGGTTCTCTCATACGAGCTGGGAAATCACCGCGAGGAATAGAAAAATTTCAATTTAGCTGGTTTTTCGGACGCAGAATAACAAGCAATGGGAGGACTGAAATAAATGTGTATGAGAATCTGAAGCGCTTGGATCGCTGATAAGCGAACCCCATAGCCGGTGTAAAAAACAGATCAATGAAAAGATGGTTGAACCCAATTCAGGCATTGGAAAAGCCGTCCAATATATGCTCAAGCACTCGGTGAAGCTCACACGTTTCTTAATGGAATTATTAAATTGTGGGAGGGTGCATCATTGATTTTTGTTATAGATTTTTGTTGACATGTTATAGCATATCACATATAATACAACTGAATTATCGGTTGGAAAAAGTGAAGTCTCCGGTGATTCTGGAACCATTCCGACTGATGCTATCAACTTCGATCCCTGACAGAAAAGAAAGGAGGTAGAGTATGTTCGTGAATCATCGCGTTTGCAGAGGTATTGGGTTATTGGTGGTGTGTCTCGTTCTGATCATTGCCGGGCCGGTCATGGCTCAGGGCCCGAAACAAGGAGGAACTTTCCGGTTTGCGGCAATCGCCGAATCACCGCATCTGGATCAACACGTAACGACTTCGGATCCATCGACGAACATCGCCCAGCATGTATTTGAATGTCTCTTCACTTATGATTCCAATTACGTTCCGGTCCCAATGCTCGCTAGCGGCTATCAAGAAAAAAATGGTGGCAAGCTGATCGCCATCAACCTCCGACAGGGCGTCAAATTCCACAATGGAAAGGAAATGACGTCGGAAGACGTGGCCGCGTCCCTGACGCGCTGGGGGAAGTTCGGGGTCCGCGGGCCGATTCTTTTCTCGCATATTGACAAGGTCGAAGCTGACGGCAAATACAAGGTGAATTTGTATTTCAAAGAGCCCTTTGGACCGTGGAAGGCACTCCTTGCCTTGCTCAACGGTGGGCCGGCGATTTACCCGAAGGAATCGGTTGAAGGGGCCGACGCAAAACCTATTCCCGAAAACAAATACATTGGAACCGGACCGTATAAATTCGTCGAACAGAATCCAGGCAGATACGCGCTCTTGGAGAGATTCAAGGATTATACCGGCCGGACGGAACCATCCGACGGGGATAGCGGAAAGCGCATCGCATATTTCGACAAGCTCATGTTCATTCCCGTCCCGGATGTTGGAACCAGGGTTAACGGCGTCAAGGCCGGCGACTATGACTATGCCGAGCAGATCTCGGGAGACCTCTATGATCAGCTGAGCACGGACGCCACGGTGAAAACCTATATACGCAAAGGCGCCATCATTGGGCTCATGTTTTTTAATTCCAAGGCGGGGCCGTTCAAGGACAATTACAAGCTGAGACAGGCCGTTCTCGCCGCGATCGATATGACCCCCGCGCTTCAGGCCGCGATAGGCCCGAACAATTTGTGGAAGGCAAACGGATCCATTGCCCCGGCCGGAACCCTTTGGTATACCACAGCGGGCACCGAGAATTACAGCCAGGGCAGCAAATCCAAGGCTCAGACGCTTGCCAAGGAAGCGGGATATAACGGCGAAAAGATCACCCTCATGGCCTCGCAGGCCTACAAGTTTCACTACGATAGTTGCGTGGTCATCGCCAAGCAACTGAAGGACGCCGGTTTCAACGTGGATTTGCAGGTATACGATTGGGCAACCCTCGTTTCCAAACGTTCCGATGCGAACCAATGGGACATGTTCTTTACGCATCACGCCTACGTAACGGACCCGGTGCTTTATACCTTCATGAACGCCGTATATCCGGGTTGGTGGGCGACCAAGCAGAAGGAAGATCTGGCAAGTCAGTTTACTCAGGTCCTTGATCCCAAGCAGCGTTTGGAGATATGGAACAAAATCCAAACACTCTTTTATGAGCAAGTCCCAGTCGCAAAGACGGGGGATATTTTCAGTTATGACATCGCGTCGCCCAAGGTCGATTGGGTAGGAGCAGGGGCCCATCTCACCTGGCCGCGCTTCTGGGGCACGTATTTTAAGTAATCCCCCTCAACACAAGCTTGACGAAGGAAATACCCCTGGCGATTCACGGATCGCCAGGGGTTCCTCCTGAGGTGAAGTATGCTCTATTACATCCTTCGACGGCTCCTGAGCCTGCTGCCCTCGCTCTTTATCATGTCCGTCCTGGTGTTCTCGTTTATTCATCTCATTCCCGGAGATCCAGCCGTCATTCTCCTGGGCGACCAAGCATCGCCCGCGCAGGTCGCGGAGCTCAAAGTTTCGCTCGGGTTGGACCAACCCATCTACGTCCAGTATTTGAAGTGGGCCGCTGCCGTCTTGCATGGGGATTTCGGCAAATCCGTTTTCTTTTCGCAGCCGGTCGCAGAGGTCATCGCGGGAAGAACCGAGACGAGCGTCTGCATCGCGGTGCTGTCGTTTATGTTGGTGCTTTTGATCGGAATACCGATAGGGATTGTTTCCGCGGCGAAATACAACTCGAAGTTGGACCAGTTCTTTTCGGGCATGTCCATGTTTCTTGCTTCAGTTCCGACTTTCTGGCTCGGGCTCAATCTGATGACGCTATTCTCGGTCCAGTTTAAGCTGCTGCCGAGTTCGGGCTTCCCTTCGATCCTGCAAAGCGGCGACCTCACGAATCTCAGATATCTGATCCTCCCCTGCCTCACCCTCGCGGCACCAAACTCAGCCTTGATCATTCGCCTTACCCGGGCAAGCATGCTCGATGTGTTCAAAGAGGATTACGTGCGAACAGCCCGAGCGAAGGGATTGCATGAACTGAAGGTCGTCATGTTGCATGTCTTCAGGAATTCCCTCATCGCCGTCGTTTCTGCCCTCGGCTTCACCTTCGTGGGATTGGTGGCCGGAACGGTGGTGACGGAAACGGTTTTTTCGCTTCCCGGGGTGGGGCGGCTGGTGGTCGAATCGGTTTTGCGTCGCGACTATCCGGTCATTCAGGCGATCATTCTTTTTATTGCGCTGCTGTATATGCTCATCAATCTGCTGGTCGATATTTCCTATGCCTGGCTCGATCCGAGAATCAGGCACGGATAGGGAGAGTAGATGAACGACATTCTCCGCATGTTCTGGAATCGGAAAATAGCATTTTTCGGGCTTATGATGCTGATCCTCGTCATTCTGATGGGACTGCTCGCTCCGCTTATCGCCCCCTACGATCCGTTCGGAGTCATGCCTGAGCATAGGCTCCAGCCGCCTAATGGACTACATCTTTTCGGCACGGATAATTTCGGCAGAGATATCTTAAGTCGAATCATCTACGGGGCCAGGATGAGCCTCATCAGCTCCGCGGGGGTCGTGGCTTTCTCGATTTTCTTCGGGGTCATCATCGGCATGTTTTCAGGGTATTTCAGAAAAGTGGACATCGTGTTTATGCGCGTCATTGATGTGCTTATGGCCTTCCCCCCGCTTCTCCTCGCCCTGGTTTTCATGGCCATCCTGGGAAGGGGTCTTATAAACGTGATCCTGGCAGTCGGCGTGACCTACCTTACGCGCACGGTACGAATCGTGTTTGGACTCACGTTGAAGATAAAAGAAGAAGTCTACATCGAGGCGTTCAGATCAGCGGGAGCCACTGATCTCCGACTGCTTTTCCGGCACATCCTTCCCAATCTGGCTTCCCCGATCATCGTGCAGGCGTCTTTCACCTTCGCCTTCTCACTGCTGGATATGGCGGCCCTGGACTTCCTCGGCCTCGGAATCCCGCCGGAGATACCGAGTTGGGGAAATATGCTGTCGGAGGGCACGATTTACCTGACTCGTTCGCCCTGGCTCTTGCTTTTTCCGGGATTCTTTATCGTCCTTACCGTTTTTGCTTTCAATCTGGCCGGAGATGTCCTGAGGGACCATCTCGATCCAAGGTTCCGGCGCGAAATCAGCGGAGTATGATCCGTGGAGACGCAACCAATCATTCAAATACGTAGAAAGGGAAGCTCTATGAAAAAGTGCATCACACAGTCGAAAGGTTTTTTCAATCCGGCGGGTGCTTATTCGCCGGCGGTCGTGGCAGAGGGGAAATTCGTGTTTGTGTCGGGGCAGGGACCGTCC
>JGI20214J51650_10003245_pt1 | contig 10197 bp, 8 predicted proteins | sample WetSurMetagenome_FD_51650 | JGI IMG/M metagenome (IMG submission 51650)
TACTGAAAGCCGGCCCAGCACTGACGTTCAGGATTTGGCGCCACAAAGAAAGAACTCCAGCAGCTCCGCTAGAACGAAGCTATTGTAGTCAACCTGAACTGACCGCGCATACGTAGGAAGCAAGTGAATCACCCCTGAAAAAGTGGTCGGTCGTCCGTGGCCAGATTTCGATTCCATGAAGATTCAGCAGATTGTCAGCGAACCAGGCCGATGCCAGTCACAGCTGCAACGACCTGAGCAAGAGGCGATCGCCCTTATCCGCCGGGATTGAACGCGATGAATTGTGTCGAATTACTTTACATACGCAATTAACCAAACTATTTATTTTTTGCCAAGCGCTTGAAAGACATCGCTTTCCAAGACATGGCATGTTTAATGCGTGTTTAGACAACATTCCCAAGTTGCGTCGCACCCAGTTCCTTGCCGGAGGAGAAATATATGCAAGCTACCGACTTTCCGAAACCCAATGTCTCAAATCCGCCAAGGCACTTTCTGTCAAAGTTTCCCTGTTCCAGTAGCGCAGCAGCCGCTGTGCTGATTGCTGCGGTAACTTTTTCAGTGCCCGCGAGCGCAACCTATATTCAGACCAATCTGGTTTCCGATGGCAGCGTATCCGGCACCACAACTGACGCTAATCTGATCAACCCGTGGGGCTTGGCCAGCAGTCCCACCAGTCCATTCTGGGTATCAGACAATGGCACAGGTCTTTCCACCCTATATAACGGGGCTGGGACCGCACAGGCCCTGGTCGTCACCATTCCTCCCCAAATAGGGGGAAGCAGCCCGTCCACACCCACAGGTTTGGTATTCAACGGAGGGGCCGATTTCCTTGTTTCCCCGGGGCAGTCGGCAAGGTTCATCTTCGCGACCGAGGATGGCACGATTTCCGGTTGGGCATCAGGGACCAATGCCATCCGCACGGTCGATAACTCGGCTTCGGGCGCCAACTACAAGGGGCTGGCCATAGGCGCAAGTGGTTCAAACGCTCTCCTCTACGCGGCTAATTTCAGTCAGGGCAAGATCGATATTTTCGACACCAATTTCGCGCCAACTACCCTGTCCGGTTCCTTCACCGATCCAAATCTGCCGTCGGGTTACGCCCCGTTCAACATCCAGAACCTGGGTGGCAATCTGTACGTGACCTATGCCCGGCAGGATAGCGCGGGGAAGGACGATGTTCCGGGGGCTGGCAACGGCCTCGTTGACGTGTTCGATACGGACGGCAACCTGATCAGGCGCCTGATCTCCAATGGGCCGCTCAATTCCCCTTGGGGATTGGCATTGGCGCCCAATGATTTCGGCGAGTTCAGTAATGAACTGCTGGTGGCTAATTCCGGGGATGGACTCATCAACGCTTTCGACCCTTTGACAGGTAATCTTCTGGGATCGATCAAGGACCTCACCAACAATCCCATTGCAATAGGCGGGCTACGGGCATTGGCCTTTGGTAATGGAGGAAATGGCGGTCAGACCAATGAACTTTTCTTTACTGCGGGACCGAACAACGGGGCAAACGGACTGTTTGGAAAATTCGTATCGGCGACATCGTCAACAGTGCCTGAGCCTGCCACCCTTGCATTGTTCGGTCTTGGGCTTGCCGGTCTGGGCTTCGTGCGCCGCAAAGCCTGAACAAGATTTTCGGGTGGAAAGAGCGGCGACTTCGGTCGCCGTTTTGTTTTGCTTGCGGTCTAAGACCTTGGGGGTAACCCCCCAGTGCACAAACCACAATATGCGGTGAGGGGGNGGTTCAGGCAGCAAGATGTCCATGAGCAGACGCTAACATCACCCAGCCTTTTTGGTTTAACGCCATGTAGCGCCNGCTATTCAATTCGCCCGACCAGATGGGCTTTAAAAGCCGAAAATCCCTTTGAGCTTTTTGATCCCCTGGTCTATCCCGTCAGGGGCGCCCTCGCTGCCGGACTTGTCCTCATTTTCGCGGCTGGGCTGGCTACCGTTATCACGTTCGCTTGGCGCCGAGCCCATGGCTTGCTCCATGCCGAGCATGGCATTCAGCACGGACTTCACTCTGATCCTGGCCGCCCATTCTGGCTCCCAGGTAGCCGTGGGATCGGTCGGCCTGGGCGGGTGGGCCAGATTCAGCTCGCTGCCATAGGCAATCATGNGCAGCATTGCGCCTTCTCCAAATATGCCCTTCGGTACGGCACATTTACGGGTATCCGTGGACAACAACACCTTTTCCTTGAGCCAGCGGTCCACTGCCGGATTGGTCTGGTAGTCCAGCAAGCCGGTCCCTATCTCGGGTACATCGCTCGACGTCCAGAACACCATTTCATTGTCGCCACTACCCCGACCTCCCATGGCGGCAAGAAAATAGGCCCGGGCAGTCGGGATGCTTTTCCACTCCAGCCGGTAGACCCCACTGTCGTTGCGCTGGCTCAGCTCGATGGCNGGCATGATGTCCTGGGGCGTCGGNAGCGTGAACTTGAAGCTCGCGGGGACGCCCTGGCCCTTGAATGCATGTTCACCCACGAGGCTGGCCCCGGCCGGGACCAGGCGCGAGTCCTGATCGTTGGGCCAGACCGGACGGCCCAGTGCCAGATGGGCGCCGCGTTGCGTGGCGCGCCGGCTAACGAAGAATTTTTTATAGTCCTCGATGCTCGCCCTGGACATATCCAGCACCTTCGGCTGGCCTGAGCGGATTGCATCGCCACAGCCCCAATACAGGTAGATCTTGCCCTTGGGAGGTTCGAAATCGTCTTTGACGATCGGCTCATCATCGGAAGGGGGCGTTTTCTGTTTCAGTGGGGATACGAGCTTGAGCTCTGGCGCCAGTTTGCTGCCAGATGGCACATTCTGGATGGCTTCCTCCAGCTTCGGGTTGTTGCGCGTGTACAGCGTGACGTCGAGCCACGACCCCGCTCCCCCGGAAATCGTGTTGCCGAATGCATTTTTTCCGCTGCTTCCCCCGAACATGCCGCCCAGCGCGGCCATTGGATTCATATTGCCGCCCATTCCCGGCATTCCCATGCCCGAGAATGTGGCCACATCGATCCAGGCTTGCGCCACGGGGGGCTTGTCCGCTGGTTGCTTGTCCTTGGCTGCCTGCGCCTGTGTCAGGCACCCGGCCATCATTGTGGCCAACACTACCACGAGCCTTGTATGCTGATTCATATCGCCTCCCTTGAAATCGATGTGGGGACAAGAACGGGTTTGACGCGCCAATAATGTACACCTGAGAGGTCAACGTGCGGCTACTCGCCTTCCCCTCCATGCGCACATCCTCCCCTGCCCCGCTGGCGGGATAGCGCTCCAGGGTGGCAAACACCAGCTGTACAGGAATTGCCGGAGACTCTCTGATTCAACGGTCGGTGACATATCGCCCGGTTCATCGATGGCATCCTGTGCGTAGCTCCTCACCCGCTTGGGCAGATAATCTCCCGGCTATTCCGTGCGCCCACCAAGGCTCGGGGCACTGCAATTCTTGGTTGTTGCCCTCCGAGCCGCGGCACCAGCGGTCGAGGCCGAGCGTCGGTGATGGCCGACGACGACGAGGTTGGCGCCTGTTTCATGGGCGACAGCTCCGATGGCGTCGACAGGTGATTCGTCCGCCCTCAGGAGGCCCGGCAGTCCACCCCGGCCTGGCGCAGGCGTGCAAGCCCTGCCTCGATAATGGCATTGACGCGAGACTGCTGACCCTCGATGTATTCGCTGGACAGCGGCCCGTCCACCACGGTTATGACAGGCGGCGGCGGAATGACCGCCAGCAGAAGCGGACGGTTACCCATCAGAGGCGCGAAGCCCTCTTAAGGGTCGATCCCGCACCTACTAACTAAGCGACCTTCCGCCACGAAGCCATTTCATTCATGAACCGGGTAAGCCGTTTGCCCCGCCCGGGCAAGTCTCCGCGGCAACACGCAACCTTAGTTAACGCCGTTTCAATTGCTTCAGGACATCCATGGTCTATGAAGAAGGAGCAGTGCTTTTTCCTGCGCCACCCAAGCTCCACCCAGCGGCTGGAGCAACATTCCCTACCCCAAGGAGTCAGTCATGGACATCGCAAGCCAAGGTTCCATCGTTCACAATTCCAATGTCGCCAACTACATCGCCACCGATCCACTGGCACGCGACCAGACGCAAAGCGGTCGCCTGCACGAGCCCGCGCAAATCCTCAGCAGCACCGACCCGATGACCGGGCAGGAGATCGATGATCTGACCGGCCATCCTTACCTGGTCGACGGCAACGTCACGATGTATTTCGAGACCGAGGCCACCCGGCAGGAATTCATGGATATGCCGATCGACCATCCTTTCCACCTGGTGGACAATCCCACCGACGAAGGCTACGACGAGGGCTAAGTCTCCGAGAAAGCGCGACGTCCACCCGACCCGGGCATTAGATGTAAGATCCCAACAAGCATTGGCAACCGCCAACCCTGCCGATATCCGCGATACGCCAGATTAGATACCGGGGCCTCCCTGGTAAGGAGAGTGATGATGAAAAGTTTGTTATGTCTGTTTCTGCTGGTGCTGGGGGTTGGTCAAGTATTCGCTGAGCCTGTGGCAGGAACGATCCTGAAAGAACCCAACACGGGGATGGAGTTTGTGTGGGTTCCCAGTGGCTGCTTCAACATGGGCTCGAACGACGGCGAGGCCTATGAGAAACCGATTCATCAAGTGTGCGTGAAAGGTTTTTGGCTGGGCAAGTACGAGGTCACTCAAGAGCAGTACCAGCGCATCATGGGCGTCAATCCAAGTGATTCCGTCGGGCCAGCCAATCCCGTCGATCAGGTGTCCTGGGACGATGCGGTGGTTTTTACCCTGGCCTACAGAAAACTCACAGGTGTACCGATGCGACTGCCAACGGAAGCGGAATGGGAATACGGCTGCCGTGCGGGTGGTCTGCATGACAAGTATTGTGGCGACGGCAATCCGGCGGAACTCGCGTGGACGGGCAGCAACACCAACTTCTCGACGAGTCCCGTTGGCAAGCTGCGCCCCAATGCCTGGGGCCTGTACGACATGAGCGGCAATGTCTGGGAATGGGTCCAGGATTGCTGGAACCTGGATTACAAAAACGCGCCACAGGATGGCAGAGCCTGGTTGACAGGCAACTGCAATCGACGTGTCGCCCGAGGAGGCGCCTGGGACGTCAATGATGCAAACGGCTACCACCTGGTTCGTGCCGCCAAACGTGGCCGCGGCGACCACAGTTACCGACTGAACGTGGTTGGATTTCGCGTCGCCATTGGGGCCCCATAAAGTGGTCGCTTCCCGGCCGAGACAGCAACTGGGTGGTGGGAAGATCTTGCCCAGCCGCGCGTCGTCGGCGCGCTGTCCCCCGACTTTTCCTCCGGGCTGCCTTCGCGGCTGAACCCAGTGGGGTCTGCTTCATTTTTCATTGCTCGTGCATTTCTGCTGCACCCCGGATTCAGAAAACAATTCAAAGCCGGCCGCTGCAACCAGGCCGTCCCCCTGAATCCGGTCAGCGATCACACCCGCCCACATTGACCGGCATCGCGCCATGGCAGCCTACATTGCCAAATGGCGCGGCCATCCTGTTCCGATCCGGACAACTCGGCGTCAGCCCAAAGTCTTTCGAGGTACCTTCCCCGCAAGGTCCTCCCGCTCGGACTGCTCGTCCGCGACGTTCCGAAGCTCCGGCGCTTGCGCGTCCAGCGCGGCAATTCGCCGGGCGTACAGGTTGATGCCGGGCAGGGCGCTCAGACCATGGGCCAGGATGCTGAGCAGCACCGTCAACATGATCGTGAGACGAATCGTATCCTCTCCGGGAAGACTCACCTGCTGCTCCAGATAGACCAGGCCCAGCACGATGGACGCCAGGCCCCGCGGGCCGAACCAGCCGATGAACAGCACGCTCGAACGGCTCAGGCCGGTACCCCGCAATGCCAGCGCCACGGGCAGCATGCGTACCACGGTCAAACTTGCCAGCGCATAGAGGAACATCGGCAGCGTGAACGCGGTCCAGCTCCGCGCCACAAACAATCCGAACAGGAAGAATACGAATAAATTCAGCAGTTGCCCCCAATCCTCGGTGAACTCGACGCTGTGCCGGCCGACATGCCTGAAGCCGATCTGGGTGACAAGGCCGGCAACGAACGCGGCGATGAACATGCTTGCATGCGTGGCCTCCGAGGCCATCACGCACAACAGCGGAATCGCAACCACGCCGAGTTGTGTCAGCGGCGGCGCCATCCACTCCTTGCGACGCGCGAGCCCCAGCAGTGCACCGCCTGCAAGGCCGGCGCCAAGACCAATCAGCGTGCCGTAACCGAGTTGCTCACCGAGGAAACGGGCCAGCACCGAAGCCGCGCCCGTTCCCTGATTCTCGACCATGGCGAGGGCGATGAAGCACATCAGGAATGGCACCGACAGCCCGTCATTGAGTCCCGCCTCGAAGTTGAGGGCCTCACGAATCCGCGGTGGCACCCGCTGGCTGTTCACGATCACCTGTCCAAGCCCGGCGTCGGTCGGCGCGAGGATCGCACCGAGGATTCCGGCTTCCTGCCACGACAGGCCGCCGAAGAGCGCCATGGCAGCCATCGCTCCCAACACGATCGTCAGCAGCATGCCCGTGCTGAGCAGGCGGATGCGCAGACCACGGCTCCCCCGCAGCGAAATCAGGTTGATGCGGGACGCGTCGGTGAACAGTGTCATCACCAGTCCCAACTCGGCAATCAGAAGGAAAGTCTTGCGGTCGATCGCCAGTTCCCCCAGCGCCGGCGGCAACAGCATGGTGAAGGCCCCGGCGACGGTGAACAGGATCGGTGCGGTGAGGACGGTCCGCTCCAGTCGCTTCGAGACCAGGCTGTAGAGAAAGACCAGAACGATGAAGGTGGTGATCAGGACCATGTTTCGGGACCGGTTGCGGAGGGAAACCCAAGCGTCGCTGACGTGAGTGTCTCCGGCTTTTGCAAGCAGCGTCAACACGGCGGTGGAAAATGAAACGGGGGCTTTCGCCCCCGTTTCGCCTTACGCCTTCTCGAAGCTGAACGTCCCGTCCCGCACCCCCACATGGATGACGTCCTTGGGTCCGAAGCGGCCCGAGAGAATTTCGCGTGCCAGTGGGTTTTCCAGTTCGCTCTGGATGGCCCGCTTGAGAGGCCGCGCGCCGTAGACGGGGTCGAAGCCGGCCTTGGCGATTTCGGCCAGGGCCGCATCCGAAATCTCCAGNTGCATCTCCATCTGCGTCAGGCGTTTTTCCAGCGCCTGCAGCTGGATGCGCGCGATGCTGGCGATGTGCTTCTCGTCCAGGGCATGGAACACGACGACTTCGTCGATACGGTTGATGAATTCGGGGCGGAAGTANGATTTCACTTCGGCCAGCACGGCGAGCTTCACCACCTGGTAATCGTCGCCCGACATCTGCTGGATCATCTGCGAGCCGAGGTTGGAGGTCATCACGATCACGGTGTTGCGGAAGTCGACGGTGCGCCCCTGGCCGTCGGTCAGGCGGCCGTCGTCGAGCACCTGCAGCAGCACGTTGAACACGTCCGGATGTGCCTTCTCCACTTCGTCCATCAGGATGACGGAATAGGGTTTGCGGCGCACCGCCTCCGTCAAATAGCCGCCTTCTTCGTAACCGACGTAGCCGGGCGGNGCGCCGATGAGACGGGCGACCGAATGCTTCTCCATGAATTCGCTCATGTCGATGCGGATCATGTGGTCGGCGGAGTCGAACAGGTATTCGGCCAGGGTCTTGCACAGCTCGGTCTTGCCCACACCCGTGGGGCCGAGGAACAGGAAGGAACCGAGCGGCCGGTTGGGATCGCTCAAACCCGCGCGCGAGCGGCGGATGGCGTCGGAGACGACGCGCACGGCTTCGTCCTGCCCCACCACGCGGCTGTGCAGCTTGTCTTCCATGTGCAGCAGCTTGTCGCGCTCGCCCTGCAGCATCTTGGACACGGGGATGCCGGTGGCGCGCGATACGACCTCGGCAATTTCCTCGGCGCCGACTTCGGTGCGCAGAAGCTTGAACACGGGCTTGGTGTCGGCCGATTCGGCACTCTTCAGCTGCGCTTCCAAAGCAGGCAGCTTGCCGTATTGAATCTCGGCGACCTTGTCCAGCTTGCCCTGGCGCTGCAGGTCGACCATCTCTCCGCGCAGCTTGTCGATTTCTTCCTTGATGTGGGCGCTGCCCTGTACCTGGGCTTTTTCGGCCTTCCACACTTCTTCGAGGTCGGCGTATTCGCGCTGCATGGCCTGCAACTCGTCCTCGATCAGTTGCAGGCGTTTTCTGGATGCTTCGTCCTTCTCGCGCTTCACCGCTTCGCGTTCGATCTTGAGCTGGATCACGCGCCGATCCAGCTTGTCCATCACCTCCGGTTTGGAATCGATTTCCATCTTGACGCGCGCGGCNGCCTCGTCGATCAGGTCGATCGCCTTGTCGGGCAGGAAACGGTCGGTGATGTAGCGATGGCTCAGCTCGGCGGCCGCGACGATCGCCGGGTCGGTGATGTCGACGCCGTGGTGCAGCTCGTAGCGCTCCTGCAGGCCGCGCAGGATGGCGATGGTCGATTCGACGCTGGGTTCGTCGACCAGCACCTTCTGGAAGCGGCGCTCCAGCGCGGCATCCTTCTCGATGTATTTGCGATATTCGTCGAGGGTGGTCGCGCCGATCAGATGCAGCTCGCCGCGCGACAGCGCGGGTTTCAGCATGTTGCCCGCATCCATCGCGCCTTCGGCCTTGCCTGCGCCGACCAGGGTATGCAGCTCGTCGAGAAACACAATGTAGCGACCCGGATCCATCGCCAGTTCTTTCAGCACCGCCTTGAGCCGCTCTTCGAATTCGCCGCGATACTTGGCTCCGGCCAGCAGCGCGGCCAGGTCGAGCACCAGCACCTTCTTGCCCTTGAGCGTTTCCGGCACTTCGTCGTTGACAATCCGCTGCGCCAGCCCCTCGACGATGGCGGTCTTGCCGACGCCGGGCTCGCCGATCAGCACCGGGTTGTTCTTGGTGCGGCGCTGCAGGATCTGGATCGAGCGGCGGATTTCGTCGTCGCGTCCGATCACCGGGTCGAGCTTGCCTTCGCGCGCGCGCTCGGTNAGGTCGAGGGTGTATTTGGCGAGCGCCTCGCGCTGGCCTTCGGCTTCCTGNGACTGCACGCCCTCGCCGCCGCGCACCGACTGGATGGCCTGCTCCAGCGCCGCCTTCTGCGCGCCGTGCTGCTTCAGCAGGCGCCCGGTTTCGCCCTTGTCGTCCAGCGCCGCCAGCAAAAACAGCTCGGAGGCNATGAAGGCGTCGTTGCGCTTCATCGCCTCCTTGTCGGTCAGGTTGAGCAGGTTGTTGAGGTCGCGCGAGATCGTCACCTCGCCGCCCTGTCCTTCCACCTTCGGCAGACGCGCCAGCGCCTGGGTCAGCGCCGCTTTCAGGGCGGGCATCTGCACCCCGGCGCGCGCCAGGATCGACGACGCGCCGCCGCCCTCCTGGTTCAGCAGCGCGAGCAGCAGGTGCTGCGGCTCGATGTAGGCATGGTCGCCAGCGACGGCGAGGCTTTGCGCGTCGGAAAACGCCTGTTGGAACTGGGTGGTGAGCTTGTCAAAACGCATAAGTGACCTCGGGCTTAAGGTATATTCGATGGCACCCAAGTCGTGGCGTTTCCGCCGATTTCAACCCGCCGAGTCCCAATTTAACCGTTCATGTCCGAATTGATTGCCTCCGCTGTCGAAACCGATGTAGCGCGCGCGTTGGCGGAGGATGTCGGCAGCGGCGACCTGACCGCCCAGCTCATCCCCNCCGCCCAAACCGCCCGCGCCCGCGTCGTCACCCGCGAAACGGCGGTGATCGCCGGCCGGCCGTGGTTCGACGCCTGTTTCCGTGCGCTCGACCCCGGCTGTGTGATCGACTGGCGGGTGAACGAGGGCGACCAGGTCGCGGCCGACAGCGTGCTGGTGGCAATCAGCGGCAATGCCCGCGCCCTGCTGACCGCCGAGCGCCCGGCGCTGAATTTCCTGCAAACCCTGTCNGCGGTGGCGANCGCCACCCGGCCCTATGTCGAGGCGGTGCGCGGCACCCATGTCGCCATCCTCGACACCCGTAAAACCCTGCCCGGGCTGCGCATTGCCGAGAAATACGCGGTGCGGATGGGCGGCGGGCAGAACCAGCGCGTCGGCCTGTTCGACGGCATCCTGATCAAGGAAAACCACATAACGGCGGCGGGCGGCATCGCACAGGTGCTGGAAGCGGCGTTCACTCTGGCGGAAGGCAAGGTCAGCGTG
>JGI20214J51650_10003246_pt1 | contig 10195 bp, 11 predicted proteins | sample WetSurMetagenome_FD_51650 | JGI IMG/M metagenome (IMG submission 51650)
GGCGGATGGAAAATTACCGCCTTCACATTCAACTCTAAGTTTGTTGCAGGAAACCTGAAACTTGGTGAATAACAAATATTATCCCCTCTTTTATGACCCGCTGGTTAATAGCCCATTATCTATATACGCGCNGCCAACTATGTTCTGAAAGGAGCGTTTGTAGTTATGATTAACCTGTTGATCCTTCTTCTCATTATTGCAGTGATTTTCGTTATTCTTGGAATTCTTGGGAAAATCGCATGGACAATTCTCAAATGGATTATTATTATCGTTGTGATTGCGATTGTAATCTCCTGGTTCATCTGACCCGAAAAAAAAGGAAGAAGCCTGAAAAAATTCAGGTTTTATTATTTTTAACCTTAAATTAGTCTTTTATCAACAAAACGCCAAATATTGCAAGGAAAATACCGATCACGATTCCAAGTATACCGATAATCCCTTTCAGCACGAAAATGACTTCCGGAAGGAATACGACTATTCCGTAAATACCAAGTCCGATTAATATTAANCCGGACACCAGTGCTGCAATACCCATCTTATCCATAATTTATCAAACTCCATGTAATATGGTCTTTAATCTTAAAAAACATAAGCCCCGAAAAGACCTTAAATGACTGATCTATGTTTTCCAACCTCAAGAAAATATAATTTTCCCAGGATTCCAGAACTCTCACAGGTACTCTTACACTGAATTGATTCAGTATATGTGCCATGATTTCCAGGGGTATTTCACGAGATAGATCAGGACACAGGCAATAATGATCAGGAACGGTAAGAGCTGAAGTGCAGCTGCGAGAGAGTACTGGTCTGCCAGTAACCCGAAAAATGCAACACCAAGACCCCCTATACCCAGGGAAAGCCCCAGCATGAGGCCGGACGTGAATGCTACCTTTCCAGGGACCATTTCGTGGGCGATGGCGACCGTCACCGCAAACCCGGACCACAGGGCAAAACCGAACACAAGGAGTGAACATACTGAAATGATTCCGGTGGTGAAGATAAACCCGTAAAACGCCGGGATTGCTAGGATACTCCCGGCAATAACGTACTCTTTACGTCCGAATATATCAGAAAGGTGGCCCCCGGCAAGCTGGCCGGCGACTCCCGCCAGAAGCATCGCGGATATCAGGATATCTGCTGAAATCAGGTCGAGACCCCTGTTTATAAGGAATGAGGGAAAAAATGCAAGGGAACAGAAAATAACGCATGCCCGGAGGGTAGAGGCTGAAAAAAGCGTGAGAATTGGCCGGTATTTTTTCAGGGGGACTTTTTCAGCCGGAGAATTCCTGGTTCTAAATTTCATTTCTTTGTTTACCGGAAATAACCTCCAGAGAGNAACTGCCATTATAAGCGCGGGAATTATAAGCAAAGGGAGACCAGGAAGCCCAAAATAGAAGATTATCGCTGCAGCAAGGAGTGGNCCGGCTGCATATCCGATATTTCCCCCGACGACGAAAAACGAAGTTATTTTACCGCGGTTTTCCGGGTTGCATAACCTGTTGACAAGAGAAAAAGCGTTCGGGTGGAATGCTGCATGACCAAGTGCCGCGAGAGCTGCAAAGAGCAGGAGAAGGTAAATATCCCCGGAAAGACCCATTGCCGATATGAAAACTGAAGATATCAGGAGGCAGATCGAGATATGGATGACAATCCCATACTGGTCGGACATCCAGCCGAAAACCGGTTGCATCATGGAAGAGGTCACGTTGTAGATGGTCACGAGCATCCCTGCAACGAAATATGAGAACCCGTACGTGCTAATCAGGAGTGGAATGATTGCAGTTATTACCGGGAGGTAGAGGTCGGTAATTACGTGGGCCCCTGAAAGCCATAAAATCGGAATAGAATCCCGGGAATTTTCCGTCATCCTGATGTCGCGCACCTCTCCATGTGGATGATCTCAACCCTGATATTCCGTACCTCTTTCCTGTGAAAATGGAAACAGTGTCTGATTGGAAGTATACCCTCAACAGTTTCGAGAATACTAGCCCGGCCCTTAACATAGGACCTTACAAATGGTATTGAGCCGGAATTTGTAATCATATAGACCTGGTTTCCAGCCTTCAATGCACAATCGATGAATGCCCTGTCTGCATGCTGCACCTGGGCTCCGAATGGTGGGTTCATAACGATTGTATCCCAAAGTCCTGGTAGTATCTTTGAATCTGAAATTTCAGCCTGGATAAAAACAGGACCTACATCGAATTTCTCTGCATTCTGACGTGCAATTTCAAGAGCCTTTTCATCGATGTCGATCCCGGTTACCGGCTCCGCACCAAGAAGGGCAGCCCCGATTGCCAGGATACCTGTTCCACATCCAAGATCACAGGTGGATTTTCCAGTAATATCCCCGTTCTGCGCAGCATGAAACAACAGTCTGGCAGCAAGGGTGGCTGGAGTAGGGTACTGCTCCAGGTGGGAGGCAGGGGATGAAAAACCAGATACCCGTTCAAGAAGGATTTCCAGCTGGCGGAGTTTCATTTCAGGTGATCTCGTCGATCTGGTAGTCTTCAAACGTCCTGGAACCACATACGATCTCGAATTCCTGCGGGCTGATCACCGGGACAGGGAACCTTTCCTGGTCATCGTATGCAAGCCGGGGGCAGGCCGTGTTTACGTAGCAGGAAAAACCGAGGTTCAGGAGTTCATCCGGGGAAACTTCATGCACCGCAACAATGAAGGCATCTTTGCTCATCATTGCGAGGCGTTCTGCAAGTTGCTGCCGTTTCTGGCCGCTTTTCAGGGTCAGGATAATACCAAAATTCTTTGCTTTTTTAGCGACCTCGATAAGTGCAAACCTGCGCCGCAGAAATCTCTCTGCACTGACAACTTCCACTGTCCGGCAGTATGGATCGAGGGCAATAACACGGGCACCTGTCGAAAGCTGTACCCCGAGGGGATGAAACAGGCCGGTCCCGACAAACAGGATCTCATCGTTATGGCAGTCCCTGGCGGCGCCGTAGGAGCAGCCGAGGACCTGGCCTGGATTTGGGGCCCGGGTCCCCCCATGCGCCGAGTGACACGTAATACCCCGGGAAGCGAGGTACTTTGTAATCACCGGGACCATGTGGGTATGCTGGACCGTGGTGACAAGCCCGATATCAATTGATGAAAGGTATGGGATTGCGATTCCCAGCACTTCTGTATCAATATCCATCCGGTAAGGGTCGTAGATAATGCATGGTGTGTCATCCAGTGGAGAATGGCCAAAATGGACGACCTGTTCCACCATCTCAAGAAGTCCTGTCGCAAGATCACAGGCACCGTAACAGGGATCGCCACTGATGACTACGAAAAATCCGGCATCCCTCAGGGACGACGCAACACCAGCTGCATCCCGCTTCAGCCCTTCAGGGAACTGGAGGGCAACCCGCGTTGCACCCGTTGCTTTTAATTTTTTGACCAGTTCAGAAGTATCGATCAACCACACGCACCCGGTCTGTTACCTCAATCCGGACAAGTGTCTTGAATGGGCGATCGAGTTCAGGTTCACCGCGCTGGATCGCAAAGCAGATGTCTGTGACTTCAGCACCTGCAATCTCGAGCGCTTTTAAGAGGGCCTTGACCGTCCCACCGGTACTGACGACGTCGTCGATGATTACGACACGGTCGCCTTTTGTAATGCCATTCAGGTACAGTTCACCTTTCGAGTAACCTGTGGCCTGGTGGACTGCAACCTCACCCGGTAACTTATACTCCCGTTTCCTGACAATATTCAGAGGAATATCTGTCATCAGCGAAAGGACTGTGCCGATATGGATCCCCATTGCCTCGGCAACAACGATCTTCGTTACGCCGTTTAAGTCCAGCGCTTTCAGCATTGCGGCACCGACCTCCCGCAGAAGGGAAGGATCAACAATCGGCACGCCGTCAGTGATAGGGTGAATAAAATAATTATATTCCCCTCTCTTGACAATCGGGCACGTTTCCAATGATATTACAAGACGTTCAAGCATGTTGCTCACCGATATCCCTGATAAATTTTTCAATGATGTCCCGGTGGACATGTGGCATACACACGATCCGGAGGTGTCCCTTTCGCGTGCAGGATACCCTCCATGGGGGAGGTATTTTCTTTGGCCCGTTAAATGTGGCAACATTAACATCCGGGGTCACCGCACGTGAGAACCCGAATGTTTCCATCCCATCAATCAACCGCCGGGTGTTGTTCATGCACCCCTGCACAACTGCCTCCATACCCTCCCTGCCAAGGTAATCGAGCACCGCAAGAGCACCGGCCACCGGGCCTCCCGGGCGTGTACCCCCGAGCGTAAATTCCTGTTTTACTGACAGGTAGGGGGTTTCGATCGATAGTGCACAGAGCATTTCTTTTTCACGTACAAGGATACAGCCGGCAGGGATCGTGCTCATCCCCATTTTGTGCGGGTCCACTGCAAGGCTCGAGACTCCTGGCACAAGGAAATCAAACGGTTCATGGTGGTCGAGAAAAGGAATTACCATGCCCCCGAATGCTGCATCGACATGGAAAAACAGGTCATGGTCCATGGCAATTTCACCCAGTTCCGGGATCGGGTCGATCATGCCGTATTCCGTCGTTCCCGCGACACCCACGATGCAGCAGGTGTTCTCATCGATTGCCTTCTCTGCCACCCCCGCGTCCATCCGGTACCCTTCATCAAGGGGGACTGTGTGCATATCGAGACATAGCATGTCGCAGGCCTTCCGGAATGAAAAGTGTACCGACTCAGGGAGGACAACATTTGGCCGTTGCTTTTTCTTACAGGCCTTTGCCATCCGGAGCGCCTGGATATTGGACTCAGTCCCGCCAGATGTGGCGTAGCCAAAGGCCCCTGGCTCATGAAATAACGTGCCAAGCCTTGAAATAAGGGCCTGTTCAATATCTGCGGTCCCCTTAAAAAGACCGGGATCTCCGAGATTGGTCTCCATGAAAAGGTTATGGGCCTTCACGGCTACCGGGTGAGGCACCGTGCACATGGAACTGAGAATGGAACCGTAACTTGTGTCTTCTCCCCGCTTTAAAGAGAGAGTAGAAAAAATCTCCTCTTCAGAGCGCCCACGGTTATGCATTACGGCTTCTCGCGTTCTCGAGGATTATTTTTCTTTCTGTACGTGCCACCGTTTCACGGATTTTCGCAATAGCATCAATATTTGCGGACACGCTGCTGATACCATGTTCTACCAGCCATTGTACCATTGGTGGTTCGGAACCTGCCTGCCCGCAGATCGAACATTCAACGCCATATTCACGGCAGACTTCAATCGCATCATGGATAAGCCGGAGAACTGCGGGATGTTTCGGGTTATACATCCAGGCGACATTTTCATTATTCCGGTCAATCGCAAGCGTGTACTGGACAAGGTCATTAGTCCCGAAGGATGCAAAATTAATCCCCGCCTCAATAAACTCCTTTATCAGGATTGCGCTTCCCGGGATCTCGATCATGATCCCGAGAGTAACATGGTCAACATCAACTCCCCATTCTTTCATCATTGATTTTGCCTGGGTAAACTGGTCTGGATGCGAGACCATCGGGAACATTACTCCCAGATTGGTATACCCCTGTTCCCAGAGCCGCTTGAACGCCTCGACCTGGAGCCTGAACTGGTCTTTGCTCTGGAGATCGCGCCTGATACCCCGCCATCCCAGCATCGGGTTGTGCTCGACCGGTTCATTCTCACCACCAGCCATGTTCCGGAACTCATCCGTGGGGGCATCCAGCGTCCTTACCCAGACAGGTTTTCCGTAAAATGCGTCAAGGACAATTTTTATGCCATCGTAGAGTTCTTTAACAAATTCTTCTTCTTTATGGTTATCGATGAACCAGCCCGGGGTCTTGTTCAGGCCAAGGATAAGGTGTTCAATCCTGAGTAACCCTACCCCGTCAGCACCGGTGGCAGCTGCACGTGCNGCTGCTTCCGGAATAGAAACATTAACTTTTACGGANGTAGCCGTGATAATCTGAGCATNNGCTGCAGCGATCGGGACCTGGACCTGTGGCTGCTGCTGGGTTACTACTGCGCCTTCGTATACAAACCCCTTCTCTCCGTCAACGGTGACGGTTTGTCCGGGTTTCAGTGTCAGGGTACCATTTTTAGTGCCGACAATTGCAGGTGTGCCTAGTTCGCGACTCACAATCGCCGCATGGCATGTCATCCCGCCTTCATCGGTAACAATGGCTGCAACTTTTTTCATTGCCGGGACCATGTCAGGGTTGGTCATTTTTGTGACCATGATGTCCCCTTCCCGCACTGCGCTGGTGTCCTTTGCGTCGCGTACGATGACCACTTTCCCGGATGCAATCCCTGGTGAAGCCCCCTGGCCCTTCAGAATTATAGTGCTCCCAGATTCGGTCTTTCCAGATGCAGACGGGGAACTCTTTGGTTTAATCGTTGTTATGGGGCGGGACTGGAGGATATAAAAAGTGCTCCTGACTATTGCCCATTCAATGTCCTGCGGGATACCATAATGGTTCTCGGCAATCTTCCCAAATGTTGCAAGCCTTGCAACTTCTTCGTCGGACAATACCTGGCGGTCCTGCCTGTCAGGAGAGACGGGCACTACCTTCGTGCCGTGCGTTCCCTCGGCAATAATCTCGATCTTCTTATTCGCGATCAGTCGGTCAACAACTTTCTCGGAGCGCTGGTCGAATATGTACTTGTCAGGAGACACGGAACCCGAAACAACCGACTCTCCCAGCCCCCATGACCCTTCAATAATACTCAGCGGTTCTCCGGTAACCGGGTGGGTGGTAAACATTACCCCTGCCTTCTCCGAATTTATGAGCTGCTGGACGACTACTGCAATATTCACAGAATTGTCNTCGAACCCCTGTTTTGCACGGTAATAAAGTGCCCTTGCCCCGTAGAGCGAAGCCCAGCACATCTGGACCGCCTTGAGGAGGTTAGGGTTTCCCTTAATATTCAGGTAGGTCTCCTGTTGCCCTGCGAAACTTGCATCAGGCAGGTCTTCCGCTGTCGCGCTTGACCGGACCGCAACTATCATCTCGCCGCCGTCCATCTTCTGGTAGGCTTCCATGATGTGCTGGACCATCGACTGGGGCATCGTTGCCCTGAGTACTTCTTCTTTCGCTTTTTCTGCGGCCTTTTCCAGGGCTGCGTTATTTTCAACATCCAGGTTCTCGAAATTTTTATAAATTGTTTTTTCAAGACCTGTCTCAACCAGGAACCTGCGGAAGGCATGGCTCGTCACAACGAACGCCCGCGGGACGGGCAGTCCGATTACTGCCATCTCTCCGAGGGAGGCCCCTTTACCGCCGACAGCGGCAATATCCTCCTTCCTGATCTCTTCAAGCCATAGAATATCCGGCAATTCCTTCATGCACGCACCACTATAGTCTCGTTGTTTCTCCAGTAAATAATTGTGCATCCTGAATTGCCCGGGAATTTCCATGAATTATTCTTTTGCAACTCTGCCCCGGATTTAGAAAACAATTGAATAGTACGGTGCTGATATGATATGGGTTTTAAATTTGAGCTATAGAGTACTTGTCAGCGATCCACTTGCAGAAGAGGGTCTCTCCATACTCCGAACACAGTTCGAGGTGGACGAAAAGACCGATCTGAAAGAGGATCAACTGATTTCAATCATCGGGAATTATGATGCCCTTCTCGTCAGGAGCGGGACTGAGGTCACTGCAAACGTTATCGAAGCCGGGAAAAACCTGAGGTTTATCGGTCGTGCAGGGGCCGGTGTCGACAATATTGATATGGACGCTGCTACCAGGAAGGGCATTATTGTTGCAAATGCCCCCGAAGGTAATACACTGGCAGCTACAGAACACACCATGGCCATGATGCTATCCCTTGCAAGGAATATTCCACAGGCGACTGCCTCGTTAAAGCGGAAGGAATGGAAACGCTCAAAATTCATGGGTGTTGAACTGAATGAAAAGACCCTTGGTATACTCGGGCTGGGAAGGATTGGCCGGGAAGTCTCTAAAAGGGCAACAGCGCTGGGCATGCATATTGTCGGCTACGACCCGTTTATCGGCAAAGAGAAGGCCGCCCAGTTTGGTGTAGATTCGATGTCTGTCGAAGAGCTCTTCCGGGTATCTGATGTAATTACCGTCCATACCCCGCTGATAAAAGAGACCAAGCACCTAATCAATGCAAAGAGTATCGCCACCATGAAAGACGGTGTCAGAATCATTAATTGTGCCCGTGGTGGTATTATTGATGAAAAGGCACTCTACGATGCAATAAAATCAGGAAAGGTCGCTGGTGCAGCTCTTGATGTGTTTGAAGAGGAGCCACCCCTTCAGTCACCTCTTCTTGACCTCGACCAGGTAATTGTTACACCGCACCTAGGTGCAAGTACCGTTGAAGCACAGACAAACGTTGCAGTTTCTATTGCGAAGCAATGTATATCTGTCCTTGAAGGGGGCTCTGCGAAGTACGTGGTCAATGCCCCGCTCGTACCTGCTGACCAGCAGGATGTTGTCGAACCATTCGCCCGTCTTGCCGAAAGAATAGGCNGGTTCCTGATCCAGCTTGTCGAAGGAAGGCTCGAGAAAGTTGAGATCATCTATGGTGGAGAACTTTCCCAGGGCACCTTTAATACTAAATTTATCACGAGGGTAGCCCTCAAGGGGCTGCTTGATCCGATCCTGCAGGTCCCGGTGAATATCGTCAATGCCGAGTATATCGCAAGTGAACGGGGTATCAGTGTAAGTGAGACAATTACTGCGGAAGCACAGGGGTTCAAAAACCTGATTACAATCCGGGTTATTACTGACAAGGGTGAGGAATCGGTCAGTGGTACGGTGTTCTTCAAGGGCAGGAGCAGGATCGTGGCGATTGGAGGATATACCATGGACATGATCCCTGAAGGATATGTCATTGTGTCACGCCATCTCGATAAGCCCGGGGTCATTGGAAGGGCATCAACCATTCTCGGGCAGGCCAATATCAACATCGCCGGAATGCAGGTGGGGCGGATCAATCCCGGCCAGGAGGCCATCATGGTCCTGAATGTGGATAGCGAGGTCCCTCCTGAGATCATGGATGAGATCCGTGCGAAGGTCGGGATATTTACGGGCCACTTTGCGAAGCTGTCAGATAACTGGATATAATATTATTTTTCCGATAATCACGCAATTGTCAATTAAAACCAGATTATTTAGAATTCCCGCAAATTTCAGGTATAGCTTTACCAACATTCACCGCATTAAAAAAAGCCAATTTTTTAATATTAGGATGATCCAAATTAAAGAAGCATTTGCCCATTTTTGNGGGCTCGTGGTCTAGCTGGCTATGACGTCGCCTTGACATGGCGGAGGTCAGGAGTTCGAATCTCCTCGAGCCCATTTTTCTGTTTACTGTTTTTTAGAAATCTGCGGATCGGGTTATCATGTACAGNCTGCGGCAGGTAGGCTGTTAAAGACCTGATTTTCCTGTTTCCTGATGCGCTCCCCCTGTATTTTCACAAGGAGGATAGATACGGACTGATATCTCTCATCACCTCTGCAGAATGCACGAACTCTGAATATTGGCTTAATTAAACGGTTATTTTAGAAAATAACCTTATATTTAGCCTGTATTACTTTCCTATCTTTGTTGGGATTATTTTTGAAAATAGAGGTAAGACTTCATATGAAATCGAAAATGCGGACTGGATTATACCTCCACGACCAATATAATTTATATACAAGGAGATTTAACAAAAAACTAAGGTGCACCGGTTCCGCAGGCGACGCCTGCCTGAATATCGCCTTAAGATCAAGGTGGCATCAATAGAGACGATATCACAGGCAACCTATTGCGGGGGCGGTTGATCGGTACACCTAATTGTGATATTACATTCTTGATAAAAAGGTATCGTATTTTATCTGACACATGTACGACATGGGTCTGATAAATTCCTGTTTTCTTCCGGTTTTATTTAAAAAATGGTAAAAATTCTTGTCTTAATCGAAAATCCTCCAATAATTTTAATTTTTACCCCAGTCCCTCCTGATACCGGTTATCCTTTTCTGATTTAATAAATAGAAAATTAAGGTCCCAGGTCTGATATTTTTCAGAAGCGGGGTATTCCGGACTTGTCCTGTCTGAATATATATATCGGGATAGAAGAACACTCAGCTATTGCAGGAGGAATGAAGTATTAATTATCGAAAAACCGGTCCTCTTATCGTATTGATGATGATATTCTGTGTTTTAATGGCAGGGATCTGCACGGCAGATGATTGTGGAT
>JGI20214J51650_10003248_pt1 | contig 10193 bp, 9 predicted proteins | sample WetSurMetagenome_FD_51650 | JGI IMG/M metagenome (IMG submission 51650)
AAAAGATATTCTTGCAGGGGTTTGGAAAGAACACCGGTCTTGGACTCTTCCTTTGCAAGGAGTCTCTCTCGATCACCGGCATTGAGATAACGGAGACCGGAACATACGGCAAAGGAGCACGCTTTGAGATCACGGTGCCCTGCGGGATGTGGCGCACTATGAAGGCCAGATAAGAGGTCGATGGGATTGCAAAGACGGGATAAACTGGATATTATGAAGGATATACTCTCCCTGTGCCTGGTACAGGACATGAAGAAGACGCAGATTACTTACAAATCGAACCTCAATTTCCAGAAGGCCAGCGAGTTCGTAGAATGGCTGAAATTTCACGATCTTGTCCAGGAAGGGAAAAAAGGAGGTTATAGAACCACTCCTGCCGGTAAGGCATTGCTTCATAAACTGGAGAAGCTGACAGCAGTCCCTTCGGAATCTAAAAAGATGTGATGCCAAGAATCGATTGCTTTTTATGCATCCGGGTATTCATGGCAAGAGGTTGATCATTAATGTCTGGTTACTGGGATCCGCATATTGAGCGCATGCCTCTTGAGGACCTGCATGCTCTTCAGGAGGATCGGCTCAAATCCGTAGTACGATATGTTTACGATCATTCCGCTTTCTACCGGCAGAGGTTCAAAGAGGCAGGCGTGGAGCCTGCCGACATCCGCACTCTGGCCGATGTCGTCAAGCTGCCTTTTACAAGGAAAGTGGACCTGCGGGACAACTACCCCACAGGCATGTTCAGCGCCCCCAAGAGCCAGGTGGTGCGCTACCACGTCTCCAGCGGCACGACAGGAAAGCCCACCGTGGTCGGTTATACCAGGGGCGACATAGAGACCTGGTCCGAGTCGCTGGCTCGGGCCCTGACCTCTATTGGCCTGAGTCGGGACGATGTGGTGCAGGTGGGCTACGGCTATGGCCTTTTCACGGGGGGCCTGGGCCTGCACTACGGAGCGGAGCGCATCGGGGCAGCTGTGCTGCCGGTGGGTACTGGCAATACGGAGCGTCAGATCGAGCTGATGCAGGACCTGGGCACCACAGCCATCGCCTGCACGCCCTCCTACTTCCTGCACATCATGGAGGTAGCGGAGAAGATGGGCATCTCCATCAAGAAAGATACACAGCTTAAGGCGGGCATCTTCGGGGCAGAGCCCTGGTCCCTGGAAACCAGGAAACGGATCGAGGACGCCACGGGCATCAATGCCTACGACATCTACGGCACCAGCGAGATTTCCGGCCCGCTGTTCACGGAATGTCATGTCAAGAAGGGCATTCACGTCTGGGCTGATATGTTCCTGATTGAAGTGCTCGACCCCAAGACCAACGAGCCCGTGGCGGAGGGTGAGACGGGCGAGCTGGTCTTCACCACGCTGCACAAGTTCGCTTTGCCCCTCATCCGCTACCGCATCGGCGATCTAACAATCATGAACAGTGAACCATGCGAGTGCGGTCGTACCCACCCCAGAATCATGAGAATTTTGGGCCGAACTGACGACATGCTCATAATTCGCGGCATCAACGTCTTCCCGAGCCAAGTGGAGTCGGTCTTGATGGACATACCGGAGGTAGGAGACCACTGGGAGATCCTGGTGGACCGCAAAGGTCCGCTGGATATGATGACGGTGCGCGTCGAGCTGACATCTGCTGGCTTCTCCGATAAGATCGGGGACCTGATGAAGCTTAAGAAGAATATCTCAAAAGAGTTAAAAGGCGTGCTGAATATAGCTGCCGAAGTGGATCTGGTTGAGCCCGGCACTATACCCCGCTCCATGGGCAAGGCCAAGAGAGTAACAGATAACAGAAAGGTGTAGGAGGCTTTTAAAATGTCGGAGATCAAACAAATTTCCCTTTTTGTGGAGAACCGGCCGGGTAGAACGGCCAAGGTTGCCAAGACGCTATCGGATGCTGGTGTGAATATCAGGGCACTCACAATCGCCGAGGCGGGCGATTTCGGGGTCATTCGCATGGTCCTGGATGACCCTGAGAAGGGGTACAAAGTTCTGAAGGAAAATGCCTTCACGGTCTCCATGACCGATGTCCTGGCGGTGGAGATGAAGGACACTCCCGGTGGGCTTTATGAGATCGTGGACACTCTGGGGCAGAATCGCGTGAATGTGGATTATGCCTACGCCTTCGTCACNGCCAAAGCCCAGAGCGCCATGCTAATCCTGCGGGTGGACGACATCGCCAAGGCGAGAACGGTGCTGAGCGAGAAGAACGTCAAGATCGCCACCAAAGAAGAGATCCAGGCCATATAGATTTTTGTATCTATCTATTTTTTGCTGCATAAGTTCACTAGTGGCATCATCTGCCGCGGTGATGTGATTTAAAAAAATGCAAATCCGGACAACTGCCCGGATCTTATGCATTAGCCACAGGCAGAGTTTGAGTAGCCTGTTGGGCCTGAGCCGTCTGCGTGGTTGGAGCTACGTAGCCCTGTGGTGACAACAGGCTGCCGAAGGCCACACCCGGCTGGGTTATTCCCGGTGCGGTAAAGATATACTCTCCATCCATGGAGCCCGGCTTGATTGTAAGGCTGAAGCGATACATGTTCTGACTGCCGGTCGGGATCACAAACAATGCCAACCGATCGCCCAATACGCTGCCTCCTGCGGTAACGGCGGTGACGACCCCATTATCTGCCAGCTCTCCCGATCCGAACACTGCATCAGCGGTCTGATACAGGTCAATCTTGAGATAGCTCTTATCAACGTCGTTCAGGGTAAAGGCCCAGCTTCCAGCCGCCGGAGCGACGCCCAATCCTCTGACAATCATTACAGGTGTCCTGACACCTTTGCCAGGAACGTGGGGGCTCATGCCTGTATCCTTCCTTATTGTAAACAAGCTCTCGTTTCGAAAAGACAGAGAGGAGTCATTCAGGTCATTATAGACGCCCTCACGAACTTCCTGGTAAATTTGGCTGCCGGACATATCCTCACCGGGAAACTCCGGCTCAACGATCTCGTTCTTTGGACCCTGGGCAAATGCAGTTATGCAAAGACATGCCACAAAGGCCAAAGCTATTAATACACACTTAAATCCCATTCTCCTAATACCTCCGCACTTCAAAGTCATTGCCAAGGTCTTAAAGTTAACCCATCTTTCTGAAGAGTGCAAACGAGGAAGAAATCTTTAGCACGAAGGCATTCCTATCCCATACAGGGCCGGAAGCTGCATAAGTGGATTCTCATCGACATCAGTGCCTATGTTTTGATGCAGATCGTTGATGCCGTCACCATTGGCATCCAACATTCTCATATTATGCCAGTAGTTTCCGAGGTGGTTATTAAAGGCCTTTCCCTGGAATCGATACGGTAGTGCCTGTGGAGAACTCCAGTTATTGATGGATATAAAGGAATAGACATCGCGAGAATTATCGATAAATGCATTTAGATAGATATCATTGCCGCTGGATTGCTGAGGGTACACACCCTCATCCAGATAAAGACCTTCCGCGTTCTTGCTGAGATTATTAAAGCACAACAGATTGCTGCTACAATCGATCATTTTGATGCCCCGACGGCTGTTAAGGGCACTATTACCTGTGATATTGCACCCCGTAGACCCGGTCAGACTGATGCCCGCATCTTTGCTTTGGACTGTGTTTTGCGTTAAAATGTTTTGTATCGATTTTACGATAATGATGCCATCATTATTATTGGACAGTTCGTTCAATTGTATGCGATTATAGGAGGATTGATCCAGGTTTATGCCCGCTTTGCAGCGGAGGATCATATTTTCGTCCAGTTTATTGTGATTCGAATTTGCTAGCATGATGCCATAAGCGTTATCTTGCAGATGATTGCGGGAGAGGTTGTTGTCCAGGCCATGCACCAGGAGTATGCCCACTGGGCAATCATGGATATCATTCTCCCAGAGATTGTTTCGTTGGGACAGGTTGATATATATGCCGTTGGCAGCATTTTTGCTGATAGCATTCTTTGCTATCGTATTGTTGCTCGCCTCATGAACCACGATGCCAAAGTTGCCCGCGCTCACTACATTATCTATGAGCAGATTTTCTTCGCTGCTGCCAGTGATAACAACTCCGTTAGGATTTTTATTAATCGTGTTATTTCCGAGTCGGTTCCTGCTCGAATTCATGATCTCTATTCCCTGATCAAAATTCGCAGATACCAGGTTTTCTGTGAAGTTGTTTTGCAATGATTCTTCAAAGTATGCACCGCTGCCTGCGGAGATAATGCTAAAAGAGTTCTTTAGGATGAGGTTATTATTGGAAGATATGAGGTGAATCCCATATTGCTTATTAAGGTCTGCATCGTTGTTCTCGAAGAGATTATCATGGGAATAAAAGAGGGTAATTCCGCTCCCATCATTCTTTTCCAGATTATTATCCTTGAATTTGTTGCCATGGGCATCCCAAAGATAGAGGGCATAGTCATTCTTGAATGCAGTGTTGTTCGAGATCTCATTGCCTCGTGATAAATAAGGATAAATTCCGTAGTCGTTATTAATGGCTGTGTTGTTATGTATGTAGTTATTATCTGCACTTGATAATACAATACCATAGTCGTTGGTAATTACCGTATTATTCTCTACGAAGTTATCACGGGACTGGAACAATTTAATGCCTATGCCCATATTTTCGCTGGCATTATTATTAACAATTGTATTATTTGAAGAATTAATTACCATAACGCCTACTTGATTATTTGACTGAAAGCAATTATTCGAGATTCTATTTCCTGTCGCAGAAAAGATAACCAATCCACCCAGATAGTTATCATCCACCTCATTGGAATCTATGGTGTTATTTCCAGAAGACACAAAGATGCCGATTGCGTTGCCCTGAATTGTATTATTTGCGATTAGATTATCCTGTGAGTGCACCTGGACAGCTGCCATAGACCAGTCAGAAGCACCGGTCAGGCTCAGCCCCTCCAAACGTGTGCTGTTCGCGAAAATTCGAACCGTATTGCCTTTATCGCGAGCCACCAGAATAGGTCGATNTTTCCCGGAAATGCCNCGTACGATCAGGCTCTTGGTGATATTGATGCTCTCATTGTAGATTCCGGGCAATATCTCGATTATGTCACCAGGGTTGGCGGTATCGATTGCCTCCTGGATGCTCTGGCCGGGTCCCAACGAAATTATCGATGCCTGGGCAGGAAGTGCCAGCATAAAGATTACAATAATGCGGGATATTGTGCAAAATGATGCAAAGTTTTTTATCATAGGGTTCCTGCCAACGTGTTCCCCTTAATGCGACTCAAATCCGCTAACAGATCGTTTGATATCTTTGCACCATCTAACTTGGCACCGGAAAGCGAATAGAGAGTGAACTGGTCATATTTAACACGCTCCAGGTTGGCGCCGGTAAGATCGGTCCCCGTCATCTCCACCCGGTCTAAAGTGGCATCTCGCAAATCTGCCCCACTCATTTTAGCATTGGCCAGATAAACCAGAACCAGGCTTGAGCCCCGAAGGGAGGAGTCTGTTAAATCCACGCCCCTCAGATCTATCTCGGACAGCCTTACACGATCAAGTATTACTTTATGAAGGACTGCACCGGCCAGCCTTGCCGAGTTCAAGTTTGCATCGGAAAGATCTGCTCCCGTGAGGTTAGCATGGGTCAGGTCGGCATAAGGCATCCTGGCAGAATTCAGGTTCGCTCCCATGAGTTTTGCCTCTGTCAAATCGGCATAAGAGAGACTGGCCCATTTTAGGTTGGCCTCTGTTAAGTTTGCACTCATGAGATAGGCTCTGGTAAAATCAGCTTCTGATAGGTCAGCGCCATGCAGATTGGTGCTGTATAGCTCCGCCCGGGAAAATTGACCTTTCGAGAGATAGCTTTCGCCGAGGTCTGCCCAGCTCACATGAGCTCCAATCAGGTTTGCACCGACCAGATAGATACCCTTGAGAGTTGCGCCGGAGAGGTCTGTTCGAAAGAGCCTGGCATCGGTCAAATCCGCATCGGTTAAATCTGCGTCTGACAAATCTGCCTCAGTAAGATCCGCCTTCTTCAAAATGGCATTATTAAGATTAGCATTGGACAACTGAGAATAGGCCAAAACCGCCTGGGAAAAGTCTGCCCCGGCAAGGTTCGCATCACTGAGAACAGCTCCGGTTAAGTCAGTCTTTGCCATCTTTGTTCCTTGAAGCCGGGAATTAAAGAGCCATGCAGAACGCATAAAAGTGCCGCTTAGATTCGAACCGGAGAGATTTGCACCGGATAGGTTCGATTGATTGAGGTGCATACCAGCGAGGTTCATATGGGTCAGGTCCATATTGGCCAGGTCGGCACGATCCGTCATCTTGCTGCTGATATCCTGTGGCTGTGCCGTGGCAATGCAGCACACTGCCATCATTATGCATAGCACCAATGTGCAGAATGCAAGCGGCATCAAAGAAACAATTTTCATAGATCTCCGATGTTAGTATCTTTTCCCTGATAACATTTCAAGTTTATGGTGATACTCAATTAAGCCAGCCTCCATTGGGGATTGATCGCATCAAGGTACTGAAACTCATTGAAGCTGTAGGGCGCAGAATAATACTCGGGGTCCTTCATAACCCCATAATAGCTATCAACAGCAAGCCATTTATTGGGATGATCTTTATCTTCCACTGCCACCCAGATATGGCCCTGTGAATCAAATCCGCTGGGATTATACAGGAATATCACTTTGTATCCAAAATTTCTATAAGTGCTATCCAGCTTTTGAGAACCATCATAGCACATCCCCAAAGGTGTTACGGGAAACATGACGTATCTACTGATAGTCTTGATAAATTCGGAGCTGTCGGTCATGTTGTAAGTAGCATTGACTTTGATGGCATCGCTTGATATTACCTGCATCGGTCCGGCCTTGGCGGTAGGGGGAGTCATCCACAGATCTGCAAGTCTTGGCGATGCACCGTTAGGTGTGAGATAGACCTCTTTGCCGACTTTTAGCTTGACGATGACAGAGGATTGATCAGGCGCCGGTTGTGCATCAAATCCGTGCGTTGCAAGAAAGAAAGCCAAATCCTTCATTGTGATGCCTATATCCTCATAGCTGGATAGGAGCAGCCACAGATCATTTTCCTCAGATGCCTGGCAGGCTGAAGGACACAGAATCAGGAGCATTAAAGCCAGGATGATGGACCTTCTCAATTCTACCTCGAACTGCAGGTATTCAGGCGGCGCCTTTTTATTTTCTGCATTTATGGTTTAGGCTCACGTCTATAAAGATTTATTGTTTTTCCAGTAAGTTAGACGGAAAAGGAAGGTTAATAATAGACGAGAATCAAGATATAACGTCGGATTTCCGCTCATCTGGGCGGCAAGTATTTGGTTAATTTATTTTCGCAAAAAAACGTTGTTACAAATTCGCGGCGGGACTAATATTAACAGCCAAAGCTGCGGTGCCGAAAATGAAAAATAAAAAATGCCGAACGGCGCCTTTAGATCTAGAACAAGCTAGTCAAGAAGGCGAGAGGCATTAAGAATAGTATTACGAATCCGATAACCATCAAACCGATTGCCAGCCCATTTCCACCTGCCATAAAGATCCTCCTACTGCATATTCTTTGGCTACTGCTTGGAAGAGGTAATATTAATTACTGTCGGACCCTCGGGCAAAAGGCCAATACATTTAACTATCAATACCGGCAAGATTTATATCGTGCGATCTATCCAAAAGAGCCAGAGCAAGGCACAAGGGGCGAAGCTGGAGAAGCGAAAGGCAATCGGAGCAAGATTTGTGCTCTTGCGGCCGGCGGGTTACCCCCTGAAGAGCATATTTCAGGAGCACCCAGTCGTCTCTGAGCCTAAGCTATTCGAGCTTTATGCCCAGGAACAGTGGTATGGAGAGAAACTGCTCCCTGGAAGCTATTTATTCGATAGCAGGCTTTATCCGGATTTCGCTTTCCAGGTGGTCAAAGTCTACCCCAGATATTCAGTGATGGGCTCACAGACCACCATTAAAGTAGAGCAAAAGGCTGAGCCCAAGAATACGGTAGTGTACGATGTCAGCTTTGATGATGTTATAGGCCAGGAGACGGCTAAGCGCAAGGTCAAGATAGTAGAGAAATTCCTGGCTGATCCCGAGAAATTCGGACGATGGGCTCCGCGCAACATTCTATTTTACGGAGTCTCAGGCACAGGAAAGACCATGATCGCAAAAGCTCTCTCCGCCAAGACGGGGGTGCCGATGATGGCGGTAAAGTCCACCAGCCTTATTGGGGAGTTCGTGGGCGAAGGAGCCCGGCAGATTCACAGCCTCTATGAAAAAGCGGCGGAAAGTGCACCCTGCATTATATTCATCGATGAGCTGGATGCCATCGCCCTCGACCGGAGGTACCAGGATTTAAGAGGGGATGTCTCGGAGATCGTCAACTCTCTCCTGACAGAGATGGATGGCATCTCCAATCGAAAGGGGATATGCACCATCGCGGCCACCAACCAGATCGAGGTTCTGGATGCATCGGTTCGGTCGCGTTTCGAAGAAGAGATCGAGTTCAAGCTGCCAAACCGAGAGGAACGCTTGCTTCTCTTGGAGAAGAATGCCGCCACCATGCCTCTGGCGATGGAGAACGTGTCTCTGAGCGAGATTGCCCGCCAGACCGAGGGCTTCTCAGGAAGGGATCTGGTAGAGAAGGTGCTTAAAGCTGCGCTGCACCATGCCATCATGGATGAAACCAACATAACACAACGGCATCTGGAAGAGACCATTCCCAAGGCCAGAAAGGAGTACCGCCAGCCTCCCAGAGAGATGTTCTCTTGAGATCCAAAAAGGGCTCTGATGTCTCAAAGCAAGCCCTTTTGTACCTTTGAAGCCATTATTAACAGGACTCATATGTGGCAGGAGATTTTAGACAAGTTCAAGAGGTTCCCGGCTCAGGAGAAGGTCATTCGCCTCATCCTGCAAAGGGGCTTTCAGATCAACGATGCCTCGCGCGTTGTATCGGGCCGGATAGAGATCCCTCATGCCCAGATCGCCAAGGAGCTGGACGTGGACCGTCGCGTGGTGGACACCACGGCTCAAGCCATTCGCGATGATGAAAACTTATGGAAGGTATTCAAGAATGTACGCTCCATGACCTTCCTGGGAGACGTAGCGCCCATTTTGGGTCTGGGCGTTATAGAAATTACGCCTGTCAATGCCGCCAAGACCGGCCTGCTGGGAGATGTGGCCAGCGCCGTGGCCAATAGCGGCCTATCCATCCGCCAGGCCGTATCCGACGATCCTTATTTTGTGGAGAGCCCCAAACTCACCCTCATCACGGAGGGCAAAATCCCGGGAGACCTGGTGCGCCTGCTCATGGAAATCGAGGGAGTGAAAAGGGTGACGGTGTATTAGCAAAGCTCTTTTTCGGACATTATCAATACACATCAATAATTAGATTTAGTTGTTATCTGTTTCTAGATGCGCAATGCCCAAAAAATTAATATAATAGCAAAACTTATTTGCTATTCATGGATGAGGCCAAATGTATTTTTTGTAAAATATCTAGTGATAATATAGTTGCTGAGGAGAACGGTTTTAAAGGCAAGAGATGTCCAGAATGCGGTTTAGTATATGTGTCCCCCCGACCAAGCCTAAATGATATCCTAAATATTTATTCTAATAATATAACTTATGCTAGGTCGCATGTCAGCAACTCCCATGCAGGCAGGCTGACCGCCCAGAACAATCTAGCAATTATTAAAAAATATATAAAAACGGGATCTTTACTTGAGCTCGGCTCGGGTTCCGGTTATTTTCTAGACGAAGCTAAAAAAGCAGGTTTTGATGTTTGCGGCATAGAGGTGAATAAATACGAGTCTGAGTTCATTAATAAAACCCTGGGCATATTGTGCGAGAATTCACCATTAAACGAGTCATCATTTGGGGGTAAGAAGTTCGACATTATCTATCATCGTGACGTTTTCAGCCATCTGTATGATCCAATCTCTGTTTTTGCGACGATAAATCAAAAGCTGAACGACGGCGGCCTCCTGGTATTTGAAACCGGAAATCAGGGAGATGCTGATTTAAAGTACTTCAAATACATTGACCAATTCGAATATCCGGGCCATCTCTTCACCTTGAGCAGGAAAAGTCTTAATATGCTTTTGCAGAGGACCGGCTTCGAACTGCTGGAGCTGTTCAGTTACTCAATAATTCCCAAGATGATCTTCAGAAAGCTCACAGACCGCTTTGTGAAAAAAGCAAAAAATAGAGTCCAGGCAAGCAACAGCCAAATAGAGT
>JGI20214J51650_10003250_pt1 | contig 10193 bp, 6 predicted proteins | sample WetSurMetagenome_FD_51650 | JGI IMG/M metagenome (IMG submission 51650)
ATCCTCGACGACCATGGAGAGATCGTCGCGAAACGGATCGCGCTCGATGGTTTCTCCGTGCGGGACAAAGAGACGATCATCGCCCGTCTCGTAGGTGCTGCGGCGCGGGACCTCGCCGGTCAGGTGGACGCCCGGGGCGATCTCGCGAAAGGCGGGCGCCAGATCGAAGGTCGCCCCCATCCCTTCCAGGGCCTCCCGCTTGAAGGGCAGCCCGGCATACTGCACCTGGCCGTTGGCCCGCTTTCCGAAGCGGTCCGCGAAGATGCCGGGGTGGCCATACACCGGGACTCGCTTCCCGATGGCGCCCAGGGCTGCTACCAGACCTCCCGTGTGGTCCTTGTGCCCGTGGCTGAGGACGATAGCGTCGGTTGTCCGCAGATCCTTGCCGAGCCGCCCCGCGTTGTGGAGCAGGGCGGCCCCCGCGCCCGTATCGAAGAGGATGCGTCGATCCGGCCGCTCGAGGAACAGAGAGAATCCGTGTTCGCCGATCAAGCCGTCCGCTTTTCCGGGGACCGTGTTCTCGACGAGGATCGTGATCGTAGTGGTCATGCCAGCCTCCCAGGCGGCGCGGTTAAAGGTGTTAGGTGTCGCAGCATTCGCTCGGCGCGGCAGCCTCGGCGGCCTGCTGCGCCCGGTAGAAATCGGCCAGGATGTTCCCGGGGTTGCACGGCTCGCAGCCACGGCAGGCGTGCGGACTCCGGACGTTCATGGCGTGCCGGACCGCGGACAGGAGCCGCTCCCGTTCCGCGGTCTCGGGGAGGTCCTCCAGCTCCAACCGGAGCTCTATCAGTGCACCCTGGAGGCACTCGCATCCCGCGCACTTCTCCCCATGCAGGTAGGGCAGCATGGCGTTCCAGTTGGTCTCGATCAGGCGCAGGTTCGCCGCCATTCACCGTTCCCCTTCGGATCAGGAGCGTCCCTCGCGAACGCCGAGTTTGCGCAGGATGTCTTCCATCAGGCACCAGCGCGTCAGCGCCGACTGGAACAGATTCGCGCCGACGAACGCGGTGAACAGGAGCCAATACGGGCTGTGCAACTGGCTGAGGGCGAGGCTCGTCAAGATGAACATCCCTGCGATTAACCGAATCCAGCGTTCACGTGTCATCAGTGGACCTCCGACGTCCGCGCCGTTCCGCTAGTACCCTGTCTCCGGAATTCGCTGATAAATTGAGACCCCCGGTGCTGCTCCGAACCCGCTGGGCCCGCGGGCCGGCCGGGTCCGGGACGCCGTGGCCTGAAGGGCTTCGAATTGGGCACCCCGCCCTCGCCCACGGCGCGACGCGCCCCAGAGGGGCGGCGGCGCCGGANCAAGGCTGGCCGGTTCTCGACGAGGCCCCAGGCGGGTGAGGGGCAGCACCGGGGGCCGCCGGATATGTCCGCAAACTTCCGATTCATCATGCTAGAGTTGTTTTTCCGTCTTGGGTTTCGAGTCCTCGGTGCTCGACGAGCACCCCGTGGCGACGCCTCAGGTCGGTACCCCGGCCTTTCGCATGATGAACTGCAACACCAGCCAGACGCCGATGATCAAGACGATCGTTCCGATGGCTTCCATGATGAGTCTCCTTTCTGAGGCACCAGCAGTCAGCGGTCAGCAGTCAGCTTTCAGCTAACATACAGAACGGAAAACGCTTCGGAATCCGCCTGCGGGCAAGTTCTGCCGTTTTGTGTCTCCGGCTTACTGCTGATAGCTGAATGCTGCCTGCTCAACGCTGACCGCTGACTGCTGAACGCTTCATCTTGCCGCGCTCTGCGCAGCCTCGTGCCGCCTCTCCATGTAGTATAGCACCGGAACGGCCATCCGGCTCAACAACGTCGAGGCAACCTCGCCGGCCATGAGGGAGATGGCCAGACCCTGGAAGATCGGGTCGAACAGGATCACGAAGGCGCCCACCACCACGGCCGCGGCCGTGAGCAGCATGGGCCGGAACCGGACCGCCCCGGCATCCACGACCGCCTCTTCCAGCGGCATCCCCTGCGCGATTCGCAGCTCGATGAAGTCCACCAGGATGATGGAATTTCGCACGATGATGCCTGCGCCGGCGATGAACCCGATCATGGAGGTGGCGGTGAAGAAGGCGCCCATCAGACCGTGGGCCGGCAGGATTCCGACCAGCGTCAAGGGGATCGGCGCCATGATGGTGAGCGGGGTGACGAAATTCCGGAACCAGCCGACCACCAAGACGTAGATCAGGACGAGGACGGCGGCGAAGGCAATTCCCAGATCACGGAAGACCTCGATCGTGATGTGCCACTCCCCGTCCCACTTCATGCTCAGCGTGTCCGTGCGGAACGGCTGCTCCGACGAATAGCGGGTCAGGTGGTACCCCTCGGGAAGCCGCATGGCGTCCAGAGCGCGATTCATCTGGAAGATGGCGTATACCGGGCTCTCTTCCGCGCCCGCCACGTCGCCGGTCACGTACACCACGCGCTTCATGTTCTTTCGATAGATGCTGTGCCCTTCCGGGGACTCCTCGAGTCGGACGATCTCGCGCAGGGGGACCAGGCGACCGCCTCCGCCCATGACGTTGAGGTCGCTCAGCGGTGTGGTGCCGGATCGCTCCTCGCGGGGCATGCGCAAGAGGATCGGGACGTCCTCTTTCTCTTTCCCCATGTGGGCCAACCCGATTTCCACGCCGCCGACGGCCATCCGCAGGGTCTGGACCACCTGTTCGACGGTGACGCCGTTCAGGGCCGCCTTCTCGCGATCCACGGCGAAACGGACACGCGGTTGCGGATCCTCCACGTACCAGTCCACGTCCACCACACCGGGCGTCCTGGTGAAGATGGCCTTGATGTCTCGCGCGACCGCGATCTGACGGTCATAATCCGGCCCGTACACCTCGGCCACCAGGGTCTGCAGGACGGGCGGTCCCGGGGGGACCTCTGCGACCTTGGCGCGGGCTCCGTACCGCTCGGCGATCGCCTGGATGCCGGGACGGACGCGCTTCGCGATGTCATGGCTCTGGGAGCGGCGCTCGTTCTTGGGCAGAAGGTTTACCTGCAGGTCGGCCTGGTGCGGGGCCTGGCGCAGGAAGTAGTGACGGACGAGGCCGTTGAAGTTGTATGGCGAGGCGGAGCCGATGTACATCTGGTAGTCGGTCACCTCTGGTACCCCTGCGACGTATTGCCCGATCTCGCGTGTAACACGCGCCGTCTGCTCCAGCGTGGTGCCCTCGGGCAGGTCTACGATCACCTGGAACTCGCTCTTGTTGTCAAAGGGGAGCATCTTCACGTGGACGAACCCGAAATACACCAGCGAGCTCGCCGCCACCAAAAGCCCGACGACGCCGACCAGAAAGACCCACCGCTTCCAGGCAGAGCGGATCAGCGGCGTCATCATGGCGCGGTACAGCCGGGTGGTCCAGTCCTCGTGTCCCTCGGTGTGCGCCGCGGTCTTCTCGCCTTTCAACATCCGGTAGGCCGCCCAGGGGGAGATGATGAAGGCGATGAAGAGCGAAAAGAGCATCGCCACGGACGCGCCGACCGGGATGGGGCGCATGTAGGGTCCCATCAGGCCACCCACGAACGCCATGGGCAAGATGGCGGCGATGACCCCCCAGGTGGCCAGGATGGTGGGGTTTCCGACCTCTGCCACCGCCTCGACCGCCACCCGCGCGAGTGGTCGCCCATGATTCTCCGGTAGGTGGAAGTGGCGGGAGATGTTCTCCACCACCACGATGGCGTCGTCCACCAGGATCCCGATGGAGAAGATCAAGGCGAAGAGGGTGACACGGTTCAGGGTGTATCCGTAAAGGTAATACAGAAAGAGCGTGAGGGCCAACGTGACCGGGACGGCCATCAGGACCACCACGGCGGACCGCCAGCCCAGGAACACGGCGATCAGGATGGCCACCGACACCGTCGCCAGGGTGAGGTGTTTCAAGAGTTCGTTCGACTTCTCCTGGGCCGTCTCGCCGTAGTTGCGCGTAATCGACACCTGGACATCGTGAGGAATCAGGACGCCCTTCAAGGACTCGACCTTCGCCACCACCTTTTCGGCGATGACGATGGCGTTGGTTCCCTTCCGCTTGGCAACCGAGAGGGTGACGGCGGGATAATCTTGTCCGACCGGCCGGACACCCGCCCCTTGGGTCGGGTGACCCTGAGCGGCCGTGGTGCGGGCCGCCGCGCCGACCCCAAAGAAGACATACGCGCGCGGCTCCTCCGGCCCATCCACGATGCGCGCCACGTCCCGGAGGTACACCGGCCGCCCGTCAGCGGCGCCGACGACAACCCGGCTCACATCTTCAGCCCGCTCCAGGAAGCGGGCGGCGTCCACGAGGATCTCCTGGTTGCCGCTGCTCATGCTGCCGGCCCGAAGCTCCCGGTTGGTCGCGGTCAGGGCGCCCGCCACGACGGCCGGCGTCAGCCGGTAGGCGGCCAGGCGCGCAGGGTCGAGGAGGATGCGCACCTGTCGCCGCTCCCCACCCAGCAGCCGTGTCTCGGCGACGTCGGGNATGTCCTTGATCTGGTCGTCGAGCTGGGCCGCGATCCGCCGCAACGTATACCCGTCCACACGGTCGCTCCACAGNGTGACGGCAAGGATCGGCACATCGTCGATGGAGCGGGGCTTGATGAGCGGGGTCGAGGCCCCCGGCGGGATGAGGTCGAAATTGGCATACATCTTGTTATAGAGCTTGACGATGCTCTTCTCTTCGTCCTCGCCCACCTTGAAGCGAACGACGGCGAAGCTGAGGCCCGGGCTGCTGGTGGAGTACACGTATTCCACTCCCGGGATCTCCATCAGCTTCTTTTCCATGGGGATGGTGACGCGCTCTTCGACCTCTTTGGCGCTCGCTCCGGGCATCTGGACGAACACGTCCATCATCGGGACGATAATCTGCGGCTCNTCCTCGCGCGGCGTGGCCACGATTGCGAAGAGGCCCAGCAGGAGCGACGCCACCACCAGGAGCGGCGTCAGCTTGGAGTCTATGAATGCCCGCGCCATGCGGCCGGCCAGACCCAAGGGGCCGATGTACGGTTCTGGCTCGGGCGTCGTGAAGGATGGCTGTTCCATGCTCTGGGCTTNCTCGTGAGGCGTGAAGCATCAGGCGTCAGNCGTGAGGCGTGAGGGAGGTCCGCCCCGCCTGACGCCTCACGCTTCACGGTTATCGGGAGATGCGGGCGCCGTCGGCCACGCGCTCGACACCGCTCTGGATCACCAGTTCCCCGGCAGTAAGACCCGAGAGGACCTCGACCCCTCCTTGGCGCGTCGCGCCCGTCCGGATCAGCCGGAAGCGAGCAATGCTGTCCTGGCCGACGACGTAGACGCCCTGGAGTTGGCCACGCTCGACCACGGCCTGGCGTGCGACCTGGATGATCTGCCGGCGGCCCGCGGGAATCCAGGCCCTGCCAAAGAGGCCGGATCGCAGTTGCGGCGAGGCGGGGAGGTCCAGCCGCACCAGCGTGGTGCGGGTGGCCTGGTCGGCGGTGGGAACGATCTCGCTGATGGCGGCGGCACCGGAGAAGCCGGCGCCCTCGACCGCCACCCGCAGGGATTGACCGCGCTTGAGACCGGCGATCTGAGAATCGGGCACCACGGCTTCGAGCCAGTAGCGCCCGTGATCCTCCAGCGTCAACAGCGGCACGCCAGGCGCCGCCAGACCTCCCACATCCGTGTGTTTTGTCGTCACGATCCCGGCAAACGGGGCCGTGATCTTGGCATACCCGCGCATCACCTGGGTGCCGGCGATCTCGGTCCGGGCGGTCTCGATTCTGGCGAGGACCTGTGCGCGCTTCGACTGGATCGCCTGGCCCTCGGCGATGGCGCGCTCCACGCCCGCCGCCGCCGCTCTCTGCTGCGCCGCCACCTGGTCGTATTCCTGGGGTGCGACGGCCTTGCGGTCCAGTAAACGCTGGTAACGGGCCAGCGTGGAGACGGCGAGATCGCGCTGGGCCTCGGCAGCGGCTTGGGCGGCGGCCGCGGCGGCGATCCCGCGATCTACCTCCGCCACAGCCGACTCCGCCTCGCGGAGGCCGGCCTCGGCGCGGCGCGTCTGGGCGGCGATGTCCTGGTCGTCCAGCTCGATCAGAACCTGGCCGGTCTGCACCACGCTTCCCTCGCGGACATGCAGGGCGACGATTCGACCGACGATCTTGCTGGACAGGGTCGTGACGGTCCGCGACTTGACGGTGCCCGTCACCTCGGCCGTGTCGTCGAGGTCGGTTACGGCCGCGGTTCCGACGGTGACGTCGCGGACGACTGGCGGCTCCGCTGCCTTGGGCGGCTCTGCGGATTCCTTCCCGCAGGCAACAAGGAACAGAGCAACCAGAGGCAGTAAGAGTGCGCGCTGTGAGATGGACATGGCTCAGAACCTCGCGCGGTCGAGTTGGCCCAGGCTGAGATCGAGCCGGGCTTGGCTCACCGTGGCGTCGTACAGCGTCCGGGTCAGGTTCGTGCGGGTCGCCGTTAGGGACGTCTCGCTGTCGAGCAGTTCGACGATGGTCGTGAGGCCGGCGTCGTACCGGTCCTGCACGATGCGCAGGCTTTCCTCCGCCTGGGTCACCGCCTCGCGGGCCACCGCGACGCGCTCCCGCGCGGTCTGGTGGGCCAGGAAGGCGTCGTGGACTTCCAGGCCGATGGTGTTGCCGATCTTTTCGCGCTGCGCCACGGCCCGCTGGTGGTACGCCTGAGCCTCCACGATCCGAGCGCGGTCCGCACCCCCGTTGAAGAGGTTCAGGTTGAGGAGGACGCCGACCGACCAGCTATCCTGACCGCTCCCGGCGAACCGGTTGTTGTTGATCTCGTAATTCCCCATCAGATGCATGGACGGGAGCAGGGCCCCCTTGGTACGAAGGACCTCCTTCTCCAGACGCTGGACCTCCAGGTCCAGTTGTCGGTAGTCCGGCCGGTGGGCGCGCGCCAGGGCGTCGAGTCCATCCAGATGCTCGTGTGCGAGGGGCGGGAGCTCCAAGCCGCCGGCGATCCGGTGCGATTGCTCCAGCGGGAGACCCATCGCCTCGTTGAGCGCGGCCCGGGACAGGCGGACCTGATTGGCTGCCGCGATGGCCTCTTCCTGTAGTCGTGCCAGCCGGACGCGAGCGGCCAGCGCATCCGAGGCCACCACGACGCCGGCGTCGTACCGCGCCTCGGCCGCAGCAAGGTTTGCTTTTGCTGTCCGGACGGCCGCCTCCACCGTGGCGTGCGCTTCGCGCGAAAGGAGGACCGCGGCGTAGGAACGGATCACGCCGAAGATGACCTCTTGGTCGGCCCGGACACGACCGAGTTCCGCCGCATCGCGGCCGAGCTGGGCCTGCTGGAATCCCAGGACGGTCCGGCCACCCAGGAAGAGGGGAATGCTTCCCGTCAGGTTGGTGCGCCAATTGGTGATGGGATCGGGGTGGTTCAATTTGTCCACGGCGAAGTCGGCCGAGGTGAAGCGGCCCTGGTTCAGCAGGGAGCCGAAGGCATACACCGGGTTGTCGCTCTGCATGACGCCTTCGGAGAAGTCCACCCGAGGGAAGAAGCCGGCGCGTGCCTGCTCGACACCCGAGGCCGCCGCCGCCGCGTGGTATTCCGCGACGCGGAGGGCGGGGTGCTTTTCCAGGGCGGTCTTCACAGCCTGTGCCAGAGTCAACTCTTCCGATGAAGGGCTCTCGACCGAGGCAGCGGCCGCGAGGTCCGTCGAGGCGATGAGGGACAGGCAGATGCTCAACCAACCAAAGGCGGCGATTCTTGAGAAATTCATGATGGTCTCCGCGGGTGAGATCCCCCACACTACCAATTCGGTCCAGAACCGGCGGAAAGGATTCACGGGAGCGCAAAGGAGCCGCAATAAGAGGGCAGGCGACCAATAAATCTAAGAATATACCAAACGGTCAGTCTAATGCAATCATGGCCTTGGCCATTGGGTGACGCGACGCCACAAAGCAATCAGTTCGAGTTCCGAGTGGGGACCCAACGGCGACTCGATCGATGCCCCAAGTCGATCCCCGATCTGTCCACTCGAGGGCACAGGTCTGGCATGAGGAGGGCATTCCGGTTGACACGCGTCGGGCCCTTCGATAGGCTCCCACGCAATTCACCGAGCCCGCGTACTCTAGCGCAATGATGATGCGCCGGCGGACGTGATGGTGCGTGGGCGCTCGCGTTTGCGGTCCTCATTCGCCCAACCCTCACGGGGAGTTCACATGAGCCAACACCCCGATTCGCAATCGACTCTTGTACGAAACACCGGGACACCTCGTCGTGTGCTCATTGTCGGCGGAGTGGCAGGAGGGGCCTCCTGCGCCGCGCGCCTGCGGCGGCTGGACGAGTTCGTCGAGATCGTCGTGTTCGAGCGCGGTCCCTACGCCTCGTTTGCCAACTGCGGGCTGCCATACTACGTCGGGAACGTCATTGCCGACGAGCGCGCCCTGCTGGTCGCGTCGCGCGAGATGTTCCGGACGCGCTTCAATGTTGACGTGCAGACGGAAACGGAAGTCACCGGCATCGACCGCCACGCCTGCACGATTATGGTGCGCGACGGCGGCACCGGCGCCAGTCGGACGGAACGCTACGACGCGCTGGTGCTGTCCCCGGGCGCGGCACCGATCCGCCCGCCTCTCCCCGGCGTGGACCTTCCCGGCGTCTTCGCGGTGCGCACCATCCCCGACTCCCGCCGGATACGGTCCTGGATAACCGAGCGCCACGCCACGAGCGCGGTCGTCGTCGGGGGCGGTTTCATCGGCTTGGAGATGGTCGAGAACCTGCTCCAGCGCGAACTGGTTGTGACTGTGCTAGAGAAGCTCCCGCAGGTGATGCCCCCGCTCGATCCGGAGATGGCGCTTCCGCTCAGTGAACACCTGATCGCCAAGGGCGTGAAGCTCCAACTGGGCGACGGGCTCGCGAGCATTGAGGCGCGGGATGGGGGCGGTCTGATCGTCGTCGCCGAGAGCGGGGCCCGGTTACCCGCGGATCTTGTTATTCTTGCCATCGGCGTGCGGCCAGAGACTACGTTGGCCAAGGCGGCAGGTCTACCCCTCGGGCCGCGCGGAGGCATTGTCGTCGATGCCCAGATGCGGACGGCCGATCCGCACATCTGGGCCGTGGGCGATGCCGTCGAAGTGCCCGACGTGCTCACGGGCCAAGAGACTGTGCTGCCTTTGGCCGGACCGGCCAACCGGCAGGGCCGTGTTGCNGCNGAGGCGATCGCNGGGCGGGCGACGCAGTTCCGAGGGGTCCAGGCCACGGCAGTCGTGGGGGTCTTGGGCCTGACTGCTGCCTCGACCGGGGCCAGCGAGAAGGGGCTCCGACGGGCCGGCATCGCNAATTTCGAGAAAGTATATCTGCACCCGGGACATCACGCGGGCTACTACCCGGGCGCGCGCCCGATACATCTCAAGCTCCTGTTCTCGGTTCCCGACGGCCGCATCCTTGGCGCACAGGCGGTGGGGCTCGAGGGCGTGGAGAAGCGCATCGATGTCATCGCAACTGCGATTCAGTTCCGCGGCACGGTGCACGATCTCGCCGAGGCCGAGTTGTGCTATGCACCGCAGTACGGGGCTGCGAAAGATCCGGTGAACCTCGCGGGGATGCTCGCGGTCAATGTGCTGACGGGCGACATGCCTGTGGCTGACTGGTCGGCGCTTGCCCGCACCGACGCGGTGGTGCTCGACGTGCGCGAACCCGAGGAGTTTGCCGCCGGGCACGTTCCCCACGCGATCAACCTGCCGCTCTCTCAGCTGCGCGCCCGACACGGCGAACTGCCCCGGGAACGCGACCTCTGGATCTGTTGTGTCGTGGGGCAGCGCGCGTACTACGCGACGCGGTTCTTGGCCCAGCGCGGATATCGGGTGCGGAACCTGTCGGGAGGCTATACGACGTACACGGCACTCAAGACTTCCGGCGTGGTGCCGTGACCGACGGTTCCGCCATCGCGTCCAAGGCGTCTTGGCGAGGGGCTCGTTTTCTTCCGATTGGGGCTAGATCACGGGCCCGACCACGTAGATGTCCATCGACTTGGTGTACCCGCAGATCTCGGCCTTGGTGAGCCGTCCGGACGCGAACTCCACCATTTCACCGAACAATCGCTGACCCGCCGCGGGCAGGGATTCCGTTCCTTCCATGATCGTGCCGACATAGACATCCATGTGGTCCCGGAGCTTTTCCCAGGTCACGTGGTTGCCGGTGATCTTCACCACCGGGACGAACGGGAAGCCCTGCGGCGCCCCGCGCCCCGTCGCGAAGGCGATGAGATTGCAGCCTGCGGCCG
>JGI20214J51650_10003251_pt1 | contig 10190 bp, 5 predicted proteins | sample WetSurMetagenome_FD_51650 | JGI IMG/M metagenome (IMG submission 51650)
ATACTCGGCATTTTCAGGAAAGATTACCCACAGATGGAATTTGAGATATCGCAGGATCAGACAAGGCTTCTCGATTATTCGATCTCAAATCTGAGGCAGAGCCTTCTGGCTGGGGGGATACTGGCGTTCGTTCTGATGTTCTTCTTCCTCAAGGACGGGAAATCACCATTGATAATCGGCTTCAGCATCCCGGCAACTCTGGTTATAAGCCTCCTGTTCTTTTATCTCGTTGGTCTTTCGATAAATATTATATCGCTTGCAGGACTGATCCTCGGCATCGGGATGATGATAGACAACTCGATAGTTGTAATAGAAAATATTACACAGTGGATCGACAGGGGCCTGAAGCTTACCGATGCCTGCGTTAAGGGAACAAATGAGGTTATAACCCCTCTTATTTCATCGGTTCTTGTAACATGTGCGGTTTTTATCCCGCTGATTTTTCTGAGCGGTATTTCAGGAGCGCTCTTTTACGACCAGGCTATAGCAATAGTAATTGGGCAGGGAGTTTCGCTGCTTGTCGGTGTTACACTTCTTCCTACAATCTACTACCTGCTTTATAAGAACGGGAAAGAAGGTGCACTGACCAGGCTTGTAAAGAAGATCAGTCTTAAGCACCTTGAGGACAGATATGAAGGAGGAATGAACTTCTTTTTCAGATACCGCACTGCAACGATGATCACTTTCGGTGTGATAATCCTTATCATGATCGGGTTTTTCCTGACAATGGAAAAGGAGAAGTTCCCGGCNGTACGGCAGGATGAGCTTGTTGTATCGGTCGANTGGAACGAGAACATCGATCTTGATGAGAACCTTTTCAGGATCAGGCAGATGATNGAGGTTAACGGCGGGCTGGCTCTTCAGACTAACTCATTTATAGGTGAACAGCAATTCCTTTTTAACAGGGATTATGATCAGTCGTACACCCAGTCGAAAGTATATGTTAAAGCCAGAGATTTCAGAAAAAGGGAAGAGATCGAAAAGAACTCTTATGAGTTCCTCAGAAAAAACTATCCTGTAGCGACATTCAATATTGCAGCACAGCAGAATATCTTTGAAAAGATTTTTTCGGCTTCGGAGACTCCACTGGTAGCTGAGGTGAGCCTTATGAAGGAGAAAGAAGTACCTCCTGTTGAAGTAATGACAGGTATAGTTGATAACCTGGACAGGCGATGGCCCGGTGCAGGAATTTCCAATCCGCCGCTTGAAGATAAAATACTTCTGAGGATTGATCCCGACAAGTTGCTGCTTTACGATGTTGAACCGATGACTCTCTATAATACTCTTAAAACATCGCTTAACAAGAACAACATAGGTGAACTGAGAGCATCCTATGAGCTTCTGCCGATTGTCCTTGCAGATAAGGAGAAGCAGATCAGCGAGATTATCTCATCTGAATCTGTATTGAGCAAGGCAGGCAAATCCATACCAGTCAGAGAGCTTGTCCGGGTTCAGAGAGTTCATGATTATAAGACAATAAAAGGGGGAATGAATGGTGAGTATGTGCCTGTAAATTTGAATATTGCGACAAACAAGCCATCAGTTGTTACTACAGATATCAGGAATATTGTCAATTCGAACCAGGATCTCTCGGTAGACTTCAGCGGCAGTCTGATTACAGGACAGAAGCTCTTTAAAGAGCTGGCCATAATTCTTGTGGTCGCTCTTCTGCTTCTTTATTTTATACTTGCCGCCCAGTTTGAATCACTTACTCAGCCATTGATAGTGCTTCTTGAGATACCTATCGATATTGCGGGCGCTCTATTGCTTGTAAAACTGTGGGGAGGGACGATCAACATTATGACAATGATCGGGCTGATAGTGATGTCGGGGGTGATAATCAATGACTCTATCCTGAAGGTAGATACAATAAACAATCTTCGCAAGGAAGGGCTGGGATTGAAGGAGGCTATTTATGCAGGGGGTTCCAGACGTTTGAAACCGATAATAATGGTTGCAATGGCATCACTTATTTCGACTGCTCCGATACTCTTTAGTCAGGGTATAGGTTCCGAATTGCAGCGGCCGATGGCGCTTGCCCTGATCGGGGGAATGTCGCTCGGCACCGTAGTCAGCCTTTTCTTTATTCCGCTGGCATACTGGTATATATACAAAGGCAAAAAGGTGTGACGGCGTAAAGGCGTCGATCTGCGTGCCTCTGCGGCTTTATCAGCGCACCTCTGCGAGAAATTGCTTTTCTTTTTCTCGCAGATTTCCGCAGAATAAACCGCAGATTTTCGCAGAAGAAATCAGCGACCATCAGCGTGATCAGCGGGAAAGAAATCCACGAAACAGATTTAATTATTACAAGAATAGTTGCATGACTATTGTATTAGTTGTAATTTAGGATCTGAAATTAATACTTACGACTATGAGATACCTTGCTTTAATTATCCTGGCACTGTTTTTTAGCGGCTGCCGGAGTAAAGATAATTCCGAAGTCATTACTATTGATGTACAATCTCCGACTGGACCGGAAATTAAAAACCTTTCGGAAATTGCCACTGATGTTCAATATGTTCCTCTTGAGACATCTCCGGAGGCATTATTGAGATTCGTAAATTACCTTAAGGCAGCCAATGACAAATTCTATATTAATACGGTACGGGAGCTTCTTTGCTTCGACAAGTCCGGTAAATTCCTCTATAAGCTTGACCAGCAGGGAAGGGGCCCGAATGAATATGTATATCTCTCAGATTATGACATAAAGCCTGAAAAAAACCTTATGATAGTCTTAACAAGAGGGAAACTCTATTTCTACAGTGAAACGGACACCGGATTCACTATGTTGAAACAGCTTGATATTAAGTTGCAGCCTCAGTACTGTGACTTTCTTCCTGATCAGGACAACATCTTACTCTCATTTACAACATCGACAGGGGAAAACAAATACCAGTGTGTTTGTATCACTCCCGAAGGAGATACTCTTTTTAAAAGACCGAACTTTTACAGTTTCACAAGAAACTCAAAAGTGGTTATGGGATTCAGCTCGGATAATATTATCAATAAAAATGACCAGGTGATAAGGATCAAAGGATTTTTAAATGATACAATGTTTACAGTAAACATGGATTATAAGTTTGTTCCCTATATGATCTTGAATACCGGCGGGAAAAGTATTACAACCGATTTTCTGTCAAATGTTCCGATGCCGGATATGAACTCGGGCACCAGCCCTGTTGCCGGATTCCTTCAGGTCTCGGAAGTTCTTGAAGTCGAAAGATATTTGTTTTATAAATATTCATATCAGAATGGTGTCACCTGGGGAGCATATGATAAAAACACCGGACAAACTCATCCGTTTGACGGGAAGGAATTGCTGAAAGATGATATTTCCGGTGGTATTAATATCGAACCAAGATTTGCCTGCAACGGATTGATCTATTCCTGGACAGATGCCCTTAAATTCAAGACCCATATGTCGGGCGATGATTTCCGGAATGCAGATGTAAAAAATCCCGGCAGGAAAGCTGAGCTCGAAAAACTTGCAGAATCAGTGAAAGAAGATGATAACCATTTGCTTATAGTAATAACTCCGAAAAAGTAAACGACCCCTGTTACCTTACCGTTGGTGTTGTTTAAAAATCTCTTTTAAGTAATATCCTTTGTGCGACTTTGTGTTAACCTTTGTGTCCTTGGTGGTTAAAGGATTTATTTTTTACCACAAAGGACTCAAAGGTATACACGAAGGTACACTAAGGATTTTTGGAAAATGGGATATATTTTATTGTTAATAAAATAACAATGTTTATTTTGTAACAATAAAAAATAAGTATATTTGAGGGAATTATCAGGATGAACCAGAATGGCGGCAGATCTCGATACTATTCTTAAAAAATACAGACCAGGCAAACGGGAGGAGCTGATACCGCTCCTGCAGGAATTGCAGATAGAGCAGGGATACCTTTCCGAAGAGGTTATTATCAAAGTTGGCAGCCATCTCGGACTGAGTACAACCAAAATATATGGGCTGGCAACTTTCTACGACCAGTTCAGGTTTGTCCCTTCGGGCAAAATTGAAATTAAAGTCTGCCATGGAACCACATGCTTTATGAATGGTTCACAGCCGGTTATAGATAAGTTCAGGGAAGAATTGAAAATATCCCCGGGACAGACAACCCGTAACGGAAACTTCAGTCTCGACATTGTTGCCTGTATGGGAGGCTGTTATCACGGACCAGTGATTATGGTGAATGACGAGTATAATATTCATGTGCGTCCCGAACAGATTCCCGATCTGATTAAGAAGCTTAAGTATATAATTGACAACGACTAAATGGAAGATTTAAAGACATTCCTTATAGAAAAGGTACTGTTATTTGAATCCGATACCCTTTTGCCTGAGACAGAAAAGGTATTGCAGCAGGTTCGCCGCGACAGGACCGACGTCCCTGTGATCCATGTGTCGTCAAATACAAGTAGTATTATTGCAGGTTCCGATAAAACTTATTCTGCCCTTGTTTCTTATATTGAAGAAAATAATCCAGGTTCACTTGTCGTCAGGGTCGGATGTACGGGACCTGCCACNTATGAGCCTGTGGTCTGTATTCAGATGCCCGGAAAGAATAAGCTTTTCTTCAGAAACATCACTGAAGAAAAAGTTGAACCTCTCCTTAATGGCGTATTCCATAACGATATTAATAAAGATGACCTGTTAGGACAGGAAGGATCAAGGGGGTTTGAGTTATGGCCCGGGATATCATTCATGCACGATCTCCCTTTTTTTGCACGCCAGAAAAGGNTTATTCTCGGAAACTGCGGATGCTATGACCCTGAAAACATTGAAGAGTATATTGCAAGGGGCGGTTACCGGACATTTGTAAAAACTATCCGGCATTATACCTATGATGAGGTTTGTGATATTATTGAGCTTAGCGGNCTGAGGGGCAGGAGCGGTGGAGGATATCCGACAGGACTGAAATGGAAGCAGGCACTTAAAACCTCATCAAATGCCAGGTTTCTTATATGTAATGCCAAGGAGAGCGATCCCGGTTCGTTCAGCGACAAAACTATACTCGAAAGTGATCCTCACCGCCTTCTGGAAGGTATGGCTATTGCTGCCTATGCAATCGGAGCTTCAAACGCGATATTGTATCTTAAAGCAGGCTCGGACCATGCCCATAAAAGGGTACAAAGGGCGATAGATCTTGCAAGGGGATACGGAATTATCGGACATAACATTTATTCGAGCGGTTATAACCTCGATATCACAATAAGAATTGAACCGGGTGCTTTTGTATGTGGTGAGGAGACTGCCCTAATAAACAGCCTTGAGGGAAAACGGGGAATGCCGCAGCTGAAGCCGCCTTATCCCACAACCTGGGGACTTTCAGGCAAGCCAACAGTTATAAATAACGTCGAAACAATAATGAATGTCCCGCTGATAATGCAGAACGGNCCGGAATGGTTCAGAAGCATCGGGACAGAAACCAGTCCCGGTACCAAAGTCTTTTCAATTACCGGACGCGGCAGGATGGCAGGTGTTGTAGAGGTTGAGATGGGAACGACACTTAAGTCGGTACTTGAGGATATTGTCGATGGAATAAAAGATGGAAAGGAATTTAAAGCCATTCAGCTTGGGGGTGCATCCGGTTCATTTATAACAACAGATGATCTTGAAACTCCAGTAGATTTTGATGCAATGAAGCAGAAAGGTTTCGGAATGGGGGCCGGAGGATTCGTGGTGGTCGATGAAACATCATGTATGGTCGATCTTGTAAGGTATTATATGGAATTCATTCGTAAGGAAAGCTGCGGAAAATGCATCCCATGCAGGGAAGGTACAGGAAGAATGCTTGAAATTCTCGAAAGTGTGATTAAGAAACCAGCTAATGAGGATTCAGGTACAACCCTTGAGAGGTTCAAAGGCGTGATGCAGCTCGAAACAATTTCTGCGGTAATGAAAGATGCTTCCCTGTGCGGACTGGGACAAACCGCCCCAAATCCGTTTGTCAGTGCACTCAGGAATTTCAGGGAGGAGTTCGAAGAACATATTTTCGACAGGAAATGCAGGGCAAATGTCTGCAGGGGTTTGCGGACATTTACAATCAACGTGGAAAAATGTACCGGCTGTACAGTATGTGCCGGAAAATGCCCCGTTAACGCGATCTATGGAACCCGTCTTCAGCCTTTCTTTATCGTGGAAGATAAATGTATCGGCTGCGGAANATGTTATGATGTATGCAAATTCAGCGCAGTAATTGTAAAGTAGAAGACNGAAGACNGAAGACCGAAGACAGAAGTAAACCCAAGCTCCCCTCCTGGGAGGNGGCCGAGCGTTAAGAATTTGCCCTGTGGGCAAGTTTAGCGAAGGAGCCAGACTGCAGGGGAGACTTTGTGGTGGGTTTGGGGTGGGTAAAAACAAGTAACAAGCAACCAGCAACAAGAAAAATGCTCTTCACCATCCAGGTAAATAACAAGAAGATCAAAGCCGAAAAAGGTGAAACTATACTCTCGGCTCTTAACCGGAACGGTATTATAATACCCACGCTTTGCAGGATGAAGGAATTTACTCCTACTGGAGCTTGCAGGATGTGCGTCGTTGAGGTCGAAGGCAGGGAAAGACTCGTTACAGCGTGTTCACAACCTGTTGAGGAATGGATGAAGATTAGAACTCACTCCCCGCGGGTGATAACAGCCAGAAAGACAATTGTCGAGCTTCTTCTTTCAAACCATCCCGACGATTGCCTTTATTGCGACAGGAACCTGAACTGTGAATTACAGAGACTCTCTGAAGAATTGAATATCAGGGAAAGACGGATCAAGGGTAAAAAAATAAAACAGCGCCTCGACCAGTCCAGTCCTGCTATTGTGCGTGAGCTGGCAAAATGCATTCTCTGCGGGAGATGTATCAGGGTCTGCGAAGAACTGGTCACTGCCACTTCACTCGATTTTATTAACAGGGGCCGGCAAACTCATGTCGGAGCTGCAATGGATAAGGATTTTAATTTTTCCAGTTGCATCCATTGCGGCCAGTGCGTGCTCGTCTGTCCGACCGGCGCCCTTCATGAAAAGCATAATATTACTGAGGTTCAGGAATATCTCAATAAGCCTGATATTATCAAGGCTATCCAGTATTCTCCGGCCGTGGCATCGGGTATCGCCGAAGAACTTGGAATTAAGAACAGCAGGGATTTTGACAAGAACCTGAATGCAATACTCCGCAAGATCGGTTTCGATAAGGTCTATACTACAGGGACCGGAACAGATGTTTGTATCAGCGAAATGACAGACCAGCTTTCGAAAAACATTCGGGATAAGTCAGATAAGCCTCTGATTGTTACTGCCTGTCCGGCATGGGTCAAATATGCTGAACAGTTTGTTCCATCACTGATACCACAGCTTTCAACTGTGAAGTCTCCCCAGCAGATAACCGGGATACTTATAAAAACTCTCGTTGCTGATCAGCTTGGTGTTAAACCTGAACAGATCTTTTCTGTTTCTGTAACGCCTTGTATGGCAATGAAATATGAAGCGAGACGCGATGGTATGATGAGAAAGGGCATCAGCGATGTCGATTCGGTAATGACAGTCAGGGAACTTGCAAGGTTGATAAGGCTGAATGGAATTGATTTTACAAATACAGAGAAGGAGCCGGCTGATGAACCATTAAGCGGCCGAAGCTCATCAGCAGTACTGGCAGAAGTTTCAGGGGGAATGGGTGAATCTGTTATCCGGTTATTATTTTATAAAATAAACGGTAAGGAAGCAGACAGACAACTTTTCAAAAAATTGCACCTTTCAGGGACATTCAGGGATTGTTCAATACAGATAGGGGAAAACGAAATCAGGGTGGCCGTTGTCGACGGACTGTCGGGATTGGAAAAGCTCAGGACGTCACAGGCGGCCGGTACAAAGTATGATCTGGTTGAGGTAATGGTTTGTCAGGGAGGATGTGTTCATGGAGGAGGCCTGCCATTCATAAATTCAAAGGATGAGCTGAAAGCCAGGGCAAAGCTGGTTTACCAGGCTGATGAAACTGAGGCAATAGTTCTTCCCTGCAAATCACCTGCCCTGATAAACCTGTACGAAAAACTCCTGAAAGAGAACACGGAGATATCAGATAAGAATATATTTTATACTCATTTTGAGAAGAGGAATGTATTGTTGTAATATTTACCCCCAACCCCCCAAGGGGGGCTTAAAAAGAAATGTGGATTTGAAGTCCCCCCTGGGGGATTTAGGGNTGAAAAAATAGAGAAAATGCTTGTTTACACAATTAAAGAGCTTTGCCGAACATGCTACACTTGCGTCAGGGAGTGCCCTGCCAAAGCTATACGTATAGTCGGAGGCCAGGCTGAAGTAATTGATGAAAGATGCATTGTATGCGGCAACTGTACAAAAGTTTGCAGCCAGGGGGCAAAGGTCTTTCTTAACACTACCGACAGGGTATTGAAACTCCTGGATAATAAAACGGAAACCGCTGCAATAATTGCACCAAGCTTCCCTGCTGAATTCCAGGAATTATCTGATTACAGGCAGCTTATCGGGATGATAAAAGCACTTGGTTTCAAACATGTTCTTGAAGTCTCATTCGGGGCAGATCTTGTGGCAGACAGGTATAAGAAGCTTGTTGAAGAGAGCAAGGACTATTATATTTCCTCCGATTGTCCGGCCATAGTAAATTATATTAAACATTATCATACAAACCTTGTCGATAATCTTGCCCCAATTGTTTCACCAATGGTTGCCATGAGCAGGGTAGTTCATGCCAGATACGGAAATGATATTAAAATAGTGTTTATTGGGCCGTGTGTGGCAAAAAAAGCTGAAAGCACAGAGATAGATGAAGCCATTACATTCAGTGAGCTGAGGGAGCTTTTTGATCTTTATAAAATTACTTCGGAGAACAGCCAGCCAGCTGATTTCGATCAGCCGGCTGGAGGAAGAGGTGCCATTTTCCCCGTTACCCGCGGGCTTCTGCAGACTGCAAATATAAATGATGATGCTATCACAGGTAATATAATAGCCGCAGAAGGGAGGATAGATTTCCAGGGAGCGCTGAAAGAATTTGAAGCCGGACTCATCAAAAACCAGCATATGGAGCTCCTGGCTTGCGAAGGGTGCATAATGGGTCCCGGGCTGTCAAAAAACGGAAAGCAGTACAACCGGCGGGCTCTTGTGAGCTCCTATGCAAACAAGAAGATGAAGGGTCTTGATTCGGTAATCTGGCAAAAGGCGTTTGACGAATATTCAGATCTTGATCTTTCGATCCGGCACAGATCTGAAGACCGTCGACCGGAAGTAATTGATGAGAGCGGACTGGACGAGGTTCTTGCTTCTATGGGAAAGTTCACAAAGAAGGATCAGCTCGATTGCGGAGCTTGCGGATATGAAACCTGTATCGAACATGCAATTGCGATCAGAAAAGGGCTGGCTGAAGTTGAAATGTGTCTGCCTTTTACAATCGAGAAGCTTCATAAATCGGTCCAGGAGCTGGCTTTGTCGAACGAAAAGCTTTCATCGATGAAGCAAGCCCTTAAACAGTCTGAGAAACTGGCACATATGGGCCAGCTCTCGGCAGGAATTGCCCATGAGCTGAATAACCCTCTCGGGGTGGTTATGATGTACAGCAACATACTCCTTGATGAGAGTCCGGCAGATGACCCTGTCAGAGAAGATCTGAAACTGATTGTCGAACAAGCAGGCAGATGCAAAAAGATAGTCGGCGGACTTCTTAACTTTGCCCGTAAAAACCAGGTCAATTATCAGTCAGTGAATATGAGGGAGCTGGCTGATAAAAGCCTTGAGAGCGTTATTGTTCCGGAAAATGTCAAGATTTCAGTTTCTGACAAGACAACCACACCCGATGCAGTGCTCGATATTGAGCAGATGACCCAGGTACTTACAAATCTCGTCAAGAATGCAGTGGATGCAATGCCCGGAGGCGGATCAATTGATGTAATTCTTGAAGATACCCTCGGAGATGTTTCAATAATTATCAAGGATACCGGTACCGGAATTAAAGAGGAGGACAAAACAAAGATATTTGAACCGTTCTTCACAACAAAACCTATTGGAGTCGGCACTGGGCTTGGTCTGGCCACTGCCTATGGTATTGTCAAGATGCATAAGGGGCAGATCAGTGTTGAATCAAATACAGATCCGGCCAGAGGACTGACCGGAACCAGTTTTAAAATAATTTTGCCGAGGAGGAAGGAATGACCCCCAAACCCCGCCAGCTGGCGGGG
>JGI20214J51650_10003253_pt1 | contig 10189 bp, 5 predicted proteins | sample WetSurMetagenome_FD_51650 | JGI IMG/M metagenome (IMG submission 51650)
TGATGCGATTAACAGATTTGTTTCATGGGTACTTACAGATGGTCAGGCGTATAACCATCAGTACGGACTCTTACAATTAAAAGCCAAGGATGCCATAAGAGAGGCAAATAAAGCAAAGACTTTGCTTACAGCACAGAAATAACACATATAATTTTATATAAAGATTTATATGGAAGCCCTAAAACAGAAGGGTTTCCAAGGATGGCTTAACTAAATAAGGAATATACAAGATGGAAAAAATCACTAAATTGTTATTGCCCATTATATTAATTTCATTTCCCGGCATTGTTTTTGCCCAGAATATAATAAGTGGTCGTGTAACTGATGTTCAAACTGGAGAACCTCTGATAGGAGTATCTGTAATCGTAAAAGGCGATAAAACTCACGGTGTAATAACAGATGCAGACGGAAATTTTAATCTGAAGACTAACAGTGATGTTCCGCTTTCTTTAAGTGCTGAATATATAGGTTATCGATCACAGCAGATAGATGTATACGATACGGAAGAGCCACTAATTATAAAACTAAGGGAGAATTCTAAGTTCTTAAGTGGAATAGTTGTTGTCGGATACGGAAATCAAAGGCGTGAACAACTTACAGGTAGTGTTTCTACTGTAGGAAGTGATATTTTTTCCAAATCTCCATCACCAACACTGGATATAGCTCTTGGAGGACAGGTAGCCGGACTTAATGTTACCGCTTCATCAGGGCAGCCAGGTGCTGCTTCTCAGATTCGTATAAGAGGAGGCAACTCTGTTAATGCCAGTAACGAACCGCTATATGTAATAGATGGATTCATATACTATAAAGATGGAAGTTCTAATAAGACCGGTCTTGGAGCAATAGGCAGCAGTTTAAGTCCTCTTTCTTCAATTAACCCACAAGATATTGAATCTATAGAAGTATTGAAGGATGTTTCGGCAACTGCCATTTATGGTTCACGTGGAGCTAATGGGGTTATCATCGTTACAACTAAGAAAGGTAGCAGCAGAAAAACGAATATAAACTATCGCTATTCAGCAGGTTTTGATGTGATGGCAAAAAAACTGAATCTTCTGAATGCAGAAGATTGGGCCCGCCTTGAAAAAGATTACTTCTATAATAAAGGAGGCTATACAGATGATGCCATAAATGCTTTGGGGAAAGGAACCGACTGGCAGGATGCTGTAACTCGCACTGCTTTCCATCAATCGCACGAACTTTCAATAAACGGAGGCAGCGACAAAGAGCATTTTGCTTTCAGCGCCAGCTACACCGATCAGGATGGAATCATTATTAATTCCGGTTTCAATAGGTATAATTTCCATATCAATTACGACCGTGAACTTCTGAAGGGTTTGTCTTTGGGCGTTAATGCATCTTATGGTCGAAGCAAACAGGAAGGCTTATCTACCACAGAAGCCGTGGCTTACAACTCTTCTCCTTATTCTGCAGGCATTACTAATAGTTTTGTTTATGCCCTCCTCATGCCACCGGTAGTGCCGGTCTACAATTCAGACGGAAGTTTTAACTACAAGAATCCTTATGAATATGCATACTTTGCAATCGGCAATCAGACTGCCAACCCTGTTTCAGATCTTACTAATAGTGTGGCAGAAAGTATTAATCAATATCTATTGGCAAATACATATCTTAAATATAAGTTTGGTGATTTTACGGCAAAAGCAAGTCTGGGAATAAGTAATGAGCATATTACCCAAAATTATTTTTCACCATCATATACAGCTTTGGGACTATCTAACAAAGGTGTTGGTGGAATAGGAAACAAAACTAATGAAATAGTTCAGCAAGAGTATACTCTAGATTATACAAAATCCATTAATAGTATTCATTTTATTAATGCTTTAGTTGGATATACTTTGCAGAAGAGTAATACTGACTATAACAGTATTCTTGTTACTCACTTCACAAACGAAGATCTGAAACAGAACAATCTTGCAGATGGTAGTCAAATCTATCCACCCGCTTCGGGAGCGAGTGAAAGTACACTCAAGAGTATTATCGGTCGTGTTAACTATACTTATTTGAGTCGTTATAACATGACTTTGACATTTAGAGCCGACAACTCTTCTCGTTTTGCAGCTAATCACCGTTGGGGTTATTTCCCGTCTGTTGGATTATCATGGAATGTTAATCAGGAGAAGTTCTTCAAAGATATTAAATTCATAGATAACCTTAAAGTACGTCTTAGTGCAGGAACTGTTGGTAATCAGGAGATTGGTGATTATGAATACGCTGAGTCATATAAGGCTTCACGCTATAATGGGACATCATCATATGCAAAGTCAAATCTCAGTAATGATAATTTGAAGTGGGAGACAACAGCTTCGTATAATCTGGGTATAGATGCAGATTTCTTCCATAACAGACTGAATGTAACGGCGGATGCATATTATAAGAAAACGTCTGATTTACTGTTAGAAGTAGCTGTAGGTTCGTTTAGCGGTGTCAATACTCAGTTGCAAAATGTAGGTAATGTAGTGAATAAGGGTATTGAATTTTCTGTTAATGCGGATTTGGTTAGAAAGAAAAACCTTGATTGGAGTGTTTCCGCAAATATAGCCCATAATAAGAATGAGATAACTGATATGGGAAGTAATAACAGTTTAATACTTGGTGATAAGAATGAATTGATATTAAGTAAAGGCCAGCCTTTAGGTACGTTTTATGGATTAGTGTATGAAGGTGTTGATGCTCAAGGCAATATCAAGTATAAAGATATTGATAACAATGGAACTATTGATGGCAATGACCGCCAGTTTCTGGGTAGCATCCAACCTGATTTTACATATGGAATATCTTCTGTATTACAGTACCATGCCCTAGATGCAAGCATCGCATTCAGTGGTTCGCAAGGTAACAAATTATATAATGGACTGCGACAGACTCTCGAACATGCAAATGATGCGTATAATGTATTGTCTACGTACTTTGTCTCTGATAAGACTACATCATATGTAGACAGCCGTTATATAGAAGATGCATCATATCTAAAACTTAAGAATATTACATTGGGGTATAGCTTTCATGTCAAATCAATACAATATATTGATAAGATAAGGTTTTTTGCTACAGCCCAGAATCTAATAACAATAACTAAATATAAAGGTTATGACCCTGAAGTAGCCAGTGGGAGTGATTATGGGGCTTATCCATCATCACGCAGTTTTACATTCGGGGTCGATTTGAAGTTTTAACAGGTATTATAGACACAAAAATAAACTAATAATTATGAGAAAAAGAAACATTTTGACGACTGTCTCCGCGGCAGTTCTATTAGCTGCAATATTTTCATGCAGCAGTTCTGACAATAGTAGCACTGGTAATGTAATAACCAATGCAGTGAAAAGTGATGCTGAGGCTGTGGCATTAGCTAATGGTACTTATGGAGAACTTCAGACGTTGAGCTCTTCATTTTCATTCATCATTGAAAATCAAACAGATCTTGTAAGTTCTTTTGAGGGGACAGAAGATCAGCCGGGCCCTGTAGTAAGCCGTTTCGAACAAGATCCTAATACATGGTATCCTGTAAAGATTTTCAACCACCTGTATGGGTCGATCGCAGATGATAATGATGCTATAAAGAACATATCTCCTTCTACTGCTGTTTCTACAGCTACAAAGAACCTTACTATAGGTAAAGCTAAATTGCTTAGAGGTTTGGCTTATCTTTATCTGGTACAGTTATGGGGTGAGGTCCCTATAGTTACAGAGACAGACTCAACTAATCTAACAAGACAGAGTATTGATAAGGTGTTCAGCCAGATAGTAAGCGACTTGACAGATGCAGAAAGCCTCTTGCCTGAGTATGATGCAAGTTCGATAAATCCTTCAAAGGGTGCCGCTCAAGCATTGTTGGCTCGTACTTATCTGGTGTGGGGCGATGTACCATTAAGTCAGTCGGAAGTTGATGCTATAAAAGATTCAAAGACAGACCCACAGTTCCGTAAGGATGATACAAAATTGGAGAAAGCCGTAGAATGGGCTGATAAGGTAATAAATGGAGGCCATTATAGTTTATTGAGCAATTATACACATCTGTTTGGCCGTACTTACGAGAGTAGTGCTCCTGAGCATATTCTCACGATACGTCATGATGGAGATGCTTATGATACACAAGGTAACCATCAGACTCATTGTGGATGGACATTCCCGTTCCAGCAGCAGACAGATAATCATCTGGAAGTTTCTGATGATGACCCATATACAGAATGGCTCGCAAGTGATCTGGCCGACTCAGTGCGCCGTAATTGGACATATGCTACTAAATTGTTTAATCCTGAAAATGATAGTACTTATACTTATATCTCACCTATATATACACCTATACTAGGTAAGGCCGTAGACCGCTCATGGACTAATAGTATAAATGAAGAGATTAAACTTAATGATAACGACCGCATAGAGATACGTTATGCAGAAGTACTGCTTATCAAAGCCGAAGCGTTGGTACAGTTGGGCCGTAACAATGAAGCTGCTGCACCACTTAATAAGATACGTGAGCGTGCATATGGCAATTCCGATCACGACATAGCAAGCCCTACACTAGATGATATAAAGACAGAATGGAATCATGAGTTTGGTTATGAACAGAAGCATTTACTGAACCTTTATCGCTGGAAAGATCTTATATCTACAGTACAGCGAGTAAAGAATTTCAAACATTTTGATGACAGTTATGCTACAGCCGGTGCAGTAGGTAAAGATGGATATGTAGTATCAGCCTTCTTTGCAAAGATACACAAACATCTTCTAGCCAAATACAATAATGTTAAGGGTAAATTTTATCGTCAGCCAATACCTACCGGACTAAAAGGCGAAGATCTTGGCATTACACCACAAAATCCTGGTTATTAATTTAATTTATTATAAGGATGAATAAAAGAGGATATATTTTTTTTATTGTTCTGTTGGTATTATCCTGGGCTTTCACATCATGTGGAAGCTCTCAGGAAGATACGGCAACAGATATAAATCTTTCTAATGAAGATAAAGATTGCTGTGATGAAAATCAGGAATATAAGACTTCATCCTATTTACACAACCTAAAAGAACTGGCTACCTACCAAACCAATCAGTCTAATTATTTGATAAAAATATATAGAAATGATAGCTTGCATGTAGGATATAATGATTTGTATTTTGCTATAGAGAAAGTATCTAATGGCAAGCATGTTAAGGATTTTAGTATTTCAGGTATAACACCTACCATGACAATGGGCAGTATGAACAATATGCAGCATTCTACACCAATAGGCAATGTAGCACAGGTAGATGGTGTGCCGGTTTTACATTCATGGATATCATTCTTGATGCCTACTAGTGTGCAAAGCAATAATACCTGGAGCTTATCTTTCGACTATGATATCCGCGATAGTATAGGTGGCATAAGCAATCAACCTATTACTGTTAAGTCTCTGGCTACAGGATTGTCATACCTCAAGTCGTTTAAGTATAATAATGATACATACTTTCTGTCTCTGGTCAATCCTAATAATTTTGTTACGGGTGTTAATACCATACAGGCCTACATATCAAAGAAAAGTTCTGTAATTACCACACCTTACGCACTTGCCTCAGATAAGTTTATTGTTGAGATTACGCCTACAATGCCTGATATGGGCAACCATACATCTCCAGACAATCAAGCTCTGGTATTAGGCGATGATGGTATATATACAGGCCGGCTTAACCTCACGATGACGGGATTATGGAATATACATCTAGTGGTAAAGACCCTTGATGGCACAGTCGTTGCCGGCAGTGATAATGATACTTCAGGTTATAGTAATTTATATTGGGCGGTTAATATTTAGATTTAATAATAGATGAGACAGACAGTCACTCTTATTTTAATCATTTTATTTGGGCCGATACTTGATGTGTCGGCCCAAACTGATAGTGTAGCTTTTCATAAAAATCTTAATGAGGTTATAATAACATCTGCAATAGGCGGAAGTCAGAAAAAGACGTCTAAAGGTAATGCAGCTTCTATTGACGAAAACCTTAAGCAGTTGTCGAATGTCAATATGATAAGTCGTGGAGGCTATGCTTGGGAACCTGTCATCAATAATATGTCGACAGAGAGAATTTCGACTACTATTGACGGAATGAAGATCTTTTATGCATGTACTGATAAGATGGATCCTGTAACATCTTATGTAGAGACCGATAACCTGCAGCGTATCAGTCTCAACTCAGGCCTTGACGGAAATCCTCAGGCAACTGGTAATATCGGTGGAAGCCTGGACTTGAAACTACGTAAGATAGGTTTCAACAATACTCCTTCGGCGTATCATCTGCTGTCGGGATATGAGTCTAATGGTAATATGCAGGTTTATAGTGCAGGCGCTCAATTTTCGGGTAATAAGTTTTATACCAACTTTGGGGTATCCAGGCGTTATGCAGATAACTATAAGGCCGGCGACAACCAGACCGTACAATTCTCTCAGTTTCATAAAACCAATGCCTTCTTTAATATAGGTTTGCGTCCGGTTGATAATCGTATTTTTGAGGGGACATTCATTTATGATCTGGCCACAGATGTTGGATATCCTGCCTTGAAGATGGATGTTAAGAGGGCCGAGGGTATTATCGGAGCTATTGCTTATAGGCAAGAGCACATGAAGGGCCTGTTTAGCAATTGGGAAATAAAACTTTATACCAACCGTATTGTGCATATAATGGATGATACAAAACGGCCAGATGTGGAAATACATATGGATATGCCCGGCAGAAGTCGTACCAGTGGACTCTACAGTCTTCTTAACGGTTCTCATGGCATACATCAATATAAAGTAAACTATGATATCTATTACAATACGTTACATGCCGATATGACAATGTATCCTGCCGATAAAGACAATCCGCCTATGTATATGCTTACATGGCCTGATGTTGGCACTTTCAATACAGGTATATCTCTTGCCGATGATATTCTCTTTTCAGAAAACCAGTCATTGCATGTATCACTAAAAGGCTCATATCAGAATCGTTACATTGGTAGTGATAAAGGATTTGATGCTTTGAGTATCTATTTTCCGGGCATGTCGAGAAGTAATAGTGAATATCTGTGGCGCAGTTCGGTGAGTTATAGATTTAATATCCGACACTTGCATATATCTTTGGGCACCGGTTATGGCAATCGTGCTCCAAGTGTCACTGAGTCGTCGGGCTATTTCTTAAATAACACATTTGATAGATACGACTATATCGGTAACCCACATCTCAAGAAAGAGTCTGCTTTAGAATTAAATGGTCTCACAGAATGGAACAATAATAAGGCAGACTTTAAGGTTGAGGCCAATGTATTTCTATTCCAAAACTATATTATAGGTAAACCGGATACAAGATTATCTCCTATGACGATAGGTGCAGCCGGAGTAAAAATATATCAGAATTTGAACAATGCAAGGATAATGAATATAATAATAACAGGTAATTATAATATTTACGACTGGTTGAGATTAGAAAATCGTTTTAAGTACAGCTACGGTGTGGAAAGCACAGGCTCTCATTTACCACTTATTGCGCCATTCACTTATAATGGAGCTTTAAAGACTGTTATGGATAAATTTGAAGCAGAGGCAGCAGTAGAGTGGGCTGCCAACCATTCCGATTATAGTGCAAAGTATGGCGAAACTGAAACTCCAGGTTATGTAGTATTCCGCATCAGCGCAGGTTATCATTTTGATTTCAAATGCTTTTCGGTTGATCTTCATACAGGCATAGAAAATATTCTAGACCGTAAGTATACAACATATTCAGATTGGAATCATATATTGGAAAAAGGCAGAAATATATTTATTAATGCATCTTTCACCATATAAATTACCACACTTATGTTATTGTGTATAATATATAATAGTAGTACCTTTGCACCCAAAATAAAATAATATATTTATAAAAATGAGCGATATAATAGAAAACGGAACAGTAAATACGAATAAAAAGAGTAATCAGAAACTTCAGCTTGTAATTTGGATAAGTGCCCTAATCGTAGGTGCTATATTAGGTTTGTTACAGATAGGCGCATTAAATAGTATGATGAACTTCATAGCTACAGTTTATACCCATCTGTTCCAGTTGGTTGCAGTACCTACAATAGCATTGGCAGTTATCACAACACTTGCATCTTTTGGCGATCAGAAAGATACAGGTCGTATCTTCAAACATGCAGTAACTTATACTTTGCTAACTACTTTTATGGCCGCTTTTGTTGGCCTTTTTCTATATCTTATATTAGCTCCGGGCAATCTGCCCGCTGCATTAGTACATAAGGGAGTTGCAAATGTTCCTCATGCCCTGGGGCATTTATCTTATTACGACCATATCCTAGGTGTTATACCAAATAATATAGTTAGGCCATTTCTTGAAAGTAATGTGCTTTCGATACTCCTATTGGCATTTGCTATCGGGATAGCCTTGGCCAAATTGCCTGAAACAGAACAAAAAGGTGTAGTAATGAAAGGTCTTTTAGGTTTACAGGATTTACTATTTCTACTTATCCGTGGTTTGATATGGACATTGCCTCTGGGCATTGTAGCCTTCTCTGCCCAACTTTCTGCCCAAGTAAGTTCAGGTATAGTTATTGAATCTCTTGGTAGGTATGTAGCTGTAATATTGGTAGGTAATATACTTCAGTTTTTTATTGTGCTGCCATTGTTCCTTTTAGCCCGTGGCCTTAATCCGGTACACGTATTGGGCAAGATGATGCCTGCTGTATTGATGGCCCTGTTTACAAAAAGTTCTGCAGCTACTTTGCCGGTCACAATGTCTTCGGCCGAAGAGAGGTTAGGCGTATCCAAGAAAGTATCACGTTTTGTTTTGCCTATTTGTACCACCATTAATATGAATGGTTGTGCTGCATTTTTTTTAGTAACATCACTATTTGTTATGCAGAATGGTGGAACGGTTATTACAGTGCCTACTATGCTACTATGGGTATTGATCGCTGTTATCTCTGCCATAGGCAATGCCGGTGTTCCTATGGGTTGTTATTTTCTAACACTGTCACTGATGGCAGGTGTCAATGCTCCAATTGGAATAATGGGTATCATTTTGCCGATATATACCATTATGGATATGATAGAAACAGCCGAAAATGTATGGTCTGACTCATGTGTATGTGTAATGACCGATCATGATATTAAAAAATAATAAAAGGCTGCCTAATAAATTTAGGCAGCCTTCTTCTTTTCCTCACTTTTTTAATGTTCATAAATAGTTATGTTTTCATTCTTTGTAATATAAGTTTTACTTTATATCGTTAAAGTTTTTTTTGCAAGTGTCTGTTGTGCGAAAGTAATAAGAAGTACAAAACTCAACATTTTCTTTATAAATATTTATTCTTAAGCGTATTATCTATATTAGAGAGACTATTCTTCCACAACAGCTTTGTTTTCCATCCAGTCCATCATATTAAGTACAAGCAGATTCCAGTTCAGAAATCCTGCATTCATCACCGGCCGTCCTGTCTCGGGAACATAATACTCATGCAATGAACCGTTCTCTTTTAGATCTTTTCCGAAGAGATGTATATGGCGGTTGGCAAGCTCGCGGGCTTCCTTGTTCATTCCATATTTAACGAGTCCGCGAAATACCATATAGTTGGATATTCCCCAGATTGGCCCCCACCAGTTAGAAGGATTGCTTTGTTTTCGCATACTGTACATTTTCTCCAATCGTGAAAGTGTCCGAACCCCATAAGGAGACCAGAATGTGCGTTCGTCCATTAAGTTTTCCTTTACCATACGCACCGCTTGTTCCTTGGTGGCTATGCCAGCCCACATCGCCATAAATCCAGACCAACAGCCTATCCGTTGTATCAGACACGAATAGGTCCTAGGACCTCCTTTATGCAACACCATTGGAGTTCCGAAGATAATTTGGGATTCGTTGGTTATGGGACGAAGATTTAGGTCTACGCTATAGTACATGCCATCTTTTTCGTCCCAGCAATATTCTCGTACGGCAGCTTTCAATGAATCAGCATCTGAAATATAGCCAGTTGCTTCAGAGGTCTTGCCCAAACATTTCGCAATATATGACATGGCAAGCAGTTCTCTATACATCAAGCAATTGAGATAGATACTAGCAGAACTTTTATTTGGTCGGAAAAAGGTGCTTGGATCATTGTCTACACCGATAGCAAGATCGTCTTGCCAATAGTATAGGCCTGTCTCCTTAT
>JGI20214J51650_10003254_pt1 | contig 10189 bp, 6 predicted proteins | sample WetSurMetagenome_FD_51650 | JGI IMG/M metagenome (IMG submission 51650)
TTTATTCGCAGAATATAAATCACGGACATTAACGGATCCTGTTAATTCCATTCCCGACCTTCTCAAAGCAGCTGAAAATAAAAACAAGATACTTATCAGGGAATCTGTAAAGTGGAAAGAAGAGACTCTTGGTACTGTTTTTCTGATTGCCTCAACAGATGTCATACAGGAAAAAACTAAAAGTCACATAAAATCTCTTTTAATTATCCTTGCCATATCGGTATTATTAGCGATTTTTCTGGCATTGTGGCTGCAGAGAATTGTATCAGGACCTATACTCAGGCTTGCAGCAGTTACCAGGAAAATACGGGAAACTCTCGATTATTCTGTCAGAGTGCATAAAGTGGCCGGTGATGAAACCGGGGTGCTTTATGACGGTTTTAATGATATGCTGCAGAGTATTGAAGCCAGCAAAAAAGAAAGAGATCTTGCTCAGGAAAAACTACTGGAAGAACGTGAAAATCTGGAGACAAGAGTATTGGAAAGAACAGCAGAACTTAATGCTGCAAAGGAAAGGGCCGAGGAATCGGATAAACTCAAATCTTCTTTTCTAGCAAACATGTCGCACGAAATAAGAACTCCCCTAAATGCCATTCTTGGCTTTTCAGCACTTATACAGGACAGATCGACCAAACCGGAAGAACTTGAAGAATATTATAAGATGATGGAAACAAGTGGCAATGATCTTATGAATCTCATCGACGATATTCTCGATATTTCAAGAATTGAAGCAAACCAGATCAAGATCAATTTCCTGGAAACATCTGTTGTTAAGCTCGCAGAAGAGGTATTCAGCAGCTTCAAACAGACACTTCATTCTCAGATTCCCGGGGATGAAGTTGCTGCTCATTTTATAGCTCCGGCCGAAAAAGCAGAATACATGATGAATACAGATCCGTTACGGCTAAAACAAATCCTGCTTAATATATTAAACAATGCGATAAAATTTACATCAAAGGGCTTTATCGAATTTTGCTATTTCCCTAACGAGGCTAAAACACAGATAATATTTTATATAAAAGATACAGGTATCGGTATTGCTAAGGATCAGCAGGAAAGAATTTTCGAACGGTTCACAAAAGTAGCCGATAATAAAACAAAAAATTACAGGGGAACAGGGCTGGGNCTCTCGATTGCATTGAAGCTCTCTCAACTGCTCAAGGGAGAAATACGAGTGGAATCTGAATTAAACATAGGAACGGCATTTTATCTCTCCTTCCCTCTTAGCAAAATGATTCCAGAGGAGATAATTCATGAAAAAAAACCAAGGGATCAATCCCTGGATTTTCTTTCAGGAAAACTTGTCCTTATAGTCGAAGATGTTGAATATAATTACAGGTATCTTGAAATAATAATTTGTAAAAATCAGGATGTGAAACTTCTGTGGGCAAAGAACGGGCTCGAAGCTGTTGAGATGTGCAGAAAATATCCCAACATTAGTATTGTTCTGATGGATATTCAGCTTCCCGAAATGAATGGCGTAGATGCTACAAGAATTATAAAGTCGGAAAATATATCTATTCCGGTCATTGCCGAGACAGCTTATGCAACTTCAAATGATATTCAGACAATATTAGCTGCGGGTTGTGATGATGTTGTGGTAAAACCGATCAATAGAAATGAACTCCTGAGAAAAATTGCGCAAAGGATTCGTTAAAAAGAGTTTTAACCCGGATATTATTGTGATATATCTAAGAAAAATCAAATCCTGAAATATAAGCCGGCGCATTATAGAAATACTCCTTCTCATTTTCAGAAAGATTTATAAACCTGGAATATACCAATCCGGGTTTTGCATTAAGCATCCTGTTTAATGCTCCCATTTTTACTACTGTTCTCATCTTGTCATAAAGCTGGCTATGATCGTCAAGCCATGTNAGTCCGGTATGGAATCCTTCANAGGCACAAGCCGATTCAAAAAGTTTTCCTAAAAGAACTTCCCGTCCTTTTTTGCAATATATCGCATCAAAAACGAGGTACCTGAATTCGCCGGGATGAAAGAGACGTCTGAAATATGGTGTCTTAGGCAGAACTTTCATCATTACCCATCCCCAGATTCCGGGAACGTCATAAACTTTATAAACAGAAGGNATGGCACTCACACCGGCAANAATCTCGTTCCCTTCCTTTAATANATAATACCTGTCTCCATAAAATNAATAATCAGTACTGAAAAAAGAGTAATCAGAATAATACTTCCTGAGCATTGATTCCATTTCTGCTTTNTCTTCGTTCTTCAACCGGCTAACCCGTTTATCGGNNTTTGGCGCAAATCTGCTGAATGCAAGGGTTAGAAATGATCTGATATACTCATATCCGGCCTGATTAACCAGATTTTTGGANCTTTCATTCTTGCTTTCAACAAAAGCAAACATTATGTGTTTATCACCTTCATAAACATCCTTGAGATCAAGCAGATGAGGTTTACTGAAAATCTCAAGGGTTTTTTGTTTGAAACTGTCGTCTTTATCCTGATTTATAATAGTCTCTTTTCGTCTCCGCCATCCAAAATCAGATTGATATGTTTCCTGAAACGCAAGGTAACGTAAATAGGATGTAGGGTAACGTAGATTGCCTTCTCCTGAGATCCGGAAGCATGAACCTACCGTCCCTTTAATCTGGTTCTTCTTATACACCGATATAAATCTGATTTGATCTTTGTAGGCTGCTATGCGGGGAGCAATATTCTGTAATGAAAATCTTAGTCCACCCTCTGATCCCTGAACNGCATGATTCAGTATATCAAGAATCCCTTCATTGGCATAATCCGACACCCTTACCTCAAGTCCCTGGTAATCAAATATTTTTCTTTCAAACATAACAGGATTAAATATTCTGCAAGATATGAAATATGGCGCTAGACACAAAAGTAACATTCAATCAGATCGAAAACCCCCTCCCGTTTCCTTCGCCTTCGCGTAGCCGCTTCGGCGGAGCAAGGGCGGGATCCCCCTAAAGGGGGACTAATTTTCTAACATTAATTTATTTCTTAAAGCTCCAGGTTTAACCCCCCTTTAGGGGGGAAGGGGGGCAAAAAAATGGCACAATCGAATAAACCCTGGTTTATGAAACTATTGGCAACAGTGCAGTCGATATCAGCAGATCTTCAGGATTNGTAATTTTAATATTTTCACGGTTCCCCTCAATAAGATTGATCCTTTCCCCTGTCTTCTCAAGGACTGTTGCATCGTCAGTAAAATCCTGATTATAATCCTGANGATATGCTTTTTTTATCAGTCCGGCATTGAATACCTGAGGAGTCTGNATCTGTTTTACAGTCAGCCTGCTGACAGGAAGGCTGCCCTGTGGGGTCATTATCCTAAGAGATTCGGTTGGAGAAATAGCTGGAATCGCATTTCCCAGTTTTTCTGCAGTATCAAAACATCTCCTGATTGTATCTAAACTGACAAAAGGCCTGACTCCGTCGTGGATGGCTACCAGACCTGGACTATTAACAAATTTAAGGCCATTCCTGACGGAATAGAAACGGTTTGATCCGCCTTTAACAAGAGTATGAAGTATTGAAAATGAATGTTTTTTCTGGAGCTCGATCCAGAAACGGAGCTGATTCTCAGGCAGTACAGTTATGATCTCTATTTCCTGGTTAAATGATTTGAATCTTTCAATTGTATGCATTAGGACCGGCCGGCCGGCAAGTTCCAGAAATTGTTTTGGAATTTCCGCACCCATCCTTTTCCCGCTTCCGCCCGCGACTATTACAACATAAAGATTCATAAAAACAGTTTTAGTCCACAACTATCAACATCTGTCTTTTCTTTTTATTGCCCCCCTTCCCCCCAAAAAGGTTAGAGAGCGTTGATGTAAGAACATTTGAACATCAGAATGCAGAATGCAGAAGTTCAAATTCTTACTTCACTATTCGATTGTTCTTTGTTCTTAATTTTAATTCTCACTATTTTGGCTTCTATTCCTTTGTATACAGAAACCTCTTAATGCTCCTCTTTGGAGTTTTTGCAAACTCTTCAGGATGTATTCTGAATTTACTCACAGCCATGAATTCCGGTAACCTGTCATTAACTTCTTTCCTGGTTTTATCGAGAATGACAGCAAGCTGTTCTTCAGTAATATTATCCCTTTTCATCATTTCATAATCGGGAAAAACCAGGGCAATCAGTTTATTATCCACTGAAATTACCACAGATTCTACTATATAGTCTTTATTGTTAATAACAGCTTCAATTTCCTCGGGATAAATATTTTTGCCCGAAGGTCCCAGTATCATGCTNTTGCTTCTGCCTTTAATGAAAACAAATCCATCTTTATCTATTATGCCGAGATCTCCTGTATGCATCCAGCCTTCATCATCAATCATCTCGTGAGTGGCCTTTTCGTTTTTATAATAACCTGTCATAACATTTTCACCTCTGAGAATAATTTCTCCGACAACAGTTTCCGGATCGGGTGAATCAATTGTAACCTCGAGAGTATCGACAGCCCTTCCCGATGCCCCCAGCCTGTTTTTATCCCATGAGGCATAGCTGATAAGAGGACCGCATTCCGTCATGCCATATCCTATTGAGAATTTAAATCCGATTTTTTTAAAGAAGTTTTCCGCATCAGCATTAAAAGCGGCTCCCCCGATCACAATCTCTTCAAATTCACCACCAAATGTCTCAACCAGTTTATTATTTATCTTTTTATAAAGAACCTTATTCAATAATGGAATAGCNAGTAAAATTCGCATATGCGGTTTATCTATTACCGGCAAAAGTTGTTTTTTAAATATCTTCTCAATTACAAGAGGAACGGAAAGAATTAGCCTTGGTTTTATCTCCTTAAATGCCTGAATAATGATCTGTGGAGATGGGGTCTTTGACAGGATCGTTATGTGACAGCCTATTGTAAACGGGAAAAGGAATTCAAATGCACATCCATATGTATGGGCAAGAGGCAGGAATGAAACCAGGGGATCGCCGGGTTTCAGCGGCATATTATTCTGAGCATATCTTATATTGGCAGCAAGACTATTGTGTGTTATCATTACTCCTTTTGAAAATCCTGTAGTGCCGGAAGTATAACTGATCACTGCAAGATTGTCATTTGTGATATCGGAGAATTTAACATCTTCCCTCTTTACCTCAGGAAAGGCTTTTGAATATTTTTCCTCAAGTCCATCAAAACATTCCTTTACGACGTTTGTGACCGATTTTATCAGACTGAAATCATCAAGAGAAAATACTCCTGCTATCTCAGCCATTTTGGTAATGTCTAACAGATCATAGATCTTATCATCGGCGAACAGAAGTTTTGAGTCAGAATGATTTACAATATTAGTCAGGTCATCGGGTTTGAAATCGGGCAAAATGGGAACAACAACAGCACCAAAAGTTACTGAAGCCAGATAAGTTACACACCAGTTGGCAGAATTACGGCCAATAAGGGCGATTTTATCCCCCTCTTTGATGCCCGTTCCCTCAAACAGAATGTGAAGTTTCAGGATCTTCTCAGCTATCTCCTTATAAGAATACCCTTTTTCCTTATAATTCGATAAGGCTTCAATTTCCCAGTTTTGTCTGATACTTTGTTCAATATACCCTATCAATCGTTCCTGTATCATAGGTTTAGGTTTTAATTTTTCAGCAATATTACAATTTTATTAAAAACATTATTTAAAAAATCATGAGTATCGGAAATCATGCATATACCCTCATTGATTTTGACTTCGTCGAGCTCCTCCGCTCCGCGTCGTCGGTTCTTCGTTTACCCCGACNTGGGGAGCGAAGAACCGAGTCCCGATTTATCGGGACGAGCTCGACGCAGTCAAAATCAATTTACTCCCCCCTCGCCTTCGCGTAGCCGCTTCGGCGGAGCAAGGTTGGGGCTGGGGTAAATAAATTGATTTTCAAGCTCTTTTAGATCCTTTTACCTGATTCTTGATAGGCATATAAAATTAAGCTTATTCCGGTTGCTAAATTTCCTGAAGCATTTTCGATGGCATCTCAGACTGTTTTTAACCTTACCTTTGCGGGTACAATAATGAATCTTAAATATCTCTTCGTTATGGCCAAACTATTTTCACCATTAAACATAAAAAACATCACCCTGAAAAACAGGATTGTTGTTTCTCCGATGTGTCAGTATTCTGCAACAGATGGATTCACAAATGACTGGCATCTTGTGCACCTTGGAACCAGGGCTGCCGGAGGTTCAGGACTGGTTTTCATGGANGCGACGGCAGTGTCGCCCGAAGGACGGATCTCTCCGGGCGACACAGGNATCTGGAAAGATGAGCATATCGAAGGGCTCAGACGAATAGTAAATTTTATTCACCGGGAGGGTGCTATTGCCGGAATCCAGCTCGCCCATGCAGGAAGAAAAGCCTCTATTGCTGTTCCCTGGGAAAATGGAAAACAGCTCGATTTAGCACATGGAGGATGGAACACCGTCGCCCCAAGTGATTTGCCATTTTATGCTGAAGACAGGACTCCGGAACCTTTGAGCAAGGAAGGAATAAACAAAGTTGTTTCAGATTTTAAAGCCGCCGCATTGCGTGCCAGGGATGCCGGATTTGATGTGGTCGAAATTCATAGCGCTCACGGCTACCTGCTTCATGAATTCCTGTCTCCTCTCAGCAACCGGAGGAGTGATGAGTACGGCGGNACTTTCGAAAACCGAACCCGTATGCTGGGTCTGGTAACCGATGCTGTAAAATCTGTGTGGCCTGCCGAAAATCCTCTATTTGTCAGGATCTCCTCAACAGACTGGACACAAGGAGGCTGGACTATTGAAGAAAGCGTAAGACTCGCAGTCATCTTAAAAGAAAAAGGTGTGGATTTCATAGACTGTTCATCGGGTGGTAATGTACATAATGCAAGAATTCCGGTAGGTCCCGGCTACCAGGTTCCATTTTCCGAGGCAATCCGCAAGACAGGGATCCTGACCGGCGCAGTAGGAATGATAACCACTGCCGTGCAAGCTGAAACAATACTTCAGGAAGAAAAAGCCGATCTTGTTTTCCTTGCAAGGGAACTTCTCAGAAACCCTTATTTCCCATTGCGTGCGGCACATGAACTTGGTGATGATATAACCTGGCCCGTTCAGTATACCAGGGCAAAATAAATAAGATTAACTGAGTTATTGTTTTTCAGCCTGTCCATGTTGTGCCAGAAAGGTTTCAGCTTCACCAGGTGTGCCTAATATTAATGCTATCCATTTTGTCTTTTCATTCTGTTCAAGAATGATCTTTATAGTCATTGTAAAGGGAACCGAGAGAAACATACCCACTGTCCCAAAAATAAATCCCCAGAACAGAAGAGAAAGGAATACCACAAGCGTTGACAGCCCAAGCCCTCTTCCCATGATTTTCGGTTCTATAAAATTTCCCAGCACATTGTTGACAACCATAAATGAAGCTAGGGTCCAGATGGCACCTCCTAAACCGAGCTGTATAAGTGCAAAGAGAACNGCAGGTAATGCGGCAATAATAGAACCTATATTAGGAATATAATTCATCAACCCGGCAATGAGCGCCCATAGAAGTGGATAGTCAACGCCGATTATGAGTAAAGCAAGATAGACAAGAATTCCGGTTAACAGGCATATCAGTGTTTTGATACCAAGATAGTGGCGTATATTCTGTAAAATGGTGGAAAAATAGGAAACGGATTTATCTGAATCAACCAGAACTGCTTTTGCCTTAATAGCAAAGCTCCCGAATTCTGTAAGTGTAAATAAAACAATCAGGAATATCAGGAATGTATTCCCCATCATACTTATAAGCTTGTTTAATGCACTGGCAGTAAACTCAAGGATCTTTGCCGGTTGGACAATATTAAAGATCTGATCCTGATGAATATTCATGCCTTTTTCATTTAGGAATTGTATGAAAGAGCTGCTGATTTCTGTAAGTGTTGATTCATATTTTGAGACATTTCCTGAGAAGGAAGACACCGTCTCTCCTATAAGGAAGGCAAACCCGGAAAAAACGACAATCAACCCGATCAGCACAATGATTAGTGCAAACCATCGGGGCATTTTCCTCTTTTCAAGCCATGAGATGGGTTGTTCACAAACAATGCTTATAAAAAGCGCCAGTAAGAAAGGTGTTATAATTGATTTCGCGTACACCACCCCTGCTAATATGATTATTATAGCAGCAATTTTTACAAGAGGCGAGCCCTCTGTCGATTCTGTTCTTCTGAGGTTCATTACTTTATGGTTTTACATAATATCGATGTTAAATTTAATAAAATAAATTAATCCTTTGATCACACCCCGGTCCCTCTTCTTTCCTTTAATTTTTTGCCCCCCCCGTCATTTACATACTCACCCCCATCCCCTCTCTACTTCGTAAAGAGGGGAGTGCCCACGATCTGGATTCTCAATTATATCCTGAAGTTCTTCTTTCTATATTTTTAATATAAGAGGCCCTAAATTCATCATTTTTTCATTCCTGAATTGGTCATCTTCTATATTGCCCTCGTTAATGGGACCATCAAGTTCATTTATCTCATTATAACCGAATCTGGGGAGGGAGATCTCCCCTCTTTACGAAGTAGAGAGGGGAAGGGGGAGAGTTGATCATCAGCACTTAGTAAGGGATTGTAAAAATGTGTATAAAGGGTAGTTCGAAGGAAGGGAAATGTTTCAGACATATATTTAATTTTCACCCGGAAATTCGACTTTAGTGGGATTACACAACCCCTCCCTTATCTTTGTCCGGATCTTTATTCAATAATGGAATTTGTTACAACGTATTTTGTNTCGCTGTGCATTGATATGCCGGGAAACACCGGGTACCATGAGCCCCCTGTATTATTGCGAATAATGGATTGGTCGATATGAATATCTCCTGTATGGTCGTTTGTAACAAAAAAGATAGCCGATCCATAAGCATTTACCTTGTTTTTTTCAATAAGTGTTCCGAGAATTGTAAGTGTCATTTTATTACCATCATTATATATAGCTCCTCCACTACCACCTCCGGGAGTTCCCGACTGGGATGGATTTCCTCCGTTCCCGATAGCCCGGTTATATGAAAAAAGGCTATTGATTATTGTCCATGAAACACCTATACTGCTTATTCCCCCTCCGTTAGCTCCGAAATTCCCATAACCCTGGGCACCTCCAAAAGTACAGTTCACNATATATACAGGCAGATTATTGTATTGGCTGAATACGCGAAGGGCCCCCCCTCCAACGTCGGGACCCAGACTGTCGCAGGTGTTGTTGAAGAACCNGCAGTTAACCGCTTTAAACCGCCCTCCCCTGATCCAGATTGCGCCTCCCCCGTCNTATTCTGTTTCAGTTCTCGAATTGCCGTCGGCAAAGGTGATGTTTTGCACTGTAAGCCGTGGCGTTTCCTGATTCTGGCAATGCGATGTTGTCCAATGCTGATTCTGATCGCAGGTGTTCATATAAAGTATCCGTGATTTTCCGCCTCCGCTGAGAGTGATTAAACCACCGCCGTCTATAACATATTTGCACTTGCATCATTAACTACTTTTGCAGGTTTGGTGAGGGTTATTTCTACTGGTTCGGGTCCGCAGTTAAACGTTATTTTTCCTCCAAGGGCGACAGCATTTATAAAAGCTTCTGCAGTACAACTCTGCGGTGTTCCATTGCCGATAATATGATCGGGATTTGAAACATCCTCCGGTGCGGCTTCGGGTGGTACCGGTGCTTTGCCATCGGGATTTCCGGCTGCCGGCCCATTTTGAGGATTTGCCAGCGGATTTTGAAATATTGCAGAAGGAGTCGTATGATCATGGTCGCACCTTATAAGTATCACCGCCATCAGAAAACATATGGAGAGAGTGATTTTTTTCATGAAAATATTCCCGGGCCGGATTCTTTTTATCCCTATTTTAGTCATTGAGTATCTTTATAATACCTAAACTCATGAACAATGATTAATATTGTTTCAGTTCTTTTGAAAAAGAGAGGTTGTCTTAAAAGTTCCTTTTAACCGCAAAGGACACAAAGAAGACGCAANGGGCGCAAAGCATGAACGATGTTAGAGATCTCTTTGCGATCTTTGCGAAATTTCTTTGCGATCTCTGCGGTTAATGGATTTCGACTTTTAAAACAACCTCTTGAAAATTCCTAACCAAAGTGCAATCCCTTTTATCTGAGTTTATCTTTTTTCTTCTTTAAGCACAAATTTCAGGGTAAGTGCAAATTCCATATCCTTGTCTTTCCATTCCGGAACATCGAGACCTCCAAGTTT
>JGI20214J51650_10003255_pt1 | contig 10187 bp, 8 predicted proteins | sample WetSurMetagenome_FD_51650 | JGI IMG/M metagenome (IMG submission 51650)
CGAGACGATGAGGGCCGAGACCCTCGGCTGCAGGCGGTCGTGCGGGTTCTGCCCCGGCGCCTGGTTCTCCACGAAGTAGGAGGGGTAGAGCATCTTGCCGATGTCGTGGTAGTAGCACGCCACGCGGCAGAAGAGCGCGTTGGCCCCGATGGCGTTGGCCGCCGCCTCGGAGAGCGTGGCCATCATCATGGAGTGGTTATAGGTGCCCGGGGCGTCGAGCGCGAGTCTGCGCAGGATCGGGTGGTTCATGTTCGAGAGCTCGAGGAGGCGGACCTCCGTGAGGATCTCGAAGGCGCTCTCGAAGAGCGGCAGGAGCGAGGAGACGAGCATGGTGGCGAGGGGGAAGCCGCCGAGGAACGCCAGCCCCACGGGCAGCAGGTAGGCGTGGAGCCCCTGGCCGGGCGGGAAGGCCGCGACCACGACGCCCGCGGCGAGGCCCGCGTTCACCGCGCCCACGAGGAGCGTGGCCTTCCACTGGGCCGTCCGCTGGGCGAGCTTGGCCGAGGCGTAGATGGCCGCGAAGCACGACAGCATGCAGTAGAGCAGCATCCCGAAGTTGAAGTCCATCAGGATGCCGAAGAGGGTCGAGTAGAGGAGCGCGTACACCACCGCGATGTTCCGGTCCACGAGGAGCGTGACGAGCATGGCGCCGGCGGACACCGGGATGAGGAACATGAGGAGCTCGGGGCGCTCCGCCCACGGTGCCTTGCTGCCCTCCGCCGCCATCAGCAGCAGGGCGTGGAAGGCCTGGGCGATGAGGAGGAAGAGCGTGGTGATCTGGAGCGTGAGCACGAACAGGTTGAGGTGCGGGAACCGCTGCTTCCTGTAGGTCTTCAGGTACATGAAGGTGAAGGCCAAAAGCAGCAGGAGCAGGAAGAAGAGGGCCGCGAGGAGGGGCAGGTTGATCACCGCCCGGCTGGCCTGCTGGAAGGCGTCGATGACCTGGATGGCGCTCTCGTCCGCCTTGTCCCCCGCCCTCAGGATGACCTGGCCCTTCTTGACCACCACCACGAGGGGAGCCACCTGCGCCGCCGCAGCGAGTCGCCGCGATTCGGTCTCCTGGCTGTTGAAGGTGAGGTTGGGGCGGATGAGGCCCCGGGCGTACTCCTCCACCGCGCCGCGGAGCTGGACGGGGATGCCGAGGAGCTGCTCCGCCATGGCGCCCGGCAGGCGCCTGGCCTCGCTGAGCGAGATGATGTCGCTCGCGGTGGGGTTCTTCTGGACCCACGTGGTGCCGGGCTTCCTGATGTCCCGGATGGAGACGGCGTCCGCGGAGAGGATGGGGTCCCCGTCGGGGAACACCTTGCGCTTCTCGGCCTGGGAGGCCATCTCCTGGACCGTCCGCTCGAGGGAGACGCTGAAGCCCTCCGCCTGGAGCTGCTTGAGCGCGAAACGGGGCAGGTTGCCGCCCAGGGTGTCGGAGAGGTGCTGGAGGAACTGCTCCTCCCCGTCCTGGCGCTTGACCCGGTCCGGCTCGGTCTTGACGAACTGCTGGAAATCCCTGAGGTTGGTCCGCGCCGTGGCGAAGGAGTCGGACACGCGGCGGACCACCTCCTCGCTCGAGTCCGAATCCCAGTCGTAGATGGGCAGGACCTTGGCCTTGGCCTCCCCCTGCCGCTGGGCCGTGGCCACGCGGTCCACGATCTGGAGGTCGAAGGGCGCCCTCACGTCGTGCGCGGGAACGCCACCCATGGGCAGGGTGGGCGGGGGCTGGACACGGAACTGGTGGGCGAACATGGCGAACGCCGCGACGAGGAAGACCGCCGACCAGAACCAGCCGTTCTCCCGCAGGAAGTACAGGGCGCGCTGCCTGAAGCCGGCCTTCACGTTCCCGCGGAAGCGGGCACGCTGCGCGGAGACCTCCGGATCGGTCGGATCCGGCGCGTTGGGGGTCACTGGGTGCTCTCCACGGTGAGCATTCTAGCAGAACGCTGACCGGCGGTCAGCGTTTATCCCGCGTCACGGCCCGATCGTAGGCCAGGATGATCTGCTGCACGAGGGGGTGCCGAACCACGTCCTTGTCGGTGAAGTAGGCGAAGCCGATCCCCTCGATGCCGGTGAGGAGCTCGGCGGCGTCCACCAGACCCGATTTGCGGGAGGGGTCGAGGTCGATCTGCGTGACGTCGCCCGTGATCACGGTCTTGGAGTTGAAGCCCAGGCGCGTGAGGAACATCTTCATCTGGTCGGGCGTGGTGTTCTGCGCCTCGTCCAGGATGATGAAGGAGTCGTTGAGCGTGCGGCCCCGCATGAAGGCGATGGGCGCGATCTCGATGATCCCCGCCTCCAGGTGCTTGTGGACCTTCTCGCCCTCCATGAGGTCGAAGAGGGCGTCGTAGAGGGGGCGGAGGTAGGGGTTCACCTTCTCGGCGATGTCGCCGGGGAGGAACCCGAGGCGCTCCCCCGCCTCGATGGCGGGACGGGTGAGGATGATGCGCTTGACGCGCTTCTCCTTCAGCGCAGAGACGGCCATGGCCACCGCCAGGTAGGTCTTGCCCGTGCCCGCGGGGCCGATGCCGAAGACCACGTCCTTGTCACGGATCTCCCGGACGTAACGCCCCTGGTTGAGCCCCTTGGGGAACACGGTCCGGCCCGTGGAGCACGCGATGCGCGCGTCCCTGTAGAACTCCAGGATGTCGCCCTTGAAGCCCTCGGCGCGGAGGTTGTGGACCGTGCGGAGGTCCCCCCGGCCCAGCCGGATGCCCGACTGGTGGAGCCTCAGGAGCTGGTCCATGAGCTCCCGGCACGTCTCGATCCCTTCGGACTCTCCTTCGAGCAGGAGGGTCTCGCCGCGCGACGAGAGCTTGATCCCCAGCGCCTCCTCCAGGAAGTCGCCGTTGCGCAGGTTCTCCCCCAGCACCTGCTGGAGGAACTCGGCGGGGTAGCTCAGGCTGTGCATGAGAGCGTGGCGCCCGGGAGGCGTCCGATGGAATCAGGGAGGTCTTCGGGACTCATGGTGTGGGGGCGCCGTCGGGGCCCCGAGGGACGGGGCCCGCCGCGGGGTGCGGCTCAGGGCCCTACTTCGACCTGGAGGATCTCGCCGGATTCGGGCACCTCGGGGACGACAGCTTCCTTGACCGTCCACTCGACCTTGTCCGCGAGGACCTCCTGCATGGCGACGTAGGCGGGCTTCTTCACGTTCAGGTCCACCCGCTGGGTGGCGCCGTCCAGGATCTGGCGCGTCCTCTGGGCGCAGATGTTGACGAAGCGGTACTTGCTGCGGACTCTATCAGGGGCTATGAACATCATGACTCCTCAACCAGTCATCTATATCCCGGCTCAGGCTGCGGGCGCGGTCGCCTGCTCCCGAGGGCCTGAGTCGAGCGACCTCGAGAATCTCCCGGACCTGGCCCACGGCCACGTCCAGATCCTCATTCAAGATATTATAGTCGTAAACTCCTGCTGAATCAAGTTCTTTGAGCGCGGACCGCATGCGGGTGGCCAGGTCGAACCCCGGTTCCTCGCTACGCCGGCCCAGGCGCTCGAGGAGCACCTCGAGGCTGGGCGGAAGGATGAAGACGAGCACCGCCGACGGGTCGGCCATTTTGACCTGGAGGCCACCCTGGACATCGATGTCGAGGAGGAGGGTCTCCCCGCGCTCGAAGGCCTGGTCCCGCTCCTTGCGGCTCGTGCCGTAGCGGTGGGCGTGGACCTGGGCCCATTCGAGGAACTCGCCCCCCGCGACCATGGCGTCGAAGGCCGCCTGGTCCACGAAGTGGTAATCCACGCCGTCCCTCTCTCCGGGCCGCGGGCTCCGCGTCGTGTGCGACACCGAGAAACGCACCCTCGGGTCGAGCTGCACCAACCGGTGGGCGATGGTCGTCTTCCCGCCCCCCGTGGGGGCCGAGAGGACCAGGAGGATGCCCCGTCGATCCTTCTCCATCCAACTACCCTTTCCGAACACAGGTCTGAGATCTCAAGGCTTCAACTACAGGAGATGATCCACCACAAAGGCACAAAGGTCACGAAGGAAGATAAGGCCTGGGTTCTTTCAATACTCTATCCATCCCTACTTTGTGAACTTCGTGTCTTTGTGGTGAAGGGGTTCACGGGCCGCCTTCCGCCTTCTTTCGTTTCCGAATTCCGAATTCCGAAATCCGAATTCCGAATTCCGAATTGTCTCTTCAAGCCACGTTCTGCGCCTGCTCGCGGAGCTGCTCCACGAGGAGCCGCATCTCGAGGCCCTCCTGGGTGATCTCCATGAGGTTGGCCTTGGCCAGGAGCGTCGAGATCTCCCGCTGCATCTCCTGCAGGAGGTGGTCCAGGCGCTTGCCCCGGTCCGACACGTTCGCCTCGAGAAGCATGCCGAGCGCCTGGTGGTGGGACTTGAGCCGCTCGAACTCCTCGGCCACGTCGGCGCGCTCGGCCGCCAGCGCCACCTCCTGCTCGAGGCGCGCCGGGTCCACGCTGACCGCGATTTGGGCCACGCGCTGGGCGAGCTTCTGGCGGGCCGCTTCCACCTGGGCGGGGAGCAGGGGCTCCACGCGCTGGAGGAAGGAGGCCATCGAAGCGGCCCCGCGTTCGAACTGCCCGCGGATCCGGATCCCCTCCTCCATGCGCGTCCTGAGCAGGCCATCGAGGGCCTCCTGGACGGCGTGGAGGAGTAGGGCGCCCGCGCGATCTTCGAGGGACGGGTTCAGACCCACCTGCACCGCACCGGGCAGGGAGAGGAGATCGCCGAGCGTCATCCCTCGGGCCAGGGAGCCTTCCTCGGTCAGGCGCGACGCGAGGCGGCCCAGGGCGTGCGCCACGCCTTCGGCGTAGCGGACCTCCACCGACTCCTCCCCGAGGAACTCCAGCGACACGCGCACGTCGAGGTGACCGCGGCTCACGCGCTCGCGGACGACCCGCCGGCAGGCCAGCTCGTGGCACAGCAGGACCGGCGGCAGCGACAGGTGGACGTCGAGCCCCTTGTGGTTCACGCCCCGGATCTCGCACGCCACCCGGAGCCCCTCCCCCTCGGCCGCCGCGCGGCCGTAACCCGTCATGCTCTCCACAGATCCTCCTGTTCCAGCGCCGCCTCGGCGCGGTCCATGGCCCCGTTGAGCGCCCGCTCGACCTCGGTCCTCAAGGCTTCCACGCCCGCGGCGTCCAGGTCGCGCGGCACGGGGATGGGCTCGCCGTAGGCGAAGACGACGCGCGTGAAGGGGCTGGGCACCACGAACCCGTCCCACGACCCCATGATCCGCCTGCGCCGGGCGGCCATCCCGATGGGGACGATGGGCAGCCCGGAGAGGCGCGCGGTCTGCACGACCCCTTCTTGTGCGACCCGGGCCGGCCCCCTTGGACCGTCCGGCGTGAATGCCACATCGTACCCCTCTTTGGCCTTCTTCAGCAGTCCGTGGAGCGCCCGGATGCCCCCGCGCGTCGAGGACCCCCTCGTGGGCTCCGGCCCGAAGTGTTTGATGATCCGTGTGATGAGCTCTCCGTCCCGGTGCCACGACACGAGGAAGGTCAGGCGCCGGACATCCCCCACGTGGGCGTAGACCATGAGGAGGAGCGTGCCGTGCCAGAAGGCCATCATGTACTGGCCCCCCGAGGCTTTGAGGCGTTCCAGGGGCTCCCTCCCCACGGTCCGGATCGTCAGCGAACGGTGGAGCGCCTTGAGGAGCAGCGCCGCAGGCAGCGGGGCCAGGTTCACCAGGAGCCACTCTTTGAGGCGCTTCGTCCAGGGCTTTCCCATGAGCTTGAAATTTTACTACGAATCGGTCGGGACGGTCCCCGCCGCGGGGTCCGCCGTGCGGACGACCGATGCGAGCGTCCTGTCCCCGGGGGGAACGAGCTGTTTGAGCCGCTCGGGGAGGCGCTCGAGGCGAGCGTACCGTGCCCATCGGAAGAGGGGGCCACCCCCGACGCGAGGGGCCTGCGCGTCGAGCTCCCACGGGTGGAACCAGTAGACCGCCGGGCGCCCCTCGCTGGACGCCCGTTCCCGGGCCCTCGCCAGGAGGGAGGTCGGCGCGGTGCGGAGCGCCACGGTGCCGCCCGCGGGCCAGGCCAGGGGCCACGGCCAGGCGCTCAGGGCGGGGTATTCCATGACCCCGGCCACCCTTTCGCTGCGGGGCCGGCCGCCCCCCAGCCCCGCGATCGCGAGGCGGCTGGACGAGTAAGCGAACCCGCGCTCGCCCAGGATTTCGTAGGGCCACGGCGCCCGGGGCATGGACCAGCACGGCGCCCGGAAGCCCCTCACCTTCTGTCCCGTGACCTCCTCGATCGCCCCCTGTGCTGACGAGAGGTCCTCCGCGAACCGGGCGGGAGACATCTGCGACACGAGGCCGTGCTCCATGCCGTGGCAGGCCACCTCGTGGCCCTGCGCCGCGATCCTCCGCACCTCTCCGGGATACTTGCGGGCGAGCCATCCGAGGACGAAGAAGGTGGCCTTCCAGCCGCACTCCCCCAAGAGCTGCAGGGTACTCTCCAAAGCGTGGGGGAAGGACGCCGGGAGCTCTTCCCAGCGCTTCGGGGAGGCGTACTCCTCCCGGCCCGGGACGTGGAACCACTCCTCGGCGTCGACCGTCAGGGATATGTCGTGATCAGTCTTCGTCAACCGGTTTCTGGGGCTGGACGCCCGGAGGCTGGTTCTGGGGGAAGATCCCCGGCCGGGGAGGCATTCCCGCGGGGGTCTGCATCAGGCCGGGAGGCGGTGTAGGCGAGTTCTGCGGCGGCACGTCGGGCGCCTTGGCGGGCGGCTCAGGCGGTTCGGGCTCGTCCATCTCCGAGTCGGGACCCTCTTCCTCTTCGTCCTCCGAACTCGCGGCGACGGGGGGAGGGAGGTTGGGGCGGCGCACCGCCTCGGATCCGGTCGGCGAAGGCTGAGGCGCGGTACCGGCCGGTGTCTGGGGCGGTGTGTTCGAGGGCACGCTCGCCGCTGCGGCGACGCCCCGCTCGTTGTCGACCTTGAGGATGGAGGCCGACGGCACGGCCATCTCACCGCTGTTGCCGATCCTGAGGTACGTCCAGGTGCCTTCCACGCGGTGGCTCTGGACCTGGAGCGCACGGTTGTCGGTGAAGATGACGAGCTCCTGGCCGAGCACCCCGAGGCCCACCGTCGAGAGGATCGTGACCAGAAGGAACCGCGCCAAGGTGCCCATCACTCGACCTCCAAGAAGTGACCGCGCTCCACGGGGTGGGCTGCCAACACCCGGGCGCCCTCACGCTCGAGGGCCGCCTCCACAGCCAATCTTGTGCCCTCTCGCACGAGGAATGCAAGGCACCCGCCGCCGCCCGCGCCGCAGGCCTTGCCTCCCAGCGCCCCGGCCTTGCGCGCGGCGGCCATGAGGGCCTCGGTGGCAGGGGTGGAGATGCCCTCCGCCAGGGAGCGCCGGTGTCGCCACTCTTCTTCGAGGAGCCCCCCCGCCCCGTCCAGGTCCCCTTCCCGAAGCCTGCCTTCGAGGGCCAACGACACTGCGGCGATGCCCTCGAGGCCGCGCCTCGCTCTCTCGTCCCCGTCCAGGAAGCGTTTGTAGAGCGCCCAGTTGGTGCCCGCGGAGATCCGGGAGAGCCCCGAGTAGGCCACCACGAGGCGGGAGGCGAGCGCCTTGAGGGGCACGTCGAGCTTCTCGACGCGTTCTCCCCCCGGGACGTAGCGGATGCACAGGAGGCCTCCGCGCAGCGCCGGCCAGAAGTCCTGGACGCCCGTGGGGATGCCCAGCTGGACCGCTTCGAGGTCCCGGCAGAGCGCCACGAGCCCGGCGTCGTCCACGGGGCGTCCGGAGATGGTCCTGAGGGCGAGGCCCAGGGCGATGCTCATGGCCGAGGAGCCCCCCAGGCCGCTCCCGGGCGGGACACCGCTCTTCATGGCCAGCGACCATCCCGAGGTGACCCCGAAGGCTTCGCACAGGCGTTCTGCGAGGGCGAGGGGCCCGGGCGCCTGTCCCGGCGTCCAAGAGTAGGCTGCGCCCAGGTCCGCGGAGGCGAGGGAGAGGCCCTGCCCGGGGACCGCCCGGCATTCGACGGTGGCGGCCAGGCTCACCGCGCAGTTCACGGTGGTCGCCCCGGGGATCATCTGGCCGATGGGCCACAGGTCCAGGCTGCCCCCGGCCAGGTCGACTCGAGCCGCGGCGCTCGCTCTAACGCGCTGCATCGTCCGGCCTCATCGGTCCACGGCCTCGCGGAGGCCCTGGATCATCTCCTTCAGATTAGCCGCCTCGGGTCCGTAAGGGTTCACCGCCAGGGCCCGCTCGAAGCACTGGAGGGCCCGCTGCTGGTCCCCCTTGCCGTTGAGGTAGAGGGCGCCCAGCGTGGCGAGGTAGTCCGCCTTCCGCGGGGCCAGGCGGGAGGCGCGCTCGTACTGGGCGATGGCCTCGTCGACCTTGTTTTGCTTGAACGCGATGTTCCCGAGGTTGGCCATGGCCTCGTCCCTGCGGGGGTCCATGGAGATGCATTTGGAAAAGCAGTAGCGGGCTCGCTCCGCGTTCCCGCTCTGGCCCTCGAGGATCCCGAGCTCGAAGTAGAGGTCCGCGCTCTCGACGCCGGAGGCGGAGGCGGGCTCGAGCACGGCCCTGGCCTCCTGGTAGCGGCGCTGGTCGACGAGGAGCTTGCCCAAGCTCGCCACGGCCTCGGGCATGCGCGGGTTCACCGCGAGGGCCGCCCGGTACTCCTTCTCCGCCTCACCTTTCCGCCCCAGCTTCAGGTAGGCCGTGCCCAGGTTCAAATGCGCGGTGTCCATCTGGGGCTTGAGCTTGACCTCCTCGGTGAAGCAGGCGACTGCCTGCTCGCTGCGGCCCGAGTTCAGGTACGCGAGGCCCAGCATGGAGAGGGCGGGCACGTTCTGCGGGTTACGCTTGAGGATGCCCAGGAGGGTCTGGATCCCCTTGTCCACCTGTCCAGACGCGCTGAACTCCATGGCTTCCCGGAGGTTCTCCTCGATGCCGATGGCGTCCTTGGGGTCCAGGAGCCCCGGCTGATCGGGGCGCGCCCCGCCGCCGGAAAGGTAACCCAGGCTCATGAGCTGCTTGAGCGTCTCCTGGTTCGAGGGGTCCTTGAGGAAGCGCTCCATCTCGGCCTGCTCGCCCGGATCCGCCGCGGGGTAGCGCTCCATGGCCTTGCGCGCCGCGGCCACCTCGGGGGAAGCCTCGGAGTACTCGTTCTTCTGCTCGCTCTGCCGCCATTCGTAGAGCTCGGGCCGGGGCGCCTGGATGAACTTCCACCGCGGGTCCATGATCCCTCGGACGGGCGCCCAACCGTACGTGAAGAAGCCGTGGTAGGACTCGAGGTAGACCGGATCGGTGGGCAGCGTCTTGCCTGCGAGGAGCGGCCGGAGGCTGCGCCCGTCCGCCTTGGGCCCCTGTACGCCGAGGAAGTCCAGGACCGTGGGGGCCACGTCGTCGAGGCCCACGAGGTCGCGGACCTTCGTCCCGCCGGGGATCTTCCCCTCCCAGCTCATGAGGAGCGGAACGTGCATGGCGTACTCGTAGAGGAACACGCCGTGCTGCTGCTCGCCGTGCTCCCCGAGGCCCTCCCCGTGGTCGCCGGAGACGACCACCAGGGTGTTCTCCATCTTGCCCTGGGCCTTGAGCCCCGCCAGGAGCTTGCCGATGGAGGCGTCCATATAGGCGATCTCGCCGTCGTAGGGCGTCTTGGCGAAGCGCGCCGCGTAGGGCTGGGGCGGCCTGTACTCGTAGTGCGGGTCGTAGTAGTGCACCCAGAGGAAATAGGGAGCCTTGGCCTTGGCCACCGCCGCGAGCGCGGCCTGCGTCGTCTCCTCCCCCGGCCTCTCCTCGGGCGGCCCGCCGGTCCTGGGGGGCAGGGTCATGTGATCGTCGTAGGTGTCGAACCCAGCGGCGAGACCGCGCCCGCGCTCCAGGATGACGGCGCTCACCACGGCCCCTGTCCAGTAACCGCGCGCCTTGAGCGTCACCGCGAGGGTCTGCGTCCCCTCCTTGAGATTCATCCCGTTCACCCGGAGGTTCAGCGTGGAGGGCGCGTCGCCCGTGAGGAGGGTGGCGTGCGAGGGAAGGGTCAGGGGCACGTGGGCGTGGGCTTCCTCGAAGAGGGCGCCTCCCGCCGCCAGGCTGTCGATCACCGGGGTCTCCGCCGCCTTGTAGCCGTAGCAGCCCAGGTGGTCGGCACGGGTGGTGTCGAGCGTGATGAGAAGCAGGCTCGGCTGGCCCGGCCCGGCACCGTTCGCGGGAATCCCTCCGAGGGTCCCGAGGGCCAGAGCCAGCAGGACCGCCAAACGGGCGAACCCGGGG
>JGI20214J51650_10003256_pt1 | contig 10184 bp, 8 predicted proteins | sample WetSurMetagenome_FD_51650 | JGI IMG/M metagenome (IMG submission 51650)
CAGGCCACACACTGCTTGTGCTTCGCCCTTTCATCTTCTATAATGCGGCAAAAATAGCGCAAGTCGGCGCAGAAATCCCGATATGCAATCCTAACCTTGCGCTCAGCAGTTCAGTTAACCTCGACTGTTTGTGTCGGCTCCGCGCCGCAAAAACTCTTATTCGGTGGGCGCAGTAACTTCGGGTTACTATTTAGCGATACCCAGGTTCTAATTGACTAAACAAGAGATGGCTAAGAGTGCTTCCATGTCAAGGAGGGAAATATGATCGAAGGCCGATTCAATATTCTTCTAGGACTCTCAGCGATGGTGGCGGCAGCAATCGCCGGGTTTGCTCTTGGACAATCACTTGAACCATACTATGAGAGCGGCTATGGCCAGATTCCCCTGTGGCGCTATCTCACGAAGGCAGGTCACACGCATGGTATGCCATTTGGTCTGATCAATATCGTATTCGGCCTTCTCATTGGCCGCGCAGAATGCTCCGCCCGTCTCAAGCGTATTGGCGCCGTTCTCACCGCATTGACTTTGTGCCTTCCAATTGGTGTTGCCTTGCGTGGTCTCACAGCTGGAGCCAGATATGCTGAAGGCATTGCCATGATAGGGGGTTTGTCCTTCCTGGCGGCGTGTGCAGTCATGGTTTTAGTGGTTCGCTCAACGAGCAGCAGTAAGTAATCACGCCTTGAGATATGGACAGCGCCGGCTAGCTTCGGTGTTCACAATTTCTTCTGTTAACTCCCGCGGTCAGGACTGGCTCAAAACTTGAGTATACGCTATCGGCCGACGACATATTTGCCGAGCATGAATCAGTCCGTTTTCAAGCATGTGATCCTCAGCATAACTGGATGAGGTCGGTTCAATGTCGGTGGATGGGAAGGGGCGTCAAATCTGGAGGCAGATAAGTCTCTTTCACATGATCTCCCTGATCAACTCCTAAGCTTCAGATAGGTTACATCTGCCGCAACTCCTTGCAGCATGGGGCGCCTTCTTTAGATTTTCATCAAGAAAGGAGTCTGTTCTATGGAACTGACAGAGCTTTACGAAAAGGGCGAAGCCCTGTTGAGACAGAAGGACATTGGATGGCTCTTGGATGGTGTGGAGACGGGCTTTGTGTCGGTCCACGACCGCAAGGTGCTGGACCGCTACACCTTCAGAGAATGCTGTGTCGACGCCTCTGAAGCCAAGACAACCTGCCGCGTCATGGGCGTCGTCTTGAGCATCACCGGAGAACTAAAGCGGCTTATGACTATGGTCGGTGCGCCTGACCCGGTTCACGTTCCCAAAGACATCCTCCTCGCCGACTTGAACGCAAAAGAAGGCATGGAAACGTCCTTCAATGCTCCGATTTGCGTAGGTTCAGAACTCCTGTTTCAGGTTTTCACTCACGTTCACGAAAAATAGCAAGACGATTAAAGACTTGAGTTACTAATGGCGCGCTTGAAGCATCAGCCGTCCGCTTTCCAGCAAGATACGAAACCTCAATTCTAGAAGACTGAAAAAAATGCTCACTGCCGGGTGGGCGCCTTGGCCGGGTTTGGCCTGGGGTGACTCACTCCCTTCAGGAGGCTGAGGACCTGGCTAATTTTGCGACCGGCGCCTCCGAGTCTGCGCCGAGTCATTTTAAGGTGAAAAGCGGCTTAGGGGATCTTGGACTTTGGGCTTTGACATTTTCAACGGTTCAGCTGATGATCAGCGACCATGAAGATCCTGCTCATTTATCCCTATTTCATTGAAGAGCGAATGCATGACGAGGACATGAAGGCGGTGCCCATGGGGCTTTACTCTGTGGGAGGCGTCCTGCAGGACAACCATTGCGATGTCGAGATTCTGGACTGGCACGAGATCAACAGAACCCCTGAAAAGATCAGAGAAGAGCTGTTAAAAAAGAAACCGGATGTGATCGGGTTTTCCGTGCTTCATGGAAACCGCTGGGGTGCGATAGAGATTGCACGCACAGCAAAGCAGCTCAACCCCAAGGCCAAGGTTGTTTTCGGAGGGATCGGCGCGACTTTTCTCTGGGAACACTTGCTNACCCGCTTTCCTGAAGTGGACGTCGTGGTCCTGGGTGAAGGGGAATGGACCTTCCTGGACCTGGTCAGACATTTTGAAAANAACGGTGATCAGGGGCNCGCGGAGATTAGAGGAATCGCCTATCNGAAAAACGGGAAAATCCTGAAAACCGCACGAACCGATCCCATCAAAGATCTCGACAGCCTGCCGATTCCAGCAAAGCACTTCATTTATTCCCATGTCTCTTCCTCGCGGGGATGTGCCTGGAACTGCTCTTTCTGCGGCTCCCCGGAATTCTGGGGCAGGAACATCCGATGGCGCTCGCCTGAGAAGTTCGTGGAAGAACTGGAGATGCTTTTCCGAAAAGGGGTGAGCTTTTTCTACTTCTCCGACGACACGTTCACCCTTGACCCGAAGAGAGTCACTGAAATTTGCAAACGGATCATTGAAAAGAATCTCAGGATTTCCTGGTATGCGATCTCGCGTGTGGATCACGTGGAAGAGGAAATGCTCTACTGGATGAGAAGGGCGGGATGCATCCAAATCAGCTACGGAGTGGAAAGCGGTTCCGTGAAGATCAGGAAAGCGCTGGGCAAGCCGGTCAAGACCGAACAGATCAAGCGGGCCTTTGCCCTGACGACACGATACGGAATTCTTTCCAGAGCCTATTTTATCTATGGCGCTCCAGGGGAGACGCGGCAAACGATTCAGGAGACTNTCGATCTCATGGACGAGATCAAGCCTCTGGGCGCGATCTTCTACATCCTCGACATTTTTCCGGGGACCCAGCTTTATTCGGAGACGAAAAAGAAGCAGGGCATCACGGAAGACATCTGGCTCAAGAAAATGGAGGGCATCATGTACTTTGAGACCGATCCTTCCATGAACGATGAGCTCATTCTGGCTTTCGGGAAAANACTGCGCACGGCTTTTTACGAAAGGGTNCATTCCTATGCAGAGGGGATCGAACTTGTTNACCGAAGGGATCTGGATCCGTGGCATGCGGACTTTTGTTCGAGGCTGGGCATGACCTTCAGCCACGGAGATTATTCGAGAAACCCCGAGGTCAGACAGAAACTTGAAACCGCAGAGAAACTCTTCAGAAAAGCCCTGAGCTACCACCCAGATCACCGGGCCTACCTGGGCTTGGGCATGATCAAGCAGAGAATGGGGGAGTTCAGGGAGTCGGTGGAGATCCTTGAACAAGGGCTAAGGCATTGGCCTGAAAGCGAAGATCTCACCGTCTGCCTCGGAATCAACTACATGAACCTGGGAGATTTCAGAACCGCCCTGGATCACCTCTCCAAGTTCCCGCAATCCAAAACAGCGATTCAATACAAGGAGGAATGTGTGAAAGCGCTCAAGGGATGACGGGGCGCGACTAGAGAGCATCAACGTGCTCTGTAAAGCAATTTAAAGAAGAACAACCCAAGGAAAAGGCTCAGACCGGCGGTGAGGAAGAGCGCCGGGAAACCGGCCCGCTCCCCGATGTATCCGAGAAGAATGGATCCGAAAAAAGCGCCTGCGTCCATGGAACCCGTGAAGGCACCTGTCACCTTTCCTCGAATGGCGATGGGTTCGTCTCGCAGGGCGACAGCGGTCAGACATGGGAAAAGAAATCCATGGCCGAGACCGGACATGATGCCGGAGATGACCAGGATCGTTTCCCCGCCTAGAAAACAAAGGAGAAGAAGGCCTGCCCCTGTGAGAAGCATGGCATAAGGGATAATCCGCAGCTCCCCAAGCCGGTCGGCCAGCCTCCCTCCCACGAACCTCGTCAGCACGGCCATCCCGGAATAGCTCAGATAGTAAATTGAGATGAAGGCAAGATCCTTTTCCTTTGCATAAGGGGAAACAAAGCCTCCTGAAGCGGCCAGAGCATATCCGAAAAGAAAGGCCAATAAAGACACTTTCAGGGTCTTCGGCCGAAAGAAAACTGAAAAGAAAGACGAGGAACTCATCGGGGAATGTTCAAAATGGGATTCCGGAATCTGAAGATGCAGAATGAATCCCAAGGCTCCGAGGGCGGAGGCGGCAAGGAAAAAAGGGACAAATCCCGCATGCTGGATAATGAGTTCTGCGATCGCGGGCCCGATGGCCATTCCTGAAAGGCCGGTGATGCCGAACATAGCCATCCCTTCATTAAGCCTGGTTTCCGGGATAATGTCGGCCATATAGGTGAAGGCAGAGGTAAAACAAAAGGCGAGGCCGATGCCGTGAAGAATCCGTGCAAAGAGGAGCGCCGGATAGGCACGGCTCAGGTCCTGGTGAAAGAGGAGGTAGGAAAGGGGAAGAGCCGTCATGATCGCGCATCCTAACGTATAGCTCTTTTTCCGGCCGATCCGATCGATCATCGATGAAATCCAGGGGCGAGAGAGGACGGAGGAAAGAGAAAAAACTCCCATCACAATGCCGATGTCCAGCTTGGATCCTCCGAGGTGTGAAACGAAAAGCGGAAAAAGGAAGAAGCAGCCAAAGCTCGATGTGGTGAAGAAATTGGCCAGTGACATGGTGAGAAAAGTTCGGGTATAGAGGGTTCGTTCACCTTGCATCTTCGGATTCTTCCTTTGCGCGCGAGCTTCAGGGACTCCCAAGAAATCATCATCCTACAGCGAGCCCGGCTCATGAGATCGAAAGCAACATGAGCGGGAAGCATACAAGGGGAATTGATTTCGCGCAACAGGCCTTTTTCCCCAACCCTTTTCATCCTTGACAGAACAGAGGCCTTTCCTATACGTTCAATAGCAGTCGATGGGGCCGACCGGACGGGGATGGGATTTTTTCTTTCCTTCCGTGGTGCGCTGTAAGAGATGGGTTGACCGATCGTTTTTGGGGGAATCAACATGCCTGAGACATGGGTCAATTACTGGTACTATGGAAAAGACGGCAAATTGATCAAGACGGAAAGGCTGCCGAGAAAAGACATCGTGTTCGTCTACGAGACAGCGGAAAGACCAACGGCCCAAATATCGCGTCACACCTTCTTCTGTCCCACCACCGGGGTGACCCAAAAGCTTGATGCCGTGTCCGAGGGGGACCGCGCGGTAAAACGAAGAGAGATCGTGAGGCAACTGCTCGGTCAAGGACTCATGCNCTGACAGGGCCTGCACACGCGAGAAGAACGAACCTCCCTGTTGCTGATCCATAGCGTATCCCCACGGCAGCATAATCACTGAAAACAGCCAATGCGGGCCTTTGGCCATAAAGNAAATCTGTTTGAGCCCAGGACGGGGGGTGTGGTCTCTATCGAGTCCGCAACCGGAAATGGGCTCACCTGGCTAACCGCCCCCTTGCCTTCGAACTTCCCCCGAAGGAGGCGCAGACCCGCATGCCAAACGGAGGCTCTGTGCCAAAGGGCTTTCGCCGTAACCCACTGATTTTTCGGCGCCGCTTAGCGGCACTGAAGAAATGGTTGCGGCTCTAAAGAGACCACACCCCCCAGTCCGGGCTCATGAGATCTACGCATAGTAGGGAGAAGTTTCGTTTTAGGNCTCTAAAGGAGAAAGGACGGTGGCGGTTTGAAAGCTCTTCACTTTCTTCAACACGGTGAACTGGATGCAGTGCGGTACGGAGAGGTCCCCGATCCTGTGGTGCAACCGGGGCACGTTTTAGTGAAGGTTCGTGCCTGCGCCATCAACCATCTGGACATCTGGGTGAGGCGAGGTTGGCCGGGCCTGAAATTGGCGATGCCTCACTGGTGCGGGGCAGACGTGGCAGGAGAAGTGGTTCAACTGGGTGAGAGAGTCGCAGGCTGGAGGATCGGCGATAAGGTGGTGGTGGACCCCGGGGTCAGCACCACAGAGGATGAGTTCACGCGACGGGGAGAAGCCTCCGTGAGTCCCGGTTACCATATCCTGGGAGAGCAGGTCCGNGGAGGTGCTGCAGAGTATCTTGCCGCGCCGGCAAGCAACCTGCTCCTCATGCCTGAAACTCTGGGTTTTCCAGAAGCGGCAGCCCCTCTGCTGGTCAGCCTTGCTGCATGGCGCATGCTTATCCACCGGGCCGGGGTCAAGGCTGGAGAGACCGTCCTCATCGTGGGTGCAGGGGGTGGCGTCAATTCTATGGCCATCCAGATTGCCAAGCTGGCCGGTGCAAGAGTCTACGTGGTCTGTGGAAACGAGGAAAAAGCCAATCGGGCCAAAGAACTTGGAGCTGACGTCGCTGTGGATCGGAGCCGCGGGGATTGGGTGAAAGAGGTTTACAGGCTGACGAACAAGCGCGGCGTTGACGTGGTGGTGGACAATGTGGGCAAGGCCACCCTCACCGGCAGCATGCAGGCTGTTGCGCGAGGCGGCAGGATCGTAATCATCGGCAACACGTCTGGACCACAAGCGGAAATCGATATCCGTTACATCTTCGGGAAGCAGATCAGCCTGATCGGCAGCACCATGGGCAGCCACCAGGACTTCCGGGATGTGACGTCGCTCCTTTGGGCCGGAAAACTCCGACCTGTGATCGACCGTGTCATGCCGATGAGCCAAGGCATTGAAGCTTACAGGATCATGGAGAGGGGGGAACAATTCGGGAAGATTGTCCTGATCCCATAGAACAAGTGCCCCTTCGACTGGGCTCAGGGCCTTCGGCTAAAATGCCTAAAGTGCGCTAAAGGGCCTAAAGTTGAAAGAAGAAGNCAGGAGATAGGAGGAAAACTCTGGAATAATGGAATCATGGATTAGTGGAAAAGGACGAACTCAAAGTAAAAAAACCGATATCACGAAAGCACGAAAACTGGAAAGCACGAAAAAGGGCCTGTTTTTCTATAAAACCCCCTCTTCTTTCGTGTCTTTGTCCCTTCGTGTTTTCGTGATTATTCTTAGTTTTTGAGTTTCCTGTTCCACCTGCGACTTGCAACCTGCCACCTGCGACCCGCAACGGACAACGGACCTACATTCTTTTCATCACTTCCCTGAAGATCACGAGCTTTTGAACGTCCTGAGTGCCTTCACCGAGGGAGGAAGCCCAAGCATCCATGGGGAACTTGTGGATCGGGTGTTCCCGGATCACGGAAGCAGCGCCGAAAAGATCGGCCGCCCAGGCCGTGGTGTCCCGGGCAACTTGGACAGCCAGGTACTTGGCAAGAGAGGATTCAAGGCGAAAGTCCTGCCCTTGGTCCATAGCCCAGCAGGCCTTGAGCAACATGAGGCGAGCCGCCTCCAATCTTGAGAAGAGATCAGCCAGTTCAAAAGCCTTTCCCTGTTGATCGAGGATCGATCGGCCGAAAATCNTTCTCTTTTTCCCGTGCGCGACGGCGAGCTCAAAGGCCCCAAGAGCAGTTCCCAGGGTAAGAGCGCTGATGACGACTCTGCTGTGGGTGAATATGGAAAGAACTTGCNGCAACCCCCGGCCACGCTCACCCACGAGGTGATCCTCCGGAACAAACACGTTTAAGCACTGAATCCGCGTCAGGTCGGAAGGAACCCAAACTTGTTTGTTGAGCTTAGAGCGACTCACGCCCTCGGAGTGAAGATCGACCATGAACATGGAGATGCGGCGATTGCGCTCTGATTCAGGATCGGACACGGCAGTGAGGATCGCACAGTCGCTGATAAAGCCGTTCGTTACGTAAGCCTTGGCTCCGTTCAGGATCCACCCGCCATCAACCTTCTTGGCTTGCATGGCGATATTTGCCGAATCGCTGCCTGCCCCGCTTTCCGTGTTGCCGACGCACAGGAGGGTCTTTCCCATAACCGCTGATGGACCATAGGTCTTTTGAAGAATCGGGGAATCGAAAAGCCAAAGCCCTGCGAGGCCAAGGTCTTGATGAGCGAGGATAGCCACTGCTGTTCCGGGAGAAATCTTTGCCAACTCTTCAGCAAGCAAGGCTTCTCTCAGAGCAGTGTGCTTCATGATGCGGTCTCCCTTGTAGGAGAAACTGAACCAGCCTTGTTCCGCCATCAGGGAGAAGAAGGACCCGGGAAGGGCCCCTTGCTCATACCACTCCGACAGTCGAGGCGAGAGGTGTTTTTCGAGGAAAGCTCTGAACCTTCGCGTCTCTTCCAGATTTTCTTGAGGGATGGAAAAATCCATAGTCCGACCCTCCTTTTTGGGTTCAACTCTTGAGACATCCTAAAAATGGTGTTATTTTTGAGAAACGCAAGTTCCCATCGGAACTAAAACCTTCCTAACAGAGCCAAGCGGCTTTTTTCAGCGCTTGCACCAAATATCAGGTGGCGATCTCAGAAAAATACGTAAAGGACCCTATAGGACTTTTGCAGGAGAGAGCGTATTTTTTCGAAATGCCCAAGGATCGTCATGGAGATCTGGCGTAGGGCAAAAAGCATCAACCACAAGACAAGGAGTGTTGCGTCATGCCTAGAAACAAGGTGGATCTTCCCTACCATTTGGAGCACCTCTCCGTCCTGGACGAGGAGGGGCGCCTGGATCAGGCACTTGAACCCAAGATCCCCGATGACCTTCTGCTTAAGCTTCACCGGGCCATGGTGCTTGGCCGTAGATTTGACGAAAGGTTATTGAGCCTCCAGAGGCAGGGCCGCATCGGAACCTTTGCGCCCATCACGGGCCAGGAAGCATCCCAACTGGGGGCAGTGGCTCCTCTGATGCCCGGGGATATTATGGCGCCCTCCTTCAGGGAGACTGCGGCGCAAGTCTACAGAGGGGTTCCCATGGAGAGCGTCATCCTCGCCTTCGGCGGATACAATGAGGCGGCTTCCCTCGTTAAAGAAGGGAATGGTCTCCCTGTCGCGGTTCCTGTTTCATCCCAGGTCCCGCACGCGGTGGGAATCGCCTGGGCAATGAAGTACCGCAAGAAGCAGAATGTGGTCATGACCTTTTTCGGGGATGGAGGGACTTCAGAGGGGGACTTTCACGAAGGCATGAATTTCGCGGCGGTCTACCAGGTCCCCGTGGTTTTCGTGTGTCAGAACAACCAATGGGCCATTTCCGTGCCGCGAAGCAGACAAACCCATTCGAAGACCATTGCCCAGAAGGCCTTGGCCTATGACATGCCCGGCATTCAGGTGGACGGCAACGATGTCCTTGCCGTGTATTCAGCAGCCAAGGAGGCCATCGACAGGGCGCGATCCGGAGGCGGCCCTGCTTTCATCGAAAACGTGACCTACCGGATGATGATGCACACCACGGCGGATGATCCGAAGCGCTACCGCAAAGATGAAGAGGTGGAGGGTTGGAGAAAGCGGGATCCCATCCAGAGGTTTCAGAAGTACCTCAAGAACAAGGGCCTGCTCACGGACCAAAAGATCGAGGAACTGGAAGGTCAAGTGAAGGCGGAAATCCAGCAAGCGCTGGAGCACGCAGAAGAGTTGATGAAGCAATACAGTGATCCCCTTCACATGTTTGACCATGCCTATGCTGAAATGCCGCCTCATCTGAAAGAGCAGCGGGAAGAACTCAGGCGGGAATTGGCTGAAATGCCTGCCAAGGAGGAAGACCATGGCTAAGATGACGATGGTTCAAGCACTGAACCTGGCCTTTCGTCAGGAAATGCAAAAGGATGATCGCGTCATCATTCTTGGGGAGGACGTGGGTCGTGACGGAGGCGTTTTCAGGGTCACGGAAGGACTGATCGATCAGTTCGGCGAAGAGAGGGTTCTGGACACCCCTCTCGCAGAGTCGGCTATTGCAGGGATGTCCATCGGCATGGCGATCTACGGCCTCAGACCGGTCTGTGAGATCCAGTTTTCAGGATTCAGCTATTTCTGCATGCACCAGATTGAGGCCCACGCGTCGCGCATGAGGTGGCGTTCNCAGGGTAACCTGACCGTGCCAATGGTTCTTCGATGTCCCTATGGCGGAGGCGTGCGGGCGCTGGAGCACCACTCCGAGAGCCGCGAAGCCTTCTGGGCTCACATCCCCGGGCTCAAAATGGTGATTCCCTCGGGTCCGAGAAATGCCAGAGCGCTTTTGGTCAGCGCCATCCGCGACCCTGACCCGGTCATCTTCTATGAAGCCAAAGCGGTTTACAGGGCCTTCAGGGAGGAAGTGCCGGAGGAGGAAGAGACCCTGCCTATCGGCAAGGCGCAACGGGTCCTTGAAGGTAAAGATCTCACCATGATCTCTTATGGCGCCATGATGCGTCCTACGCTGGAAGCAGCCTCTTTGCTCAAGGAAAAAGACGGCGTGGAGGCTGAGGTGGTCGATCTGCTCACCATTTCTCCTCTGGATGAGGCGACACTGGTGGAGTCGGTCAAGAAGACCGG
>JGI20214J51650_10003257_pt1 | contig 10183 bp, 9 predicted proteins | sample WetSurMetagenome_FD_51650 | JGI IMG/M metagenome (IMG submission 51650)
GCCTTCATGTATTCTTCCTCAACGCACTGGTAGGAGTGTTCGGGTGCGACTCCGTGGCCCGGCCACTTGTAGAGCTTGTAGTCAAGGATCTCATAGAACTTCCCTGGTCCGGCCTGTGCAGCGCCGATGTGCATATCCGGCTTAAGTTCCAAGATGAACTTCTTAAAGGCTGCGGCGCATTTGTCGTAGTCATACATCGCCTCTTGAACCGTCATTCCTGCACTGAGAAAAGGGAACATGCTCGGAAGTAGAGCGACCGGCACTCTGTCCGGAATTTTTTTCAACTGAACGGCGTCCTTGATTCTGGTGATGCTCGCCTTGTAACTTGCCTCTGCTTCCGAGCTCTGAAATTTGAGAGCATTCCCCTGAGGGTCTTTGGGATTCAGCAACTTTTGAAATTGCGCCTCGTGCTTCTCATCCGGCGACATGGCCTCCCATTTCTTTTCCATCGCTTTACCCTCCTATCCAGCTTTTGGCTAATTGAACGGCAGCCATGGCGTCTCTTCCGTAGGCGTCTGCGCCCGTGAAGCGCCTCACCTGTTCGTCAATCTGGCCGCCTCCGATCATGATTTTGACTTTATCCCGGAGTCCCGCCTTTTGGATGGCGTCTATGGTTTCCTTCATGGAATCGAAAGCCAGCGTTAGAAATCCGCTCAAGCCCACGATCTTGCTCCCGCTNTGCTTGATCGCGTCAACGAATTTCTGTGCCGGCACATCGATGCCGAGGTCCAGGACCTCGAAACCGCTCACATCCAGCATGAAGACCACAAGATCCTTCCCTATGTCATGGATGTCCCCGGCTACTGTCCCGATGACCGCTTTTCCCAGGCGTTTTTGTTCTTTGCCTTTCTTGANGTGAGGCTCAAGCATTATGACAATGCCTTTCAGGATTTCTCCGGAAAAGATAAGATCCGGAATGAAGTACTCTTGACGTGCAAACCTTTCCCCCACGAGGGCCATGCCTTCGCGGGCCTCTTCCAGNAGGGCCGCGGGATCGACCCCTTTGGCGAGCGCCTTTTCGACGAACTGCAAGGCCTCGGGTTCCTTCAGATCCGACAGTAATTTCACAAGTTCCCCTGACATCGCGATGACCTCCTTTCAGGATGGTTCTGATGAAGAATGAAATTGTATTACCCTCTATGTCAAAATCCAGGCCTTTGGGCGCAACCAAATCAGAGTCTCGAAACCCGAATGTCGAATGTCGAACAAGGAATTTCGAATGATGAAGTTAAATCGCATCTATTGTTTCCTTCGGCGTTCGTTATTTGTAATTCGACCTGCCCGCTATGCCCGAAAACAGATTCTGTACGGATCCTCCCTGCCTTCCACCGTCACGGCCCCCTCTTCACCGCGAATTTTTCCGCAGGGCAGGCGGGTATTCTGCGGTTCGCTTTTAAGCTTCTACGCACGTTCCGGAGAACGTTTTGTCTGAGATTCTACAGTCGCAGAACCGGTTTGATCACCAGCCCGTGCACCATATCGTCTGCCGCCTTGTTGATTTCATCGAAGGGGTAGAAGGTGATCAATTTGTCGAACGGAAACCGTCCTTGGCTGTAAAGGTCCAAAAGCTTGGGTATGAACAAATCCGAAATCGAATCGCCTGCAAGGACCCCTCGGACCGTACGGCCGTTCATGATCAGGTCCATGTCCAGGCCGACCTCCGTGCCCGGCGGCACAACCCCGAGAAGTCCGCAGACCCCGCGGCGGGGTAAGACGTCCACTGCCTGACGAAGAACCTTTGGATTGCCGACACACTCCAGGCTGTATTCCGCGCCCCCGCCGGTGATGTCTCGCACCGCGGCGACCGGGTCCGCCTCTTTGGCGTTGATCGTGTGGGTGGCACCGAATTCCTTAGCCTTCTTGAGGCGCTCGGGAATCACATCCACGGCGATAATGGTCGTGCAGCCGCACACGACCGAGGCGAGGAGAGCGCTCATCCCCACCGGCCCTACACCGAATAGGGCGATGGAAGCTCCGGGTCTGGGACGAAGGGTGTTCATGACCGCACCCGCGCCGGTCCGGATGCCGCAACCCATGGGGCCGAGGATTTCGAGAGGAACGTCCTTTCTCACCTTGACGATGTTCCTTTCGCTGGCCAGGGAGAAATTCGCGAAAGAAGACTGACAGAAAAAGGACCCATGGATGACCTGATCACCCTTTCGCAAGGTCGTGGTGCCGTCCGGCCGGGCACCGTTGAAATTGTAGAGGAAAAGATTGTCGCAATAAGGTTCGTTACCCGACTTGCACGACGGACAGGTGCCGCAGGAATTCCAGCTCAAGGCCACAGGGTCCCCTGGTTTTACCTTGGTCACTCGAGCTCCCACCTTTTCGACCACGCCGGCCCCCTCATGTCCAAAGACAGCAGGGAAGGCNCGCGCCGGCGGGATCGGCAAATACTGTTCCCGGCCGGCCAGATCCGTGTGGCATATGCCCGTGGCCACGATGCGAACCAGGACCTCGTCGTCTTTGGGCTCGCTGATTTCAATTTGATCAATCGTGAATTTACCCGATCTTTCATAAACGACCGCAGCTTTTGTCTTCATCGTGTCCTCCTATGTTTGGAGTTTTTCTATACCTTCGGGGCACCGGACAGACCTTTCNCTGTCACATCCCCAAGTAGGATTTTCTCACATGATCATTCTCAATAAGATCCCTGCTGTTTCCTTGCAGGACGATTCGCCCGTTTTCCATCACGTAGGCGCGATCCGCCATTTCAAGCGCCTGCTTCACATTCTGCTCGATGAGCAGGACCGTAATTCCTCGCTCGGGCAGCAGCCTGATGACCTTGAAGATCTCCTGAACCGCCTTCGGTGCGAGGCCGTAGGAGGGCTCGTCGAACATGCACAATTTCGGCGTGGACATGAGCCCCCGGCCTATGGCCACCATCTGCTTTTCCCCGCCGCTCAGGGTCCTCACCACCTGTTTCATCCTCTCCTTGAGCCGGGGGAATATGTGATAAACCGTCTCCAGAGTCTCTTTTCTGTACTTCCATGCCTTTAGCGGATAGGCCCCCATCTCGAGGTTCTCGAGTACGCTCATATCCGGAAAAAGTCTTCCTCCCTGAGGAACCTGGGAGATGCCCACGTCCACAATGGAAGCTGGCTCCTCTTTCTCTATAGGCCTGCCCAAAAAAGCTACACTTCCCGACGAGGCGCGGAGGAGACCTGATAGGGTATTGAGAAGCGTGGTTTTGCCTGCGCCGTTTGCGCCGACGAGAGCGACGATCTCCCTTTCCCGGATGTCAAAGCTCACGCCCCACAGGGCCTGTATCTTTCCGTAAAAGGTGCTGACCTTCTTGAGCTCAAGCACAGGGCTATTCTCCCAGATAAACTTCGATCACTGTTTTGTTCTCGGTAATCTCCTCCGGCGTACCTTCCGCAATCTTGAGACCGTGATCGAGAACGATGATCCGGCCGCAAATGTTCATGATCGCCTTCATCACATGCTCGATCATCACAATGGTGATGCCTCTCTGTCCCATCTGCTTGACCAGTTCCATAGCCGCCGCCATCTCTGTCGGGGTCAGCCCGGCCATGAGCTCGTCAAGGAGCAGGAGATCCGGTTTTGCGGCCAGCGCCCTTGCCACTTCAAGCCGCTTCTGGTTTGCCAGGATCAGGTCTCGACCGAGCGCATTGCGCATGGAAGCGAGGGACACAAACTCAAGGATCTCGCAAACCTCTCGCTCCGCTTCATCCTTTCCTCCGCTCTCGAGCCTTCCGAACAGATAACCCACTCTCACATGGTCAATCACCGACATTCTGGAAAAAACCTTGACCGACTGGAAGGTCCGCGCAATCCCTCTGCGTGCTATTTGGTGTGGCTTCAACCCGGTAATGTCATGCCCTTTGAACCGTATGACACCCGAATCCGCTTTTAGAGCACCGGACAACAGATTGAACAGGGTCGTCTTCCCAGCGCCGTTCGGACCGATGAGGCCCAAGATTTCGCCTTCCTTCACATCAAGGTCAACGCTCGACACGGCGGTTAGGCCTCCAAAGCGTTTGTTCAAGCGGGTGGCTTCAAGGATCTTCATATTCTCACAATAGATTCCCTCTTTATCCTGTGTCTCCACTTCTCGATGACCCCCTCAAGGCCGTGCGGCATGAAGCGGATAACCGCGAGCATGATAAGGCCGAAAATGAGCATGTAATAGTAAGGAAATTTCGTTGTTAGCATCTCTTCGAGGAGGGAGAAGACGGTGGCCCCCGCAATAGGGGCATAGAGGTGTCCCGTACCGCCGAATATCGCCATGAGCACGGGCATGAAAGAGAACTGAATATTGAATGCCGTGGTCGGGTCAATGTAGGTCCACCGCATGCTCATGGTTGCCCCTGCCGCCCCCATGAAAAAAGCGCTCACCGCAAAGGTCACTGCCTTCACCCTCGTCACGTTCACACCGCTGTGGTCCGCAGCCTCCTCGGATTCTCCTATGCTCTCCAGGGCCAGGCCGAACTTGGAACGCTTGATCAGGTAGGAGACGAGAAGCACCGACACGAAGATGCCTACCATGCAGTAGAAGATGGCCGTGTTGTCTGCCGAGAGGATGATTCTGCCGACCGTGCCCGTGATGTTGACCTCCCACCAATGGAGGGAGTTTCTCACAAGCTCGACGAGGCCGAAGGTGAACATGGTGAAATACATGCCCTTCAACCTCAGGGTCAGGGAGCCGACAAGGAACGCAAGGGTGAAGCTTGCGCTGCCGCCGATGACGATGACGACAGGCAGGGGCAGGCTGGAGCTGAGCAAAGCAGAGGCATAGACCCCTGTGCCGAAAAAGGCGGCAGACGCTAGGGATATGTAACCCGTAGGCGCCGAGAAAATGGCCCAGCTAAGCGTCAGCACCACATACATGAGGATGTTCGTGATAAGGATGACCGTGTAGGACGACATATATCCAGGGACCCCCACAAGCAGAGCGAGTAAGGCGATCAGAGCGACGAATGAGCCGTATTTGCCTNCTGCGGTTTTCATGAGGATATCCCGTTCCTTATTTCGTGAGTAGTCCAGTAGGCCGCACAAGGAGCAAGAAAAGGAAGATCACGTAGTAGGCGACCATGGACAATCCCGGCTGTGAAGAACTGACGATGTAGCCGACCAGACCGAGTATGAATCCTCCGATGAAGCAGCCCTTTATGTTGCCTAATCCCCCAAGGACCACCACGATGATCGCGATGAGNGTGTATTGCATACCCATGACCGGTGAGAGCATGATGGAAGTCATGCTCAGCAGCAGCCCGCCCAACGCTGCCATCATGGTGCCGAAACCGAAACAGAGGGCCAGAACCCGGTTAATGCGGACCCCCATGAGTTCGGCGGCATCCGGGTCTTGAGCAGCCGCCCGGATCGCCTTGCCGGTGCGCGTGCTTAGTAAGAAAACATAGAAAGCAGAACCCAGGAGGATGGAGGCGATCAGGGTAACGATACGGTTCGCCGAGAAGACCGCCCCCGACAAGTGGATGGGAAATGCCAGGTACGAATAACCCCTGACCGGAGTACCCCAAATGATCGAAGCAAGGTTCTGTACGACGAAGAGGAGACCGAAGGATGCCAGCATAGAATTGCCTTCAAAGGCTGCCGGTGATTCGGAAGAAGCCCTCAGAGGGGTAAAGAAGATCCTGTAAATGGCGAACCCCATCGCGAAAAAGAAGGGGGCGCAGAAAAGCATCGAAACCAGAGGGGTGACACCCGCACTGGTGAAAAGCGTCCAGGTGCAAAAGGCCCCCAGCATAATGAATTCTCCGTGGGCGATGTTCAGAACACGGGCAACGCCGTATTGCAGACCGAAGCCCACGGCGATTAGGGCGTAGATGCCGCCCATGAGCAAGCCGCCGATTGCAATGTCGAGGAATTTAACGAGCATAATCGGTTTTGCGTAACTCTTCGCTTTTCGAAATTGAATCTCTAAGAGCGCATCTCACGCAGCAAATCCGTCTTCGGAACCTTTCCGACAAGCTTAAATTTCCCTCCCCCTCGACGGGGGAGGGGTAGGGTGGGGGTGAAAAGGACGCCTTANATTCTTAGAACTTTTTCTTTCCCCCTCCCCTTTATCCCCTCCCGCCAGGGGAGGGGAGAGGTGTTGTCGGACGCCCCCTTGACTCGCTTTGGCGGGGACCGGGGAATTTTGAGTGAATCGGCGAAAGGGCTTTTCACACACCGCATTTGTATGAACTACTTTTTTGCAGGAGGGGGCGGCGGTTGCCACGCGGGCTTTGGGTAAATCGGTTTCGCCGTCCGCTTCGGTCCTACGTCAATGACCTCCCAGCTCCCGTTCTGCCACTGACCAACCTCACCGGGATGATTCAAATTGATCCCTTTGGTGAAATTGAAGGGCCCCATAGCGGTCTGGTATGTTTTTGAAGCCATGATATCCCTGATCTTGGTCTGGTCCAGAGTCCCTGCCTCTTCTATCGCCTGCTGGAAAAACTGGAGGGAGGAGTAGTAGAAGAGCGTTCCCCACCCCTCAGGCTCCATTCCCCATTTTTTGGTATACCTCTCGAAAAAGTCCTTGGCTCCGGGAGAGGATTTAACGTTCCATGCGCCAGCGCCCATGACACCATCGATTCCTTTTGCAGTAAAGGCATCACGATACCCTGCCAAGCAGGGTCCCACGGTCATATAAAAGGCTTTGGGGCTGAAGCCGACTTCCATGGCCTGTCCGGTCGCAGGAAAGGCATTCTGCGGGTACAGAAAACCTGCGAAAGCATCGACATTGGCCGCCTTGGCCTCCTTCAACAAGGGGGTGAAGTCCTGCATATCCAGGGGAAAGCTCTTTGCGGCCACGATATTGATGTTCTTTTTCTTGAAATCCTGCTGCGCCACCTCATTGTACTCCAGGCCATGAAGGTCCTGGATATAAGCGATGTAGACGCTCTTCACACCGACCTCCGCAAAGACGTCGGCAAGCGCAGGCATGTGAGTGTCCGCGAAACTCAAAACCTGGAAGAAATATGGAAGTTGGCCTATCATTCCCTTAAGTTTCAAGGCTCCGCCCGAACCTCCCAGAAGCACCATCTTGTGCTTGTTGGCAATCGGAGCTGCCGCAAAGATAAAGGCGGTGTCCCAGGGGCAGAAGATCAAGTCGACCTTGTCCTCCACGATGGTCTTCTCGAGCAGCTTGGTCATGGTGCCTATGTCACTCTTGTCGTCGTACATGATGACGTCGAGGGGCAGCCTCTTCCCGTATTCTTTGATCATCAGCCCGCCCTGTGCGTTGACCTCCTCGACCCACATCTTGTAAACATTTCCACTGGTGACCATCACGCCGGGGGCATTTACACCGGAGAGCGAGGTGACCCAGCCTACCCGGATTTTGTCTTTTGCCGGCGCCGCATCCACAGAAGTACAGAACAAGAACACGAGCGCCGCCATCACCACTCCCAGCGCATAAAATCTGTCTCTCTTCATGGTGCCTCCTTAAATTGAATGGGGTTCAGTTCACGATCTGAGCATTCCTTAAGGTACTCCCAAGAAACTCGACCTAACGGCGATACGAAATCCCCTCTGTCTCCTCTTTGCAAAGGGGAGGACCTGTGCTTGATTTCCCCCTTTCGTAAAGGGGGATTAAGGGGGATTTGTGGTGCACCCCGTCAAACCAAGTTCTCTTCATAGGCGCCCCCGTAACGAGGCGCCGGGGCATGAGTGCTGATCACCTCCTTTCTTCGCTATTGTCTCATGACTTCAATGAGCCCTGTTTCTCCTTTTCTTTTAGGGCCATAACGATTTTCTCGGGCGTTACCGGCTGCTCCTTGAACCAGATTCCTGTGGCATGGTGAATGGCGCTGATCACCGACGGGGGAGAGCTTATAATGGCTCCTTCGGAGGCTTCCTTGGCCCCAAAAGGGCCATAGGGCTCTTCGGTAATAATGTCTATCACGCTGATCTTAGGACTGTCGGATGAGAGGGGCATCTTGTAGTCAATCAAATTGGGATTCAGGGTTCTCCCTCTGTCCATTTTGAATTCTTCATAAATGGCTTGCCCCAGTCCCTGCACCGCGGCTCCTTGGTTCTGCGCCTCCACATTGATCGGGTTCAAGGGTTTTCCGCAGTCATGAGCAATGATCATGTTGGTGCATTTCAAAAAGCCCGTTTCCATGTCCACATCCACTTCCGAGAGTTGAGACGTGAAACTGTAGGAGGTGCCGCTGTTGCCCTCCCCCCTGTCAAAGTCGAGGCTCTCGATGCCGTATTGGGAGTATCCCTTGCCCACCAGCACCGCGCCTGATCCCGAGTAGCAGGCGGTCTGCGCCAGCTTTTGAAAGGGGATGGCGTTTTGTGGAGAGCCCTTCACATAAACCTGCCCGTTCCTGAAAACAATGTCTTCCGGATTCGCCTCCCACTTTTCGGCTGCGAACTTGGCCAATTGGATTTTGAGGTCTATCGCCGCCTTTTGAGCCGCTTCTCCTGCGAGAACCGTTACACGGCTTCCGTAGCTCCCGGCGTCACAGGGTGTCAGCGCCGTATCCACCCTCTTGATATCAATATCTTCCACTCTGAGCCCTAATTCTTCGGCGATGATCTGAACCAGAACCGTGTCAGACCCCTGTCCGCAATCTGTGGCACCGGTCAGATAATCAATGGTTCCGTCTTCACAAAGCCTGATCACGGCTGCGCAAGACTGGTGGCCTCGTTGCCGTGCCCCGCCCAGATGAGAGGTGCCTGAGAGTCCGACCCCGTGGCAGGTGGATGCGTTACCCTTTTTCTTTTGATCTCTGTCTTTCCAAGTGGGGGTGCCGGCCAGGGTCTTCAGGCCCTCCTTCAGGCCGCAGGAGTGCACGGTCACTTTGTTGATCGTCTCATGGGGAGCGGTGATGGCATTCCTGAGCCTGACTTGCACTGGATCAAGCCCCAGGTCCTCGGCCATCATTTCCATCTGAATCTCTGCTGCAAAGCGGGTGTGCGTTATCCCGTGGCCCCTCATGGCCGCACCAATGGGATTGTTCGTGAAAACCCTGTAGGCGTCATGTTTGAAATTGGGGAGCCTGTAGGGGAGGGTGCTGATGCATCCGGTCAGAAACATGGTCAAGGGTCCGATGGCCGTATAGGCGCCGCCGTCCGCAATGACCCGGCTGTGCATGGCGGTGAGGGTCCCGTCTTTTTTCATACCCATCCTGTTGTGGATGATCATGTTGTGGCGCCTGCGACACGTCATCAGAACTTCCTCCATGCTGTAGACAAATTTCACAGGCTTTCCCGTCATCTTGGAGAACAGGCAGGCACAGAAGTCCCCTGCAAGGGAATCATTCTTGGTCCCTCCGAATCCGCCGCCGATAAAAGGCTGGATGATTCTGACTTTGTTCAGCGGCAGGTTAAAACAGGAGGCCAGGTGGCGGTAAACGAAATAGGGGCTCTGTTTTGCGGCCCGCAGCGTGATCCCCGAGGAATCCCAGATCGCCAGACCTGCCGGGGGCTCCAGGTACCCTGTGATCACGCGGCCTGTTTGAAAGCGGTCCTCCCGAACCAGGTGGGATTCCTGAAAGGCTTTTTCCACATTTCCGAAATCCATGTGAAATTCCCAGCTCAGGTTGTTGTCCACGTGATCGTGGACTCTCGGAGCCCCGTCCTTCATAGCCTCTTCCGGTTCAAAGACGCCGGGCAATTCCTCGTATTCCACCTTGATCAGTTCCGTGGCTTCCTCAGCCGTGTCTTCATCCACGGCAGCGATGGCTGCCACGGCCTCTGCCAGATACCTCACCTTGTCCTCTGCAAGAGGAGCCTCGTCACGGGTTTTCGGCATCCATCCCCAGCGCCATCCGTGAAAATCCTTGGCTGTGAGGACACCCTTCACTCCTGGAAGTTTCAGAGCGGCACTCGGATCGATGTTCAGGATTCTGGCGTGGGCGTATGGGGCCCGAAGCATCTTGCACCAGAGCATGCCGGGCAATCCATAATCAGCGGCGTATCTGGCTTCCCCGGTGACCTTTGTCCGGCCGTCAATGCGAGGGATTCTTTTCCCGATCACGGAAAACTCGTCCATGAGTTAATTCTCTCCCCGCAACAGGCGTGCCGCTGCATCGATGGATTCGACAATTTTAGTGTATCCTGTGCACCGGCAAAAGTTGCCTGCCATGGCATCCCTGATTTCCTTTTCGCTGGGGTCAGGATTCCTGTCGAGCAACGCCTTCGCGGAAACAATCATTCCAGGAGTGCAAAATCCGCACTGCATTCCGGATCGCTCCACAAAGGC
>JGI20214J51650_10003258_pt1 | contig 10181 bp, 6 predicted proteins | sample WetSurMetagenome_FD_51650 | JGI IMG/M metagenome (IMG submission 51650)
AAAATTCGGTAATTATTTCGTCCTGAATCTCATTGATTGTCATAAAGCATAAATTAAGCAAACATATTCTTCACCCTCTCAAGTCCCAGAACCAGGGAATCNATTTCTTCCTTCGTATTGTAGAAACAGAGGGANGCCCTTACTGTTCCAGGTATTCCATAAAAATCCATGACCGGCTGTGCGCAATGTGTGCCGGTACGGACTGCAATGCCAAGCTTATCGAGAATCATTCCTGTATCGTACATATGAATATCGTCAAGAAGGAATGAGATAGTTGAAATTTTATTTTTCGATTTTCCGTAAATCCTTAGTCCTGAAATGAGGGATAGTTGTTCTTCGGCATAGTGGAGAAGCTCTTCCTCGCGTATTTTAATTTCCTCCCTTCCGAGTTCTGACACATAGTTGACAGCCTTTGCCAGCCCTATTGCTGCGGGGAAGTTCATTGTTCCTGCTTCGAATTTGAAAGGGAGCTCATTGTAGGTTGTCTTTTCGAAAGTGACATTTTCAACCATGTCGCCTCCTCCCTGGTAGGGTGGCATTTCCGAAAGCAATTCCTTTTTACCGTACAGAACGCCGATGCCTGTTGGCCCGTAAATCTTATGACCTGAGAAGGCATAGAAATCGGCGTTCATTTTTTTGACGTCGACAATCCCATGCTGGATGCCCTGGGCTCCATCGACCAGGACAGGTATTTTCCTCAGATGAGCTTCGGCAATTACCTTGTCGAGGGGAGTTATAGTTCCAAGGGCATTTGAAGCCTGGGCAATAGCCACCAGCTTTGTTGAAGAAGAAAGCAATTTCAGGTATTCCTCAATGATTATCTCTCCATTTTCGTCGATAGGAATAACCTTAAGTTTTGCACCTTTTCTGTCGCACATCATCTGCCAAGGCACTATGTTGGCATGGTGTTCCAGTCGGCTTACAATTATCTCATCGCCTTCAGAAACATATCTTTCGCCGAAGGAAAAAGCCACCGCATTGATTGAGCCGGTGGTACCGGAGGTGAAGATAATCTCTTCCCTGCTTCCGGCATTGATGAAGGCGCGGACAGTTTCCCTGGCTTTTTCATACTCTTCGGAAGCCTTGTCGCTCAGTGCATGAACGCCGCGGTGTATATTGCTATTATAATTATAAAGGACCTCATCAACAGCGTCAATAATACATTGTGGTTTCTGGGAAGTAGCGCCATTGTCAAAATAAACAAGCGGCTTATTGTAAACCTCCTGTCTGAGGATCGGGAAGTCAGCCCTTATGAGTTCAATGCTTTTCATTTTTCGAAATATCAGCTGCATTTAACCATACAGGTAGCACAGCGTGAAAGTTCACCCTTCAGCCTTTGCATTACAAGGTTATCGATTCTTTCGCGAAGGGGCTCCACCTTTATATTCTGGACAACTTCATGGGCAAAACCGAACATGAGCATCAACCGGGCTTCACGGGTGCTTATTCCCCTCGACCGGAGATAAAAGAGTGCATTATCGTCAAGTTGTCCGACTGTTGCACCGTGGCTGCACTTGACATCATCGGCATAAATCTCAAGTTGTGGCTTGGTATCCATCTTCGCGTCATCAGTGAGAAGAATATTATTGTTCTTCTGGTAGGCCAGGGTCCCCTGTGCATTCTTGTGAACATAGATCCTGCCGTTGAAGGCTCCGGTTGCCATATCGTCGAGAACTCCTTTGAACAGCTGGTTGCTCGTGCAATTAGGAGCAGCATGATCGACGCTAACAAAATTGTCGATATGCTGAAATTTGTCCCCGAGGAATAAGCCATACGAAGTGCTTTCGGCTCCTTCACCAGAAAGCTGGTGATGGGTACTGTTCCTTACAAGTCCCCCATGAAGGGTTATATTATTCGAGGAGGCATGGCTGTTCCTCTCCTGGTGAATGAAAGTATGCGTTATTTTCCCGGCATTGTTATGTTCATTCTGTACCCTGATGATATCGAAATGGGCATTCTCTCCCACATATATCTCTGTGACACCGTTGGTAAGAAATTTACCAGGCGACAGGGTATGGTCGCAGACAATAAGGGTAACGTCGGAATTCTTTTCAGCTATAATGAGGTTTCTGTGCTGGTTGAAGATATCCATATCGGATTGCACCAGATTTATAATCTGTATAGGCTTGTCGAGAACAGTACCTGCGGGGATATACATAAATACGCCGTCGGATGCCATGGCAGTGTTCAGGTGAACAAGTGCATCGGCATTACCATTGATATAATGATTGTAGTGTTTTTTTATCTGGTCGCCAAAGTTGATGGCAGCCTCGTTCATGCTTCCGATCCATATTCCTCCCGGAAGCTTTCTCAGTTTTTCATTTACTGTCGGGTAAAATCCATTCAGGAGCACGATCCCGTGTGAGTCGAGGTCTGTAACATCGCACCTGAACTCTTCAGCCTTCCGGAAATCGTTTTCTGTGGGGATAAAGTAATTCTGATACTCGTGGTTAAAGAAAGGATCGAGGTTAGTATAGCGGTATGCTTCATTTTTCCGATTAGGAATGCCGAGCCTGCCAAATTCTTTTATTGCCTCAGCGCGAAATGAATTTACATAATCTGAAGAACCTGCAGTAATCCTTTCGATGTTTTCACTGTAGAGCTTCAGATATCTTTCCGATCTTTCATCCGTTCCGCTCATGCCAGTTCTTTTTTGTCAACCTCTTTCTTAATCCAGTCGTATCCTTTTTCTTCAAGCTCAAGTGCAAGTTCCTTGCCTGCAGTCTTGACAATCCGTCCGTCGTAAAGAACGTGGACCACGTCGGGCACTATATAGTCGAGAAGTCTCTGGTAATGAGTAATCACTATTGAGGAAGTATCGGGACGCTTAAGTTTGTTTACTCCGTTGGCTACTATTCTAAGGGCATCTATATCGAGACCTGAATCAGTCTCGTCGAGAATGGATAGCCTTGGCTCGAGCATAGCCATCTGGAATATTTCATTTTTCTTCTTTTCACCTCCGGAGAAGCCTTCATTGACGGATCTGTTGGCGAGTTTGGAGTCGATCTCCACGAGTTCCTTCTTTTCCCTCATTAACTTCAGGAAATCTGAAGCTGAAAGAGGTTCGAGTCCCTTATATTTTCTGTGTTCATTCACAGCGGTTTTCATGAAGTTGACCATGCTGACGCCGGGGATTTCGATAGGGTACTGGAATCCAAGGAAGATCCCGGCTCTTGAGCGTTCTTCGGCAGGCATTGAGAGGAGATCCTTTTCGAAATATGTCACAGTTCCTTCAGTCACTTCAGCAAATTCCCTTCCTGCCAGCACTGCTGCCAGAGTACTCTTACCAGAGCCGTTGGGTCCCATAATTGCATGAACTTCACCCTCCTTAACTTCAAGGCTTATACCCTTCAAGATCATCTTCCCGTTAATCGAAGCCTTTAAATTCTTTATACTAAGCATGATGTTATATTGTTATATTTTAATATTGTTATATTACTATCCTACACTGCCTTCGAGGCTGATCTGCAGGAGTTTCTGGGCTTCAACCGCAAATTCCATGGGAAGCTTGTTAATTACCTCCCTGGCATAGCCGTTGACAATAAGTCCAATAGCGTCCTCGGTTGATATTCCTCTCTGGTTGCAGTAGAAAATCTGGTCTTCGCCGATCTTTGAAGTTGTTGCTTCATGCTCGACAACTGCAGTCTGGTTATCGACCTCTATATAGGGAAAAGTATGAGCGCCGCATTTATCGCCAAGAAGCAGTGAATCGCATTGTGAGAAGTTTCTTGCCCCGGAGGCATTTTTAAGGACCTTCACAAGTCCCCTGTAACTGTTCTGACCATGTCCGGCCGAGATTCCCTTGGAGACAATTGTGCTTTTGGTGTTTTTCCCGATATGGATCATTTTTGTTCCTGTATCGGCTTGCTGGTAATTATTAGTAACGGCAACCGAATAAAACTCACCCGTTGAATTATCGCCACGAAGGATACATGACGGATATTTCCAGGTTACTGCTGATCCTGTTTCGATCTGGGTCCATGAGATCTTTGAATTCTCTCCCCTGCAGAGGCCTCGTTTTGTAACAAAGTTAAATATGCCTCCTTTGCCCTCCTTATCTCCGGGATACCAGTTCTGAACGGTAGAGTATTTTACTTCTGCATTGTTCTCTGCAATTATTTCAACAATTGCGGCATGAAGCTGGTTTTCGTCGCGCATGGGAGCAGTACATCCTTCGAGATAAGATACATAGGCTTCCTCATCGGCAACGAGGAGAGTTCGTTCGAACTGCCCTGTGTTTGCTGCATTGATCCTGAAATATGTTGAGAGTTCCATCGGGCATCTGACACCTTTGGGTATATAGCAGAATGATCCGTCACTGAAGACCGCCGAATTGAGAGCTGCGAAGAAATTATCGGTATAGGGCACCACTGATCCCATGTATCGCTTCACCAGGTCGGGGTATTCTTTTACAGCATCGCTGAAAGAGCAGAATATTATTCCCGATTCAGCAAGGGTTTCCCTGAAGGTCGTCTTTACCGAAACACTATCCATTACTGCATCAACTGCAACACCAGAAAGGTGCTTTTGCTCCTCAAGAGGAATGCCAAGCTTATCGAAAGTCTTCCTCAGTTCCGGATCAATATCGTCGAGGCTCTCCAGTTTGGCTTTCTGCTTTGGGGCCGAATAGTAGATGATATCCTGGTAGTTTATTTCAGGGATTTTAAGATTTGCCCATGCGGGCATCCTCATGGTTTTCCAATGCCTGAAGGCTTTCAGCCTGAAATCAAGAAGCCATTCCGGCTCCTCTTTTTTTGAAGATATTATCCTGACGATATCCTCGCTAAGCCCTTTTGAAATACTATCGGAATCTATATCAGTATAAAAGCCATACTTATAGTCGCCAGAAGTTACTTCATTTAATATTTTATCCTGTTCCTTTTCCATTTCATAATAGGAAATCCGTATATCTTCCTGTCAGCATTAACAATTCTTAGTGCGAATTGTTAATTATAATTAATCTAAATAAAGACGTAAAAGTATTAATTTTAAATGAATCAAAAATCAGGCGAAGCCAAAATTACTCAGGTTGAATGCCCTGCAGTGAAATAATTTATAAATTTACCCGCTATTTATGAAAAATACTGCCAATATGATGCAAAAAGAACCTCGTTACCGGTCTGGAAACTTAATAAAAAAAATCTTTATCACCCTGATGCTCGTGCTTGCGCCATTGCCAATATTTGCTGCGGGCGCACATGTCCCAGCAATAGGCCCGGTAAGGGTTGAATTTATAATTTTTGCTCTCATCCTTGCCGGTGTGGCTATTTTTCACAAGCACACTTTTTGGGTTGCGGTAACCGGATTGGTCGTTTTGCTGGCTTTCAAGTTTATTTTTGATCCGGGTTATAATATGATTGAGCACCTCTTTGGCACAACACCGTTCGGTGACCAGATTATGCACAAGAGTCTGCGTCAGGGTGAATGGGGTATAATACTCAATCTTACCGGGTTGCTGCTTGGCTTTGCTCTGCTTGCCAAGGTATTTGAGGAATCCGGGGTACCTGGTGTTCTGCCCCGTTACCTGCCGAACGACTGGAAGGGTCCTTTTCTCCTGCTTATTTTTGTATGCATATTGTCATCCTTTCTCGATAATATTGCTGCTGCCCTGATAGGTGGAGCAATAGCGATAGTTGTATTCAGGAACAAGGTTCATATAGGCTACATAGCGGCGCTGGTTGCTGCCAGCAATGCCGGAGGAAGCGGAAGCGTGGTCGGTGACACCACTACCACCATGATGTGGATTGACGGTGTTAGTCCGATTAACGTTGTTCATGCCTATGTTGCAGCCATAATTGCACTCCTTTTCTTTGCTTTTTTTGCCTCGAGGCAGCAGGACAGGTACCAGAAGATACAGGCTGACGCAACTCCCGATGCTAAAATTGACTGGGTCAAGCTATTGATAGTGGCCTTGATCCTTATTGGAGCCATAGTCTCCAATTTCCTTTACGATATGCCGGCCCTGGGTGTCTGGATAGCCATAGTAATCGGCGCCTTACTCAGGCCAATGCCATGGAAAGAGGTTCCGGGATCAATAAAAGGAACTATTTTTCTTCTCTGCCTTGTGTTCTGCGCCTCACTCATGCCGGTTGAAGAATTGCCGAATGCATCGTGGGTTACCGCTTTCGGACTTGGATTCCTTTCCGCAGTCTTCGACAATATTCCCCTTACCAAGCTTTGCCTTGAACAGGGTCATTACGACTGGGGAATGCTGGCATATACAGTCGGCTTCGGAGGGTCAATGATATGGTTCGGATCATCGGCAGGCGTTGCCATTACCAATAAATTTCCTGAAGCCCGGAACGTATTGCTTTGGTTGAAAAAAGGATGGCATGTTGCTGCTGCTTATGTAATCGGATTTTTCCTTCTTTACTTCATTATGGGATGGGAGCCTGCAGATAACAAGGAACATAAGGTGAAAAACTGCCCGGTTCCGGGATGCCCGATGGCGACGAAGGATGTACCTCCGGGAACAGTAAGTTACATGGACCTGGCCAGATAGACTCCGGATGCTGTCTTTCTATCCAATAATTATTGCTACTTGAGTTGATTTTCAGGCTATTGTTCAAATTTTCTTGACTTGAATCCAAATATGGCGTAACTTTTGGGGATAAACTCCAAAAACCGTCATTATGAAAATCCTGACTCTTAAAAGGACAGCCGTTATTGTAGTCTTTTGGACTGTGGCACTGACATTAGCAGCTCAGGTCCCCTTATCATTTAATTACCAGGCTATAGCCAGGGATGCATCAGGCGATATTCTTGCAGATGCCAATCTGCCGGTAAGATTAAATTACCAGACTTCAATGGATGGTGGAACACTTTTATACCAGGAAACTTTTTCATCGATTGTTTCCAATAAATTCGGATTGATAACCATTGCTGCAGGCACCGGAACAAATACCGGAGGAGACCTGAAAACCTTTGCCGAAATAGACTGGAAAGCACAGCCCGTATATCTTAAAACTGAGATACTATACCCTGGCCTAACCTGGACCACCATGGGAACAAGCCAGATACTGGCTGTACCATATGCATTGCTGGCNAAGGATGTCTCAACTCTCTCGAAGCTGGGTATTGCCAGCGCAACAGATGCCGATGAGCCTCTGTTTGAGGTAAGAAACAAAGCAGGAAATCCTGTATTCGCAGTTTACAACAATGCAGTCAGGGCCTATGTAGGCAAAGAAGTCACAAAGGGTGTCAGGGGTGGTTTTTCAGTAGGAGGCTATGACGGATCAAAAGGGGTTCAGGAATATTTAAAGGTTTATGGAGACAGCACCAGGGTATATGTTAAAAACCAGGCTAAGGGTGTCAGGGGTGGGTTTTCGGTTGGTGGCTATGATGGTTCAAAGGGGTCGACGGGCAATTTTGTTGACCTGACAAAAGAGAACTACCTGATTGGTCATGAAAGCGGTAAAAAACTTAATGGCGGGCTTTATAACTCATTTTTGGGATACCAGGCTGGTTTTAACACGACTACAGGGTTTAAAAATTATTTCATCGGCTTTCGTGCAGGATATACGAATACAACCGGTTACAGCAATACCTTTATTGGTGACAGTTCAGGATTCAAAAACACTTCAGGATACTGGAACACTTTCATTGGTGACTGGACCGGATATTCAAACAATACCGGGTATAAGAACCTGTTTATTGGTCACAGAACCGGTGTGGCAAACACTTCGGGAATCTGCAACATTTTTCTTGGTCCTGATGCAGGTGGAAGTAACACCAGCGCATGGTACAATACGTTTGTTGGTATCGGAGCCGGATATATGACAACCACAGGTGGTTTTAATTCCTATTATGGAATAAACTCGGGATTTGCCATGAAATCGGGTGTTAACAATGCATTTTTCGGAAGCAATTCCGGCTACTGGTTCGACGGTGGATCCGGAAATACATTTCTCGGGGCTGAAGCCGGAAGAGGTGGCCCTGACAATGATCCTGCTGATCCGGCAGGTGACAACAATACAATGGTAGGGTCATTTACAGGGTCGGTTCTTGAAGGAGCTTCGGGCAATACAGTTATAGGTGCCCAGGCAGGCCGGAATCTCAGAACAGGAACAAATAACGTTTTCCTTGGATACCAGGCCGGTTATAATGAATCAGGAAACAGCAAACTTTATATTGCAAACTCTTCATCAGGGAACCCGCTAGTTTACGGTGACTTTTCAAGTCATTTGCTGGGAATAAATACAACAACACTTACCAAGACACTTAACGTAGGCGGCGATGTTTCTGTAACCGGGAACCTTACTGCAGGTACGATCAACGGAAACCTGACGGGAAACCTCACAGGGAATGTCACTGGGAACGTCACTGGAAACGTTACCGGAAATGTAAATGGGATTGAGACCGGGAAAATATACCTGGCAGTGAAAGATGATATTCAGTACCTGTTTGAGAAATCAATGGAGCTGACTTACGATCCGGGAGTACAGTTGATAAGGCTGATTAATAATAATAAGGATTTCGAATGCAGCTATTTTTTCAGGATTGTAAGTGGAACCGGCACAACAGTGGGTTCCGGTACGCTTCAGAAAGACGAATACATTACGATAATCAATGACAAGATCAACAACTTTACGGGTTTTGAGATACATTTCGGGCAGGCGACAGTTGCGTCGGGCTACTGCTCAACCTGGTTCCAGTTCATAAACGGAGTTCTTGTCGGGCATTATATAAAAGAATAACCACTCCATATCCCCGGGACCGGTTTTTGTCCGGAAAGCTGATACTCCCGGGATATTCGGGTAGAGTTATCCTGTAAAACCATCTGTACTGATTGTGAATTTCAAATGCCCATTTCAAGGGTTCCGGTTTATTATTGGGGTTAATTTTTAACCTTCCAAAACAATATAAGCATTTTCCGGCCCGTCTTTTGTATGAAAAAGATATCGCGAAAATCTTAACTTTATATCCTATTTAAAACATCACATTATGAAAAGAGCAATCATATTTATAATTATTGTTATGACTACAGCTACCACTTCTCTGGCCGAACTGACAAAAGACATCAGGGCAAACATCAAGCATGTTACAGTATACCCCGACAGGGCACAGATAATGCAACAGGCTTCAGCAGAAATTCCTGCAGGAAAAACCATATTGAAACTGGGCGGATTGTCGCCCTACATCGATCCGCAGAGCATTCAGGTAAAGGGTGTTGGAGAATTCACCATTATTTCAGTCAACCATGAGAACAATTACCTTGAGAATCTCGAGGATCTTCCTGAAATAAAATCTTTAAAAAGCCAGATAGAGACATTGCAGTCTAAGGTTGAAGACGAACAGGCAGCCATCAATGTGCTCAACGAAAAACAACAGTTCCTTGTAGCGAACCGCGCGGTTCTTGACAAGAAGACCACAATTACCATCGAACAGCTTAAAGGCGTTATGGATCTTTATACTTCAAATATTGAACAGGTTGCAACAACAATCCTTAAGAAAAACCGCAGCATCAGAGATTTCCAGAAACAGATTGAAGCTCTGCAAAATCAGCTTTCAGATAAAACCGGAAAGCAAAGACTCCCCTCAGGTGAAATCTCAGTTACTGTTTCGGCAGACAAGCCTGTTACCGGGAAACTGGATTTTTCATATGTCTGCGGCAATGCAGGCTGGTACCCTACCTACGATGTAAGAGTTGACGATATCAGCAAGCCTGTAAATATTATTTTCAAGGCAAACGTATATCAGAACACCGGTATTGACTGGAAGGAAGTGTCTCTGAGTTTTTCAAATGCATCCCCCTCGGTTTCAGGCGACTTCCCTGTTTTATACCCATGGTTTATTGATTATTATCAGCCGGCACCTATGGTTCGCGGATATGGGATGTCGAAAAAATCAGCAGCACCCGTTATGGCAGAATCAGTTGCTGCGGACAGGATGATGGCGAAGGAAGAAGCGAATGCACCTCTTGCAGAGGTGGTCACAGTTGGCAAAAAAATAGGCGAAACAACTATTTCATTTGATGTTGCCATACCATGCACCATTTCTGCCGACAGCAAGGTTCAGACGATTGAGCTGCAGAGGTCAGCAGTCACAGCTGACTATAAATACATAACCGTCCCGAAAGCAAATGCTCTTGCATTTCTCACGGCAAGTATTACTGACTGGGCAAAGCTTAGCCTGATGAGCGGGGAGGCAACTCTTTATTTCGAGAATACTTTTGTCGGGAA
>JGI20214J51650_10003259_pt1 | contig 10181 bp, 7 predicted proteins | sample WetSurMetagenome_FD_51650 | JGI IMG/M metagenome (IMG submission 51650)
CGCCCGGGTCTCGTTTTCATGAAGAAATTTGCAATTGACCAGCTCTCCCCTGACAAGTCTGAGCCATTACGCATAATTTCGGAAGGCTTGATTGAAAATAAGCCTTTTCTGCTAGGAGATAGTTAATGCCAGCCACCGTCAAGAGCGGGTTGAAACTTTTACGGTGGAAGATGCGACGATTCCAGGCGATGCTGAAATGGGGCTCTGGCGAGTTGCAACATATGCCTATTGTAATTGGCAACTCCATGCCTAAGTCGGGATCGCACCTGATCATCCAAATTTTGGAAGGCTTACCGAAGATCGGACCTTTTGTGAACCCGGGCGTGCCGCCTTTGAACAGGGATGAAGAAAACACCATCCAACCACCAGAGAATATTTTTCGAAATATTCAGAGGCTGGCACCGGGAGATTTTACTTATTGTTATCTGAAAGCAGTTGAACCATTTATATCAGAGTTAATCAAACCTGGTTATGCACCGATTTTTGTTTACCGCGATCCACGCGACATGATCATTTCGCATGTTTTTTATGCTACACAAATGAACATGGTGCATAATATGCATCGTTACTACACAGAAGTATTGAAGACAATGGAAGAAAGGATCAATGCGGCCATACAGGGAGTGGAAGACGAACATTCGCCGCTCTCGGGAATTGCCTTGAAATACAGCAGATATATGGGGTGGTTGAGCCAATCCTCTGTGTTGTGCTTACGATTTGAAGAATTAATACTGGAGAGAGATCAATCGATTAACAAGATCCTTGATCATCTAGCTGGGCACGGGTTTGTTCCCCGTTTATCCCGGACCGAAGCTGTAAACGCCATGAGACTATCCATAGAACCCAAGCGTTCAGGTACATTCAGAAAAGGACAGCCGGGAAACTGGCGGGAACATTTTACTGAGGCAAACAAGGAATTTTTCAAAAACCAAGCAGGAGAACTATTACAGCAACTGGGGTATGAACGGAATCAGGACTGGTAGGAAATTGACTTGATCACCACATTTAAAAGCAATATAAAATATCAGGCGAAACTACTGCGCAGATCATGGCGAAGGATGATCAGAGAATCCCAGGTAAATCGGCACCAAACAAGTATCAAGGATTCACCGATACTCTTTGCTAATTCTTTCCCTAAAAGTGGAACGCATTTATTAACCCAGGTATTGGAAGGGTTTCCGCAAATCGGACCGGCGGTTGATACCGGTCTACCTGCAATTGTGATGTTCGAAGGAGCAACAGGCAGGGAGCGTAAAACTGGAGAAATTTTCCGTGATTTGAATCATCTCTCTGGAGGGGATATCGGATATGGCCATTTACACGCCAGACCGGAAATCGTTGATCACCTTACCGCAAAAGGAATGTGTGCTTATTTTATGCTGCGTGACCCGCGGGATGTCGTGATATCGCATGTACACTATGTTACAAAAATCGAACCCAACCATGTGCATCACGACTATTATGCGAATGTGCTGCATAATTTTGATGAACGATTGAAAACCAGTATCCTGGGCCGGCCGGAAGCTCTGAATCCATTCCCAGATATATCCGGGAGGTTTGCCCCTTTTATGGAATGGCTGAATAATCCTGAAATACTCACCCTTAAGTATGAGGATTTTCTGGAAAACCGCCGGGAGGCAGTCAAAAGCGTACTTGCTCATGCGACAACGCGTGGTTTCAAACCTTTCATGGAGGAAGACCAGGCAATAGAATTATTGGAATCGATGATCAACCCGCAGCGGTCACCGACGTTTCGGCAGGGCAAGTCCGGAGGGTGGAAGACCCAATTCACACCAGAGAATAAAGCACTTTTCAAGGAAATTGGCGGGGAATTGCTGATTACTATGGGATATGAAACCGGTTATAACTGGTAAGTAATAAAGGCAAGATATGAGATGTAGGAGTGACCGTAATTAAAATTATGAAGAAAACCCCGTATTTTTTTTGCCTCTTTGCGCTTTATCCGGTTTTATTGTTTTTCAGCACCAATACATCAGAGGTAAATTATATTTTTATTATTCGGCCATTGTTATTTTCTATCGTTTCTGCATTAATCCTTTTTGGAATATTAAGCTTACTCACACATAATCCAAATAGAGCGGCATTGATGACCGCATTTGGATTTCTACTTTTTTTTAGTTATGGCCCGATTTTCCAGGGTGTTAATGGAATTCGCATATTTGCTTCGACGATCGGAAAGAGACAAGTATTTTTGCCGTTATATCTCATAATTTCCGGTCTAGTTATATTCCTACTTTCCAAAATACAGGATAAGCAAAAGGATTTTAATTTTGGAATGAACTTGATTGGCATTATTCTAGTCCTTATGCCGGTCATAACCATCATCACACATCCAATGTCTTCCAACCCCACAAGTTCCAACTCTCGTACAATAAGTCCAATACCTTCGGAAAACAATTCATCATCCCCTGACATTTATTATTTTATTTTGGATGCGTACGCCCGGGCTGATTATTTGAAGGAATATATTCAAGTTGACAACTCAGAGATCATCCAAGGCCTCAAAGACCGAGGTTTCTTTATTGGGGATTGCAGTCTCAGTAATTACGCCTTTACCCGATTGTCCCTTACCAGTTCATTAAATATGGATTATTTAGAAAACTGGCCGGGAACATATAAACCTTCAAACACCAACCATAACCTTGTGGATGGATTGATCAAGAATAGCCTGGTCCGACAAACTCTCGAGCAAGCAGGTTATCGAACCGTGGCGTTTGAATCTGGTTATAAATTCACATCATTTTCAGATGCTGATTATTATTTTGCACCAAATAATAACCCACTCTTTCTGAAGGCATTATCTGCTTTTGAAGCCATGGCACTGGAAAATTCTTTCTTGGGTGGGTTAAAGAGATTTTCATTATTTAAACCATTGTTGGGATGGATAAACCCATATCATGAGAAGTACCTACGGGAAAAATACATTATCGATCAGGTAAAAAATATTCCGGATATTCCCGGGAAAAAATTTGTATTCGTTCACCTCGTAACGTCTCACAGACCTTACATTTTCAATCCTGATGGGAGTCTTTTAACAGATGACGGATATTTTATCAATAATGGAAACCCATTAAATAATGAGTATTTTATTCGTGGTTACCGGTATCAAATCGAATATACAGACAGCTTTTTGCTGGATATTGTAGACAATATTATTGCCAAATCAAAGACCCTACCTGTGATCATCGTGCAAGGAGATCATGGAGTTCAATCCCCGGATAGGTTTGCCATCCTCAATGCTATTTATTATCAAGGGCAGGATTTACATTTATACCCTTCCATTTCTCCTGTTAATACATTCCGAGTCATACTGACAAAACTGGAACTCGGGAATTACGATTTACTGCCAGACTACAGCTATTTCTCCAATCAGAATAAATCTCCATTTAAATTAGAAAAACTGAAGGGAGAAGCTTCTCAGTGCAGGATTCGATGATGTGGAATCAAAACAATGGAATGATGAAGAGTTCAATTATCGACAAACCAAATGTAATTGACCTGGCTGGTGTCGCGTTAATGGTTAGATTACTCGATGTCGGGTTCCTATATTATTGGTAGTAAGTTTTTGTACCAAGCCGGCTATAAAATATTTTACTTGTTTTAATGTGATATGGTTAATATATGGATGGACGGAAGATGCCAATTATCTCAGAAAAAATAGACCCTTTTCAAGGAAACCGTCGGAGAATTGCCTATAAGGATGGGTTATGAAACAGGGACCAACTGGTAGCAAATTTCTTCTGTTTTTTTCCAAAGATGGCGATCTGCCGGAAATAATCATCATTGTCCTGGTGATGTTAGCCAGTTTCTATGTTGCATTTTCCCCAGCCAATAGCCTGACTAATTGGTATAACAATGATGACGGATTCTTTTATTTTAAGGTTGCGCAAAACATTGTAGCCGGACATGGAGTCACTTTTGACGGGATCAATGCGACAAATGGCTTCCACCCACTCTGGATGCTTATCTGCATCCCTGTTTATGCATTAATAAAGGGAGATTTGATCTCTCCCTTACGGGTGATCGTTTTCCTGTTTGGTATGATGCAGTCAGTTTCTGTGATAATTATTTATCACCTTTTTGCAAAAAGAATTTCAAAGCTATTCTCCTTTATTTTGACAACAACTTTCGGGTTTTCATGGTTGGTATATAGTAATACATTCACCGGAGGGTTGGAATCTGCTTTAAGTTTTATGTTGGTGCTTATCCTGCTTTCGAAGGGTATAAGTTATCGTTGTAGTAAGAATAAGCAAATTAAGTCCCTAATCATCATAGGGATCATTGCATCCCTGACAGTATTAAGCAGGCTGGATAACCTTATCTTCGTTACTTTGTTCGGGGTTTGGCTGTTTTTTGACCGGAAAGAGAATGGCAGTTTCCTTCTCATGGATTCTGCTGCAGCAATCATCATCATTACCATCTCAGCGATTACTGCCTCGAATTATGGCATTTATCCATTGGCAAAGACCATATTAATATTGACAATGTTTTTGGCTGCAAGTGGAATACTTTCCTTCTTTATTTCCGGATTTTATTCTGTTTGTCCNGTAATCATAAAACAAAACGGTTTTATCAGAGGGCTTATTGCCAGTATAACGACAATCATCATCCTGTCGCTCCTCAGTTTCGTGTTCCATCTTCTCGGGATCCTTGAAAAATTTCCATTCAGCATTCTTTTATATTCGGGAATTGGATGGATAATCTATGCGGCGATCATCAGGGGAAGCACAATTCAGCTTGTATTTCCAGGTAGTTCTCAGCAATTTGTCAAGCCGAAGGTTTGGTTGAATTCGATCAAAGATTGGATAAAAAAACCTGCAGCTTACTTTTTCCCCGTCGTTATCCTAACGGGATTGTATATGCTATGGAGTCAAATAAACTTTGGGACACCCATCCCAGTAAGTGGACAGATTAAACAGTGGTGGGGAACTTTAGCAAATGCCATATATGGTTCACCAATTGATTCGTTTGACGAAATAAGGGGATATCTTTTTGGCAGTGAATCGCCTTTTATGTTATTGTATTCTTTCATTGCGCCAATATTTTCGTGGATGAAATTGGGAGATTATGTCATTGGATTGTTTAGCTGGGTGATACTTGCAGGAACCTCTACATTGTTAGTCATCAAAAAGCAGCATAAATCTGTACTTCAATGGTCAGAATTCCTGGCAATCATTCCTCTTGGAGCAGCAACGATTTTCCGTATGCTTTATTTCTACATTACCGGATATGTGCACATGCGGATCTGGTATTGGACTATCGAGACATTCTTTATATTTTTCCTCATTTCGGTTGTTGTGGTCGTAAGTTGGGAAAGCCTCGCAAAATCGAAAGATACACGACTAATCGTTGGTTCAGCCGCTGGTATTATTATGTTGGCTACTATAACAATATTTGTCAGTAACCTTACATTAGCTTATCCATGGTCAGTCACACCAAAATTGGCAGAAGATTACCTGGTGATCCCCCAAATGGTGGAAGAACAAACCAAGCCGGGCTCTGTCATTGGAACTCCTGGCGGCGGATCATTAAGCTACTTCATAACCGATCGGGTAATTGTCAATTTAGATGGCTTGATGAACAGCAAGGAATACTTCGATGGACTCCGTAATTCAGACACATATGCAATAATGAAGCAAAGTAACATCCAATATATCTATGCAAACAAGTATGCAGTAACAGAAAGTACACCATATGCAGCAATCTTCTACGGTAGGCTAACTCGCGTAGGAAAGGTGTTTAATAAATTAATTTACACATTACAATGAAAAAATATCCATATTTTCTATTATTTGCGGCAATTTATCCAGTTATTTCACTCTATGCATTGAATGCGAGTGAGGTTAACTTGATCTACATCATCAGACCATTATTAGCCTCTTTGGTTGGTATTGGGCTCATATTTGGTCTACTCCTACTCATTTTGCGAAGTCCTCAAAAAGCAGCCATTACCTCTGCAATAGGGTTCTTAATATTTTGTTCTTATGGAGCGTTGTTTAATGTAACAAAGGGACTAAGTATTGGGGGAGTTACCTTTGGCAACCATCGCATTCTACTTCCAGTAGTTGTTATTCTAACAGCAATTATCCTGTGGTTTGTCATAACACGGGTGAAGCCGCCATACTTTCAAATTTATCAAGGTTTTAATTTTGTTCTGGGAGCATTGATTCTTTTTTCGATAGTCCAGCTTGGCTTGAAATTCAATCAGATAAAACTTCCTTCACAAGCCAAAAATACTCAATCTAATGAAACATCACAGGCAGCCACTGCTAAACCGGATATTTATTATTTTATGCTGGATAGTTATCCCCGGGCGGATTATATTAAGAAATTTATGGAATATGACAATACCCCTTTCCTGGATTCTCTAAAGCAACGCGGGTTTTATATTGCAGACTGCAGTATGAGTAATTACTCATTTACCAGACTATCCCAGGCTACTACTTTAAATATGGAGTATTTTGAAAATTTGGGATTAAATGTCTCACGAGATGATAAAGATGAATCCAAAATGGATCCATATATTTTGCATCCAAAAATCCGGACCGATTTGGAGAAAGCCGGGTATTCCACGGTGGCATTTGAGACTGGATACCCATTTACAGAATGGAGTGATGCGGATTATTTCTTCCGATCTGAAAGCAACCCCCTGACCATGCCAGTCCTTACTGCTTTTGAGAATATGTTAATACAAAACACTGGAGTCTCGGCCGCATTAAATAACCAGCGAATCCGAAGGGCATTAGGATTTACATTCCCCTACTATGAAAAATGGTCCAGAGAGCATTATATTATTGACAAAATGAAGAACGTCCCCGACTTGCCTGGACCAAAATTTGTTTATATTCATCTGGTGACCACACATCGCCCATATGTGTTTACAGCAGATGGAAGTATTCTAAATGACGAGCGTTATTACTTAAACGATGGTGTTCCAATAGATGATGAATTCTACATTCGTGGGTTCCAGTATCAATTGGAGTTCACAAATAATTACATGCTTGGATTAATTGACACGATCATCGCCAATTCCAAACTTCCACCGGTCATAATTCTTCAGGGAGATCACGGTGTGCGGGCACCCGGAAGACATTCGATACTCAACGCGTTACTCATACCAAACTTGAAAGATGCACTATACCCATCCATATCCCCGGTGAATAACTTCCGTGTAGTTGAAAACAGCGTTCTCGGAACAAACTTAGATCTATTAGAAGATTCCACTTACTTTTCTAACACAAACGTTGCCCCATATAAGTTACGACCAATACCAAATGATAACCCATGCAAAATACAGTAGCTGCTAAATGGGAATAACCGGGGAAAGCATATAATGATAAGGTATGAAAATGTTAAAAACTGGTAACCGACTCCCCGGCTATTTTTCAAAGGTTGTGCGACTGCCAGATATTCAATTAAAAAGCCGCTGGTCTTTGGTTGTTTCAATTGTTGCCTGTATCATAATTGGCATAGCGGCTATTTATCCGATTAATCCAAAAATAATGAAATTTGCCGGGCAGGATTCCGGTGTATTTTTATATACAGGCACAAAAATATTGAATGGAGGAGTACCTTACATCGATGTTTGGGACCATAAACCTCCATTAATCTATTTCGTTGATGCGCTATCTCTATTAATTACTCCTTCTTCCTTAGTAGGAATTTTTATCATTCAAGTGATATTCCAAATCACCTGCAATATATTGTTATTTTTCCTGCTTCGTAAATATATCCCAATTCCTGTGACGTTGTTAATCATTTGTGCATTCAGTATTTATAGTTTGCAGTTTTCAGGGGGAGGAAACCTTACCGGGTTTTATGCATTGCCTTTTCAGATTCTCATGCTGTTATTACTATCCCGGTTGACGAAAACATATTCCATTGCCTCAATAGGCTTTCTTACGGGTTTCGCCTTTATTTGTGCTTTTATGTTCAGGCAAACTTCAATAAGTATTTTTATTGGTTTTGCCCTCATTGCGGTTATTCATTACAGTGAGATTAAATCCAATTTGCTGAAATTCATCAAAAAGGCTCTGTTTGGTGCAGCAATTATTTTGATCCCATTGGCTTTATTTTTTACCTTAAATAATGGGTTGAAAGATTTTTGGGACCAAGTATTTCATTTCAATTTCATATACACTGATGTCAGATCTGTGGCGGATAAGATTGGAGCAGTTGTTTCGGGCTTACAAACTTTAAACTCAAATGGGCTATTACCGTTTGCCATCTTAGGATTTCTCATCATTTGTTACAAGATAATAAAGAGAAAAGAACATACCCTTCTTGAGGAAGCAGCTGTAGTTTCATTCGCTGTTGAATGGATTTTTCTCTATTCAGGCGGCCGACCACGGGTAACATATTTTTCTCCTCTATTACCAACTTTTATCTTTCTTTCAGCCGTTTTCATTGGTTTTATCCTAAATAAAATTAATCGCAAGATCTTTACATATCTATTCATTGGGATATGCCTGTTGTTTTTGAGTAATAAATATANTAGTATTTCTAATAATTTCCGTTCAATATCCAGATCAATGATGAATGATAAGCAAGAAATGATCAAGTTTGTTATTGATCATACTGCTCGTGACGAAAAGATCCTGGTGTGGGGTGCAGAATCATGGATCTATTTCCATACAGGTCGGGATTCATCGTCAAAGTTTATATATCAGTATCCATTATTCTATGAGGGATATGCAGACCGTGAGATGTTAAAAGAATTCTTTAGTTCAGTTCTGACCACAAAACCTGCCCTTATCATTGGTACAATAAATAATGGAAGTATTTCAAATGGATTTGGATTGAATAAAAATGATGAAACGAAACAGATTTCCGCCCAAATCCGTGAATTATATAAGCCGATAAGCCATATTGGTAATTGGGTCGTATATTCCATGAAATAAAGATTTTTCTATAAAAACCATACGTTTGAGCATATTGAATCATTAAATTATCGATTACTACCAGGATTTTTAAGATGAATTTACTCAAATCTAAAATGAATGCCCCAATAACCCTTCAGATTTTGATCGGGTTATATTTGTTTATATATCTGGCGAGTGGAATATATACTGAAATTAAACTTATCACTTTGAAACCTCTCCCTGAAGATCTTTTTCAAGACTATCGAATTTATCAACGGGCGTTAAATGATGCCCTTCAAGGAGATAATCCGTACGAAATACAGAAGATTGGTTCAGGTTTTTTATATGCACCGCCAGCCCTTCTCCTAATTGATTTTTTTCAAGTTATAAAGAATCCGGACATCCAAAAAGCAATTTTTATAACCATCAATATTGCTTTTTTGATGTTTATGGTTTACGGAATTGCAGATTATTACGGGTTAAAAACACAAAAGGTATGGTATTGGTATATCTTATGCCTGGGCTTTGCACCATTTCTTGAATTACTTCATATCGGCCAGATCAATGTCATTACGATGTTCGGAATATTCATGATGTTCGTTCTTGTAAAGAAAGCACCATACTTAAGCGGATTGGGTTTAGGTATGGCTGTCATCACCAAAGTAACCCCGGTTTTTTTCATGGGATATCTTTTGGTGAATCGAAAATTCAAAGTGATTATCACGACTTTTATAGTGTTTGCCATAGTTACCGGTTTGGCTATTTTACGTTACGGGTTGACGCCAATCCTTGAATATCCCAAAACATTTTTATGGCTTCTGAATCAATTTCACCTGACAACCAACTCTCAATCACTTGTTGCAAAGCTGGCCATAGCCAACACAGTTCAATTTGAAAGAGCCTTAGCATTAGTACCAGAATTGGTAAAACCTTCAATTATTGGTCTGTTTACCTTTTTTACGAATCAGTACATTTTGATTCAAAGAATATTAACCATTTATATTGTGGTTGTCATAGCTATCAGTTGTATCCTGACATATATAAAAAAACTACCTGGGGAGCCTTTATTTGTAGTAACAGCATTAGGGATGATGATCTCTCCCAATATTGCCTGGTATCATCATTATGTTTTTATCCTCTTACCTTTATTGATTTGGATGGGATGGAGCGGACTTAATTGGCGGGTCGTCTCCTGGTGTCTTTTAGGTCTCTTGATCGTCCAACTTGATCGACGGCTGCTCACTTCCGGATTATTAATTCATGTTTTTAGCCATATCACCATATTGACAATGCTGTATT
>JGI20214J51650_10003261_pt1 | contig 10177 bp, 11 predicted proteins | sample WetSurMetagenome_FD_51650 | JGI IMG/M metagenome (IMG submission 51650)
CGCGAACCCGGTGGTCGACATCCTGATCAGCGACGACGGTCTACAGCACGCCGCGCTGGCGCGCGAGGCCGAGATCGTGGTCTTCGATGAGCGCGGCGCCGGCAACGGCCGATTGCTGCCCGCCGGCCCGTTGCGCGAGCCGCTGCCGCGCCGGCTGCCCCCGCGCCGGCGCCTGCTCTACAACGCGCCGCAGCCGAGCACGCCCTTGCCCGGCGCGCTCGCGCTGCGCAGCCCGGGGCCGGCGCTGCCGCTCGCCGACTGGTGGGCCGGCCGCGGCGAGCGCGCGGTCGCGCTGGACGCGCTGCGCGGCCCACGCTGGCTCGCCGTGGCCGGCGTCGCTGCGCCCGAGCGCTTCTTCGCGATGCTCGAGGCCGCCGGCCTCGCGATCGAGCGCCTGCCCCTGCCCGACCACCACGCCTACGCCTCCCTGCCCTGGCCGGCCGACGCCGAACGCGTACTCACGACAGAGAAGGACGCGGTCAAGCTCGAGCCCTCGCGACTGGGCGNGACGCAGGTCTGGGTCGTCGGGCTAGACTTCCGTCTGCCCCCCGACTTCACCCAGGCCCTGCTCGCCGAGCTGGGCCCGCCGAGAACGCGATGACGCTCGACCACCGCCTGATCGACCTGCTCGTCTGCCCCGTCTGCAAGGGGCCGCTGGAGATGCTGCGCGATGAGCGACTGCAGCCCGTCGAACTGGCCTGCCGCGCCGACCGGCTCGCCTTCCCGCTGCGCGACGGCATCCCGGTGATGCTCGAGAACGAGGCGCGAAGCACCGACACGCCGGCATCCCCAGCGCCCACGTCCGCGCCGTGAGCTTCACCGTGCTGGTGCCGGCACGGCTGGCGTCGACCCGGCTGCCGGGCAAACCGCTGGCCGACATCGCCGGGCTGCCGATGGTGGTGCGCGTCGCGCGCCGGGCCGCCGAATCAGGCGCCGAGCGCGTCGTCGTCGCCGCGGACGACGAACGCATCGTCCAGGCCTGCGCCGACCATGGCGTGGCCGCGCTGATGACGCGCCGCGACCACGCCACCGGCAGCGACCGCCTCGCCGAGGCCTGCGCGCTGCTCGGCCTGGACGGCGACGACGCCGTCGTCAACGTGCAGGGCGACGAGCCCCTGATCGACCCGCTGCTCGTGCGCCGCTGCGCCGAGCTACTGGACGAGCGCGCTGACTGCGCGATGAGCACCGCGGCGCACCCGATCGCGTCGCCGGCCGATTTCGTGAACCCAAACGTCGTCAAGGTCGTGCTCGACGCCGCCGGCCGCGCGCTGTACTTCAGCCGCGCACCGCTGCCCTGCTGGCGCGACGCGCCGGCGGGTGCGCTGCCCGTGCCCGCGCCTCTGCGCCATGTCGGCCTGTATGGCTACCGCGCCGGCTTCCTGCGCCGCTTCGTGACGCTGGCGCCGGCGCCGCTGGAGCTGCTCGAGGCGCTCGAGCAGCTGCGCGCGCTCTGGCACGGCGAGCGCATCGCGGTGCACGTGACCGCGACGGCGCCAGGCGTCGGCGTCGACACCCCCGAGGACCTCGTGCGCGTGCGCGCGCTGTTCGGCTGACGGGCCTGAGCACGCGCTGCGGCCGACGCACCCGCGGCGCGGCCGGCGCAGGTCAGGGCCGCGCCAGGGGCCCGTGATAATCTCGATCGGAAAACGAGCGGCTGCCTTGCGCGCTGCACAAGCACAACGATGTACACGATGTACCGAGGACAGCGATGAGACTGATTCTGTTGGGAGCGCCGGGGGCCGGCAAGGGCACGCAGGCCACATACATCTGCAAGAAGTTCGGCATCCCGCAGATTTCCACCGGCGACATGCTGCGCGCCGCGGTCAAGGCTGGCACCCCGCTCGGGCTGGCGGCCAAGAAGGTGATGGACTCGGGTGTACTGGTCAGCGACGAGATCATCATAGTCCTCGTCAAGGAGCGCATCGCCCAGCCCGATTGCGCCGGCGGCTTCCTCTTCGACGGCTTCCCGCGCACGATCCCGCAGGCTGACGCGATGAAGCAGGCCGGCGTGAAGATCGACGTCGTGCTCGAGATCGATGTCCCCGACGAAGCCATCATCGAACGCATGAGCGGGCGCCTATTTCACCTTGCGTCCGGGCGCAGCTACCACGTCAAGTTCAATCCGCCCAAGGTCGCGGGCGCGGACGACCTGACCGGCGAGCCGCTCGTGCAGCGCGAGGACGACAAGGAAGAAACCGTGCGCCACCGTCTCGAGGTCTATCAGAAGCAGACCCGGCCGCTGGTGGACTATTACTCGGCCTGGGCCGCCACCGGTGACACCGAAGCGCCGCGCTACCGCCGCATCAGCGGCAGCGGCAGCGTCGACGAGATCACCGCGCGCGCGCTCGCGGCACTGAGCTGAACAAAAAGGAACACAAGCAATGGACATCGCAGGCAAAGTCTTCATCGTCACCGGCGGCGCGTCGGGGCTGGGCGAGGGCACGGCGCGCATGCTCGGGGCGAACGGCGCCAAGGTCGTCGTCGCCGACTTGCAGGTCGAGCGCGGCGAGACCGTGGCTCGCGAGATCGGCGGGCAGTTCATCAAGTGCGACGTGAGCCAGGAAGCCGACGGCCAGGCCGTCGTCGCCGCGGCCACCGGGCTGGGCAGGCTGATGGGGCTGGTCAACTGCGCCGGCATCGCGCCGGCGGTGAAGACCGTCGGCCGCGACGGCGCGCATCCGCTCGCCACATTTGCGAAGACGATCACCGTCAACCTGATCGGCAGCTTCAACATGATCCGCCTCGCCGCCGAAGCGATGTGCAGGAACACGCCCGAGCCCACCGGCGAGCGCGGCGTGCTCATCAGCACCGCCAGCGTCGCCGCCTACGACGGCCAGATCGGCCAGGCTGCCTATGCGGCGAGCAAGGGCGGCGTCGTCGGCATGACGCTGCCGATTGCACGCGACCTGGCGCGCAACGGCATCCGCAACATGACCATTGCGCCCGGCATCTTCGGCACGCCCATGCTCTTCGGCATGCCGCAGGAAGTGCAGGACGCGCTCGCCGCCAGCGTGCCCTTCCCGAGCCGCCTGGGTACGCCGCAGGACTACGCGAAACTCGTCAAGCACATCGTCGAGAACGACATGCTCAACGGCGAGGTGATCCGGCTCGATGGCGCGATCCGGCTGGCGCCGAAGTGACACCCATGTCTGCACCCGTCAGACCAATTTGACAAGACGTCCGTAGCGCTTGAGCACCCCATCTGCGGCGAGCAACGTCAGGCCATCTTCGATGGCCTGTACGACCAGCAGACGGTCGAACGGGTCGCGGTGGATACATGGCAGCGACGCCATTCGCACTAAATGTGGCGCGCGGATGGCGACCTCCGAAAAGCTCTGCACCGGCAGCGCCTAGTGCAGGCCCCGCGGATCGGCTGAAAAGCCGGCGCGTCCGAGCGAAGTCTTGATGGTGACTTCCCAAAACCAGGCCAGGCTGCAGGCCAGTGGCACCTCGCGCGAACACAGCAACCGCGAGGCCTGCCGCGACAGCCGCTCGGGTGTGTACGCAGCCTGCAGGACCAGTTGGGTGTCGAGCAGGAACATCACTGCCCGTCTGCCGCCGCGCTCGAACATCGCCTGCACGTCGTCGGCAGACCCGGCCTTGACGTCGATTTCGACCATGCCCTGGCCGACCAGAATCCAAGCGCCCGCGCCGCCGGCGGCGCCTCGAGCGGAACGACGCGCACCATCGCGCCGACCCGCCTTGGCGATGACGAACTCCCGCCCCTTCGCGACCTGCTCGACCAGTCGCGACAAATGAGTCTTCGCTTCATGGATGTTGACCGTGACCATCATGCAGCCTTCATTTGGACTATTGACCCGGCATTTAAATATTGAACTCAAACCGCATAGCGAACCTGCTCATGCTGGAAGTAGTTCTTGATCCGCTCGGGCTGGCGCTGAACGCTGTCCAAATGCTTGGCGGTGGCCTTGACCAGTTGCAGCTTGGTTCGCGCAGGCGCAAGCTTCATCGCCGCTTTCTTCAGATCGGCGTTAGCCATCTCGTTGGGATTCAGCTCGGGGCTATGGCAGGGCAGGTAGAAGACTTCGATCTCTTGCTTGTGCTCGGCCAGCCAACCTTTCACCGGCTTGCTGTGGTGCACCCGCAGGTTGTCCAGGATCAGGTAGATCATGCGGCCAGCGCCCTTCGCCAGACAGCGCAGGAAGTCGATCAGGATGTCGGAGTTGAGCGCACCGTCGAAGGCCTTCCAGCGCATCTGCCCCTTCTTGGTGACAGTGGCGATGACCGACAGGCCGTGACGCTTGTGGTTCACGCGGATGACGGGTGTCTGGCCTTGCGGCGCGCAGCTGAGGCCGCGTCGTCGCTTCGCAAGCCAGTCTCGTGGCCCTAGTGAATCTCGGCGCCTTCGACCTTGGCGCAGGCGGCGATCACCGGGTACCCCTCGTCCAGCCACTTCTGCACCGCCGCAGGGGACTACTCGTAGGCGTTCTTCACGGGCTTTTGCGGCGTGAAGCCCCGGCGACCGAGGTACAGACCCATCGTGCGCACCGCCAGCTTGATGCCGTGGCGCGCCTGGATCAACTCGGCCACGCCCTGGCGAGTCCACAAGGCGTAGACCAACTTCAACTGGTCGGGCGTACTGTCTCGGATCAGGCGCTGAACCTCGCGCTCTTGCTCCGCACTCAGGGGGCGCCCGGTGCCTGTCGGTCGGCCGCCGCGGTCCACCTCAACGCCCTTTCAGCCACCCGCCTCAAATGCCCTCACCGCCGCGATCACGGTCGTCCGCGGCCTCTCGCATTGCGCCGCCATGTCCTTCAGGCTCGCGCCTTCCAGCCTCACCATGACAGCCCGCCGGCGGCGTTTTTTGAGTACCTCCACCGACAGCGTGCGGGAATTGACCTACTCCCTGTTTTGTTTGAATTTACGACACGTGATAAGTTCAAATGTTTAGTGCCGGATCAATTAGTAATATAGAATGAATGTACCAAGTGGGTGGCGTGAGGGTTCGCTTGCTGGCGCGACAGCCGATACCGTCGGGGTGCGGAATCTTCGCATCGAAGAGATCCGTGTCGGCAAGTGCGGTATCACCGCCAACACCGCGGCGCAGCCCGTTGCCGGGCGACCCGGACGCGCTGCGGTGCCGCCGGCATTGACGAAAATGGAACTTCGTTGCCGGCCCCGAGCCGGATTCCGCCCAAGTCCGGAGCAGCACCTTGACCCCCGACCCGAGCGTCGACTCCCTGATGCGCGCCGCCTCGGCGCTGCGTGAAGCGGGGAGAATTCCCGAGGCGATCGCGGCCTACGAGCGGCTACTCGTGCGCGAGCCTGCGCTGCCGAACAGCTGGTACAACCTCGCGTTGCTGCTGCGCCAGACGCGGCGCTATGACGCGGCGCTAGCGGCATACCAGCAGGCCCTGGACCGCGGCGTGTCGCAGCCTGAGGAAGTACATCTCAACCGCGGCGTCATCTTCGCCGACCATCTGCGCCGCAACGCCGATGCCGAACGTGAGCTCATGTGCGCGCTGGCGCTGAACCCGCGCTATGGGCCGGCGCTGCTCAACCTGGGCAACCTGCAGGAAGACCGCGGCCTGCGCGAACCCGCACGCAGCCTCTACGAGAGTGCGCTTGCGGCCGACCCGCGCTGCAGCGAGGCCCTTGCACGCCTGGCCGGGGTCAGCACGGTGGCCGATCCGGGTGACGCGCTGGTGTCGCGCCTGCGCCAGGCATTGGCGGTCGAGCGCGGCGCCGCCGAACGGGCCAGCCTGGGTTTCGCGCTGGGCCGGCTGCTTGACGGCTGCGGCGCCCACGAAGCCGCATTCGCGGCCTATGTTCAAGCCAACCGCGACAGCCGCGCCAGCGCCGGACCCGGCGGCGCGCGCTATGACCGGCGTGCCTGGGAACGCGTGATCGCCGAGTTGATGAGCGTGTTCAGCGTTTCACCGGCCACGCGCCCGCTGCGCCGCGGCGCGGCGCCGCCGATCTTCGTCTGCGGTATGTACCGCTCCGGCTCGACGCTGGCTGAGCAGGTGCTCGCGAGCCATGCGCGCGTGACAGCGGGCGGCGAGCTCGATCTGCTGCCCGCGATCGTCGCGCGCGAGCTGTCGCCATTCCCGGCCGCGATGGCCCACATCGCGCCGGCGCGGCTGGAGCGGCTCGCTGCCGACTACCTGAGCAGCGTCGCGGCGCTGTTCCCCGGCGCCGACATCGTCACAGACAAGCGGCCGGACAACTACCTTCACATCGGTCTGATCAAGAGCTTGTTCCCCGACGCGAAGATCGTCCACACGCTGCGCAACCCGCTTGACAACTGCCTGTCGATCTACTTCCTGCATCTGGCACACGCCAAGAGCTACGCGCTCGACCTGTCGGACACCGGCCACCACTACCGCCAGTACCAGCGGCTGATGGCGCATTGGAAGCGGCTGTACGGCGACGACATCCTCGACTTTAACTATGACGCCTTTGTGCAGTCGCCGCGCCCTGCGCTGCAGACACTGCTCGGCTTCTGCGGGCTGGACTGGGACGACGCCTGCCTGTCCTTCCAGCAGGCAAGCAACGCGGTAAAGACGGCCAGCGTCTGGCAGGTGCGCCAACCGCTTTACCGGCAGTCGTCAGGCCGCTGGCACCACTACGAGCGGCATCTCGCGGATTTGCGGAAGACGCTGGACGACTGGGTCGACGGCGGACCCGACTGAAGGGGACTCAAAGGGCACAAACGAACTGGCCCTGCGGTCTTACGAGCCGCAGGGCCATGTGGTCGGCTGAAGAGATCAGCGCGACCGGGTTTCGTAAAGCGGTGCTCTAGAAGGATGCCGTCAAGTTCAACGAGATCTTCCGGCCCATGGAGTCATAGGAGACAGGGTAGGTGTTCCCGTTACCGAACGGTGACCCCGTCTTTGCCAAGGGAGGATCTTTGTCCAGGACATTCTGGACGCCCAGGCGAGCTGTCAGGTTCTTGGTTACGTTGTACGACGCCGATAGGTCAAGGTAGTTTTGGGCGGCGAAGCCGCCACCAAGAGAAATATTTGTCGTGTTCAGTAGCGGATTCGTACTCGTACCCTGATCCTTGACCGAACCAAAGTAGCGCCATGTCGCCGAAACCGTCATGTTATACGGAGAAATCCACGTCACACGCAACTTGTGACGCCACTTCGGATTGGGAGAGCCACAAGTACTTCCGAAATACCCCGCGCAGTCATAGGTTCCGATTCCAGGAAGCGGTTCAGTCTCATAATTCCGAAGCGCTGTACCTAGGAAGCTGTAGTCCAAGCGGCCCATCCCACCCAGCTTCATGCTGTAGTCCGCACCCAAATCGATACCAGAGGTCTTCAGCGTAGCCAGGTTGGCGTTGGTGGCGGTTACGTACGAGTTGCCTGTCCACAAGGTACCGCTGCCCGTCGCCCGGTGAATCAACCCGCAGAGTGCCGGATTGCCGGTGGTTAAGCATTGCGTAAGTGCAATCGTAGGATCGGCCGTCGAAATCGCATCCTGCACCTTGAAACTGAAAAAGTCCGCCGTGAGGCTCAAATCCCTGATGGGCTGCAGAACAACACCAAAGGTGTAGCTGTTCGAGGTTTCTGCCTTTAGATTCGGATTTCCGCCGTACAGCGCGTTGAATTGCCCGGCAGGGCTGTCTCCGATGTTTCCGAACTGCGCCGCTGTGACGCCAGTGTTCTGACATTGTGCCAACGTATAGCCGGCCGCCGTCTTCCCGCTACTGTCGACCGGGCCAGAGCACGGGTCGGTACTCATGTTGAAAAGACCCACCGATTGCGCCGAGTAGAGGTCGATGACATTTGGTGCGCGCGCAGCCCGCTGGATGCTACCGCGGACCTGATAGCCTTTGACCACAGTCCAATCCAAGCCCATGCCGTAGGTATTGGTCTTCTTATCGGTGCTGTAGCTGGAATTCCGGTAACTCGTATCAAGCGTCAAACGCTCAGCGCCAGGCTTGTGTTCCAATAGCGGTAGTCTGAACTCGCCATAGATATCACGTACTGAGTATCCGCCTGCCACACCGATCGTCGGCCCCCCCTGACCTGCGAGGTCACCGCTGCTAAACTCCTGGTCGGTGTTCAGTTCGAGCTTCTCTTGCCGGTTCTCAAGACCAAAGGCCAGGCTAGCTCCTTCGGAAGTACCGGGCAACTTCACACCAAAGGCGCCAAGATCCACGGAACCGTTCGCAGAATAAATCAACTGTGAAGTGGACCCGTTCTTGAACCCAGGGGCACTAACATAGTTGAGTGCAGAGCTGGTGACGCCATTTGGCGCCCACACGTTGTATGGTACGCAATTCGGGTCAGTACCGTCCACAACCGACTGGCATACTGCTTGGCCAGTAGCAGGGTCGGCGACTACGTTCAGCGCCCGAGTCAATTTTGCGAACGAGAAGTCGTTCTTGTACTCTTCCTGATAAATGACTTTGCCGATTTGCGCTGAAACATCATAACTCCAGGGACCGACATCGCCCTTCACTCCTGCCACGGCTCGGAACGAAGTGTGATGCAGATCGTCCTGCCGTCCGCCGCCTTCCACATTGCGACGCCCAATGTACACAGGAACGGTCGCAGCACTACCAGGCGTGATACCAAGCGCCGCTTGCATATCCGGCTGAACGAGTGGGTTCAAGCCAGAGATATTAGCCACAGTAAAAAATGTCCCGCTCGGTGCAATTTGCGCGACCGAGCGATCGTCCATAAAATTGAACTCGCTATAGACACGAGCCAAGTCGCTTATGTCGTAGTGAGTGTAGGCGGCTGCAGTATAGCGCTCGTCAGGACGTTGGAAGTAATTCAACGGGCCATAATTATATAAACTAGGCCCTGGAATTGCGTTCCCCTGCGCATCTAGAGTTGTGTACGTGTTGAAGTCAAGCGTGAAGTTCGTCGGATAAGCAGTTCCCGAACCGCCGCAGCTGAACGTTCCATTTTTAGTGGGGCTCAACGTGCAGGCCGAGAAATCTCTTGCCGCCTGCAGCATCGCAGCTTGCCGCAGGTAACCAAAGAAGACCGTTGCATTGCCTTTGTCACCGGCAAAGTTAGAACCCATTGTGAGGCTGACGCTGGTCGTTCCACCATCGCCGCCAACATTNCCTGGCAGTGCGAAGCCCTTGGCATTGTTCGCCGCATCCACGCCCGACGGGTTATGCTGGGAATGGTTGTAAATGCTGCGATTGACCTCGACTTGGACGCCCTGGAAACGGTCGTTCATCACGAAGTTGACGACACCCGCAATTGCGTCGGAGCCGTAGACCGCGGATGCGCCTCCGGTCAGAACATCGACCCGCTTGATGAGCGACACAGGAATTTGGTTCAGGTCGGGGACGGCGTTATAGGGCGCACCAACATTGTTGGGGTCGCCAGCAGGCAAGCGTCGGCCGTTGACCAGCACCAGCGTTCGCTCCGGACCAAGACCCCGGAGGTCCAAGGTCGCAGTACCGGTGGCACCGTTCGAGACTTGGGCACCGAACCCAGCGAAAACCTGAGGTAGGTTGTTGGTCAGATCCTCGACGTTTACCGGGGCATCGATCTTGATCGACTCGGCCGTCACGGAAACGATTGGCGATGCGGTATCGGTGGACAGCGACTTGATGTGCGAGCCTGTGATCTCGATGCGCTGGGTTGAATCCTGGGCCATTGCCGGCACGGCAAATGCGCCGAGCGCAACCGCGACGGCCATGCTGACCTTCGTTCGCTTGAACATTAATGACACTCCTGTGGTGACGTTGATCGATACACCTTGTCACAGAGCAAGCCGCGTGCCGGTCTGTAAACCGGACGTGACGCCAGCGCTATGACACGTAAATCAATTGTCAACGTAGGGGTGTCGCGCTCTCCCTCGGGAAAGCCCCAGGCTTCTTAGGGGCGGCGCTGGCCCCGCATCGGGGCGCCGGCACCGCCGAAGCGCCAGCCTGCGGCGGTGCGGTGCGCCCCCCGGCCACACCGCGCCGGCCGCTCGCCGAGCAGGCAAATCCCCTGGCCAGGGGTACGAATATGTTGGCGGGTTGCAACAAATACACCTGCTCGCGTATCGCCCGGAGCGCTGATCGATACGGGGACATGGTGATCAGCGCCCTGCTAGAGTCGCCCGCAGCTCCCGAAGGTGCTTTTCGTAGTGCCGCCAACGGCCGGACGAGTGTGCGTACAAGGGCTGCCGCACCTGCCAGGCGCTCGGCGTCTTCACGACTGTCTCGGTAGTGTGAAAGTGCAGACACCCC
>JGI20214J51650_10003263_pt1 | contig 10176 bp, 10 predicted proteins | sample WetSurMetagenome_FD_51650 | JGI IMG/M metagenome (IMG submission 51650)
CTGCCTTCACCGGGCTTGCCAAGTGCGCTAGGCGTACTTTTTTCCAGGCCGATATAGGCGGGAATAGTCGGCCCATTGCCGGGAGAGTCCATACCGTAATGCCCGGGGGCAAAGTGTGCTGCTACATCATCCGCCAGGGTGCATACCCAATCGAAGAACTTGCCGGTAGCAAGGAAGGCACGCAGAACAAGCTGCCGGTCCAGCTTCCAGTAGGTCATGTCCATGACTTTGAGAAGGTCTGCGTTAAGCGAGTCATCCAGGCCGCGGTCCTTCTGCCATAGGCTGCTGTAGACGCGGAAATCACCGGCCATGGCCGCACCACCGCCTATATAATGAGCTTTGTCTACAACTATAATTTTTTTATTGGAAAGTGAAGCAGCCCTTGCTGCTCCTACAATTCCTGAGCCTCCGGCTCCCAGAACGGCGATATCACAGTCTATGGTTTTAATAAATTTATTTGTCATACAAATCCTCTCCAATAAATATTTTACACTCCCCAGCCGCTATAACCGGCGATTNNTTTGCCTTAATTGTGTCTCATATACTCCCAATTGATTCGTATTATTCCGCTGTTTTTCAAGCTACTACGGCGATAAACGGGAATGAACGAGATAATTGTCAGAGTGATGCCGAAGTTGAACCCGGTAATTAGCACGCCCAAGTGCACCGGAATGCCGAGAGCTTTGAAAAAAATAGACCTGTTATCATGGCGGCCACATCTCCTATGACCAACTCTGCCAGCAGAAGTCCGAACTTGCGTTTCTGTTTCAGCTCAGTGATACCTTGAGTGACAGCATTCCCGAAATCACTGAGAGGCGTCTCAATGACGATAAGCTGCGTGGGCTGACGGTTGTTGCCGATCGAGTCCGGCATTATCGGACCATCGATATTGGCATTACCGGTTAAATGTATTTCAAACTTTTTAACATATTTCTACCTGATATCTTATTAATAAGTTACCAGTATATGACATTCAGGTGGAATTTAATATGAATTCATGTGGGTAATGGTTAAAACTCATATTTTGTCTAATAAGTTATTTCATCATAATAACCGCACGGATAGGAATTTGTTATTTATGGTATTTATAAACTGTATTCGCTTCACTGGTGTTTGGCTTTATCATTATGCAGCACTTCCACCGCATATGCCAGATTGGGTTCCCCTTTGGGCCCGACGCAGTAAATGTATGTCTCTCTATTCTCGGGCAGATCACCGAACTCTCCCAGCTCCGCCAGATGCAGACCTATCATTTGTTGCTGCAGATCGTAAAAAATCTTTAGGCACATGGGTCTGTCAGAGGTCCGGCCTTCCTGGATTATCCAACTGTCACCCACCTTGCTTCCCATATGACACCCTTTCAGGTTGGTACGGAGGGTTACTTTTACCTTCATAGGCGTGGGCATTTTGGATGCGGCACACATAGTCTATCCTCCATAGAAAATAGTATTCAAAAAAGATACCTTATATTCGGATACGATTTAGTCAGAAAAATACTAATAAACCGGGATTCCCCATATCAACTCGTCGTGAGCCGACCTCGTCCCTCTTTATCGTTGAAAACAAGGATAGACCTTTTATATCCGATTGTCAAACTAGGTCAGAACTACCCAGATAACACTTAGCATCCCGGAAGTTTAGTTCGGACACCCTAAAACACCTGTTTAGCAACCCAGGTTCGTTTTTTTGGTTATCAATTTATTAACTAAAGGTTGCCTAAACTTGTGGCTTAATGGATTTATATCACTAAATAGTTATAATATTTTCACGCTAATATTTAGTGAAGTACTTATCGTTTTTATAGAAATGATAGCTTTTTTGGTATTGGTAACCGAGCACCATTGGTTACCTACATTCCTATATGTGATAATAGCAAATATTTTAAGCTTGGTTGCAGGAGGTTACCTAATCACAGTTCTGCCGATATAAAGCAATNAATGCAAGATACTTATTCCCCTGGTCACCAGTCCGAATCCAGGCGCCACCATTTTCTTAATTTAGAGGCTTAATACCGATATATATTATTTATAGTTGAAACATCATCCTCACCCTTTTAAATCACATCTTTGACATGAACCGCTCGATACAATAGAATTTATCTACTTAAATGCGAGGACAACCATTTACTGACACCAGTTAAACTTAGCCGATGTTTCTCCTATAGGGACTAAACGGTATGCAAGAACTAAGTGCAAAGGTCATCGTCAATCCTGAGGCAGGGAGTTGGTCTGTTCTTAGAGAATGGCCGTTTATCAACAGACGATTGTGCGAGGCTGGTTTACCTTTTGATTATGAGTTCACAAAATATGCCGGTCATGCGTTAGATATTGCAAGCCGGTCTATCGCCGATGGTTACAAATACCTTATAGCTATTGGTGGAGACGGTACAATAAATGAGGTGGCTAATGGAATCCTCCGTTCAAATAATTCGCTTAGCGTAAAACTTGGAATTGTAAGTATTGGAACAACCAATGCTTTTACTTATTCTCTGGGTATTTCTGAAGGTACCAGTAATAAAGGAATTTACTCTTTTCTTACCGGACAACATAGTACGTTGATCGATGTTGGTTTTTTACGATGCTGGACCCAGGGACGATTAATAGAACGATATTTTCTGAATGAAGCTAGCGCAGGTTTTTCGGCTGAAATTGTAGATGCGTGGAAATATCTGCCCCAGAAGCTTGGCAGGAGAATAAATACTGTACTTCGTGAAGCTACCGGGTACAGTACTTTGGCTATTCACCGAAATAAAAAGGTCAGACTTTATATTGGAGATGAGGTTGAGTCTATTTCTCTCTTCACCATCGTAGTGTCTAATGGGCAATATTGCGCTAATAAAATGTTGATAGCTCCCGATGCAAATGTTAATGACGGGTTACTGAACGCAATTATTGTCAGTAATTTATCCAAATATGAGATGTTGAAAATACGGCCCAGGTTATACAATGGTAGTCATATCAATTGCCCCAAGGTAAGAGAAATAAAAACAAAAATGATTTCGATTGAATCTGACAAGACTCTTCCTGTGGAAGCCGATGGCGAATTTCTCGGAGAATGCCCAGCATCATTTCGGATAATACCATCTGCATTAAATGTCGTATTCCACCATTGTTGAAATTTGCTTAAGCCCCCGGTCACCGGTCAGAATCCAGTCGCCGCCATTTTTTATTTTCCACTTCTTTTAGGGTAAAATTCCATATATACCCATATTATGTTTGTTAGTCCTGCAGGAACTAACAGGCAGCAAAAAAGTTTCGCAGACTGGGTTTAGTATGAAGGAGTAGGTGTTTTAAATGAAGCAAACAATTCTCGAATCCTGGCCGGAATTGAAAGACGATTTGGAGGTATTTTTAACTGATACCGATGCCTGGATAATAACAGGACTTAATAAAGCATATCAAGCAAAAGATTGGGAAAACATACGTAAAATAATAGACGTGATGGAATTAGTCCATAACATGAGCCACGAACACTAGTCTTATATTCCGGAAAAAGTTGGCTAATTCCTCTACCTTTCATAAAGGGGGAGATTACAGAATTAATGTTCAACTTATTTCTGAGACGGGATACTAGCGCTCTTTCAGTTCGGCTATTGTTTTCACTATGTCCTGCAACAGGTCTCCGTAATAAGGCACTTTGGGCATTTCTCTTTTGATATCAGCCAGATCGTACTTAATTTCGATAAGCTGTTTTTCTATACTTTTAAGGGTTTCGATGAGTTCCTTTTCCGTCTTTTCCGTCATTTCTGCTCCTTTTATTATAAACTTGATGTCAGAATAGTTCGACGTTTACGGGCCGGCGATTTCCCTGCCTGCCAGATAACCGAAGGTGACACAGGTAGCTCCCAGATTGATTCCTGAAGGCATGAAGGAATAATAGTTGGCGAACATATCACCCACGATGGTACCTACAGCGTACAGACCTGGAATAACGTCACTATTTGTATCAAGTACCTGCATTTTTATGTTGGTACGCAGACCGCCGGTTACAACAAGCAATTCGGGTGAATTGCTGGACTGTCCATAAAACGGTCCGGTTTCGACCGGGATGAGCAGTCCGTCCCTTTTGAAGAAATCTTCATCTACACCCGTTTTACAAAATCCGTTATATCTGTCAACAGTAACTTTGAAAACGTCAGCATTCAGTCCTAACTTTTCTGCCAGTTCCCGGATGGTAACGGCTTTAATAACCCTGCCGGATTTCACCGCTGCTTCCCAGCCGGCAACAACATCCTCGACTTTTCGCTCGGTACAGCCGTAATAACTTCCAAACGGATACCATGGAGCCATCCGTTCTGCGTATTTGGAGTCCCATATACTAATAATTTTGCAATCAGGCTGGCGCATTTGTATATACCCGGCGTGTGTAAAGTTGACATCCTCATTGCAGTAGCGTAATCCATTCTTGTTCACAGCCAGACCTCTAAAACTTGCATAGGGCTGCGCGGCGGGACCGAACATGGCGTTTAGCATGGGAGCGTTAGGTACCGTTTGCTGCCAGGCAGCTCCCACCCACAAACCCATTTTGTGACCATCACCTGCGTAAATTCCGCCGAATTGAAATCCGGCGTCATAATTTACCGGGGTTTCTCTTACAAACGGCAGTACTTCGGGACAGTATTTGGATACCATTTCCTTATCTTTAGTAAAATCACCGGTGGCCAGGACGATGGCTTTCGAACCGGCATACCTGACATTTTTGCCGTCTTGATTTTGGGCAATGACTGCCGTGACCCGGCCGTTATTGCCGTTCTCGCGAACGAGCTGTTTAGCAACGGTATTGTAATAAAATTTCGCGCCGGCTCTTTGTGCTAAATCAGCCAGGGTTTTTACCACATACGGCTGGCCCATCCCGGCAAATTTAGTATTTTCACCCATAAAACCATGTGAACCCGGGTAAGAGGATATTATACCGTCCGGGTCTACCGCTCCCAGTTCGATAACCGCGGTATAGCCTGCTGTTTCCATCTTTTCGACTAACCAGTCCATAGCTTCACCGCTCTTTCTGGCGAAAAGACTCCACTTGTCCTGGTCGATCCTGCCGCCGGCCCTGTCCATTTCTTGTTTGAAATACTTGTTAACGTCATAAGTGATCCCCAGCTTACGTGCCAGTTTAGTGTTTATTGCATGGTTGGAGCCGCCCCGGGCTACGGGATGCGAACTGGCTGAAATAAGGACAACCCCGGCACCATGTTCAACTGCTGAGTTAGCACAAACCAGACCGGCGGTTCCTGCTCCGATAACAACTACCTCAGCCTCAACCGTATCTGTAATTTCACTTTCCGCAATGGGATCGGGAGGGGTTTCAAAACTATATTTTGTATTGTTCATATCCAGATGCGGTGCATCATTTTGTAAGTGAATATTTTTGTCGTTTTTCAATTTTACTCCTTTTGTGAATTCGACCGGATTACAGGTTATTATAACAATTTATTTATGCTATTCAAAGCATTGAAATATTAGTGTTAACCGGTACTAAAGTTAGTATATCGAAGTACGAAAAGAGGATTTATCATTCCGGTTATCTTTAATATGCTTTAAATGTTAATGATAAATATTATAAGGAAAGTGAAATATGTCTATTAATATCAAGTTGAAAACAAGCTGCCCGGTTTGCCACAAAAAGACACGGGCTGTAAAAATCACGCCGTTTTTAAAAATCTGTCCGAAATGTAGCTATAAAATCAATTAGTCGNGCCGGGCTAAATATTCTGAGTCCCGTCACCACCNACTTGCCGGAGAGCACTTCTTTTGTGTATTCTTTGTATTGAACTATTTGTGCAGGAAAGAAGATTGTCGAAAAAGAAACCCGGCAAATCGCCTAAAAAATCAAAGGACTTTACTTTACAGGATATACTGAACGCAAAACCTAAACCAAAGCCTGAGATACGCATCGCCGGTCTGGGCTGTCTCCACTGCGGCAGTATGAGGATAAAGGCTAAGGGCGAGGTCAAGGTTTTCCGCGGCAAACGCATGCAGCCATATTATTGTTTCGATTGCAGGCAGACGTGCTATAAAGACGAGTAGAGAATTAATACTACCAATAATTCAATACCTCGCTGATCCTCACTCATTATTAACAACATCAGCTATCAGGCTTTTATGAATAGATGACAATAAATAGTTGTTCCTAAAGCGGGTATTGATAATTCAGTTTAGTAGTTTATCTCATAAAAGATTTACCGTGATTATGGTTACAATAATTGATAAAACAACAGCAATTACCATTTGAACGATAGTATGTTCATGCAGCCTGTATTTAGCCCAGCCAACCAGTGGGACTAAAACTGCGAGAAAGGCAAAGTACGGTCCCCAGGTTATTATTGCCATGCATACCAGTGTTGTGACTGCCGTTACATGGTAGCTTATTCTATAGTGTTTGTAAAATAAGGCGATAATAAATGAACTTACCAGCAATGCCATAATAGTGTCGAGCAGAGCGGATGGAGCTTTAAGAAAGACCATAATTATCCAGATAGGCAAGCCAAATAAAATACCTGTGACCAAGACGTCTTTCGGGTGCTGCTTGAGAAATGTTGTCGGGTCAGTCAAAAATTTTGTACTGCTTTTACTTAAGGTTTTTCTCGCGTAAACGTAAATAAGCGGCAGAACGACAAGAAATAAAAGCAACAGAAAAAACCAGATAAACAAATTTCGGATATCGATTGATATAAAATATGCGAAGGCCAATAAAAATAAGATAGAAAGTAAACAGGGGTTAGTTACCCTGGAAACCGCTCTGGCTGCACGGTCGACAGCGGTAACTTTACCTTGCGTTGTATCATATTTCATTTAGCTAAAACCCCCGAATAAACTGATAAATCGGTTGTTTTTATTTAATAATTTGTGAATTCACCAGCTATTTTCTACATAATATCATAATCCCCGGCAGGCTGTTCTTATTTTCATGAAAACAGGTCGGGTAAAATTGAACATGCCCGGTAAATAGTGCTATTATGCTGCGATAGTAATAAGCAACGAGACGGCGTAATATCTCGATTTCTGATTGATGAACGGGATAAAAACAAATAATTGGCAACTATTACGTAATTTAAGATTGGACTCAGCATGGCAGATCCAGCACAAACAACAAAGACAAAAAGCAATAATACATACGGCCGCGATTGGACTCAGGGAAATATATTTAGAAACCTACTGTTAATAGCCTGGCCGATGATAATCAGCAATGTACTGAACAGCATAGGGACCACTGTCGATTTGATCTGGGTAGGCAAGCTGGGTGCGGCATCGGTCGCCGGTGTAGGCGTGGCCGGCATGCTGGTACAGTTGCTTGATGCTCTGAAAATAGGTCTTGATATGGGTACCCGGGCGATGATAGCGAGAGCGATGGGAGCCGGGGATCATAAAAAGGCTAATCACGTAGCTTTGCAGGGGTATGTTGTTACCATCGGTTTTGCCGCTGTTGTCGGAGGCCTGGGTGCTATATTTGCGGCAGATATCATGCGGTTGTTCGGGCTTTCGGCTGATGTTGTAGCACAGGGGGCTCCGTACCTGCGGATACAATTTATTGGCATTCTAACGATGGGCATAGTCAGGCAAAACGAAGGCACCATGCTTTCTTCCGGAGACGCGATAAATCCCATGCGGGTATCTATATTTTATCGTGTATTTCATATCGCTCTATGTCCGTTTCTGGTTTTTGGATGGTGGATATTTCCCAGGTTGGGGACCAGCGGTGCGGCCCTGACCGGGATTATCTCAGCCTGCCTCGGGGCAAGTTTAGGTCTCTGGTTTTTACTAACGGGAAATACGCGGCTCAAACTCCAATTCAAGGGTTTTCGCCCGGATGCAGGTGTGATCTGGCATGTAATGAAGATAGGAGTCCCTGCATCAGTAACTAACATGCAAAGGAATATCGGACAGCTGACACTAACATGGTTCGTGATGCCTTTTGGGACTGTTGCTATAGCGGCACATACTCTTACGCAAACCATTGATCAGTTTATGAACATAGCGAGTCAGGGACTGGGACAGGCTTCAGGTGTACTGGCCGGACAGAACCTGGGAGCAGGCAAACCGGAACGAGCTGAAAAGACTGCATGGTACAGCATAATAGTATGTACCTGCATAATGCTGATAGGCTCCGCGGTAATTTTGCTTTGGGGACGTAGTCTTATAGCTATATTCGATAATGAAGCCGACCTTGTTGAGATTGGCAATATCTTTCTTAGAATTCAAATAGTAAGTTATCTTGTATTCGGTTTCACAGTCATTATCCAGCAGTGTCTTAATGGAGTGGGCGATACACTCCCGGTGATGCTTATAGTATTGCTGGGCATATTCGTTGTACAGATACCGGCGGCATTTATTCTGACACGTTATACCGGACTGGGAGTTTACGGAACAAGATGGGCGATTGTTATAGGGACGTTAGCGATGGCGGCCGCCTATGTTTTCTATTTCCGGTCAGGGCGATGGAAACAGCGGAAAATATAAGACTAAAATAGGTTCGGCTTAAAAAGTTACTACCCGGTCGCTCTCTGTAACTATGCTGTACAAATCATCTATAGACGATATTTTGCATAGCTCAGGAACACCCAGTTCCCGGAACTCGAGGCATTTGCCCGAGGCAAGTATTTCGCCGCCATTATCAATGAACTTCTTCATGTGTTCGATGGTTTTAAAAGGTTGTGTACTATAACCTTCCATTTTACCATGTACTTGATATTCGACTCCTTTTCCTAAAAGATACACTCTGACTATATCTTTTTTAAGTTGAGAGTAGTTGGCAAATTCCAACGCGTTTTGCATAGTCTCAGGATCGTTTGTATAAACAATAACGCCAAGCCTCATTATCAAAATACCTCCAATATTACTTTCATATTTCTATATTAGCATCGAAACGATAACCGACTGCAAACAATATGTTTATAAGGTACAGGTAACAGGTAGCAAGTTACTGATAAGAATACAGGGCAGTNTGTGATGAGGTTTTTATACGGGAAATCGATTTGACATGAAGGGAGAACCAGCTATGATAATAGCAGAAGTAATAATTATAACGTTTTTTCTTACTCGACAAATTGAAGACCGNGCAAACAAGTGAGAAACGGAGGTCTGATACGGCAAATATATACATNGGGTTTGAAAACCAGGGATATCTTCCTGAACTATATGATGCAANATATGAGAGCCGCAGTCACCGGGATGTTGCATTTTTTATCGACTTTTCAAAAAGAGCAGAGGGAAAAACTCTGGAGCTGGGCTGCGGTACAGGACGCGTGTTGATTCCTACCGCAATAGCAGGATGCGAGATAACAGGGCTTGACGTATCGTCACGTATGCTGGATAAATGCCGGGAGAAGCTATCCGCACAAAAACAGGAAGTTCGGGACCGTGTAAAACTTATTAAGGGAAACATGTGCGATTTTGAAACAGGCGGAAAGTATGCACTGGTCACCTTACCTTTCCGCCCGTTTCAGCATCTGCTTACTATCGAAGCACAGAAGGCCTGCCTGATTAGTATTAATAGGCAGCTTCTTGATGGCGGTATGGTAATTCTTGATCTTACACACTGTTATCCTCCATCGATGTATGATCCTAAATACTGGGTTGAGCAGGAAAGTCAGCGAGACATAAAACTGAGTAACGGAAGGATGCTCCGCTGCACTAACCGGATCGCAGATTTCCACAGGGACGAGCAGTATAACGATATTGAAACGATTTATTATGTATCATATCCTGATGGCAAAGTAGAAAGGATTGTACAGGCATTTCCATTCAGGTATTATTTCAGATATGAGGTCGAGCATCTTTTAGAGCTCTGCGGATTCAAAGTTGTNGACTTATTTGGGGATTATGATAGGTCTACGTTCTTTAATGATTCACCGGAGATGATATTTATCGCCAAAAAGAAATGACTCCGTTAGCTAAGATATAAACGGGGTTATAAAATTGAGCGGAAAAGTCCGCGAGGAGAAATATGGGCAGAGAAGTCGAAATCGGGCGTTTTAAAGGTATAACGGCCGGGGGCAAGGAATACATTATTGTCCAGTATCAGGAGTTTATCTCATCCTCCTCCGGTGAAGTACCCGGTATGAAACGGTACAGGACTTCTGGCGGTCTAGACTTAACCTACATCGATCAGGGAACGTTCAAGGTGGTCATGACAAATGAGACCGTCAACAAGTCTTGAAATACGATTGTACTGATACCG
>JGI20214J51650_10003264_pt1 | contig 10176 bp, 7 predicted proteins | sample WetSurMetagenome_FD_51650 | JGI IMG/M metagenome (IMG submission 51650)
GAACGAATGCAGAAGGAAATGCAGGTCGCCCAGGAGATTCAGCACGCTCTCCTGCCGCGCCATTTCCCCGATATCGAAGGCTATGATATTTCCACAGTTTACAGAGCCGCCAAGGATGTGGGCGGCGATTATTTCGATTTTGTCCAGATCGATGAAAATATCCTCGGTATTATTGTAGCCGATGTTTCCGGTAAAGGAGTTCCCGGTTCGCTGGTCATGACTATGATTCGCACCGCTCTCAGGCTGGAATCGCGCGCAAATTACTCGCCCACCGATATTCTAGCCCGTGTCAATAAGTTCGTCACTGATGATGTTAAGCGCGGCATGTTCATAACCATCTTCTTCATAACTCTCGATTCCGCCAAGCGCACTATCTCATACGCTTCCGCCGGCCATAACCCCATGATCCTCTATCGNAAGGAATCTGATTCCTGCTATTTCCTGAATACCCGCGGCATGCCNCTCGGTATCGCCTTACCCGATGGTGTCAGGTTCGAGGATTCTCTGGAGTTCGATCGCCTCAAGCTTAAGAAGGATGATATCCTTGTCATCTATACCGATGGCATCACCGAGGCTATGAACAAGGCCGGTGAGCAGTTCGGTAATGATCGCTTGATAGCTTTTATTAAGGCTAATGACGAACTCGCTCCCGAAGAGTTCACCGAAAAACTCGATGCCGAATTGGCTCGCTTTACCGGCGGCGCTCCTCAGGGAGATGATATCACCCTGGTCGTCATCAAAGAGAAAATGATGCTCGATGAGGTCGTCTTCGAAAAACGCAAACGCCTGATCGAGATGGTGGAAACTGAGGGCATTCCGCTCGAGGAGGCCTGCAAGCAAATGGGTGTTTCGCCATCGACCTATTACAAATATCGCCGTCGCTGGCAGAAACTCGGCGATGTCGGATTGCTCAACAAAAATCTCCGCGCCGATTCCGGATTGAAGCAAATCTCTTATGAGACCCGCAAAGAGATTCTAAATATTGTCAGAGAGAATCCCGATCTCGGCACCAAGCGTCTTATGGATGAGCTTGGTAAGAAGGGGATTGCCGATATCGATCATCGCGGGCTATACGAGGAATTGGTTCGCATGAGGCTCAATACGCGCAAGCTTCGTCTCGAATATATCGAGCGAGTCGGGGGACTCACGCTGGAAATGACCCAGGAACTCGAAAAGGAAATACTCAAATCGCAGGATAAAAAAGAAGAAATCGACCGCGATGAGTACCTGGTGGAAATTAAGAAGAGCCTTGGAGCCAAGAAAGAACAACTTACATCGACAGCCCGCGACCTTGTTGATAAATTGCAAAAGATGGAGCCGGTTCTTGGCGATACCACGCTCTATGGCGATATAGCCAGCGAACTCGGCAAACTCCGCGGTGGCGAGGATATCTCCAAGCTTTTCGAAAATATCATCCTGAAGATGGCCGATATGGCCAAGGAATCGGCTAAGCAGGTAGAGGTAAAACCGGTAGAAACTCTTCCAACTCCAGCGCCAGAATCTGATTTGACGCCACCTCCAGATTCGGCATCGACTGGCGAGTTCAAGCTTCAGGATGCCCCGGAGGTAGAAAGCCGTCTGGATTTAGTCAATCTTAATGAGGATAATTCTCCAATCGATGTTCTTGGCGCCGCTACCCCTGTCAAGGAAACTCCTGAGGAAGGCGATGATTTCGATTGGGAGGGGTATTCCGAACGGCTGTCGCAAAAGTTTAAGAAACAATGATAAAACTTGCCATTTTAACATCCAAGGGGGGGACTGGAAAAACCACCACGGCCATTAATCTTGGCCACGGTTTGGCGTTATCTGGTAAACGGGTGTTATTGATAGATTGCGACCCTCAAGGCTCCGCCTCGGTTGCATTCGGAATCGAGGGTGACAAAGGCTTAGCCGATCTGATGCTTGAGGGCAAGGTCGATATTTTTCAAGTCAGGCCTAACCTATATCTCCTTCCCTCCGGCCGTAAACGTTTGGCAGAGCTTGAGATGGCACTGGCCAGCCGCCCCGACCGCATGGAACGCCTAAAAAACGCCCTGGCTCGCCTGGGAGGTGTGGAATGGGTTATTTTAGATTGCTCTCCATCGATAAATATAGTAAATTTAAACGCTTTAGGATTTGCCGATTTTTTATTGATACCCTCCTCGCTCGATTATTTCTCCCTGGAGGGGGTCAAAACAACAGTGGATTTGATTGCTGATGTCCGTGCGAACGGCGCCAGTAAGCTTGAGATAGTCGGTGTTTTGCCGACATTTTATGATAAGAGGACAAGTGTTTCCAAGTTAGCGCTGGAGTCGCTAAGGAACTCTTACGGCACTTTAGTGTTCAATACGGAAATACGTTTTAATACTGAAATTAAAAAATCTCAGTGGTTTAGGAAAACCATTTTCGAGTATGCTCCGTATTCACATGGAGCGTACGATTATTTCAAGTTATCAAGGGAAGTCCTGGAAAGGCTGCAAGGATAAGGTCACATGAGCGATATTAAAATCTCTCTCGATACCTCGGGGCCGAAAGGCGAAATTTCCGTCGTCAGGGTCGATGGTGTAATCGATACCATGACCGCCACCGATCTGGAGAAGGTCATGAACTCATTGTTGGAGCGGCGCCGCTACAATATCATCATCGATCTCGGCGGTGTCGACTATATCTCATCTGCGGGATGGGGAATTTTTATCTCCAATATAAGGGAGATTCGCCAGCATTCCGGCGATATCAAGCTGGCCAGGATGATTCCCAACGTATATGAGATTTTCGAACTTCTCGAATTCGATAGCATCCTGAAAGCCTTCGATAGCGTCGAAAAAGCCAAATCCGATTTTGAAGGTCTGAAAAAACAAACTGCCGAGGAACCGGTCGCTGTTCTCGAAATAGCCAAACTGGCATCGGATCCTCCTCCAGCCAAACCCCAAGCGTCGAAACCTCAGCCTCCGCCGGTCGCACAGCCGGCAGCGGTTCCGGAGAAACCCAAAGATGTTTCCATTGTCGTGCCGACTCCGGCCGAAAAAATTCTGGAAATGATTACCAAAGACCCCTTTCTTTCCATCTCCGAAATCAAGGCGGAAATCGCCAGGAAATATCCGCAGGTGGGAATCGGTTGGTGGAAAATTTGGGGCATTCTCAGGCGCGAAAAGCTATTAAGCAGGAAAAATCGTTTCCGCAGAGCAAGGGTTAAGGCGGGAGGAAATTAGGAATGCCCCATGGCCCCAGGCTCTGGCCTGTTTTATCATCCATAATCCTTTTCTGGCTTCTGGCCGTGGAGATGATAATCCTCTCCGAGCCTGTTTGGCTTATTATCGTTATCATCGCGGCTGTGCTTATTGCATCGATATTGCTTCTGAGATCATATATAAAATCCTCGCGGGAATTGGCGATTCTTCAAACTCTCACAAATAATAATACACAGCCTGTCGATAACTCCCGGGCCTATAGAATTCTGGTTGAAATCTCCTCCAATGATAAAAAACCTCTGGCCATGAAAGCATCCGAAATTATCAGCCAGGAATTGCAGACAGCCGGATTTGCCATATTCTTTAAGGATGGAGATAAATTTGTTCCTCGTGTTTACGCCGGTATCAATAAAACTGCGCTCGCCAATCCGATAACAGCTAAGTTCAGCGGCGAATTAAAATCCAATATCGGACAAGCCGCTATTTCGCGTAATCACCTCGATATCGCCGCCGCCTTTAGGCCCGATCAGGCCGAGGATCTGCGTTCGCCTCTGGCGTTTTCATATTCCTGGGCAAGGGGTAAGGCCGTATATGTTATTTCCGAGGATAAGCAGGGGTTTCTCTCTGAAATCCTCGCCGATTCCGAGTTCAATCGTGTCTTCTGGACAGGGCTGGAAAACTTGCTGAAAACCGGCCAAAAACTGCAGGATAAAACCCTGGAATTGAAACAGGCCATCTATCAATTCGAACAGGCACAGAAAAATATCAACAGCCTGAATAAAGAGCTGAAAAACAAACTGCTCGATCTACAAGCGTTCGTGAAAATTTCGAATGACCTCTATTCTTTATTCGCGGAAGACCAGTTATTCGCCACCCTTGAAAAAACAATATGCGAGCAGCTCGAAACCACCAAATCCGGCATCATGGTGCCTTCCGGCGATGGCGGCTTTGTGATGTATGCCTCGTCTCAAGAAACGCAGCCCGCCGATGACCTGAAATTCGATTCCGAATCGGAATTATATACTGTCTTATCGAAAACTAATCGTCCGCTCGTTCTCCCGCTTGCGGGTTCGGGCCTTAAAAGAAACGAGCCGTTTCTTAATACTGCCATAAGTCAAGGCTACCAGATCATTTCGATAATCAAAACCGGCGGGCAGATCGCCTGTCTGATTCTTGTCGGAGAGAAAAAAGATAAATCGCAGTTCACGGCGCTGGAACTGGATTTCCTTTCGATTATTGTCAATATCGCATCTTTGTCCCTCGATAATATCCAGCAATATTCGACTATAGAAAAGCTGTCTTATACCGACAGCATGACTGGGGTTTATAATTACCGCTATTTCTATAAGCGTCTCAACGAGGAGATTCTGCGCGCTAAGCGTTATGAACGCGAACTTTCTCTTGTAATTATGGATATCGATAGTTTTAAATCCTTTAACGATAATTTCGGGCATCAGGCCGGAGATATGGTTTTAAAACAGCTCTCCGACCTGATCACGAAGACTATTCGCTCTATCGACGTTGTCAGCCGCTATGGCGGCGAGGAATTTTGCATTATCATGCCCGATACCGGCTATGACAATTGCGCCACTTTTATCGAGAGGCTGAGATCTCAAATTGCGAATTTCAAATTCGAATCGGAACTGTTCAAAGGGGATGGTAGTATATCCGTATCTGTAGGCGGCGCGGTCTATCCGCATCACGCTCATACTGCCGATAGAATTATTTACTGCGCGGATATGGCTCTCCTGAGAGCCAAGTCTGCCGGACGAAACCGCGCTATCATGTTCCAATCGGAACTTTCGCCGGACTCGAACTCCATTGAAGGGGGAATTAATGAACGGCATCAGCAATCATTCTTATAGGATGGGGAATATGCTTAAGACTTCGCTAATCGCCGCCGTACTGCTTTTCTCATATGGTCTTTGCTTTGCCCAGGATCAGAATAAAGAAGAGCCTTATATTATTGGAAATTCCGATCAGCTTTCCGTTACTTTCTGGCAGCAACCAGAGCTCGACCGTGAGGTCCGTGTCGGCGAGAACGGCATGATATCTCTGCCGGTTATAGGCGAAATCAAAGCCGCCGGAATGACAACAACCGATCTTTCCAAGCGTATCATTCAGCAGATGAGTATTTACAATACGCCCGTCTCTCAGGCGACTGTTACCGTGATCGCTTATAATTCCCGCAGTGTCGTGGTGGCCGGTCAAATCCAGGCCCCGGGGACTTTTCGCTATGAGCGCATTCCCGATATCTGGCAGGTTATTCTCGATGCCGGCGGGCCAACCGCGGCCGCCGATCTCACTCGGGTTACTATAATTCGTAAATCGGGCGATAAATCAAATGTCATCGACATCGATCTTTATAAAATTATCAAAGATGGCGACCTGACCAGGGCCCCCAAGCTGATGGCCGGGGATCTTGTCAATGTCCCCTCTTCGAATTTCGGTACTCCTCTGGTTCTATCAGCGGAGCCGAATTTTCAGGGACGGAATATCTTTTTCATCTTCGGACAGGTCAATAATCAGGGTCCGCAGAATCTCGAAGAGGGAATAGATGTTTTAGACGCTATTTCTATTGCGCAGGGAATCACAGCCGATGCCGACTTGAAAAATGTCAGNGTAATTGTGAAAGATTCCAAGCTTTCAAGCGTGCTGAGAATAGATTTGGATAAATATACCAAGAACGGCGGGCCGCGTCTGACTCTGCGTCCCGAAGATACCATCATAGTTCCAGCCAAACGAGAGGGAATCTTCTCCTCGGCTCTTTCAATAGTGGGCACGGTGACTCCGATTTTAGGCGCACTCGGTACCATGATTCTATTGATTCGCCAATAAAAGGACTATTATCTTGAACAACCAAAAATCACAAGTTGATCTGAAAAGCTACTGGTCAATAATCACACGCAGGAAAACGCTTATTATCCTGCCGCTTATGATCGTGCCGTTAATTGCGTTGGCGCTCACATACTTTATGCAGCCAATATTCGTATCGTCGGTGACAATGTTGTTATCGGAAACCAAAATCACCCCCAGCACCGTACAGCAGGAAATAGAGCCCAGAACCGGCGGCTGGGAGATGATCTCCCTGCAGGAGCGGCAAACATCGTATTACAACCAGTTTACGTCTACTAAATATCTCAGACGGCTTATCGCTACTCTCGATATACCGATTGGAATCGAAATCAGAAAAGTTGTCGCAGAAACTAAAGCGAATTACCCCGAAATCTCCGAAAACGATCTGGCTGAAAACATCCTGGCCGATTATCTGCGCCGCAATGTCGCGGTTACCATGCGAGCCAATAATCTGATCGAAGTTTCTTTCAGCGCCGATGACCCGGTCAGCGCCCAGAAAAAGGCCGGAGCCCTGGCCGATATCTATATCGAGGAAAATCTGGCGGCCGAATTAGCCGGAGTCAGTTCCAGTATCTCGTTCTCCGAGGAACAACTCGCCTTTTATAAAGATAAATTAAAAACCGCCGAGGATAAACTTCGCGAATTCCGTCAGGGCTTGCTGGCCTCTTCGTTCGGTCAGGATACCAGCAGTGGTAATATCCAGGAAATTGCCTCGGCCTTGCAGGTCCTCGATCTCGATATCGCCAATCAACAGGATCATCAAGCTGGTTTGCGTTCGGCCATCGATGCCGAGAGTATCGATCTCGCAGCGCTGGCGCTGCCCGCCGTAGTTGAAGGTCAGAAAACGAAATTACTCGGTAATTCCGACAAACTTTCTCAGCTTCTATCCAATTATAACTGGCGTGATGTCAAAGTGCTGAATTTGAATGAGGAATCAAGACTGCTAATCGAACAGATCTCGACTGAAATTCGTACCTGGGTAGAACAGCAATTTGTCGATAAGCCTGCCGCTTCCCGCTCCACTATCGAACAGTATTTCGCGGGTAATATCATCCTCGACTATAATCGCGCCAAACGCGCTTCGCTCGATAAATATATCGGCCAGACCAAATCGAGATTAGCTCAGGATCCGGCCACAGCTATTACTATCGAGAGATTGCAAAGCGAAATAGACAGCTACAAGCGTTTCTACGATCTCTTTGTCAGCCATTCTCAGAACGCCGCCATCAATCAGTCCGCCAAGAAAGTCGAGGCTGAGGCTAAATATACAATTATCAAGCCGGCTTCCTTACCGCTCTCGCCGGATTCGCCTAAAAGGCTGAGAATACTAATGATGGGCATCGGTTTGGGAATCGCGCTGGGATTCGGCGCCATCATGATTGTCGAATTGCTCGATAACTCATTCAAGAAGGTCGAGGATATCAGCGAGTACCTTCACCTGCCCGTTCTCGGGACTATTCCTCGCATGGATTTACCCTTCAGCAGCCTGGCTAAAAAGAGAATTCCCATTGCCATAGGAGTCAGCCTCAGCTTTCTCCTTGTAATTCTAATAATTTTCTTAAACTTTAAAAAGAATGGATAAATAATATGCCGGCAATCGGATTTTCCGACAAATTCCGTCGCTTGGGACGGGAATACCTGATGCAGACATCGGTGAATGAACTGCGCAAGGTGATTGTCTGCTCATTATTTCATTCGGGACAGCTCATTACTTCCAGGACAATTTCACTGCCTGATTATCATGATAGCGCCAAACTCATCGATCATGTTTCCAAGATTCACGAAAAATGCCTGACCGACATCGATTCCCTGTTGGGGCTTGTCGAACGTATGCAGGATTTGCAAAAACCCGAGATCATCGAAAAACTCGGCAAAACTCTTTGCGCCAGAGAACTATATGATGAGGGGAGAGACCTGCTCACTCGCGCTGTCCAGAAATATGCAGATTCACCCGGATTGCGCTTTGTTCTCGGACGGATATGTCTGGCTAAGGGGAAGTTCGAGGAGGCTCACGATCATCTGGCTCGCGCAGTCGAACTGGCGCCTAATTACCCCGATTACCGAAATTTCCTCGGGCAGGCCAACCTGAAATTAAAACGCCCGGTGGCTGCTATCGATGAATTCAAGAAGGCAGTTGAACTGAATATTTATTACGATTCCGCCTATTATTATCTCGGGCTCGGATACATCCTGAATGGCATTGTGAAAGAGGATTTCAATCTCGCCAAGAATCTCTCTTTTAATTGCCATGAAGCATTCGATAAGGCAACCCTCTTCAATCCCGGCTATATTAACGCCGAGTACGATAAGGGCATGCAACTGCTCGCGGCCGGCAGCCTTGAGCAGGCTTATGAGGCCCTGGAGTTTGCATCCCGTGATACCATCTCCCGCTCCTCAGAGGAAAAGCTGCTTGAGATGTATCTCCGCTATGTCCATGGCGAAGAGGGGATGACCGAGGAGGGAATTAAGCAGTATGTCGAGCAGATCGAGGAATTATTGCGTTCCAATCCCGGTCATGCCGATTTGCATAACGAACTTGGTATGGCATACACGGTTATGAGTAAATTCATCAACAATAAGGCTATTGAACATTTCCGGGAAGCCCTCAGGCTGAATCCCAATTTCCTGAAAGCATCTAAAAATCTGAAATTATCCCTAAATGACCTGAAAGGTTTCGAAGTATTACTCGAGGCAATAGTAAAATGAAAAATGAAAAACACATCGCAACCTTATTTTCGATTTATAATAAAGAATCAGCAGCGGGCACAGAATTCCGCCGTCTATATTCCAATATCCGCGCCAAGAATCAGAAACTCCAAACTGTCATGATTACTTCGGCCATGGTNGGCGAGGGTAAATCGTTGACCAGTTCGCTCTTGGCGGTCACGGCTGCCGAGTATTCCAAGCTTAAAATNGCTCTCATCGATTTCGATCTCAGGCGCCCTAAGATCAACGCTTATTTTGGGTTGGAAAATAACAGGGGAGTTGCCGATGTCTTAAGCGGCAAATCGACCTTAAAAGAGGTTTCTCTTAAAACTATAATCCCCAACCTCACTATCATTCCCGCAGGAAAAGTGGAAGGAATGCCAAGTGATGCTTTCGACCAGGAAAAGATCTCGAATATCTTTCAAGAACTCCGCTTTTATTTCGACCAGATAATTGTCGATTCCCCGCCGGTTATCCCGATCTCCGATCCTTTGTTGCTGGCTGAGCACGTAGAAGGGGTCATATTAGTCGTCAAGGGGGGCGCCACGCAACGGGAAGTAGTGGGGCGGGCCGCCAACCTNCTCACTAACGCCAGAGTCAATATACTCGGCGTAGTCCTCAACGATTACGAAGAAGTGCTGCCTTATTACTACAAAGACCGCTATTATGGCTATCAATATTACCATAAAGAGTCAAAAAGCGACAAAACGGGCGCCAATTGATTATCTGCATTGTTTTTGCATTAGTTTGCATATCCANTTGAATTTGACGGCCTATAATACCATTATCTGTCCATTTGAAAGGCGAAAGCCTGAATTAATGGAATTGNCGNACTACATATAACCTGTTAATAATTAATAGGTTAACACCATCTATTTTCCGCATANCCGCTAATCAATAAATAACAATCTTTATTTATCTAACTCTCATCGTGGCAGGGAATTTGCAACTACCCTTTCTTGTAAGGAAAATTACTTTAACAAACAATTATTCGGAGCAAATTAAAAAATGAGATACCAATATCCTGCGCCAAACTCCTTCGGTCATTACTGGGATGAAGAGGCGATTCGTATATGGGGGGTTAGGATTGGCGTATCAAGACGGGCTGGATACTTCATTAACTATCTGCTCGGCGAAATCATTTTTGCGAATTTGTTTCTGGCGATTCAAATCGTATTGAATCAGCCGGCAGTTATTGCACTTAGCAAATCATTCAGCCGCGCTATCGGCAGAATTCATATTGGCGCTATTGCCAAGAGATCTATCGATATCATCGGCGCGATCTGTGGTCTTGTTCTGACATCACCGATCTGGCTCGTTACCGCAATCGCGATTAAGATCGATTCCCGTGGTTCCGTGTTTTACAGGCAGGAACGAGTCGGCAGGAATCGCCGCGCCCGTGACCGTCGTGCGGTATCTGTTGATTTCGTTGAAAGAAGAAATCGTC
>JGI20214J51650_10003265_pt1 | contig 10176 bp, 2 predicted proteins | sample WetSurMetagenome_FD_51650 | JGI IMG/M metagenome (IMG submission 51650)
ACGACCAGTGCCGCCGGCAGCAACGCGGTCACCACCGCTGTCTGGTTGTCGCCCGAGACGAGCGCCAGCGCCGCGGCGGCGCCCGCGTTGGCGCTCGCCGTGAAGACCGGCACCGTCCCGGTGTAGCCCGCGACCACGGCGCTGACGGACTGGCTGCCGGCCGTGGGGCCGAGGGTCCACGTGGTCGAGGCGACACCCGACACATTGGTGACCAGAGAGGAATCGCCGAGGGTGCCGTTCCCGGTCACCACCGCGAGCGTCACCGCGACGCCGGTCATCGCATCGCCGTTCTGGTCGAGCACGGTGACGGAAATCGGGCTGGGGAGGAGGGTACCCGCAATGCTGGACTGAGCGTTGCCCGCGAGGGTGACGGTCTTCGGCACCAGCTTCGGAGTCGAGCCGCCGCCGCCGTCGCCCGAGCAGCCGAGCCCCGCCACCGCGAAGACAGTCCCAGCCACGAATCCGACCACTTGGTTCCAGCGCATGAGGGCTCCTGAGTGCAGCGTCTCTGGCGGGCCCATGCCGGCGCGCGGCCCCGCGCCAGCGTGGGAAGCTGTTCAACTATGGCCCCTCGAAGGCGGGGACGCCAGAGGAGTCGGCCCCCGAGGGAAACGCACAGCCCCCCGGGCCGGAGGCACGGGGGGCCGCGTTCATCGACCGGCTGCTGCCCGACCCCGGGCTACAGCTCGTCCTCNAGCATNCCGGCCAGGACCACCTCGGCCGGGAGCTCCACCGCTTCCACCGGGGGCGGCGGCGGCGGGGGCTCGAAGCCNGGAGGGGCCTCGATGTCGATCTCGGCGTACCGGTAGATGCCGGTGCCGGCCGGGATCAGGTGCCCGATGATGATGTTCTCCTTGAGGCCGAGGAGGTCGTCCTTGGCGCCGCGGATGGCCGCGTCGGTCAGGACGCGGGTGGTCTCCTGGAAGGAGGCGCCGAGATGAACGACTGCGTCGTGAGGGACGCCTTCGTGATGCCCAGCAGCACCGGCTCCGCCATCGCCGGCTTGCCCTTCTTCCGGATGATCCGCTCGTTCTCGTCCCGGAACATGAGCTTGTCCACCGTCTCCCCCTCGAGGAAGCTGGTGTCGCCCGGATCCACGACGCGCACCTTCTGGAGCATCTGGCGCACGATCACGCCGATGTGCTTGTCGCTGATGCGCACGCCCTGCAGGCGGTAGACTTCCTGCACCTCGTTGAGCAGGTATTCCTGCACCGCGCGGGGGCCCTTGATGCCCAGGATGTCGTGCGGGTTGACGGGGCCTTCGGTCAGGCGGTCGCCCGCGCGGACCTTGTCGCCCTCGTGCACCCGGAGGTGCTTGCCGGCCGCCACCTCGTACAGCTGCGGCTCGGTGCCCTCCTCCAGCGGATAGACGAAGATCTCGCGCTTGCCGCGCTTGATCTCGCCGAACTTCACGTGACCGTCCACTTCCGCGATCGTGGCCGGATCCTTCGGACGCCGGCCCTCGAAGAGCTCCGCCACCCGCGGCAGGCCGCCGGTGATGTCGCGCGTCTTGTACGCCTGGCGCGGGATCTTGGTGACCGTGACGCCCTTCGGCACCTTCACCGCGGGCGAGAGGAACACCGTCTTGTCCTTGGCCTCCTTCTTCCCCTTGCTCGGCCAGGCCACGTTGATCGGGTACTCCTCGACCTTGAACTTCGGCGACCAGGGGTTGGCCTCGTCGGGGATCTCCATGGCGCGGCTCACCAGGTCCGTCGGCGAGCCGAGGATGATGCGCGAGCCCTCCGCCAGGATGTACTCCTGCGGGTCCTTCCGGTTGGGCGCGTACACCAGCACGGAGGGGTGCAGCTCCTTGTCGGGATCGGCCACGACGACCACCGAGCGGAGCCCGGTCGACTCGTCGAGCTCTTCCCGGAGCGTCACGCCCGGCACGAGGTCCTTCCAGCGGAGCTCGCCGTCGACCTTGATGATGCTCGGGTCGTTGTACGGGTCCCAGGTGTAGAGCACCGTGCCGCGGTCCTGGCCGGGCGCCGAGAAGCGCGGGTCGGCCTTGAGCACGCCGTCCGTCTCCTTGACCTGCAGCAGCGCGCCCTCCGGCACCGGGAAGCGGTTGAAGATCCGCTTCTTGTCCTTGGCGTCGGTGATGAGGATGCCTTCCTTCTGCTCGTCCGAGGCGGACTCGTCCTCGCGGGTGAGCGCGATGCGGATCTGGCCGCGCTCGCCGTCCTCGTACTCCACCGGGAGGTCGGCGTACTCGAGGCCGTCGGTGTAGTGCACCTTGCCGTCGGACCGCGCGCGCCGCTCCGCCTCTTCGGCGATGCGGGCGGAGGTGCCGCCGATGTGGAACGTGCGGAGCGTCAGCTGCGTGCCCGGCTCGCCGATGGACTGGGCGGCCAGGATGCCGACGGCCTCGCCCATGTCCACCATGTCCATGGTGGCCAGGTTGCGGCCGTAGCACATGCGGCACACGCCGCGGCGCGCCTCGCAGGTGAGCACCGAGCGAATCTTGACCTTCTCGATGCCGGCGTCGTCGATGGCCGCCGAGCTGTCTTCCTTGATCAACTGGCCAGAGGCCACCAGCAGCTTCTGGTCGCCGTCCTCGTCCACCGCGTGCGGATCGTACACGTCCTCGAGCGCCACGGTGCCGAGGATGCGCTCCCGGAGCGACTCGATGATGTCCTCGCCCTCCTTGAGCGCGGTCATCTCGAGGCCGAGGATGGTGCCGCAGTCCTCCTCGGTGATCGTGACGTCCTGGGCCACGTCCACCAGGCGGCGCGTCAGGTAGCCGGCGTCGGCCGTCTTGAGGGCGGTGTCGGCCAGGCCCTTCCGCGCGCCGTGCGTCGAGATGAAGTACTCGAGCACCGTGAGGCCTTCACGGAAGTTCGACTTGATCGGGCTCTCGATGATCTCGCCGATGCCGCCGGTCAGCTTCTTCTGCGGCTTGGCCATCAGGCCGCGCATGCCGGCCAGCTGCCGGATCTGGTCGCGGCTGCCGCGCGAGCCGGAGTCGAACATCATGAAGACGGGNTTGAACCCGCCGCGCGAGGCNCGCATGTGCTTGATCATCGCCTCGGCCACGTCGTTGTTGGCGTGNGTCCAGGCGTCGATCACCTTGTTGTAGCGCTCGCCGAACGTGATCTGCCCGGTGTTGTACGCGCGCTGGAAGCGCTGCACCCGCTTGTCGGCGTCCTCGAGCAGGGTGACCTTCTCGGTCGGGATCTCCAGGTCCTCGATGCCGATCGAAATGCCGCCGAAGGTCGCGTACCGGAAGCCGAACTCCTTGAGCCGGTCGAGGAAGACGACGGTGTCCGCCAGCCCCGCCTCNAGGAAGCTCGTCAGCACCAGCTGCGAGAGGTCCTTCTTCCGCATCAGCTGGTTCCGGAAGCCGCCGCTCGTGATGATCTTGCCCGGCACGATGCTGTTGAACAGCACCCGGCCGGCGGTGGTCGGGATCCAGCCNGCCTTGCGCGCCGGGTCGGAGCCGGCCGGCGGGGTGAACCAGAAGAAGATCGTGCTGTGGAAGCTCACGACGCCGTGCAGCATGGCCATCTCGACTTCGGCCAGCGTCGTGAAATGCTTCGCGTCCTTCCAGGCGGCCGACCGCTTCGCCAGGTCGGCGAGCGCGCCGCTGGCGGGCTCCTCCGCGCCGGCGGGGAGCTTGGTCAGGAAGTACGACCCCAGCACCATGTCCTGCGACGGCTCCGCCACCGGGCGGCCGTCGGAGGGCTTGAGGATGTTGTTCGACGCGATCATCAGCACCCGGGCCTCGATCTGCGCCTCGAACGACAGCGGCACGTGCACCGCCATCTGGTCGCCGTCGAAGTCGGCGTTGAACGCCGCGCAGACCAGCGGGTGGATCCGGATGGCCTTGCCCTCGACCAGCACCGGCTCGAACGCCTGGATGCCCAGGCGGTGGAGGGTCGGCGCCCGGTTGAGCAGCACCGGGTGGTCCTGGATGATCTCCTCGAGGATCTCGTAGACCTCGGGGCTCTCCTTCTCGACGATCTTCTTGGCCCGCTTGACCGTCTCCGCGATGCCCTTCTCCACCAGCTTGTGGATGATGAACGGCTTGAAGAGCTCGACGGCCATTGCCTTGGGCAGGCCGCACTGGTGGAGCCGGAGCTCCGGGCCCACCACGATGACCGACCGGCCGGAATAGTCCACCCGCTTGCCGAGCAGGTTCTGCCGGAAGCGGCCCTGCTTGCCCTTGAGCATGTCGCTCAGGGACTTCAGCGGGCGCTTGCCGCGGCCGCGGATGGCCTTGCTCCGCCGCCCGTTGTCGAACAGCGCGTCCACNGCCTCCTGCAGCATCCGCTTCTCGTTCCGGAGGATGACCTCGGGCGCGCGGTGCTGGATGAGCTTCTGGAGCCGGTTGTTCCGGTTGATGACCCGGCGGTACAGGTCGTTCAGGTCGCTCGTGGCGAACCGCCCGCCGTCGAGCGGCACCAGCGGCCGGAGGTCCGGCGGGATGACCGGCACCACGTCGAGGATCATCCAGGCCGGATTGTTCGGCAGGTCGCCGGAGTCGCCCGAGCTGAGCAGGGCGTCGACGATCTTGAGCCGCTTGAGCATCTGCTTCTTGCGGTGCTGGCTGGTCTCGGTGGACACGCCGGCCCGGAGCTCCTCGGCGAGCTTCTTGATGTCGATGCGGCTCAGCAGNTCNCGCACCGCCGGGGCNCCNGTGTCCGCCTTGAACATGGTGTCGCCCGCCTCGCGCGCCTTCTGCTTCATGGCGAGGAACTCGTCCTCGTCCAGCAGCTGGTTCGGCTCGACCTCCTGCTTGCCCGGCTCGATGACGATGTAGTTCGAGTAGTAGATGACCCGCTCGAGCTCCCGGAGCGTGATGTTCAGGAGGTTGCCCATCGGCGAGGGCAGCGTCTTGAAGAACCAGATGTGCGCCACCGGCACGCTGAGCTCGATGTGGCCCATGCGCTCGCGCCGCACCTTGGAGAGCGTGACCTCGACGCCGCAGCGGTCGCAGATGACGCCGCGGTAGCGGATCCGCTTGTACTTGCCGCAGTGGCACTCCCAGTCCTTGACCGGGCCGAAGATCCGCTCGCAGAACAAGCCGTCCTTCTCGGGCTTGAACGAGCGGTAGTTGATGGTCTCCGGCTTGGTCACCTCGCCCCACGACCACCAGGTCCGCTGGCCCTGGAGCTCAAGGCGCTCACGCTCCTTGGTGTCCCGGGGCCCGCGGATCTCGTCGGGGGACGCGATCCGGATGCTGATGTAGTCGAAGCTGGAGCTCTTGGGCTCGCGGCCGCTGCGAAAATCGATCATCGGTGCCTCATTCTTGAANCCGGCGTGGATGCCACGCCGGCTGAATTCCGTGTTATTCGTCGCCTTCGGCGGTGGTGCCGAGCGTCACCTTGAGCCCGAGCGCCTGGAGTTCCTTGACCAGCACGTTGAAGGACTCCGGGATGCCCGGCTCGGTCAGGTTCTGGCCCTTGACGATGGCCTCGTACACCCGGCTCCGGCCGTTGACGTCGTCGGACTTGACCGTCAGCATCTCCTGCAGGACGTGCGCGGCGCCGTAGGCCTCCAGCGCCCACACTTCCATTTCGCCGAACCGCTGACCGCCGAACTGCGCCTTGCCGGCGAGCGGCTGCTGCGTGACCAGCGAGTACGGGCCGATCGAGCGCGCGTGGATCTTGTCGTCCACCAGGTGGCTCAGCTTGAGCATGTAGATCGAGCCCACCGTCACGTCGCCCGCGAACTGCTGGCCGGTGCGGCCGTCGCGGAGCCGCGCCTTGCCGCCCGGCGTGATGCCCGCCGCGCGGAGGAGCTCGGCAGACGCCTCGTCCCACGACGCCTCGGACTTGGCACCCAGCACGCCGGCCAGGGCCGGCATCCCCGCCTCCTCGAGCAGTTCCGCCGGCGACAGCGCCGTGATCCGCTCGAGCTCCTTGACCGCCTTGTCGATGGACTTCTTCTCGGTCTTGCCGGCGGCGGCCAGCATCTCGCGATGATGGCTCAGCTCGATCTGCCGCTGCGCCGCCTCGCGGCTCGCCAGCTCCTTGGCGGCGTCGACCAGGAAGGCCTGCGCCTGCTTGTAGAGCACCTTGGTCTCCGCCGAGGCCGCGCGGTGGCCGAGCGCCTCGATCCCCACCCGGCCGAGGCTGGTGCGGTCGGCGTCGGAGGTGGACTTCTTGAGGTCCATCACCATCGCCGAGATCACCTCGGGCGCGGCATCGGGCGCGGTCGCGTCGAGCCGGAGGGACTGCGCCGCCCAGCGGAGCCCCGCCAGACGGATCAGCACGCCGATCTCGGCCTCGTCGGCGCCCCGGAAGACGGGGGTCTTGGCCTCGAAGCCCAGGATGCGCGCCGCCCAGCCGAGGTGGGTCTCGAGGATCTGGCCCACGTTCATGCGGCTCGGCACGCCGAGCGGGTTGAGCACGATGTCCACCGGGGTGCCGTCCGGCAGGAACGGCATGTCTTCCTCGGGGACGATCCGGGCCACGATGCCCTTGTTGCCGTGGCGGCCGGCCATCTTGTCGCCGACGCTGATCTTCCGCTTCTCGGCGAGGTACACCTTCACCAGCTGGATGACGCCCGGGGGCAGCTCGTCCGGCTGGAGGATCTTGTCGATCTGGTCCTCGGCCTTTTCCTCGACCCGGGCGCGCTCGCGCGCGGCCGCGTCGATGGTGGCCCGGATCCGCTCGTTCGCGGCCTTGTCGGCCACGCGGAGCGTCTTGAGGTCCACCTCGGTCAGGTCGAGCCCCTCGAGGACCGCCGCGGTGAGCTTGGCGCCCTGGCCGAGGAACTCCTCGACCGTGCCGGCCTTCAGCATCAGCGCCACGTCCTGGCCCTTGAGGAGGGTGTGCAGCTCCTCCATCATGACCGTGGTGATGCGCGCCTTCTCGTCGGCCTCGATCCGGCGCACCTCGCCGATCCGCTCGCCGCGGTCCTTCTCGACGACCAGGTCCTCGATCCGGCTGAAGATCTTGACGTCGATGACGACGCCCTTCATGCCGGGCGAGACCTTGAGGGACGAGTCCTTCACGTCCTTGGCCTTCTCGCCGAAGATGGCCGTCAGCAGCTTCTCTTCCGGCGACAGCTCGGTCTCGCCCTTCGGCGTGATCTTGCCGACCAGGATGTCGCCCGGCTTGACGTGGGCGCCGACCCGCACGATGCCCCGCTCGTCGAGGTCGACCAGCGACTCGTCCGAGACGTTGGGGATTTCGCGGGTGATCTCCTCCTGGCCGCGCTTGGTGTCGCGGACGTGGAGCTCGAGCTCCTGGATGTGGATCGACGAGTAGACGTCGTCCTTGACCAGGCGCTCGGAGAGGATGATGGCGTCCTCGAAGTTGTGGCCGTACCAGGGCATGAACGCCACCAGCACGTTGCTGCCCAGGGCGAGCTCGCCGCCCTCGGTGGCCGCGCCGTCGGCGATCACCTGCCCCGCCTCGACCCGCTGGCCGAGCTGGACCAGGGGGCGCTGGTTGATGGCGGTGTCCTGGTTGGTGCGCCAGAACTTCTTGACCCGGTAGCGGTCGTGCTGCGAGAGCCGCGCGAGCGGCCCCGCCCCCGCCTTGATGCCTTCCATCCCGGCGTCGACGATGATCTCGTCGGCGGTGACCCGGGTGATGGTGCCGCCGCGCCGCGCGATGATCACCGCGCCGGAGTCCCGCGCCACCTTCGACTCCAGGCCGGTGCCGACCAGCGGCGCCTGCGGAAAGAGGAGCGGCACCGACTGGCGCTGCATGTTCGAGCCCATGAGGGCGCGGTTGGCGTCGTCGTGCTCGAGGAACGGGATGAGCGCGGCGGCGATGGAGACCAGCTGCTCCGGCGCCACGTCCATCAGCTCGATGTCCTCGGGCTTGAGGATCGGGTAGTCGTCGCCCTTGCGGGTCAGGACCATGCTGTCCTCGAAGGTGCCGTCGGCCTTGAGGGGCGCGTTGGCCTGGGCCACCGCGTAGTCCTCTTCCTCGCTGGCCGAGAGCCAGCGGATCTCGTCGGTCACCTTGCCGTGGCGCACCACCCGGTACGGCGTCTCGATGAAGCCGAGGTCGTTGATCCGGGCGTAGGTGGAGAGCGACGTGATGAGCCCGATGTTCGGGCCTTCCGGCGTCTCGATCGGGCACATGCGGCCGTACTGCGAGTAGTGGACGTCGCGGACCTCGAAGCCGGCGCGCTCGCGGGTCAGGCCGCCCGGGCCGAGGGCCGAGAGGCGGCGCTTGTTGGTGAGCTCCGCCAGCGGGTTGGTCTGGTCCATGAACTGCGACAGCTGCGACGAGCCGAAGAAGGCCTGGATGACGGCCGAGACGGTGCGCGCGTTGACCAGGTCGTCGAGCGAGATCTTCTCCGGGTCGGAGTTGATGCTCATCCGCTCCTTGACGAGCCGGGCCATGCGCGAGAGGCCGACCGAGAACTGGTTGGCGATCAGCTCGCCGACCGACCGGATCCGGCGGTTGCCGAGGTGGTCGATGTCGTCGGTGTAGCCGCGGCCGTCGTTGAGGTCGATCAGGTAGCGGATGATCGCCACGAAATCTTCCTCGGTCAGGACCGTGTGGTTCGGGTCCTGCTTCAGCTTCAGCCGCTGGTTGATCTTGTAGCGCCCCACGCGGCCGAGGTCGTAGCGCTTGGGGTTGAAGAACAGCCGCTTGAGGGCCTCGCGGGCGGTCTCGAGGTTCGGCGCCTCGCCCGGGCGGAGGAGCGAGTAGATCTGCTCCAGCGCCTCGGACTCCGAGTGGGTCGGGTCCTTGGCGAGGGTGTTCTTGATCAGCGGGCTGTCGCCGCGGCCGGCCGCGAGCAGCACGTCGACCCGGCGGACCTCCGCCTTGATCAGCTTGCGGCGGAGCGTGTCGGACAGCGTCGCGCCGCGCTCGGCCACCACCTCGCCGGTGGCCGGGTCGGCCACGTCGAAGGCCAGCACGTGCTCGGCGCGGTCCCGCGTCGTCGTGGGCTGCTCCTCGTCGCGCAGGTCGAGCGAGGTGTACCCGGCGAAGACGCTGACCGTCTTGATGCCGGCGTGCCGCAGCACGTTGAGCCGCTCGGGGGTGAGTTCGTCGCCCACCACGGCCAGCGGGTCGCCGCCCTTGTCCTCGGGGTTCGGCACCGGGGCGGCCAGCACGGCGCCCACCACCTCGCGCCGCTCCTGGCGGGTCTCGATCTTGCCGGTGATCGAGAGGTCCTTGGTGGCGAAGAACAGCCGGAGGATGTCCGCGTTCTCCCCGTACCCGAAGGCGCGGAGGAGGGCGGTGGCCGGGAACTTCTTCTTCTTGTCGATGTGGACGTAGATCACGTCGTGGATGTCGATCGTGAACTCGACCCACGAGCCCCGGAACGGGATGATCCGCGCCGAGAAGAGCCGCTGGCCGTTGGGGTGGATGTCCTCCTCGAACACCACGCCCGGCGAGCGGTGCAGCTGGCTGACCACCACCCGCTCCGCGCCGTTGATGACGAACGTCCCGAGCGGGGTCATGATCGGCAGCTCGCCGAGGTAGACCTCCTTCTCGATGATGTTCTTCGGGCGCTTCTCGCCCTCGACCTCCTCGAAGACCACCAGCTGCAGCGTGGCCTTGAGGGGGACGGCGTAGGTCATGTCGCGCTCGATGCACTCCTCGACGGANTACTTGGCCTCGCCCAGCGCGTACCGGACGAAGTCGAGGGTGTACTTCCCGTTCACGTCGGAGATCGGGAAGAGGTCGCGGAACACCCGCTCCAGGGAGACGTCCTGGCGGGCGCCGCCGACGTCGTCCGGGACCAGCAGCGAGTCGAACGCGCGGGTCTGGATGTCGAGGAGGTGCGGCATCGGCATGCCGCCCTCGTGCTTGGCGAACGTGATCACGGGCCTGGTATCAGTCATGGCTCACTCTCGTGCAACACAAAGGGCCCCGGGGCCGGGACCTCCCGCCGGATGGCGGGGGCCCCGCGGGGCTCGGACGTCGCTGGGTTCAGAACCAACGCAGAATCGTCATGCCGTCTCGCTGAAGTAGGGTGACCGCGGACGCCCGCCGGGTGATCCCGGCGGGCGGGGCGCGGCGCCTACTTCAGTTCGACGGTGGCGCCCTGCTCCTCGAACTTCTTCTTCATTTCCTGGGCTTCGGCCTTCGAGATGCCCTCCTTGATGACGCCGCCGGCGTCGACCAGGTCCTTGGCCTCCTTGAGGCCCAGGCTGGTCACTTCACGCACGGCCTTGATCACCTGGATCTTCTTGGCGCCGCCGTCCTTGAGCACGACGGTGTACTCCGTCTGCTCTTCCACGGCCGGGGCCGC
>JGI20214J51650_10003266_pt1 | contig 10175 bp, 7 predicted proteins | sample WetSurMetagenome_FD_51650 | JGI IMG/M metagenome (IMG submission 51650)
AAGCCGAATACGGATGACATGAGAGACGCCCCTTCAGTGGACATAATCGGCGAACTGAAAAAAGAGGGCGCAAATATCAGGGCATACGATCCCGCGGCCATGGAGAATGCAAAAAAGGAACTTACCGGGGTCACATTCTGTGACGACGCATATGACGCATGTTCAGGCGCCGACGCCCTGATCATCCTGACCGAATGGAACCAGTTCAGAAACCTCGATATGTCGCGTATCAGGGGGCTGCTGAAAAAACCTGTCTTTATCGACCTTAGAAATATATACGCGCCGGAAAAGATGCGGGAAATGGGGTTCGTTTATTATAGTGTAGGCAGGAAGTAATGCCCGCTACGGGCTAAGCATGCAACCGGCCCTGACTGTGTTTTAATTTCACATATTGTTGCGCAATAGCAACAGTATATATAGTAAGCGCTATAAGTATGGCTTTATATTCAATAGCGTTATACTTAGCATGTTTATTGCATGTAATATGTCAATTTTTATCATTATTATTGTTTGACAAAACGACGGATTTATTATAAACTGTCGAAACGCTTATAAGACCCTGTTTCGGGGTATTATATGTTGAGTAAAAAAAGTGAAGGGAGGAAGGGTATTTTCAGTATTTAATTTTACAGTTCATAGGTCTTATTACTCTGCCCTTGGCAGAGAAGACTGAACTAACCATCGGAGGTTAGGAAGTGAAAAAATTATTAATTTTTGCAGTATGCCTTTTGGCCCTTGGATTTGCGGCGAATTCATTCGCAATCCAGGCTGAAATCCCTGCCGACACCACTGCAGCCATCGCTAAGGGCGGTACGCAGATAACCATCGGCGGAGACCTCAGGGTCCGCGGCGTTATTCAGAGCAACACCGGTGACTTCAACAGTAACTCCACCAGTGATAGCGGTACCCACGGCAAAAACGAAAGAATGTTTTACGATTACAGGTACAGGCTCAATGTCGAAGCCAAGGTAACCCCTAACACCATAGGGTTTATTCAGTTCGATGTTGCTGAAGGCGATAGCGCAGGCACAAACGGTGTTATGGGTACCAGCGCGGACGGCACAAAAGACGGCAGAGGCTCAATCAAGTATGGCGAAGCTAAAACCAACGATGTCCGTTTGACGCAGGCATGGATACAGCATAGCGGTTCAGGCCTTTTCGGAATCCCCGCATACTTCAAGTTCGGACATCAGCCGATCACCATAGGCGCGGGCGTATTTTACAGCCACACATATAACAACGATGACGCTTTCGTTGCAGGTATCTCCCCGATAAAGGGCCTTGACCTGACGATAGCAACTGTAAAGTTGAACGAAAACACTGAGTCTGCAGCCGATGACGCAGACGCCTATAGCTTCATGGCCACCTATGCATTCAGCAAGGCCCTCAAGGCCGGGCTCGATGTGTCCCTCGTAGATTTACAGAACGGCTCAGCTCCGACAACCGTTGCAGTATTTGGAGCCGGCGCCCATACAAAAGCCCAGCTCTGGAACATCGGCCTTAACGTAAAGGGTGATGTTCAGGGCTTCAAGCTTTATGGAACCGCAGACTTCCAGTTGGGTCAGCTTAAACTTCAGGGCGCCGACAATTATGATTTCAGGGGCTTTGCAATTACCGCAGGAGCCAGCTACAAGTTCGCTCCTGTAAAAGTAGCCCTCGACCTCGGTTATGGAAGCGGTGACAGCAATGGCGCAGACAAGAAGATATCCACATTCATGACCGCGCAGTCGAATGTCGTGCATTATACATTCGTGTATGACTACATGACAAAGAACGCAGGCGGAAACACCTGCGGCGGCCTGCAGAACACCCTGTTCGCAAAGCTCGGCGCGAGCGGCGATGTAATGAAGGGCCTCAACATAGGCGGTTCTTTGACATTGCTCGAAGCAGCCAAGAGGGCTTATGGAGACGGCGTGAACAGCGCATCTCCGATTTCTTCTTCTACAAATACGCCTTCCAGCAGATACATCGGAACAGAACTTGACGCAACACTTACCTATCAGATCGACAAGGGTCTCAAGTATTTCGTAGAGGCCGGTTATCTGTTCGCAGGCAAGTACTGGAGAGTTCCGGTCAATGGCAGCACAACAACGCATGTTGACGATCCGTGGGCAGTAAGGCACGGCATCCAGCTTACCTTCTAATTAACCAATACGGCATTTGCCGTAGCAACGATCCACAAAAGAGGGGCTGCCTTCGGGCAGCCCCTCTTTTATATGGTTTCTTGCCGGCATGGATGGACGTATCGAAATCAGGGCAAATCAATACTGCATGATATCGAGGAAATCCCTGATGTCCTTCTCTTCCTCGCCCTTTGCAGTATATGAACGTTCCCTCAGATTGGCCGCCTTCTTCACCTTGTCCCCCTTGAAATCAACATCCGTCTGTATGGCCTTTTCCAGCAGTTCGGACGCCTCTCCATATCTCTCCAGCCTGTTATAGACAAGCGCCATACCGTAATAGGGGCCCGCGAAATTCCTGTCGCGGCGCACCGAATCCTTGAATGAGTCCAGGGCCTTTTCATACTGCCCCATCCGGTACTGGGCCATACCAAGGCTGTAAAAAGCGAGTTCAGGGGTCCGGTAAAAAGGGTTCGCAATCGCCCTGCGGAAAGACTCGGCAGCCTCTCTCCACTGCCCGATCTGCATATAAGTGACTCCGAGATTATTATGGGCGTCCGGAAAATCAGGGGCAATATTCACTGCCCTTAACAGATATTTTTTTGCGTTCTCATAATCCTCGAGCTGGAAGCAGGTCAGCCCCAGATTATTATTGACGTCCTTGTTGTCGGGCTCTATTTTTATCGCCTTCTGGAATTCAACATATGCAAGTTGTATCTTGCCCTCTCTCAGAAAGGCCGCGCCCATGGTATTGTGGTAATTGGCGTCTCCTTCCGACGCAACCTGGGAGGATGAACAACCTATTGCCAGCGCAACAAATATCGTCAATATGGTATAGCCTGCGATTATAGTGTGGTTTTTCATTACTGCCCCCATTTTTTGCTTATATTAACCTTGTTCCTCTGGTCGTCAAATCTATTATAACAAAGAAAGCTGCGGGCATTCGATAAATATTGAGCTATGGAGCGGACTCCTGCAACATAATGTCGAGGTCTCTCAAAGTCTCCCCGATCATGACCGGGGCCTTTTCCGGAGATACCCCCTTGACGTATAATTCAAACCCGTCCTGAAGGAACCTCAGAGTCCTCCCCTTGCGCGCCTGCTTCTGCAAGGCAAAAAGCGCCTTGAGCAGCCGTTCCGCAAACCCCTCCGGCAATCCGTACTCTTCCGCCTTTACAAGGGAAAAACGGTAACAACCTTCCGCATGCATGACCCGCGCAATAAAAAGCCTCTTTGCGAAAAGCTTTATCCTGACCACATGCAGCAGGTTCTCCGTCTCGACCGGAGTCTTGCCGAAGCGGTCAGTCATTTCAGACCTGAATTCCTCAAGCTCCTCATTGGTCCCTATAGAGGTCAACCGCTTGTACAGGCTGAGACGCAACGCTATATCCGGCACATATTCATCAGGGATAAAGGCGGCTATCGGAAGCCTTATCTGCGGTTCATAATCCTCCCTCACTTCATCGCCCCTCAGTTCCGCCACCGCCTTTTCGAGCATCTCCATGTACATATCGAAGCCCACCCTGTATATATGCCCGGATTGCTCGCCGCCGAGCAGGTTGCCCGCGCCCCTGATCTCAAGGTCTTTGAGGGCCAGCCTGAAGCCTGCGCCGAGATAACTCATCTCCTGTATGGCCTGCAGCCGCTTTTTCGCGTCACCGGTCATGACCTCCTCACCGGGAATAAGGAAATATGCGTATGCCTGGACATTGCCCCTGCCCACCCTTCCCCTCAACTGATAAAGATCGGACAGCCCGAAGGTGTCGGCGCGGTCGATTATGATGGTATTGGCGGTAGGTATATCGAGCCCCGAACTTATTATGGCGGTGCTGACGAGCAGGTCGGTCTCATGATCAAGAAACTCAAGCATTATCTTTTCGAGCAGGCGCTCATCCATCTGCCCATGCGCATAACTGATACGCGCCTCCGGAGCAATCTTCTTCAGCCAGGAGACCGTCTTTTCGATATCGTGTATCCGGTTATGGACAAAGAATATCTGCCCCTGCCGCTTCAGCTCCCTGTAGATCGCCTCCTTTATAATCCGGTCATTATGCCTTGAGACCACACTCCTGACCGCAAGCCTCTCTTCCGGAGGGGTCTCTATGGTCTCCATCTCCCGTATCCCCGAAAGCGCCATATGAAGCGTCCTCGGGATCGGCGTGGCCGTAAGCGTAATAACATCAACCCCCTTCCGCAACTCCTTGAGCCGCTCCTTTTGCGCCACGCCGAAGCGATGTTCCTCGTCGATTATTATCAGGCCGAGGTCCTGAAACCGCACACCTTTGCCGAGCAGCATATGGGTGCCGATGATTATGTCCACTTCTCCTCTTGAAAGGGCGTTCATCGTCTCTTTTGCCTCCCTGCCTGCCTTGAAGCGGCTGAGATAATCAATCTTTACGGGAAACGCGGAGAACCTCGACCTGAACGTCCGGTAGTGCTGCTCTGCAAGCAGCGTCGTCGGCACAAGGACGGCGACCTGTTTGCCGTCATAAACCGCCCTGAATACCGCCTTGACTGCGACCTCGGTCTTGCCGTAGCCGACATCCCCGCACAGGAGCATGTCCATGGGACGGTCGGACTGCATGTGCTTTCTGATCGCCTGAGTTGCCTTTATCTGGTCTTCGGTCTCTTCATACCCGAAAAAGCCGTCGAATTCGGCATGCATCGGCGTATCAGCGCTGAATACATACCCTCTCGAAACCCGCCGCTCCGCATGGATCTTCAGCAGCTTCTCCGCCATGTCCTTAACGCTTTTTTTGACCTTCGACTTTGCGTTCTGCCATCGCTTGCTGCCGAGACGGTCGAGCGCGGGTATATTGCCCTCGCCGCCGCTGTATTTTCTGAGCATTCCGATGCCCTGAAAAGGTATGTAAAGCCTGTCGCCGCCGGCATATTCAAGTGTGATGATATCTTCTTCAGACCCCTCTATAAGTTCCTTGTGCAGCCCGACAAACCTGCCTATGCCATGGTCCTTGTGCGCCACGAAATCACCCGGTTTCAGGTCATCCATGGTCAGCAGCAGTTTTGACACCTTCGATCTCCTGATGGACCTGTAGGCAGGACTCTCTCCGAATATCTCCCTGCCTGTAAGAACCAGCAGACTGCCGAGATGCAGTCCGGAGGAAAGCCTGCCCTGGGTTACGCACAGGGCCCCTTCATACGCGCCTGCGTCCATGAGCCCTATTACGGGAGCTACGAGCCCGCTTGCCGAGACCTTGTCCCTGAACCTTTCAATCTGGGCCGCGGATGAGAGTATGACAACGGTTTTTTTGTCCAGCCGCCTTATGGAATCTGCAAGGGCCCCTTCGGCTTTTATCTCGCCCGGCATGATACCGAGCCCGCTCACAGGGAGTTCCCCTGAATCCATACCTTCGCCGGCAAACGCGAAATGGGAAAAGATCACAGGCCTTTGGCCTGACGGGCCGGCCTGCGCTTCTTCCGGGACTGCGCCGGCATTGAAGTATAGATCTCCGTCCCACAGAGTCAAAAGTTCGACCGGCGGTTCCCCGGCTCCAACAGGCAGGCTCTCATCCGCAGGATAGATAACGATCTCCGGGGCCTTGTTTATAGAGCGTTGCGTTTCTATGTCAAAGGTCCTGATCAGGTCTATCTCATCCCCGAAAAATTCAACCCTGACAGGCGACTCTTCAGTGGACGGAAATATATCAAAAAGCCAGCCCCTCCCGGCATACTCACCCTTTTCCATTACAACGCTTACCTTCCGGTAGCCGAAACGGACAAGTTTATCTTCAATAAAACTCCGCTCAATCTCCTGCCCTTTGTAAAGGCGAAGGGCCAGGTCTCCAGTCGCGCAACCGCTGAATCCCGTGACCAGCGCGTCGGCCGATGTAATGACGCAGGACACGCTGCCGGAAAACAGCCTGTGTATTATTGCGGCCCTTGCGCCGATATTTTCCGTGGAAGAAGACGGCGGGAAATAATCGAAATGCGGCCCCGGCTTATTGCAGATGGAAGAGATGCAACGGACATCGTGACAGAGCATTTCCGCACGCTCGGGGGTGTCCTCCACAACCACAATATGTTTGCCCGCATGAACGAGAAGCGCGGCCAGAAGCGGGAGGGAAAGGTTGTAAATGCGCCGGTCCTCCGCCGAATGCAGTCTTTGAAGGACATCTCCTGAAAACTCCGCAATGAGTCTTTCCATTGTATTCATCTGAAAAGGAAGGCAAGCCATATTGATATACCCGCTAAATTATACCCGTTAAAGGTTTCCCGGCTGCGCGCCCGGGCGCGCACAAACCTGTCGCTTAAGGACGCTGCAGCCGTGATTCGCCCTAGTAACCTCTATAGCAAGACTAACACTTGGGGAAATTGTCCCTGCTGAACGGAGAGAGGCTCCTGAGTTCCTTTATGATGGGAGGCATTACCTCTATCACCTTGTCGATCTCTTCATCGGTATTGTAACGGCTCAGGGAAAAACGTATGGACCCGTGAATGGCGGTAAAAGGCACACCCATGGCCCTGAGGACATGACTCGGTTCGAGCGCCCCTGATGTGCAGGCAGAGCCCGACGAGGCGCATATCCCATGTCTGTCTATCCTGAGCAGTATCGCCTCTCCCTCAATATACTCGAAACTGATATTTGTAGTGTTCGGAAGCCGGGATACGGTGTCGCCGTTTATACGCGTATCGGGACATCTTGCCATAAGCTCTTTTTCGAGCCTGTCACGGAGTTTTGAGACATATGCCGTTTCCTGCGCGATATTTTCCCGCGCAATCTCGCAAGCCTTGCCGAGCGCGATGATGTACGGCACATTCTCAGTGCCGGCGCGCCTGCCGCGCTCCTGGTGCCCTCCGATAAGGTAGGGATTAAACCTCGTGCCCTTCCTCACATACAGCGCGCCGATGCCCTTTGGCGCATGCAGCTTGTGGCCGGACAGGGACAGCATATCCACAGGCAGTTCTTTGACATTTATCGGGACCTTGCCGAGCGTCTGGACTGCGTCCGTATGAAAGAGTATGCCCCTTTGCCTGAGCATGGCGGCTATCTCCTCAATCGGGAACACAACTCCGGTTTCATTGTTGGCATGCATGACCGATACTATGGCGACATTGTCGTCAAGCGACTTTTTGAAGAAGTCCATGTCGAGCCTGCCGAGACTGTCCACCGGGATGTATGTGATCTTGTATCCCTTTCGCGCAAGGTGTTTTGCGAAATTAAGCACCGCAGGATGTTCGACCCTTGTGGTTATAACATGCTTTTTTGCCGGGAACGACTCAACCGCGCTCATAAGGGCCGTATTGTCGCTTTCACTGCCGCAGCTTGTAAAGATGATCTCTTCAGGGTCTGCCCCGATTATTGCGGCGACCTGCGCCCTCGCATCTTCCACCCTCCGATGGAGCTGTCCCCCAAAGGTATGCATGCTGGAGGGATTGCCGTAAAACTCCTGAAAAAACGGGAGCATGGCGTCCAGGACTTCAGGCGCAACGCAAGTCGTGGCGTTATTATCAAGATATAAAGGTTTCATAATATTCACGAGCGCGACTCGACAACTATATCGCCGCTGACAAGCTCCTTGAGTTTGGCCTCGATGCCCTGCACGGTCACGCCGCCCATAGGGCATGACACGCACATTGCCCGCAGGGCTATGACTACCTTGTTGCCCTCGATATCAAGGAGTTCGAGGTCTCCGCCGTCGGCCTGGAGCTTGGGTCTTATTTCCCTGTCGAGCACGTCCTGAATAAGCGCAATCTTCTGCAGGTTTGTAAGCTTTTTCCGGTCCACAGGCTTCGGGACTTCCTTGAGAGCCCACACATCCCTGAGTATTGCCTCGATATCGGATATGCAGCCGCCGCAGCCGCCGCCCGCCTTGGTGAAATTGGTGATCTCCTCCACCGTGGTCAGGTGGTTCTCTATGGCAACGCGCCTGATCTTTTCTTCAGACACATCAAAGCATTTACACACAACCCTTTCTTTCTTCTCAACCGGGGGCTGCTCGCCCTTGTAAATAGCAATGGCCGCTTCGAGGGCCTCCTGCCCCATTACGGAACAATGCATCTTCTCGTCGGGCAGGCCGCCGAGATAATCCGCAATCTCCTGATTGGTTATTTTACGGGCCTCGTCGAGCGTCTTGCCCTTGATGAGTTCGGTAAGCGCGGATGAGCTTGCTATGGCCGAAGCGCATCCGAATGTCTGGAATTTGGCGTCGGATATCCTTTCCGTATCCTTGTCTATCTTGAGCATGAGCTTGAGCGCGTCACCGCAGGTAATGCTGCCCACTTCGCCCACCGCATCCGGGTTCTCTATCACGCCTACGTTCTTCGGGTTCAGAAACAAATCTTTTACTTTATCCGTATAGTCCCACATGGATTAATATTACATAAAACCGGTCGGTTCGATCAACCCTGCATGTATTGAATCGCCTCCCTTATCCGTATATCCGTCAGGGCGGATACAGGCGGCAACCGGACCAGACGGCGATATGGCTGCAAGGCAAACAAACCCTCAAATTTGACAATGAACAATACCAATAATTAATCTAAATCAGGGCCGTATTTATCCGGTCCGGACCATGCTGAATTCCGGAGAGGTGATTTTTTTGGAACAACCCATCCCTTTTGAAAACGGGACATATAAAACCAGACCTCAAAGTTTGTCCCTTATCAGCCGTTTGCTGACATCCGCTGAATTCTATGCGAATCTCACCCGGATCGTATGCAAAGCCAGTCACCGGGCCAAACGCGGTCGATACGGAGATGAGGGATGGACCATGAGCAGCTTCAACGCCATGAGAGGGCTCGAAAAAGTGGGCGTAGAGTTCGAGATAACAGGGACCGAGAATTTCAGGCGCATCGAAGGCCCCTGCGTTTTTATCGGCAATCATATGAGTATGCTCGAAACCATGGTCCTGCCCTGCATAATTGAGCCGTACAAAGACACAACGTTTGTAGTGAAGAAAAGCCTGATGGATTACCCTGTGTTCAGGTATCTGATGCGATCGCGAGACCCGATAGTAGTCAGCCGGGACGATCCGCGTGAAGACCTGAAGACCGTCTTTGAAGAAGGCGAAAAGATACTGGCGTCAGGCCGCTCCGTTATCGTCTTTCCGCAAAAAACGCGGACACGGAAGTTCAACCCCGGGGAATTCAACACCATCGGAGAGAAGCTCGCAAAAAAAGGGAACGTGCCGGTCGTTCCTATAGCGCTGAAAACAGACGCATGGAACAACGGCAGCATATTTAAGGACTTCGGAAAGATAGACCCGTCAAAAAAGGTCTATTTCCATTTCGGAGAGCCGATGAGGATCAAGGTCAGGGGCGTAGAGGAGCATGCCGCCATAATCGCCTTTATTCAGGAACATCTGGAGAAGTGGGGCGGCAAAAGCTCCGGATAGACTCAGAATACAACCTTCAATACACTGTCTATTTCTTTTAGGGTTTTTAAAATGCCTGCCGCTTCTTCAGGCTTGAGCGCAGCCGCGTCAATCCCCATAACAATACGTTCAATACCGTCAAAGGCTCCATTGACATGAAGATCATTGTCCATATTATCTGAAAAGCCCTTCACGATCAGCCCTGATGTCGCGCCTTCAACAGGCGCGGCCCTGCCTGCCCGCTTTTTAATTGCAGTCACTGCCCCCCTTAAATTGCGCAGCTTAACGGCAGTCGCCTCCATCTTCTCATACGAGAAATTCTGTCTCTTGCCGTAGTGGCCGTAAATCAGGAAGAAGCGCGCCTCAGCAGCGGAGTGTCCCCTTGACAGCAGATCTTCGACATACACGATATTGCCCTTGCTCTTCGACATCTTCAGCCCGTCCACCAGCAGATGGCGCCCATGCAGCCAGTATCGCGCCATCCTGTACGGCCTTACGGATTCCAGTATGGCTATCGCATAATCGTGATGCCTGTAAAGGTTGTCTATGCCTCCGCAATAAATGGACATCGTCTCGTCAAAATAAGCGACCACCATGCTCGGGTCCTGGACGTTCCAGGAAGGCCTGCCCCTGCCTATCTTTGTGTCCCAGAAAACAGTGTCTCCCTCCCTGTACCCGTGCATGGTGGTCGCTTATTTTGACGAGACGATGTCCATTTATT
>JGI20214J51650_10003267_pt1 | contig 10167 bp, 15 predicted proteins | sample WetSurMetagenome_FD_51650 | JGI IMG/M metagenome (IMG submission 51650)
TCAGGTATCGTAGGATCGGGAGGACCCGGTCGGCGGGGATCCACACCGTCGGGATGTCATCCTTCGTGTCCTGAAGAGCGATGTTGCCCTGCCCGAATCTCTCCTCGAGATTCCGGACTACGGCCGGCCTTTCGCCCATGTCGTCTCCTGAAAAAGGGGCGTTGCCCCGGTGATGTTCACTTCATTGCAATCCGAGCCTTGCCCGGTGTGACCCACGCTTCGTCCCTGGCTCACACCTCGTCGGGCGATCGCAGCGTGACCGTCTTTTGCCTCAGCTCCCTCTTCTGATCCCTCATCGAAGGCCGCGTCCCCCGCACCACGCCCTGCGGCCCGACCACCCAGCTCAGGGGGCGCCTCTCCATGCCCGCGGCCTCGCGGAGCAGGAGCAGGCCCTCGATGAAGGCCTCCGGGCGGGGAGGGCAGCCCGGGACGTAGACATCCACGGGCAGGATCCTGTCGACGCCCTGGACGACGCTGTAGATGTCGTACATGCCGCCGGAGTTGGCGCAGGACCCCATGGAGATGACCCAGCGGGGCTCCATCAACTGGTCGTAGAGCCGCCTGATGAGGGGTGCCATCTTGATGAAGGGCGTTCCCGCGATGACCATCACGTCCGCTTCCCGCGGGGTGCCCCGCAGCACCTCGGCGCCGAACCGGGCGATGTCGTAGCGGCTGGTGGCGCTGGTGGCCATCTCAACGTAGCAGCAGGACAGGCCGAAATTGAAAGGCCACAGGGAATTCTTGCGTCCCCAGGCAACAAGATCCTGAAGTCTCGCCAGGACGAAGTTTCGTTCTGCCGGTCTTTCCGCCGCATCGAATCGTTCTTCTCCGCGGTGCTGTGCGGATGTACCGGTTAGGGACCACGTCACGAGGCACCTCCTGCGGGCTGGCTATCGGTCACGATTCATCTCCCCCCACTCGAGCGCGCCCATCCGCCACAGGTAGCACAGGGCGGCCATCAGGACGCCGATGAAGATCACGATGGCCAGGTATCCTTCCAGGCCCGCGTCCCTGGCGATGACGGCCCAGGCGAAGATGAAAATGGATTCCACGTCGAAGATGACGAAGAACACGGCCACGAGAAAATACTTGATGTCGAAACGGATCCAGGCCGTGCCGGTCGGTGCGAGGCCCGATTCGTAAGGCTCTCCCCTGGCCCGTCCCGCGCGCCGTTCGCCGAGGACCCAGGAGAGCCCGATCATGGAGGCTGCCAGGCAAACGGCCGCGAGAACATACACGGCAAGGGGCCAGAGTTCTTGGACGAGGGCTGCCTGGCTGTCTTGCATCTGTTTTCCTCCTTGCCGTGCGGGGGTTCAAATCATCGTGCTGCCGGGATCGCCGGGCACGGAGGCTACTTGATCGGCACTTTCTTCGTCTTCGACCTTGCCTCTTCCATCTTGGGGATGCGGATTTCAAGGACGCCCTGGTCGAATTTCGCTTCGGCCCTGTCCGTCTGCACATCGGCGGGAAGGCGGAAACTCCGCGTGAAGGACCCGTAGGCGCGCTCGACGCGGTAGTAATCCTTCCGCTCGACCTTTTCTTCCTTCTTTCTCTCTCCGCGGATCGTGATCATGTCGTCGCTGAGGCTCACGTCGACATCCTCCTTTTTCACCCCGGGCATGTCCGCTTTCACCACCACGTCATCGCCCTCTTCGAAGATGTCCGCCGTAAAGGACATCTCTTCCATATCGGAGAATTTCAGCGCGGCCCATCCCGGGGGATGGTTGAAAAGGGATATCGGTCTCTTGAAAAGATCTTCGTACCACTTCTCCTCGATGAGGGGGATCGGGGGACCTGCCTGCCTGCCTTTTTCCATGTCTTTCCTCGTCTCCGTTTTTGCCATGGAGCACCTCCTGTCTCAGGAACGATTTTGCGATAGGGGTCAGGCGTATGGTTGCGCCTTTCAAGAACAACGATCCCGCGGGTGCGCGGAAATGCGATTGTCACCGTTATCCGCGGGCGGATTTCGCGGGCTTTCGGGTAGTCCTTGCCGGTTTCCGTCCGGGTCTGCCTGTCCGCTCGCCGTCGTTGCGCTTTTTCTGCGGCTCCGATGCGGGGAGAATTACCCCCTCGACGATCCTTTGCGCTTCGAGCCAGTATTCGAGATCCCGGCCCTGCAGGCAGCCGCCTCTCATGTAGAGTTCATAAGCGACCCTGGCGATTTCATCTCGATGAATACCCATGATGTTTCCTCCTTCCTTGATATCAGTCCCCCGGTGTCCATGAGACCGGGTGTGCCCATCCGCTCTTTGTCCGGCTGTGATTGTCTTCTGCGGTCGGTCCTGGGAGTCATCCGTGGAGTGCAGGTGACGGGATGCGGTCATCCTCGATTCAGCACGGGATTGCAGCTCGGAACGGTATCTGCCCGACAAAGCAAACTCACGTTCATTATGCGATTATGCGGGATGGATACTATCGGGGATTGGCAGCTTCGGTTCGGCGAAAAACCTTACTTTCCCCTCGGAGAAAGGTGGATGGAAAGGATCAGAGATGCCCCTCTTCGGCAAGCCCCGACAGCAGGAGATGAAGATAGATCAGCCCCGCATGGGAGCCCCACTTCCGGAGGCGCCTCCGGAGACCCTCTTCTTCCAGGGGCTTGCGGAGGTGCAGCAGGCGCTGGAGCCCGTTGCGCGCCCCGACGTCCCCGGCGGGGAAGATCATGAACCGGCCCATGCCCCTGAGCAGGGCATAGTCCGCCGTCCACCGGCCCACGCCGCGCAGCTCCAGGAGCTTTTCTGCGGCCTCTTCGTTGCTGAGGGTCTCCAGCCCGGGGAGGTCGACGGCCTTATTGCTGACCTTGTTTGAAAGCTCGATCAGCGCCTGCGCCTTCTGGCGGCTGAACCCCAGCCTCTTCAGGCCGGCGATGTCGGCGCCTGCCAGTTTCTCCGGCCGGGGAAAAGCGAAGGCGGCCCCTTCGGGCGTGCCGATGCGGGCGCCGTACGCCTCGGCCAGGCGGCTCAAAAGGACGATCCCCACCGTCAGGGAGAGCTGCTGGCATGCGATCCCGTTGACAAGGGCCTCGAAGAGCGTGGGAAATCTCGGCAGCCTGACCCCGCGGAACCGCTCCGCAAGGGAAGCCATTGTCTTGTCGTGCCGGGTCAGGCTGTAAAATCCCGACAGATCCATGTCAAGCCCCAGCATCCGCGTGAGGAGATCCTTGATCGGCTTCTTCGAATCTGCACCCAGCCCCTTCCCAATGCCGAGTACTCTCAGGGTCGGGTTCTCGGGAGGCCCCGCCTGGGTCACCCGGACCTCGTAAATCCCTTCGGCCAGTTCATGAACTCTGCGCCATGCAGCCCCGTCCCATCGGTCGATCGCGTTGTCGGGCCGCCTCCTGAGGGCCCAGACGGTGTAATCGAGGCGAAAGGGGGCAGCGGGCTTGAGTGTAAAGGATATCGTGTTCCCCTTCGGGTGTTGCTGCATTTCTCATCCTTTGTATGAACCCGCCTTAAGGCATTGGTTGCATCTCATTCATCGTATGCCCGATTGAAGAAGAAGTGAAGATCATGTTTTAAATGTAATCACAGGGAAGCACCCCTCCTATACGACTGGAGCGCCGGAAATGACCTACACCTTTTCATGTCCCGCCCCCTGCAACCGCGTGATCCGCGTTGAAGCGCACGACGATGAGGATGCCGTAGGGAAACTCGTCCAGGCTGGAGCCATGACATGCCGCAGCAGGGGAAGCGATGACCCCTGCGGCACAACGCATCTTGTGATGACCCCGTTGCCGGAGAGGCAGCTGAGGGAAGTCGTGAGGTGGAGCATGAGGGCGGAAGATCTCCCGGTGACGGCACCGGGCGATTGAGCCTGCGATTGTGGATCCGGGTTCCGAAGCGCCCCGGCGAATCGACATTCATGGAAAGGAGGTAGAGGGCCATGTCAAACGGTACCGTGAGGTGGTTCAACCGGACGATCGGCGCCGGATTCATCAGGACCGATAACGGCGAGAATGTGATGTTTCTCCACACGGCCGTCAAGGCGTCCGACCCGAGCTGGATTCGGGAAGGCGCAAGGGTGAGCGTAGACGTCTCGGAGAGTCAGTACGGGTATACGGCAATCAAGGTGGAAGCCGCGTAGCTGCCGGGATAAAGGAAATGACCGGGCAGATGAATCGTAATTCAAAATAATGGAAGGAGCCTGTCATGGATCTGATCTTTTACGTCCTGTTTGCGGTCGTCATCATCGGCACCATTTACTTTATCGTACGGGGAAAACGTACGTAACCATTCACCGGCGTGCATGAGAGTGTCACAGGACGGCGGGAGAAGAGCGACCGTCCCGGATGCATTCCCTGATGAGCGTCGGTCTCGAAAGGACCGTCCCATGAAAAAGCTGACTCTTCTGTTTTGCGTCATCGTAATGTTCGGCTGCTCGTCATCGCAAAAATTGGCGAAGTCCGGAGTTACCCAGAATGAGTGGTACGAGGATTATTACGAGTGCAGCGTCCATGCGGACGAGGCGATAGGGTACAACGCCGCCTATCGGACGGCGCTCGGTAACGCCATCGCCTCCGGCAATCAGCATCAACAGAGCATTGACTCCTGTTTCGAGGCGAAGGGATACCGGAAGGTCAGTGTCGAGGAATGAGCAGGTGGCTGCGAAAAAAAGGCCTTTCTCCCGTTTGTTCCCGTCTTCCCTCCATGACCATCAACGATTTTCCTCTCTCGCAGCGTGGAGCTGCGCCAGGCCTCTACCGTCGCGAATTGCGAAGCACTGCCGGCGTGATCAACGCCGGTTCCGCTATCTCCCGGTCAATGTCCTGCGGACAGGCGCCTCTGCGAAACAGGGGCTGTGTGAAAAGCCGATCTCTACGAACAGGGCTGTCGCCTTTTCCGATTTGCTGTCCGCCTCCATTGCAGACATCTCAGGAAAGGGATGAGCCGACATCAGGGATAAATGAAAGCAATATCGGGTTAACCCCCATATCGTCCCGGCTGCCCTTGGTGCTAGAAGTAATGAGAAGGAATGATCGGGTATCGGAAAGTGAAGTCCTGTACGGGTCAACATGGGAATAAGGTGACAGGAGATGTCCGCAATCCGGGTATTGATCGCAGACGACCATAAGATTATCCGCGACGGGCTCAAGACGCTGGTCGAAAAAGAGTCCGAGATGGAGGTGGTCGCCGAGGCGGAAAACGGTCGCGAGACGATCCGGCTGGCGCAGAAGCACAATCCCAATATCGTAATCATGGACGTGACCATGCCGGACATGAACGGGATTGAAGCGACGCGGAAAATCAGGGAAGAAAATTCGAAGATCCGGGTCATCGCTCTTTCCATGCACTCCGACCGGAAGTATGTCCTGGGTATGCTCGAGGCGGGGGCATCCGGATACCTGCTCAAGGATAGTGCCTTTGACGAATTGGTCGAGGCCATCCGTCAGGCGGCGGACGGGAGAATGTACCTCAGCCCGAGGATCGCGGACGTGGTGGTCAAGGGATATCTCGACAAGGCGCCCGGAAGCTCTTGCGCATCGGGTCCCATGCTGACGCCCCGCGAGCGCGAAGTCCTGCAGCTCCTGGCCGAGGGGATGGCAGCCAAGGAGATCGCCACACATATCAGCGTGAGCGTCAAGACCGTTGAGACTCACCGCCGAAACATGATGATAAAACTGGACTTGCGAAGCATCGCCGAACTGACGAAATACGCCGTTCGAGAGGGACTGGTGAGCATCGAGGGGTAAGAAGCGTGCAAAGCGACGCATCGGCACGCTTCCTTCAAAGGATGAAGAAACATTTCCGAAAAGCGTTGAGACAAAATCCTCTCGTTCCGGGACGATGATGACCGATCTGTCTAAAGAGCCTGTAGACGCGCTGCATCAGATCGTTCGCCTGGTGCTGCCGAACACCCCGATGCATAGGGCCGCCAGCCGGGAGATTGATCGCCGCACGAAAAAGAGAAAGCGTGCGAAGGCGATCATGAACTGTGCGATGCTGATCCTGTGCGTGCTGACTCTCATCGTCGCCTGGTCTTCTCTATAATTCCCGACAAATCAATCCCTCCCCCAAACGCGCCAGTTACAGGCAATTCGTTTTCAGGTAGAGCGCTGGAGAAGGCCTTTTGAAATATCTCTTATCCGGCCCGGTTGGATATTAACTGTCTCATTCAGAATATCGACGGCGGAATCGGGCCCGGGGACTTCCTGATTCCGAAGAGATCCTTCTCTTCTCGTATTCGATTGCGGCACCCAATCACCCTGAAAGCGTCCTGCCTTATCTCTCAAAAGTACCAGGTCTACAGGTCAATGGACAGAACCGTTCGAGATCGTCGGCAAAAGCCCACTCCCATCTTGAGCCGCTACTCCTTGTGCGGCCGAAGGTGCTCTTTCAGGCGCGCAGAGGATCAACGCACGGGGGGGTATGTCGACCGCTACGATCAGAAGCTTTTCTTCTGCCTGCTTCTGATCGCAGGGTTGAACATCCTGGATGCTTTTTTCACGATTTCCATCCTGGAAGGTGGAGGCCTGGAGGTCAACCCGCTGGTCCGATGGGCGATTGATTCATTTGGAGACGGGGCATGGTCCCTGAAGTTTGCAGTGGTCTCCTGTGGAGCGGTCCTTCTGTGTCTGCACAGTCATTTTCCGATAACCAGGTTGACCATTGCCCTCTGTGTCGTTCTTTACAGCGGTGTCGTGATTTATCAACTCCTGTTATTGCGGCATATCGTCATGTAGGAATCTCCTGTTGGCTGGATCCGCAGGGCATGGGTTCCGCAATGAGGAGATATCAAAGGACACTGCATTTGCTCTTTCTTCCGAAGGAAACATTTCGTTACAACCGTCAAGTATCAACGCGAACTCGGCTTATAGCTGCCGGCCGTCACAGGAATGCGGCAGCCGACAGCGAACCTCAACACATCCAGAAAGGAGATCCCATGCTGTGGACTATCGCCGTCATACTGATCATTCTGTGGCTGCTGGGGCTGGTGAGCGGCTATACGATGGGTTATTTTATTCACATTCTGCTGGTCATTGCCATTGTCCTCATCCTCGTCCGGATCATCCAGGGCCGAAGACCCCTCTAGCCGCGGGTATCCTTGCCGGACCATGAACTAGCTCACATCCGGATGGAGCACGTACGGCATGCCGGCTGTCTCNGAAAAGTTTGGCGAGGCGTCAGCCGCGTTGATGTTCCATCTCCTCACGAACGCCCGGCCTGCAATCCCGCCAGGCACGGACTGCAAGCGACGCGCGCAAATATTGTTCCGGATCGATTCTGACTGGCACCGTGCAAGGGTGGAAACCAGGAATTCCAGATGAATGTTGAAAATCATGTCGAAACGGATTCAATCGATTGAAAACGGAAGATCTGTGACAGCATCCACTGCGATTGTGATCCCTTCCGGGAGGAACGGAAGAAAAAAGAAATCACCCCATCCGGCAGCAAGGTGGGTTCCGGATGAGGTGACCAGCGAGTAGGGAAGGGACTATATGCTCCGGCCCGGAAATATGCGGGCTCACGCAATTCTTTTCGGCGGCGGTTCCTCGAAGTACCGCTGGACGGAGGCGACAATGGATCGTTCCAGCTCGCCCATATTTCCTCGATCGTCCCTGAAGTAGCGGTTCATGGTATCGACAATGCTGGTGGCCATGCTCGACTGATTGTCCGCTCGATTCCCCGTCGTGTTACCGGTCAGCAGTTCTTTCATCTGTTCACCTTCACCGGGATGTCTTCCTTTGTAAACAATATCCCGTTTCCCCCATTTTACACAATGAGCCTGCACCTGAAATCCGCATGCCAAATGCCTTAGATTGCATCCGCGCCGCAGCACAGTATTTTCGCGAGCGACAACCGGAAGCAGTGGAAGCGATTGTTTAGATGAATCAGAAAAGGGGCCGGCAACAATTTGCCAGCCACTTGAAAACGATTGCACGCACTTACCCCGCAGCTTGCTGCGGGGTAAGCGAGCATATGTCGAACGCCCGGCGCTCAGTGGGAGAACGCTGTACACTAAGAAGATCACGCCAAGCGTGTGATGCCGGAACAAGTAACCAACTACGAGAAATCCCATACCGGCGACCAGGCAGAAAACGCGGCCGGCTCGGCTGTTGATGAATCGTGAAGAGTGGGCGGCGCTATGCCGCAAAATAAAATGCAATCTATTTAGCGCTGCCCGTAATAATTTAAGAAGCGAACGGCAAATCCACTGTGTATCCGAAGTATGAATAGTTGTCGAAAGAGCGCTCCTCGAGATGAAATCCTGAGTCCCCACCCTTGAAACTCTATGTTTCCCCTTGACAAGACCCTTGCGGATTCAATAGATCAGAGGTTCATGTTATACATTTCATCCAGGGAGGGGTAAATGATGAGAAAATATGGATTCATGATGACCTTCACGTTTGTCTCCGTTCTCATGCTTGTCTTGATGCCCGTCGTAATCCAGGCCAAAACGACGATTAAGCTCGCCCACGTCTGCACGGAAGAGGACATCTTCCACATCCAGTCCGTAAAGTTCAAGGAACTGGTGGAGAAACGCACCAGCGGCGAAGTTGAGATCCGGATCTTCCCCAACAAGCAGCTTGGCGGGAAGGAAGAGGACCTCATCACCATGGTCCAGACAGGGACCATCGGGCTCGCCACCATCACCTGCGGGCCCATCACCACCTTTGACCCGCTCTTCGGCGTGCTGGACATGCCTTTCCTTTTCAAGAACGAAAAGCAGGCTTACAAGGTACTTGACGGCCCCATCGGTCAGCGCTTCCTCGATTCGCTCTCCAAAATCGGCATCAAGGGCCTGGCCTTCGGCGAACGGGGCTTCCGCAATGTCTCCAACAGCAAGCGCCCCATCAACAAACCCGAGGACCTCAACGGCATCAAAATCCGCGTCATGCAGAGCCCCATCTACATCGCTACCTTCAAGGCCCTCGGGGCAAATCCCATCCCCATGGGCTGGGGCGAGGTCTATACCGCGCTGCAGCAGGGAACGATCGACGCGCAGGAAAACCCACCCTGGGTCATCTGGGCGTTCAAGATTTACGAGGTGCAGAAATACTACTCGCTCACAGGACATTCCTACTCGGGCAACGTGATCATGATGAATAACGATCAATTCAAAAAGTTCGACGCCAGGACGCAGAAGATCCTCGTCGATTCGGCCCGGGAGGCCTCGGCCTATGAGCGCAAGGTCAATAACGACGGAGAGGCCGATGTCCTCAAGAAGCTGAGAGAGAAGGGAATGCAGGTCAACGATGTGGACCGGACCCTCTTCCAGAGAGCCAGCAAGAGCATCTACGAAGAGGAGTACAAGAAGAACCCCGAATGGAGAAAGATCATCGCCGACATCCAGAAGGTCAAATGATGATCCACTCGCTGAAGACATTCGCCCGCGGACTGGATCGTCTTGTGGCGTTCATTGTCGTGGCTCTGCTCGTCGTGATGACGGCCATTACGTCGGCGGGTGTCTTCTGGCGTTATGTCATGAACGATGCCTTGAGCTGGGCGGAGGAGCTGGGCTGCTACATGCTGGTCTGGGTCTCCTTCCTGGGGGCAGCTCTTGCGACTTACCGGGGGGCCCACATCGGGATCGATATCGTCTACGATCGCCTCCCCGGCTGGGCGCAGCGCCTCCTCGACTTTTCCGTTAACAGCGCGATCATCATCTTCATGGGAGCCATCTTCCTGAGTTCGCTTAAGATTATCCCCGTGGTGCACACGCGGATATCGCCTACGCTCTTTGTCACCATGGACATCCCCTACCTGGTCCTGCCGGTTTCGGCCGGCATCATCATTTTCCAGACCCTCGTGAGAATGCTGCCGGCAACGGGGGAGGGGACGCCGTGAAATACGCGATTTTCGCGATTCTCATTGGTCTCATGCTGCTGCGGATGCCCATCGCCTTCTCGATGGGCATCGCGGCGGCTGCCGCCATGGTCTTCTTCTTTGATGTGACGCTGACCGTCGCGGTCCAGCAGATGTTCACCTCCAACGACTCCTTTCAGCTTCTGGCGGTTCCCTTCTTCATGCTGGCGGGCGCCCTCATGGAGTCGGGGGGCATCAGCCGGAGAATCGTCAACTTCGCAAGCGCCCTGGTCGGGTTCGTCCATGGCGGCCTTGCTCACGTAACGGTCCTTGCCTCCATGTTCTTCGCCGGCATCTCCGGCTCAGCCGCGGCAGACACGGCGGCCATCGGGACCCTGATGATCCCCGAGATGGAAAAACGCGGCTA
>JGI20214J51650_10003268_pt1 | contig 10166 bp, 12 predicted proteins | sample WetSurMetagenome_FD_51650 | JGI IMG/M metagenome (IMG submission 51650)
GTCAATCAGGGAAATGCCGCCGAGGCGTTTCGCCTCAAGGCCGGAGACCGCATTGAGCTGGAGGAGATTTAGGTTGTTTGGAATTGAGTTTGTTCCCGATGAATCGGCTTATAAGATCGGCTACATGGCAAAGCTGGCAGAGGATGCCGGATTCAAGAATATCTGGATCACAGATCACTACAATAACCGGGACGTTTGGACCACTCTTGCAGTGCTGTCCATGATGACCAATCGGATTTCACTGGGAACGGGAGTCACCAATCCCTACACAAGGAATGCGGCCATCATCGCCTCATCCATCGCCTCCATCAACGAGCTGTCCGGAGGGCGCGCCATTCTGGGAATAGGGCCGGGAGACAAAGCCACCTTCGAGAAGATGGGAATCGACTGGGACAAGCCTCTCTCTCGCGTCAAAGAGTCGGTTCAGGCCATCCGCTCTTTCCTGGCTCGCGAGCAGGTGAACGTTGCCGGCTTCAAAGGGGCGCAGATGGCGTTCGCCACAAGCAAGATCCCCATCTACATCGGCGCTCAGGGGCCGAAGATGCTGGAGCTTGCCGGAGCCATTGCTGACGGAGTGCTCATCAACGCCTCCCATCCGGATGACTTCAAATTCGCTGTGCCCATGATCAGGCAGGGGGCAGAAAAAGCAGGCAGAAAGCCGGAGGATGTGCAGATCTGCGCCTATGCCAGCTTCAGCGCCGACAAGGACCCGGCCAAGGCGATCAATGCCTCCAAGATCGTGGTGGCCTTCATCGTGGCCGGATCTCCCGAGAACGTCCTGCAGCGGCACGGAATAGGCATGGATGAGGCAAAGACCATCTCCGAGGCCATTGCAAAATATGACTTCAAGACCGCTATGGGAGCAGTCACTGCCAAAATGACCGAAGCCTTCTCCGTCTCCGGTGCGCCTGTAGACTGCAAGGCAAGGGTGGATGAGCTGCTCAAGACCGGGGTCACGCAGATCGTGGTGGGCTCGCCCATCGGCCCCAACAAGGAGAGCGCTATCAAGCTCATCGGAAAGCAGGTTATAGGCAAATAAGCGATCGATTGCAGGCAAGCAAGAGCTAAAAAGGTCATGCGCGGGCTTTACATTGGGCGTTTCCAGCCCTATCACTTCGGGCATCAGGCGGTCCTGAAGAAGATCTCCCAGGAGGTAGATGAGATTGTGATAGTGATAGGAAGCGCCCAGGAGAGCCACACTCCCGAGAACCCATTCACCGGCGGGGAGCGAATGGAGATGATCTATGCCGCTCTGAGCGAGGTCGGCCTCAGGGAGTGCTCGGTGGTCACGCCGCTACAGGATATCCAGAGAAACTCGGTATGGGCCTCTCACCTGCGATCGATGGTGCCCCGTTTTGATGTGGTCTACTCCAACAATCCTCTGGTGATCCAGCTCATGACCGAAGCCGGAATCGAGATAAGAAGGTCTCCCATGTATCAGAGAGAGCAGTACTCAGGAACTGTCATCCGCAAGCTGATGAGGGAGAACGGAGAATGGTCTTTGCTGGTGCCAGCCTCCGTGGCGGATTTTATCAAAGAGATCGGCGGGGTTGCACGCCTCAATGCAGTCACCAGGAGCGACAGAGACTGAAAAGATTGCGTATTAATTAAAAATTTGTCTGCTCACGCCTACCAGTTGGCTGGGTCAAACTCGGATTTAGGATCTCTTTTAATAACGCCAAAACCCCCCTCGACAACCATTTTATTGAAGCTCTTTTTCAAATTCGGTTTGCCTTCTGGCCCGGAGAGATAAACCAGGCAGGGAATGGACCCGTCTGCATTTGTGCCCGCCAGGTCATCCTTATCGAGGAATACCACAACATTGAGAAGCCTCTCCAGAGCAAACTCCCTGGCATGAACCGCTTCGATGGTCCCCATCTCAGGGCAGTCCACCTGAGAGAGGCTGACCGGGCCGAAGCCCTGCACCTCGAATGTATCGCCATCCACAACGCTGGTTACGATGCCGGATGGATAGTCAGCGAAAGCAGCAGCAGTCGATATGAGCATCATCGATATGAGCATAAGCGAAAATAATGCAATTTTGGCTTTCACAGACTCGGTTTAAGAATTTTCAGGCTAAAAAAACTATCGATCAAGCTCACAGAAATGCGAGCGTGGGCGGGAATATTTGGATGAAAATGGCAGGTTAGAAGGAGCAGTCGTTGGGAGGAGATCTAGCAGACTCCGCGGTGTTTGCAGGAGCTGCTGCGACTGATAAAAAGCGGTGCCCTTTGCCCGGATTTTGGCGATAGACAACTATTTGAGCAACGCTGACGTGCTCAAGTCGAAAAGTCGCTATCTGATAGGGTCCATGAGCGAGCACAATGCGGACTGGTGATGGATCGAGATTGGAGCGCGGCTAGAAAAGTTCAGAGACTGGATATAGCAATCCATTTGTAAGATCGATAGAAATGAGGCACAAAACGCATGACCAAGTACTTCGAAGTTCTTCGCCGCGACGGCCCGGCTCGCATGGGAAAGCTGATCTTCGGCCGGCAGATCAGCACTCCTGCCCTGATCAGCAAGGACGATTATGTTTCTGCGGGCAGCGTCTACAGCTACCCCAGCCTTCAGGAGGCGATCAATGCCGCCGAGGCTCTGCGTGATCTGGAGAAGCTGGCCATACTGCCCTATGTTCCCGCCGCCCTTCACTCCGAGCCTGCCCTGGAGCTGCCGCCAGTGGAGACCTCCGGGCCCAAAGGCATAATGGTCCATCCGTTCAGCGAAAAAGAGCCCGAAAATGCTGATGTTTATGTCTTGGGAAATGCCGGCGCCCTGAAAAATCCCAGAGATCTGGTGGCTGCGGTCATCGGCGCCCGCGAGAAGATCGCTCCGGACGCGGCGCTCTATGCCCCTGCCATCGCTACTCCTGCTAGCCTGGCTTTGCTGATCTACCTGGGCGTCGACCTGCTGGACGGAACGCGCGTCCTGGCCGACGGCTTGCTGGGCCGGTATCACAGCCGGGATGGCCTTTGGAATGCCGCGGATCTGGCGGAGCTTCCCTGCCGCTGCCATAACTGCCAGAAGATGGGAGAAGAGGGCATCAAAAAGGAATTGCTTATCGCTCACAACATGCAGAAGCTGGAAGAGGAGCTGCTTGCAGTTCGGGAGGCCATTCGCTCCGAAACCATGCGGGAATATGTCGAGCGGCAGGTGCGGGTGACCCCCGAGCAGACCACAGCCCTGCGCCTGCTGGATAGCGAGCACCTGTACCTGGAGAAAAGAACTCCCCAGATCCGCCGCAGCACCTTTTATGCCAACTGTTCCGAATCCCTGCAGCGCGTGGAGGTCACCCGCTTTGCCGAAAGGGTGATTGGCCGGTACAGGGCACCGGAGAGCGATGTCCTGCTGCTCCTGCCCTGCTCGGCAAAGAAACCCTATTCGCTCTCCCGGTCGCACCGTCTCTTTGCCGAAGCAGTGGGAGGCCGCCGGCGCTATCTGCACGAGCTGATTTTAACCTCTCCCCTGGCTCTGGTACCCCGCGAGCTGGAGGAGGCCTATCCGGCGGCAAGCTACGATGTTCCCGTAACCGGCCGCTGGGACAGAGAGGAGAGGGCATGGCTCTCCGGATGCCTGGAGGCTTACCTAAAGAAGAACCGGTACGCTAGGATAGTGGCCCACCTGGAGGGCGAGCTCTTGGAGACGGTAAAAGAAATGGGCATTGATGCCGAGTTCACCGGAGGAGGGACGAACGGCCCGGCCCTGGACCGGCTCAGCGCCGCTGTGGCCGAAGCATGCCGGGATGCCAGGCGGCTGCCAGACCTGCGGCTCCTGCGCTACCGTGCCCATGCCGATTTCTGCTTCGGGGAAGGTGCCTCCGACCTTCTTCTGCAGGGAAAGATCCTGGTTAAGGGCAGGGAGATTCAGGATGAGCACAAAAAGCCGCTCGCTGCAACCACGCCCAGCGGCATGATCGCCCTATCCCTGGCTGGTGCAGCCCGGCTGCAAGCCCTCGGGAGATACATCGTCAGAATCGGCGATTTCCTGCCCAAAGGCTCCTTGCTGGCTCCCGGTGTGACAGAGGCAGATGACGAGATCCGTCCCGGCGATGAGGTAATAATTGCGGGAGAGAAGGCCTTTGGCGTTGGCAGGGCGAAGATGTCCGGCTGGGAGATGAAAAGATCCCGCCGGGGAGTGGCTGTAGAGATAAGGCATATCAAAGGAAAGCAGTAAAAAGCAGCAATCAGGTAGTGAACAGGCAGCAATGAACTGAAGCATAGACAGACGCAAGTGTTTGAGACAAGTGCTGGGTGCAAGTACGGGATATTCGACTGTGAATTCAGATTACTAAATCGGGCTGCGAAAATACAGGAGAGACTGAGGCTGGCTGCATAGGTGAACGGCTGAAGCTGAGCAGGCATTGTTTTATCATTTCCCCTCGCGAGCAATGTGGCTCAGCTCACCCAACTCCGACAACCTGACCCCGAATACCTCAGCCCGGATCTCCCTCGCGGCCTCCAGCTCCATATCCTCCGGCATGGAGGATCCCCATAAAAAGCGAGTGAGGCCCATATCCGGGTCGGTCTCCATCTCTTCCAGACCTCGCATCTTTGAGCTGTAGCACGATGGGCCTTTTTGCACCCTATCGAGTGCATCGCAAGGCCTCCAGCACGCCGGACAATGCGGCCAGCTTTCCCTCCAGCTCCTCCTTCAGGACGATAGCGGACCGGGCCCACTCAAACACGGCCATGACGCCCTCCGCGATGGCTGGCAGGCCATAGGACTTTATCGCTGCTTCTGCCATCATCTCAGCCTCTTCTATTTTCGAAAGACATATTTGTGTATAATTATTCCTAAAAGGGAGCTAACGGCCCAGGAATGAAGGGATGGCTGAAGGGAACAGCCCGCCTGAGCCGTTTGAGGTAGCACTCCTACCTGATAGTAAACATGGTACTCATAATAGTATTTAACTCTTTCTGTATTCAAATAATGTTAATTAAGATATACTCGTAGACGCATAACGCAGTCAGGATCTCATTGCTGTCTAGGATTTTGATCTAGACATTCAAATCCGATTGAGAAGGGCTAAATTGAGAAAAGCTAATATCAAATTTCTGCTGGAAGAGGCAATAATTGATGAGGCACTCTTGCTTATGAACCACGAAAGCGACAGGCTGAAAAAGCACAGCGCAGGAAGCGATGGTGTTCGAGCCATAACTTGTGAGACAACAAGCAGAAAAATTTATATTTGATAACCGACTAATAATCAATGTCTGAAAGAGAATAATTGGCGATAGAAGCAGACTCCAGAGTCCTCTGAATTGAGATGATCCGGCCTTTTCGGCTTGTTGCATCTTGGTAGTAGTTGTCATTGCCAGATCGTTTCAGCACCATAATCCACAAAATTAGCTTCCTTTCTGCAAATGTACCCAGAGCAGCAAAGAACTGCACAACGCTTTGATTGCCCAGGCAAAGTTATGAAGTTTGATCGCCAGCAAATCTACTCCAAAATTAGGGATGAAATCCATGTCAGAACTATATAGAAAAATGATAGAAGAAGCCATGATGGCCCAGCATGCCGATGTAGAGACTGTGAAGAGAAAAAGAGGACAGACCTTCACCGTTGAAGACACCAGAGCCTATCTGGATGTCGTCAATAAGATGAAGGCGATTGAAAATCAGGCTAAATCAGTTTTTAAGTTGCATGTGGACTCTGTAAATGCCCATTTCAACATCCTTTCTTCCCTCACCAAGACCATCCGACCGGAGGATGACCCCTTTGTAGAGCATTACCAGACACCGGCTATTCTGGAGATCATCTGCGAAGAGGATGAAAAGTTCAAAAAGAGTCTGGATGCATTCATAAGCGCAGTGGGGAGGGCAGAAGCCCTGATCGGCCTGGAGGCAGCCAGGAGGTATGGCGGCTTTTACGGCCCCACCTGCGTGGTGGACTTCGCGCTTATCCCGGGCAGCACCAGCAACGTGGTCAACCGAATCTTGAAGACGGTCGATATTCCCGATGCACACAAACAGGCCATCCTGGCCGCCAAATCCTGGGGCATGAACACCTCCTACGGCATTGGCGAGGTCTTTGCAAACCAGGTGGAGAATGGCGCCACCATGGCAGATGCCGTGAAAAGGGAGATCGATGAGGTCAAGTACATCTACGAGAGCCCCATCGAGGCGCAGGGAAGGCTGATGGACGCTTTAGGCCACCAGTCCTTCGATGTGCGCAAATACATGCTGCAATACAAGAAACGGATGGCTGCGACAGTTAAGGAGGCCATGAACGACGGCGTTCACTACGGCAATATTCTGACCGTTCCCGCCTACTGCGTGGGAGACATATCTCACCACATCGCTCAATCCACATTCAATATGTGCAAGGACGATGTTGTCATGGCCGTAATCGAGGCGACCACGGAAGTCATGGACTCAACCCTCAATAAAGCCGCAGATAAGTTCAAAAATGAGTATCAGCTCTTGAGCCTGGCCACGGGCTCCTCTGCGGCAGCCGTTGAGTACATTCTGGAACTGGATGGATTCAATGCCATCATGGTCGTGGACCTGCTCACCAAGAGGTTCCACAATTTCGTCCAACTATATCCCACACGGGGCGCGGCTGCGGAGCTGCACAATTGCGACTTCATGGACATGATCTACCGTGGCTGGAAGCTTCTCGACCGGTCCATGAGACAGAGAAACGGCTTGGGTGGGAGGCTGGTTCCAAAGGTCTCAGGCTTTGACATCGACCTGGAGCCCATTCACAAGAATGAGGTCCTCATGAATCCACAGCGCTACGCCTACCCCGCATGTGCCATCACCGTTCGTTTCTCCGCTCTGATGAGGCTGGCAGACTATCCCTGTCTCCTGACCAGCGAGCCGGTGACAGCCACTCTGATGACCAATATCATCGCCCTGCATAAAGAAACTCCTGCATCACCTGCCAGGGTCTGCAAGGACTGCGCATCGGCATCCCTGGTTGACTTCAGGCATTCCTACTGTCAGTATAGAGAAGCAGTGTGAGAAGCGGTATCGCAGTGAGAATTCCTTATAAATCTTTGAGGAGATCATGAAATGCTATCTTTGTGCCCTGGAAAAAACGAATACTGACGCTGTGGCCATTTGCATTGTCTGTGGAATGGGTGTCTGCATGAATCATCTAATGAGAGAGGAGGTAGAGGTCTGGGAAGGTGGCTATCCTTTCCCTGCCAAGAAACTGAAGAGAAAACTTCCCAGAATCCTGTGCAGGCCCTGCTACTCTGTGTATCATGAGGGATGAAGCATGTCTTTAACGAAAAGGTCCCTGGCTGAGCTGGTGGGAACATTCCTGCTAGTCTACTTTGGAGCAGGGTCTGCTGCCATAACTCTCATGATCTCGCAGGGCGCAAATCCACCCAATCCCTTTAACATCGGCATCGGCGCTTTGGGCGGCCTAGGAGACTGGTTTGCCATCGGCATGGCATTTGCTATAGCCATAACCGCATCCATATACGCCCTTGGCAGAATCTCGGGTGCTCACCTCAATCCGGCTGTAACGATAGCCCTTTGGGCCACAAAACGATTCCCGACAGGAGATGTAGGCCCCTACATCGGGTCTCAGCTGATAGGAGCTGCGCTGGCCAGCTTTCTCTTTGCAGCTAGCGTTGGCATGGACGCCGTAAAGATCGGCGGCCTGGGGGCAACAGCACCTTTTCCAGGGGTCAGCTTTGGCCAGGCGATCTTGGCAGAGGCGATAGGTACATTCCTGCTCATGCTGACCATCATGGGCGTAGCTGTGGACGAGAGAGCTCCGCCGGGATTTGCTGGGCTGATAATCGGTCTCACTGTAGGCGGGATTATCACTACTACCGGCAACATAGCAGGCGCATCTTTGAATCCTGCGAGGACCTTCGGGCCATATTTGGGTGACTACATCTTGGACGGAAACAACCTTTGGCATTTCTTCCCTATTTATATTGTGGGGCCGATAGCAGGTGCATTGGTTGCGGCCTTTGTATATGATTATCTATCCAAAGACTAAGACGACATCGAGATGCTGTAGATAGGTCTTTGGCGATAGATCCATACAATGCACTCACTTGAGAGGCCAAAGCCAATGCTCTCTATAGGATTGGTAAGGCTCGATGAAGCGGAGGCTGCTTTTGCCAAGGTCAGAGCGCTAAGGGAATTAGCAACGAGGATGAGTACTGAGACGACGCTAACCATAGAAGGCCCCTGTGGGAATGCCCCCTTCTAGTAGCTCTCCTTATTTTTATGTAACATTCCATAGGACCGAATCGGTTGATTGGCCAGGTCCACGCAATTGTAGGCGAGGATTCGCTTCATCCCCTGGAAAGATCCGGACTACTAACGGACTGGAGAGAATCAACAAGGAGCTGAAACGGAGAAGTCGCGTATCTGGGGCGTACTCTAATGATCAATCGCTCCGGAGAGTAGCGGTTTGCATCATGATGGACATCAATGAGGATTGGGTAACTGGTAATAAGTATTTATCCTTGGATGAGTGAGTAGAATCTGGATACAGGGCCACTAAGATTTTACAGCAAATATGGCACGCAACCAAGCTGAAACCATCGAATATCTTTATTAGCCAACAGATTCATTATCTCTTAATTGGTGAAGTTATATGAGCAAGAAAGTGGCATTAATGCTATTGTCGACACTATTGCTATTAGCATCCGCCTCTCTGGCGCAAACGGGTCATGAAACAGATCCGGTCTGGAGTTCTTCCAGCGGGGATTATGGCAGCGAATTCGCTCCTCAGGATTATCTCGCCAGCCCGTGGGGCGTGCATGGTTGGCAGGGTGATGTTTTCTCCTATTACAATTATCAGGGAAAGACCTACAGGCCATATCGATACTATTACTATCCCAGCGGCGTCTGGTATCCTTACTATTATCGATACGGATACTATCCGTACTCCTACCGCTATTATTGGTACCCCTATTCCTACAATGGCGGTTACTGGTGGTCCTGGTAACTTCTTCAGCGCCTCTATGCGGGTTCATTCGTCTCTTTGCATAATGGAAAATCAGTGGCATCGAGAGGATAGATGCCTCTTCTGCACCATATTTTTATGGCGGAGATCATAAGGATTCTCGCCCGGCAATCCTGCAGGCGATCCCGCGAGCCTTCTCCTCCTCGCCTTGCGGCACTGGAATCTCGATATTGAAGGAAGTTCGGATGGACAGTCCTGCTGACTGGATGAACGAGAATACCAGCACAGCAGGCTTTCGGCCTTCTTTTTCAAAAAATTCTGCGCCATCCATTCTCATCAGAAATGACTGGAAGGGGTAGACTGCGCCCTCATAGATGATTCCGTTATCCGCGATGAGGGCCTCTTTTGGGGAAGAGAGCGTATATTTCAGCGCTATTCTCGTGGCAATCCTGGAGACGGCGAAGAGCAGCGCCATGATCGCAAGGAGAAATGCTCCTGTGAGGAGGCCATCCTCTCCGGCTAAAATCATCAGAATCAGGGCGGCGAGAGCCAGCATTCCCCCAATGATGAGAAACATAGCATTATTTCTCTCTTGATAGTCCGCGTATTCGCGCCTTGCGCTCTGTTCGGCCTCTTTTGCAGAGTATGTCCAATGGGCGAGAAGCTGCGTGCTGCTCAGAATGCCGTCCATGACCCTGGCGCGCTGAAAGAATAGTGCGGCGACAGCTGCTGCCGAAGAGGCAAGGAAGAATGAGACAAATGCGACTGCATAGCCTCCGGAAAAGCCATCTGTAAAGTATAGCGCATAGATGCAAACGACGGATAATACCGCAGCGAAAAGCAGCGATCGATGGCACCATTTCCACTGAGAATTCTGCATCTCTCTCCTCTCCAGGACCCTCTATGAATCGTTATGATCGGCGGTATAAAAATTTCTCTCCATTCGGCATTATTCCAGCAGGCAGAGCACATCAGAGGTTTTATATGCCAATACTCAGCAGATACAATCGTGGGACCTGATGTGAAGACTTATCTATTGCTCATATTATTATTAGTTGTTTTATATATTTTTTACAGTGCCAGTGCAAACGATACAAGTTTTGACGGGCATGCGCTTGAGCATTTTCAGGATGTGGGTGCTTGGGGTTGGATCGTCTCGGTAGGCAACGTTACTAAGGGACCTGCTGATATGGCGGGGATGAACGTCTCGGTTTATATGACCTCCGCGAATCCTGATGAATATCCGCCAGGATTTATTGATCCGGATATAGCAGTAGGCGACCAC
>JGI20214J51650_10003269_pt1 | contig 10162 bp, 9 predicted proteins | sample WetSurMetagenome_FD_51650 | JGI IMG/M metagenome (IMG submission 51650)
ATTTCCATCTCGATCAACTTTATAAGGCCCGGGATATTTCTCGGTTCGAATTCAACGAGGATGTCAATGTCGCTTCTTCTTTTCTGCTCTCCGCGTACAAAAGATCCAAAGATACCGATCTCGTTCACCCGATATTTACGGCTTACCTCTGCCTTGTGCTCTTTGAGGATTTTTTTTACTTCTTCAAGTGTGATGGCAGTTCTTTTCATAGGCATATTGTAGCAATTTTATGAGAGGTTTTATATGAATTTCTTTCCAATGAGGAAAAGAATCCATAAACTCATCGATCAATTCAAGTAAGGGCTCGACATGTAAATACGATATGTCACCAAAGCTATTGTGCGATATGAGACATAGTGTCCCCATAATTGGTTTCATAAATCGAGGCAATACTCGGAACCCCTTCAATTGCTAATTTCCTCAAGTATTTATCGGGAAGCTGCATTGTGAGCTCTCCGGTTTCTATCTGCGTCTTACTTATTTACTGCGTCCTTTTTTGTCCGAATGTTGCATATTTATAGTATACTCTCGATAAATAGTGTATTTTATAAAAATACACCGGCCCAAAGAAATGCAAAGGGGAAGTCTTATGAACAATAAAAAGATGCGCGGCAGGATAATGATAATTGGGGCAGGAGGTGTTGCAACCGTTGCAATACACAAATGCGCGCAGGTTCCCGAAGTATTCAAAGAAATACTGCTTGCCAGCAGGACTTTTTCCAAGTGTGAGGCAATCGGTAAAGAGATTAAACAGAGATACGGCAAAGATATTCAAATAGCACAGGNGGATGCGGACAATGTGCCTGAACTCGTTGCTCTGATAAATAAATATCAGCCGGANGTTGTCCTTAACCTGGCATTGCCGTACCAGGACCTNCATATCATGGATGCCTGCCTTNAGACAGGGGTCCACTATATTGACACCGCCAACTATGAACCTCCGGATGAGGCGCATTTTGAATACAGCTGGCAATGGGCCTATCAGGAGAAATTCAGCCAGAAGGGTTTAATGGCCGTGCTCGGTTCGGGCTTTGACCCCGGCGTAACTAATGTCTTTACAACCTATGCTCAGAAGCATCTCTTTGATGAGATCCATTATCTCGACATATTAGACTGTAATGCCGGGAGCCACGGCCATGCCTTTGCGACGAACTTTAATCCTGAGATTAATATCCGCGAANTGACNCAGGTAGTGCGACACTGGGATAAAGGGAAATGGATCGAAACGCCTGCGATAATTGAAGAGGGAAGCGTCCATTTCAGCTTTAACTATCCTTTGGTAGGTCCGAAGGAAAGCTATCTGCTCTATCATGAAGAGCTTGAGTCGCTTGTAAAGAATATTAAAGGGCTGAAAAGGGCAAGGTTCTGGATGACTTTTTCCGAGAACTACCTTAACCACCTAAGGGTGCTACAGAACGTCGGCATGACAAGAATAGATGAGGTGGAGTATGAAGGCCGGAAGATTGTGCCGGTGAAGTTTCTTAAGGCACTACTTCCCGAACCCGCTTCACTTGGAACAAAATATACAGGCAAGACCGTCATCGGCAACATCATGACCGGGATGAAGGGTGGTAAGACGATAACGAGATATATCTACAATGTCTGCGACCATGCAGAGGCATTTAAGGAGACCGGGACGCAGGCGATTGCTTATACGACCGGCGTGCCGGCCATGATCGGCGCTATGATGGTGCTCACAGGTGTCTGGAAGGGGGCAGGGGTATTTAATATCGAGCAGCTTGATCCCGACAGGTTTATGGAAGCGCTGAATAAATACGGACTTCCCTGGCTGTTGGCAGAACATGCCGGACTGCCTGATAGCATTTAACGCCGTCTATGGACACAAAAGAAGTAAATAGATATCTGAAGATCGCAAAAGCGGGGATGGAAACCCCGGTATATCTGTTAGACGAAACCCTCATCGAACATAACATGAAGGTTCTGCGTCATGTGAAGGATCGCACAGGCTGCAAGGTCTTTCACGCATTAAAAGCCTATGCCTCTTTTTCCACCTTTCCAATGATGTCGCGGTATCTTGACGGAGTGTGTGCAAGCAGCCTCAATGAGGCGAGGCTTGGCTATGAAGAATTCAAAAAGGAAGTGCATACTTTCAGTGCGGCATACCGGGAACAAGAGATTAAGGCTATCCTGAAGTATTCCGACGCCGTCATATTTAATTCGTTTTACCAGCTACAACAATATGGGAGAGCTGCAAGGAAAAGCGGCGTTGAAATCGGCTTGAGGGTAAATCCGGGACACTCCGAGGTTGAAACGGATATGTACAACCCCTGCGCGCCATATTCGCGGTTGGGGATAGTTCACGTTTTATTCAAAAAGGAATTCCCAAAGCACAAGAGCATTGTGGACGGGTTGCACTTTCATGCGATGTGCCAACAGAATGCAGACGTGCTCGAAAGGATATTGAATTCGTTTGAGAAGCTTTACGGAAAACACATCAAAAGCTTGAAATGGGTGAATTTCGGAGGCGGCCATCATATAACGCGAGTCGATTACGACATAGAACTTCTGATCAGACTCATAAATGATTTCAAGAAAAAATACGGGGTTCAGGTTTATCTTGAACCGGGGGAGGCGAGTGTCTACAATGCAGGACTGCTTATATCGTCGGTTCTGGATATAGTGAAGAACAAGGCTGAGATAGTTATTATGGATACGTCAGCAGAAACGCATATGCCTGATGTGCTGCTCATGCCCTATAGGCCGCACATCCTCGGTGCAGGTGAAAAGGGCGAGAAAAAGTACAGATACAGGCTTGCAGGGCCAAGCTGTCTTGCAGGGGATGTCATCGGCGATTATTCTTTTGACCGGCCTCTCAGGAGAGGCGACAAGCTCATTTTTACGGATATGGCCATTTACAGCATTGTAAAGAATACAACTTTCAACGGCATAAACCTGCCTAACATTGCGGTGATAAGGCCCGGCGGAACGATTGAAGTGGTTAGGCGATTCGGATATGAGGATTACAGGAACAGACAGTCATGATCAGGTCCCGGTCGTTACCTGTGTGCGCAGATATAGCTTAAGAGTGTGTAAATCAATTTAGCGGCAAGAAAATCAGGGGCCTTATTTTTGGATGGACAGAGCTCTACGACATCAAACCCGACAATGCGCTTTGCCTTCGATACGGAAGCAAGGAGCTTCATAACCTGATACCATCCTAACCCGCCCGGCTCAGGAGTGCCTGTTGACGGCATAATACCCGGATCAAAAACGTCAAGATCGATGGTGATATAGACGGAATCAGTCAATTCGCGGACTGCATTGTTTATCCACTTGTCAGAATTATGAATATCGTGAGCAAAAAACATCTTTTTGTTGTCGATATTGGGCCGCTCCGAAATATCCATGCTGCGTATTCCGACGGATATAATGTTCCCGGTGCATTCACGAGCCCTTGCGATAACACAGGCGTGATTGTAAGGAGAACCTTCATAGGTTTCACGTGAGTCCGCATGGGCATCAAGTTGCAAAATGCTCAGGTCCTTGTAGCGCCTCGCATACGACTTGATTACGCCGACAGATACCGAGTGATCACCTCCGAGAGTGACGACGAGTTTATTATCTTTAAGATAGCCTGAGATAGCGGCATCAGTTTTTTTTATCAGGGCAGAAGAAGATGCTGCATGAATTGGTCGAGCAGTAAAAATCCCTTTTTTATAGACCTCGCTATCGGTCTGTATATCGTAGAGTTCAAGATACTTTGAGGCATCTATTATTGCAACCGGACCTTTGTCAGCGCCCTTGCCCCATGTGCTGGTTTTGTCAAAGGGAACAGGGAGTATAACTACGCCTGCCTGAGAGTAGGCGGTGAGTTCACCTGACAATCCGCAAAAATTGGCAGGAGTTTTTGACATCTCAGCCCATGATGAAGACNGCAGCAGCTAAAACAGTGGTCCAGAGGCCGTCTTTATTTCCCTCGGCAGACTGGCAGATATGCTTTGTTTTAAATATATGATCGCTTGCAATATACACCTGCTTACGTTCATCCCATGCCTGGTTCGGGTCAAATGGAATGCCATGTGTCGTTGCCAGCATTGTAGCTGCAAGGTCTTCTGCGTATTCCCCGGAGATTATGGCCTTCTCACCAAAGGCATGGTGTTCCGAGAGATATCCATAGGTAGAACAGTCCGTCGGCATGGCAACACCGACGGCTGCAGAGATAAGCCGGTTCGGCTCATTGGTCTCATTGCGGGCCATCACGCAAAAGGTAATCTCTCCCGGAGATAACAGTTTTAATCCGGCAGGCCGTGTAATGATTTTACAATTAGGCGGAAANATGCTCGATACATAGACAAGATTGCACTTCTCTATGCCTGCACTCCGCAAGGCAACCTCGAAAGACGAGAGTTTGTCTTTATGGACGCCCACACCTTTAGTAAAAAAAGTCTTTTTTGGGGTCAATATAAACCTCCGCTCAGAAATATATCATTACACGACAAACAGTTGTACCTTGAATTGTAGGAATAATAAGACATATTATTTATTCATGTCAATGCTATTTCGATTTAGAAGATAAAAAGTTGATAAGATTTCAACTCTATAGAAATTCCATGTTTGAACCGGATTAGCAGTTGCATGTGTTATGCATAAGGGTTGCGGATGCGGCATTCATAAACGCTTCCCGCTCGAAATGATTATAGGAGTGCGGGTCCCGACCTCGTAACAACTGCGCAAGACTTCAAGATACAGCGGGAAAAAAAGCATACCCCAACGATTTTTGAATCGGTTACCCGTTTCCAATCAAGGCAATGCCTTCTTTGGCTCTTTTATTAGAGGAATCCAATTGCATAGCTTTATGAAAATACCCCTTTGCCCTTAATGGAAAATTCAGTTTAAGATATATATGACCGAGTTCTGCAAGCGCGTCCGAACTATTTGGGTTTAATTCGAGGCACTTATTCAAGGCCTTGACTGCATCTTTCCATTTTTCAAGCTTTGCAAGGCTGTAACCATAATAGTAATAGTAATGTGGGACGGATTTGTCAAAATATAAAGCTGAAGCAAAGCAATGAGCGGCATCTTCGCAGTCGCCTCTTTTATACAAGCTTTTCCCCTCTTCAAATTTAGCCTTCGCAATCTCCGGGTTTTGAACAACTCTTGCGGGTCCCTGTTGCCAAGGCCCTGCACTGCTTTCATTTTGCTTCCTCTTTTCGGATTCTTTTAATGATAGATAGGCATTGGTCAAATAGGTAAATATCTCTATGAGTTTGTTTTTCATATCTTTTGAAAGAGTAAAATTCAGATCGGGATGAAATTGCTTTGCAGCTTTGTAATATGCTTTCCTTATCTCATGAACGGCAGCTCCTCTTTGCACACCGAGAAGATCATAGTTGTTTGCAATTTTGCATTTTGCGTACATTGTCTCTATCTTCTCAATTGTCTCCCGTGGGGTCTCACGGACTTCCTCAAGGACCTCCTCGACGGTTATATCCTGTGGAGCTTCCCCCTCTTTTTTTATTTCCAATATCCTTGCCTCCAGAAGGGCATAAATAATCCTTAGAGTGTCGTCCTGAACAATAGGCGAGAGTTGGATGATGTCTCTGACTTTTGTTCTGCCGTCTACAAGAGAAAGGATTGTCCTGTCAACGGTCTCCAAACTGATATTCTGGAAGAGGTTTAGAGGGGTTGGCGAGAATTCCATAATACTATCAAGGAAATATTTTTCCAGAAGCTTAACGTCCGCGGTTCTTTTCACTTCGCAGTATATGAGATTTGCAACGGATAATTTCAGGGTAACGATATCTTTTAATGAAACACTCCCTTCCTTGAACTCAAATGCCGCATCCCCCATGACAAAGAGGCTTCCGATAATACTTTTCGCTTGCAGTTCTACAACTGCTTTCAGCTCTTTAGGTTTCAAATAGCCTAAAGCAACGAGNACTGCCGCAATGCTCTTGCCCGTTTTCTTCCGGAACTCTATCGCTTCGGCATATTGTTCTTTGCCGATGATCCGGTATTTCAAAAGGATATTCCAAAGCCCGTCTTTGTCCTGATTTGAAGTTGCAAAAATCATATTGCCATTCCTGATATAGATTTCCTTATGTATGGAGCCGGACTTTATATCAAGGAGCCCTGTTCTCAGGGTTTTTTGAAAACCCATGAGGATATCGGAAAGACTGTAGTGTTTCAATGATCCTGANAGATCTCCNATTCTCAAAATTCCCGCTCTGAGATAAGAATCATGCTTTTTTATCCATTGAACTTTTCCCTTTTGATATATGTTTAACTCATCAATATTTAAGTCTATGGCGTCTCCTATTTGTAAAGACGTCGGATCTTTCACTAAGATACCGAGGCCCTGGAATGAATAATCGAGTACTTTTGCCTGAAAGGATCTGTTTTTGATATTGAGGGGAAAAATGATTTCTATCGGATACCTTTTAAAGTAACGTATATCTAAATCAATTGCCGGTTTTGTCATCTTCCATCTCGGTATAAAACAATCTATATTTTGTAATTCTAACCAATCAATGTTTTCGCCATTTCTATTGCATCTTCACGGTTGGCGATTTCCCCGGAATCCCGGGCATCTCTTACCTGAACGAGTATCCTTCCTATTTCAGGCCCCGGTTTCATTCCGAGAGCGATCAGGTCATGACCGGTTATCAGATCGGGGCTTTCGATCTTGGCCTTTATTTCTTTGTAGTAATCCTTGACACTTTCCACCGACCACCTGATATGGCTTTCTCTATATTCTTCCGTTGCGTCCGGCCCAGAAATACCCGTCACATCAGCCATGCTCAGGATAATGGCAGGGACGGAATCATCACCCATCCTGCGGAACCATTTCATCTTTGTAGCGGATTTCACTTCACCGGAGGCGAGGTGAAGGATGTGCAGATGTTCCGCTGCCATAAGGACCATGAAATCCCTGCTTCTGCTTGACATCTTTAATCTCTCCGCAATCAGAGAGATAAGTTTTGCCCCTTCTTCGTCATGCCCGTAAAATGTGGTCCGTCCGGTCTCCGGATTTAACCCCCTGGTTGCCGGCTTGCCTGCATCATGAAGCAAAGCAGCCAGTTTCAATAGCGGCATACGGTCGTTTCCCGCAAGATTTCCCGCCACTCCGGCGCTTGCATCTTTAAAATACTTCGAAGAGTTGCTGATAATCTCCTCGCAGCTTTCCATAACCAGCAATGAATGCTCCCATACATCCTTATGGTGAAAACCGTTCTGGGGACATCCCTTCATCGGCCCGGTCTCGGGGAAAATAATCTCCAATATACCAAGGTCGTCCATCTGCCTGAAAAAGCGGAAACTCCCCGGGCTTTTCAGTATCAGGCAGAGTTCCCCCATAATGCGTTCGGATGATACATCCTTAAGCAGATGGGCCGATCTTCCGATTTCTTCCAATGTCTTATGCTCTATAGAAAAGTCAGGCATTGCGGAAAACCTGATAGCGCGAAGGATACGCAGAGGGTCCGATACAATGGATCTATCATTTATAATCCGGATAATTTTTTTTGTAATATCCCCGGCGCCGTTAAGTGGATCGATAATTTCACCCAAAGAACAGTCCTGATTAACTTTTACGGCAACGGCGTTTATTGTAAAGTCTCTATGACCGAGGTCATCATATATGGTTCCGCCCCTCATTTCGGCTATATCGAGAGAATTGTCCGGGGTTTGTCTGCTCACAACCCTGTAGCAAGGCTCATCCGGCTTATTTTCCATAGGCACCAGTGCGGCATTTTTTTGTACGGCAATTGCAGAAGCAAATTTTTTGGCATTCTTACATACAAGGTCGATGTCTTTGGGAAAATTGTTTGAAAGCATGTCGCGGACGGTCCCGCCGACGAGATACAGGGGGAATGGTCCGGTTGATTGACTATCCAGCCACTTCCGCAGTATATCAGTTATATTGTTCATGAAAAACAGCATACGACAAAATTTGAACGGTTAGCCGGCAGGCTTATCAAGTGAGCGTATAAATTCGATTAAAATATTCCTGTCTTTTTCCGGCATGTCTATAAATTCCATCCCTATTTTATAGTGCATGGGTTCCCGGTCCGTGATCATGATACATGAGACAACCCTTCCGGTAACCTTCAGGGAATTATCTTCGACAAAATATATCTCCAAAGGCACAACGCTTTCAAGCNCCAGTGCATGCTCACTTTCGATCATAATTCCACCAAGACAGATGTTTTTTACTTTACAATTTTCATCAACTTTCAGTACGGACTGTTCAGAGGTTTCGATAAACACCCTTACATAAAGCCTCCGGCCGCTGGGGCTGTGCAGATTGATCTGCTTGTCCTCACATTTCATATTATTCAGTATGAACGCTTCAATCTCCTTTATCTTCTCTTCCGACGTGTCCGTGAATTGCATCCCGGCAGAATAAACCGGGACAATATTGCCCCCGGGGTCTTTAATGCTCTCACTAAGAGAAGACCTTACAATAACTCCTTTTAAGTTTAATTCTCCCCCCCTGCTCTCCATTTTCAGGGAATATTCATTGCCCATATTCAGTCTCCTGTTCGCCTTGAAGGAAACGCCGCCTATGCTTATATCAAGTATTTTTACATAGGTCGCCAATACCATCTTGCCGTTGATTTCCATGATATCCACAGAAAATCTCTTATCTTTTCTTTTTTCGTCCATATCATCCTCTATTGCTATTACACCTTGAATTATTTTAATCATAGCGGAGAAGTTTAGAACTTGCAAGCTTTTCAGCTTCTAAGCTATTATTNATAATATGAAAAAACGGGAAAAACTCCGGCCGGGCTGGGACGAATATTTTATAGGGATCGCCAAAACCATATCGACAAGGGCTACCTGCCTGAGGAGGAAATACGGCGCTGTTATAACAAAAGATAACAGCATCGTAAGCACGGGATATAACGGCGCTCCGGCAGGCATGAAGGATTGCCTTGAGGTCGGCAAATGCACCAGGAAAGAGCTTCAGATACCGCACGGTGAAAGGTATGAACTCTGCCACAGTGTCCATGCAGAAGCTAATGCGATTATCCGCGCCTCCGCAAACGAATTGAAGGGCGCGACCATATATATATCGGGCAGCGATCATAAAGCAGGGGAATGCCTGTCAGAGCCCTGCATGATGTGCAAAAGGATGATACTGAATGCAAGGATAGCCAAAGTTGTCTATTCGGACGGCGGCAGCGGCTTCAAAATTATCGACCCGAAACTGTGGCTGAAGAAAAGGGTTTAATCGGACGGTAAATGAAAGGTGAAGAAATGAAAACCGTACTTGTTACCGGTTGTGCAGGTTTTATCGGCTGGAAGGTTTCCGAACAATTACTCGCAAAGAAGATCAATGTTGTCGGGATAGACAATATCAACGACTATTATGACCCGAAACTTAAAGAGTGGAGGCTTCTTAAGCTTAGAGCGAAGGGCGAAGAGTCAAAAGTAAAGAGTCAAACAGAGTTCAATTTTCATCAAAGTGATATAAGCAGTCTTACGGACGTCAAAGCGGTATTCGCAAAGCACAAGATCGATGCGGTCATAAACCTTGCGGCGCGCGCGGGGGTAAGGGCGTCGGTTGAAGATCCATGGATCTATCTGGACACAAACACTAAGGGCACCTTGAACCTCCTTGAATGCTGCAAGGATTTCGGGGTCAAAAAATTTGTTCTCTCATCCACCTCAAGTCTCTACGCTTTTAATGAAATGCCGTTCAGGGAAACGGACATGACCGATACTCCGCTCGCGCCTTATTCAGCGACAAAAAAGGCTGCCGAAGCCATGTGCTACAGCTANCATTATCTTTACGGACTTGATATAAGCATACCGAGATACTTTACGGTTTACGGACCCGCCGGAAGGCCCGACATGAGCATNTTCATCTTCACAAAAAATATAGACAACGGTCTGCCGATAACCGTATTCGGCGACGGCAAGCAAACGAGGGATTTTTCTTTTATCGACGATATAGCCGACGGGACTTTAAAATGCCTTCAGCCTTTTGGTTATGAGATATTCAATCTTGGCAATGACAAGCCCGTTGGGTTGATGTACGTAATAAACCTCATCGAAGACGCTCTCGGGAAAAAGGCGGTCATTCAATATATGCCCCGCCATCCTGCCGACGTCGTTGCAACCTGGGCTCATATTGAAAAGGCCAAAGAGAAATTGAACTGGCGTCCGAAAATATCGATAGAAGACGGGCTCA